>Ga0207716_100019_pt1 | contig 372615 bp, 349 predicted proteins | sample TtaePargueraPR_FD_187739 | JGI IMG/M metagenome (GOLD analysis project Ga0207716, IMG submission 187739) | Aerobic enrichment media microbial communities from Bioluminiscent Bay, La Parguera, Puerto Rico - Tt and P2 (5) (SPAdes) | ecosystem: Environmental > Aquatic > Marine > Unclassified ... | reverse complement strand
CCGACACAAACCACAACTGAGAGGCGGGTCACTTCTCAATGGAAAACCCGGGTCACTTCTCGGCGGAAATCAACAGCCATGGGATAGTCCGCACGCCTCTCTGACGATGTTCACCATCTCGGTCTCAGAGTCGAAATAGCCGACTTTCTTGCTATGTGCGGGCCCCTTCTTGCCCAGTACTTTGTCCGACGACACGGTGTATTTCATGGTGGCCGCGAGGGTCCCATAGGTCAGATTTAGCCCCCGATTGTCCTTCACTACCTGAAGGCGGGTCAAAGTTCGGAGCGTTTGAGCGTTGCCTTCAAACCGCCGAAAGTCCTCGCGATGGCAGGGTTTCAGCTTCTCGATGTCTGCCTTGATTGTCTCGCCACCAGGGTCTCCCTGCAGAGCGCAATCGCCGTCGTTTGGGTGGAATAGAGCGCTATCTCGGGCGACTATCCAATCTCTGATGGCATCCTCACCTTGGTGTCCGAACGGCGGGTTACCCATGTCATGGGCAAGTCCGGCGGCTGCCAAGATAGCTGGAACGGCGCGCACAACTTCGTTTGGTGACCACTCTTCGCTGGTGAGCGCATCTTCGATTATTCGCTCGCCAATTTCGCTGTGCATCAGGTGGGTGCCAATCGATCGTGCGAGGTTCGCCACTTCATGGCTATGTGTCAGGCGATTCCTGACGCTTTCGTTCTTCTCTAGAGGAAACACCTGCTCTAGAGGAAACACCTGCGTCTTGTCGCCGAGGCGGCGTGTGGGCGTGGCGAACAAGATGCGGTCGAAGTCACGCTCCGTCTCTGTCCTGCTAGGGGTGCCCATCCAATCAGGACGGTTCTCGCCTTCATTGTGTGCCTCGGACTGCTCGTCCTTTGGCCAGCGCTCTTTCGACAGCAGTTTGGACCACTGTAGTTTTTGGGTCGTGGCGTCCGACATTGCAGTTCCCCCGTAGCTCTACAACGATAGTCCGGGGCCAAGAAAATCACATCGAAAAAATGGATTGAAAGTCCAATTAGTGGCGGGTCAGCCCCTTGTGCTTGGATGCGGCGGCGATGAGCAGGCATTGTTGCGACAGTGAGCGACCCAAGAAGCTTTGGTAGGGCGGCAAATCGACCCACGAACCTTTGGCGAATCGACCCAGAGGACTTTGGTGCCCTGAGGAATGTCAGAGGCTTACGCGACCCAATACGATTTGGTGCCGACACAAACTGCGAACTTTCCCCTGTAGCGACGCTGCCGCGGTGTGGCCGGGCCGTGGTTTGCGGCAGATGAGTATTTACCCGAGTGGGCGCTCATATATGCGGGCGTATTGGAAACTGCGGGAAGATAGCGGTTACGCCGTTGCCGTGAGTTATCGTGATCACGTCGAGTATGACACGGGCGTGCCGGTTTGACCGGGCGTTTGGTCGACCGTGGACAGATGGCAGACCTTGCGCCGATTTCTGGTGTGGCGGGATCCAGGCCTGAAATTTACGGCTGTCCGGTCGCTTGGAGGGCAAGGCTTCTTGGCAATGCCTGGATCGAAGTTGCTATGGGCCGGGCAAGGTGGTGCGCGGGTCAACCGGAGCGCCATCCTGTGCGGCTGAGGCCTTGATGGCGTCCCATAGCCGGGCGAACTGCACGCCATTGGCGACGGTGGACGGGTTTTCCAGGGTGCCGCTGCGCACGGCCAGAAAGGTCTGCATCGGCGTGGCGCGCGTTTCCTGCGTCTCGCGTTGCCCGGCGACGCCATCGCGGGAAATCTGCCGCCAGCCGCCCCAGGCGTCGATGGCAACAATGGCCTGCGAATAGAAGAAGGTGATGGACGAGGCACATCCATCCGGGCCTTCGCCGGCCGCATTGAGGGTCACGAGGGCGCCGTTTTCAAGCCGACCGGCCACGGCCGCCGCCAGATCCACCGCGATACCGCGATTGTCCATATAGGCCGAGAGGCGGGTGAAGGGGCTGTCAGCCAGGATGCAGACCGTGTTCATCATATGCGCGCCGGTATCGAACATGAAGCCACCGCCCGAAATCTCCGGCACCTGCTTCCAGTTGCCGGTATAGCTGTCTTTCCAACCCTCCCAAATGGTGGCCGAGACGCTGACCAGCTCGCCGAACTCACCGGACTGTGCCCGTCGGCGGGTGTCGTGCACCAAAGGTGACAATCCGCCCTGGAAGGCGATGACGACGGTCTTGCCGGTGCGGGCCTGTTCTGCCTCCAGCGCCAGTGCCTCAGGCACGGTAGCCACCATCGGTTTTTCCAGCAACAGGTCGAGCCCAGCGGCCAACACAGCCAGCGCGTTCGCGGCATGAAAGACGTGTGGGGTCGAGACATAGACCGCGTCGAGGTGTCCCGCCTCGGCGGCCAGCATGGCCTCGGCGCTCTCATAGGCGCGCGGCGCCGCGGCACCGGCGGCCACGCAGGTCGCGGCGAACCGGTCGCGGGAGATTTCACTGACTTCTGCCATGGCGTCGATGGAGACCTCGGCCATGCCCGCCCAGCTTCGTGCATAGTCCGCCGCCTTGAGGCCTGCTCCGATCACGCCCAGTCTCAGCATCGTTTCCTCCTCAAATCCGATGGTACAGTGTCAGTCAGGCCAGGGCGGGATTGTGCCGGGCGCGCGCCATCTGTCGCTCGATTTCCGCCAGCAGTCCAGGGAGTTCACCCGGGGTGCGGATGGTATAGCGCGGCACTTCGCCTGCATGGGCTGGAATGCGGCTGCGCCGATGCGACCAACTCTGCCAGATGCTGATAATACCGAGCTGGTTGGCGCCGCCAATGTCGCGCTCGAGATGATTGCCGACCATGACAACGCTGCCAGCGTCATCGGGCCCCAAGCCCATGCCCTTGAGCGCGGCCTCGAACATGCGGCGGTCCGGCTTCTGGCAGCCTTCGGCCTCCGAAATCACCTTGACCTCGAAATGCGGGTGAATGCCATGGCCCCCCAGAATGGTCTCGAAGCTGCGCACGCGCCCATCAGCGACAAGTGCCAGGCGATAGCCTTCGGCGGCGAGGGCCTCGACCATTTCCAGGGCTCCGGGGATCAGATTGGCCTTGATGACATAGCCTTCGTCGTCGAAGATTTCCGTGCCTTCATCGACCAGCGTGTCGCCGCTATCGAGAAAGACGGCCTTGAGCAGCGGTTGTTCGGCGCGGATTTCGGCCAGGATATCGCGCACCCGGCCAGGGATCCATGCCGCCAGCTCATCCCAGGACATCATTTCGACCTTGCCCAGGTCCAGGCTTTGTCCAAAGCGGAACACGGGCGAGAAGGCGCGCGCCTGCAAATAGCGCTTTACCGCGCGATGGTCGGCGGCGCTCACTGGGCCAATGGCATCGCGGAACATGTCGTTGATCAGCAAGCCACCGCGGCCGGCCAGCTCGACACAGCAGATCTCGGTCAATTCGCGGGTCTTGTCCTGCTCTGCAGCGGTTGCTGTAAAAGCATGCTTGCCCGGCGTCGAGACCAGGGTGATCCGGCCGTCGACCAGAGGCAGGGCGCCATCGGGCCCGGACATGGCGAACTTGCCGCCATGGGCGCTGGCGTCGACACCAACGATCCGGTCGGCGCCGTCGAGCTTGAGCCAGATATGCTCAAGCTCATAAAGGTGCTGCACATCCCAATCCCACCAGATGGCATATTCGATCACCCGCTCAACATTGCTCTCGAAGGTGATGTCCAGTTGAGACGACGGCGAGCGGCCCGGAGCATCGAGAATGCTGATGCCCACGCGGCTGGGCAGGAAGGGTTCATTGTCGGAAAACAGCAGTACCGGCGCCAGGCGCCGGGCCAGCGCGAGACCCGCGGTGGAGGGCAGGGTGGCGACGGGCGCTGCCGCGGCCCGGACTGTAGACGACATGAGAATGATTCCGGCTGAAGTGAACAGGCAGCGTCTTGTAATCGTTTTCAACTTCTCGGCGCAAGATAGTGTCGCCGATTTCTTCTCACCATGCGTGCAAGCGAAAGAAAGCCGAGCAGCTCAGGGCAAGGCGCGGGTCGAGTCGCGCCGGATCAGGGCGTTTTCCAGCACGACCTGACGCGGCGTGCGCACCGTGCCGCGCATGTGCTCGATCAGCGTTGTGGCGGCGATGCGCCCCATCTCCTCGATCGGCTGGGCGATGGTGGACAGGGTTGGGAACGTAACCGAGGATTCGAGCACGCCATCATAACCCAATATGGAGAGGTCTCGCGGCAGGTCCAGTCCAAGTCCGTGGGCCGCGTGCATGACACCGATCGCCAGCATGTCCGTGGTGGCAAAGATCGCCGTCATATCCTTTTCAGCGGTGATCATGGCGCGGCCGCATTCGAGGCCTACCTCGAAACTGGAGGTCTCGGTAAAGGCGGGTGAAAAGACGATCTCCACATCGGTGGCCAGATCCTGCGCGGCCTGGCGAATGCCGCGCACGCGTTCGCTGCCTACATCAGTGCCACCACCCTGTTGTGCCACGGCGCCTGCAATGACGCCGATGCGGCGATGACCAAGCTCGATCAAGTGCCGCATGCCCTCGTAACCACCGGAAAAATTATCGCAAACCACTGCGCTGATGGATGCCAGGCGGGGTTTCATGTCGACAAAGGTCACTGCCACGCCACGGTCGCGAAGGGCATTGGCGCGGCGGATGGTGCGGGCGGTGGCGCCCGATGGGCGAATGATGATGCCCTGAGCCCGCATCTCCATCATGGTGTCGAGATAGGCTTCCTCCCGGTCCGGATCACCATTGGTGGAGCACAGCAGCACGCGGTAGCCCTCATCGAACATTGTGGTCTCGATTGCATAGGCCAGGGCGCTGGAAAAGGGGGTGCGTTGCTGGCGCAGCAGCACCCCCACAATATTGGACTGCTGGGTGCGGAACGAGCTGGCCAGGCCGTTTGGCTTGTAGCCGAGTTCGGCGATGGCCTTGTTGACCGCCTCCCGGACGGCGGGGCGGACATGGGCATAATCATTGACGACACGGGAGACGGTGGCGATCGACACATTCGCTGCCTTGGCCACGTCCTTGATCGTTACCACGCCTTTTCCCTTCATGTTCGAAGTGCTGGAAATCACACCACAATTGGCCGTTCCGACACCAGAAGCATTTCTATGTTGTTTTGAAAACGTTTACAAGATACCGTCGTGATATTGAAACGCATGGGCCGTAGAGCTGCCGACCGGATCCGCCGCGAGCGGGTTGGTTCAAGGACCAGCCGGCGCCCGGAGGAATGTCTTTCATGTTGGAGGGAAACCCGATGCAGAATCGTGTCTATCATCTTGGCCGCCGTATGGCTGGGACGACCTTGCTGCTGGCCGCGACGGCGCTGCCATCCATGGCACAGGACAATGCGGCCATGTGCCCTGGCGGCTTTGGTCAAGCCCCACAGCTCCAGGCCATGGTTGATGCCGGCAATTTGCCGCCAGTCGCCGACCGTCTGCCGGTTGAGCCGCTGGTGGTGCAGCCCGCTGACGGCATCGGCAGCTATGGCGGCCAGTTCATCGATAGCTGGGGTGGCGGCAATGTCGCCGATTTCCGCCAGTTCGGCTATGATCCTCTGGTGCGCTGGAGCGTTGACGGTTCGACTGTCGAGCCCAATATCGCCAAGGGCTGGGAAATCAGCGAAGACGCGACCAGCTATACCTTTTTCCTGCGTGAGGGCATGAAATGGTCCGATGGCCAGCCCTTCACTGCTGACGATATCGTCTTCTGGTGGGAGCGTGTCGAGAACAACCCCAAGGTGATGACCGGCGGCCCGCGCGGCGAAATGCTGAACAATGGCGGCAAGCCAGCCGTCACCAAGGTGGACGACTACACTGTTACCTTCACCTATGAGCAGCCGAACGGGCTGTTCCTGCAGAACCTGGCCGGTCCCTATGGCCAGCGCGTCGTCATGTTCCCCAAGCACTACATGGAACAGTTCGACATCGACCTGAACCCTGAAGGCGTGGCCGAGATGATGGCCGAGGCGGGCGCAACCGACTATGCGGCCTGGTGGAAGGGCAATGTCGGCTCCTATGGCGATGCTTCCCAGTTCAACAATCCTGAGCGTCCGACCCTTCTGGGCTGGATCGGCCAGGACTCCATCCTGGGCAAGGAGCGCGTCACTTTTGTGCGCAATCCCTATTACTTCAAGGTCGATCCCGACTGCCAGCAGCTCCCCTATATCGACGAGCGTGTCTGGACCCTGGCGGCCGATCCCGAAGTGACGTTGCTGCAGGCGGTGCAGGGGCAAATCTCGATGTCGCCGCGCAATGTCTCGACACCGCAGAACCGCGCCGTCTTCTTCGACAACCAGGAAGCGGGCAATTACCACCTCGTGCCGGCCACGAGCTGCGACTACAACACTGCCGTGCTGGGCCTGTCGGTGAACCATCCCGACCCGATCAAGGCAGAGGTGTTCGGCTCCAAGGATTTCCGCGCAGGCCTCTCACACGCCATCAATCGCCAGGAAATCATCGACACGGTCTATCTGGGGCAGGGCGAACCCTTCCAGCCCGCTCCGCTGCCTGGCTCGCCTTTCTATAACGAAGCGCTGGCCAAGGAATTCACCGAGTTCGATCTCGCCAAGGCCGCCGAATATCTCGACAAGATCGTGCCCATGGGGCCTGATGGCGTGCGCCTTGGCCCCGACGGCAAGCCGTTCAGATTTGCCATCGACATCAATGCCGACTTCCGTCCTGACACGGTCGACGCCTACCAGCTTATCGAGCGGACCTGGAAGCAGGTGGGGCTCGACGTCACCATCAATTTCCATTCCGACGAGTTGTTCGGCAATGCCCGCGCCCGGCCGGACTCGGATGGTGCCGTCTGGGTTGGCGAAAATGGCTGTGGTCAGCTCCCGCTGGTCAATCTGGGCCGCTTCATGAACGACTATGGCTATTGGAGCCTGGGCAACTGGTCTGGTTGGGCCGCCTGGGACATCAAGCGCCTTAGTCCGGATGCAGAACTGCCCGAAGGCTGGACCCCGGTCGAACCGCCGGCCAATGTGCAGCGCCTCTACGAACTGCGCTCCATCATCCCGACCACGGTTGGCGAGGAACAGGCTGCCCTGATGGGTGAATTCACCGACCTTCTGGCCGAGGAATTCCTTACCATCGGCATCGCCACACCAGCGGGCTTTTATCGCTCGGTCAAGAACGAGGTGCACAACGTGCCTGAAAGCCTGATCGAAGGCTGGCTCTATCCGGGCCCGGCGCCGATCAACTTCGAGACGCTCTACATCGCGCAATAAGTGCGGTCCGGCCGGCCCCGCCCACTCCCATCGACGGGGCCGGCCAGTTTCTTGACGACACGCGGTGCCACGCCCTTCCTTTTCAGGGGTCTCTGCGCTCCCGGCTCAGCAAGAGTGCGTGGCACACCGCAAAGGAGGTGAAGATGGGACATTTCATGTTGCGGCGGATGTTCTATGCGCTTCCCGCACTGATCGCGGTCTCGATCATCTCCTTTCTGGTCATCTCCATTCCGCCGGGGGACTTCATTACCCGCACCGCCGAGTTGCGCGCAGCGCAAGGCGACATCATGCCCCTGGCCGAGCAGGAGGCCATGCGCCGTGCCTATGGGCTGGATCAGCCGGTTCCGCTGCAATACTGGAACTGGATCACCGGTATCGTGACCCGAGGTGATTTCGGGTATTCCTTTGCCTTCAACCTGCCGGTCAAGGATGTCATCTGGCCGCGCATGGGCCTGACTATCGTATTGTCGCTGGCGAGCCTGTTGTTCATCTGGGCCGTGGCCATCCCAATCGGCATCTATTCGGCCGTGCGCCGCTATACGGTTGGCGACTATGTGGCAACCTTTCTTGGCTTTTTGGGGCTGGCTGTGCCGAATTTCCTGCTGGCGCTGGCGGCCATGTACATCGCCTTTGCCGGTTTCGGGCTCAGCGTGGGCGGCCTGTTCTCCCCCGAATATGTCGAGGCGCCCTGGAGCTGGGAACGGGTGGTAGACCTGCTGGGCCATCTCTGGCTGCCCATGATCGTGCTTGGCACTGCCGGTACCGCCAGCGTTATCCGCATCATCCGCGCCAATCTGATTGATGAATTGCACAAGCCCTATGTCACGGCCGCGCGCGCCAAGGGCAAAGGTGAGTTTGCGCTGTTGATGAAGTACCCGGTCCGCCACGCGCTCAATCCCTTCGTGTCCGGGCAGAACGACATCTTCGTCGATATCGTATCGGGTGGCACAATCGTGGCCATCGTCATGGGGTTGCAGACCACCGGTCCCCTGCTGCTCGATGCCCTGCGCACCCAGGACATGTATATGGCCGCCAGCTTTATCCTGATGCTCAGCGTGCTGGTGGTGATCGGCACCCTACTCAGCGATTTGCTGCTGGCATGGCTCGACCCGCGCATCCGCTATCAGCAGGGCTGAGGCCATGAGTACGATAGATGACATCACCGGCCAGATTGCCCCCTCCGCCCCCGAAGACCAGCATGGTCGCGGCTATGACGGGCACTGGGCGCTGGTCTGGCAGAAATTCCGCAAGCACAAGCTGGGGGTAGCCGGAGGCATTGTGGTCTTGCTGGCCTATTTCGTGGCGCTGGTGCCTGAGTTTCTCGCGCCGGTGACCCTGGAATCCTACATGCCGGCCTATAGCTATGCGCCGCCGCAGCCGCTCCATTGGGGGCGCGACGATGGCGAGGGCTGGCGCTTTGCCCCACATGTGAACGCCTACAACTCCGTCATAGATTACAATTCCGGACGGCGGCTGTTCGAGGAGGATGTCGAGGCCCCGGTCTATGTCGGCCTTTTCGTGCGCGGCGAGAGCTATCGTCTGCTTGGGCTGATCGAGAGCGACATTCACCTGTTCGGTCCGATCGAGGCCGGACAGCCCTTCTTCATCGCCGGCGCCGACCGGCTGGGTCGCGACATATTGAGCCGCACCATCTACGGCACCCGCATTTCCATGACCATTGGCCTTGTCGGCGTGGCGCTGAGCCTGGTCTTCGGCATTCTGATCGGCGGCATTTCAGGTCTGTTCGGCGGGGTGGTGGATAACCTGATCCAGCGGCTGATCGAGTTCATCCAGTCCGTGCCCTCAATTCCCCTCTGGATCGGCCTTGCTGCGGCCATTCCACAATCGGTGCCGCCGCTGCAGGTCTATTTTCTTATCACCATCATCCTCTCAGTGCTCGGCTGGACCAGCCTGGCGCGGGTGGTGCGCGGGCGTTTCCTGGCGATGCGCAACGAGGACTTCGTCAAGGCGGCGCGGCTCGATGGCTGCGGGCCGGTCCGCATCATCTTTCGGCACATGCTGCCCAGCTTCCTTAGCCACATCATTGCGGTGGTGTCGCTGGCCATTCCAGGCATGATCCTGGCCGAAACTGCTCTCTCCTATCTCGGCATCGGCCTACGGACGCCGATCGTCTCCTGGGGTGTGCTGCTGCAGGAAGCACAGAATGTGCGCACGATCGCCGCCGCACCCTGGCTGCTGCTGCCGGGCGGTGCCGTCATTGTCGCGGTGCTGGCACTGAACTTCCTCGGTGACGGTCTGCGCGACGCCGCCGACCCCTATTCGGACTGATCGCATGCAGCCTCAAAATCTCGCCGAAATCCGCAATCTCGACATCGCCTTTGCCGATGTACGCGTGGTGGAAGGTCTCGACCTCGACATTCCCGCGGGCAAGACCTTGTGCCTGGTCGGCGAAAGTGGCTGCGGCAAGTCGGTCACCGCCAAGGCCCTGTTGCAGGTCATCGATCATCCCGGCCGTGTCGCCGGTGGCGCCATCCGTTTCCGCCAGGGGACTGGCAATGAGATCGACATCGCCGCCACCCCGCCCCGCAGCGCCGCCATGCGCGCCTTGCGCGGGGCCGACATTGCGTTGATCCATCAGGAGCCGATGAGCTTTCTCTCTCCGCTCTACACCATCGGCAACCAGATTGCCGAAGCCCTGACGCTTCACTGCAAGGTCAGCAAGGCAGAAGCGCGGCAAGCCGCCATCGCCATGCTGACTGAGGTGGGCATGCCCGATCCGGAGCGGCGCGTCGACAGCTATACGTTCCAGCTTTCTGGCGGCCAGCGCCAGCGCGCCATGATCGCCATGGCCCTGATCAACCGGCCGCGGCTGCTGATAGCCGATGAGCCCACCACGGCGCTGGACGTGACCACCCAGGCCAATATTCTCGATCTGATGCGTCGCCTGCAGGCCGATAGCGGCATGTCGATGCTGTTCATCACCCACGATCTGGGCGTGGTCGCCGAAATCGCCGACGAAGTGGCGGTGATGTATCTGGGTCGCATTGTCGAGCGCGGCCCGGTGGATGAAGTGCTGGGCCATCCGCAGCACCCCTATACACAGGGACTGCTTGCATCGATGCCCCGGCTCGATGGCGACTTCAAGGCGCCGCTCCAGGCTATCCCGGGCATGGTGCCACCGCCGGTTCGCAAGCCTTCCGGTTGCGCCTTCCACCCCAGATGCAGCCGCGCACTCAAGGGCATTTGCGACAAGGTCGAGCCGCTGCAAATCGCCACCGGGCCGGATCGTCAGGTCGCCTGCCATGCCTTTGGCGCCGAGGCCGCCCGCTTTGCCGTGCCGCCTGAGCAGCCGCAAAAAGCCGGCCTCGCCGGCGCGTCTGATCCAAGCCGACAACCATCTGGCCGTGCGCTTCTTGAGGTTGCGCATCTCGACAAGCACTTTGCCGTCCGTGCCGGTTTTTTCCAGCGCAGGATCGGCGCCATCCGCGCCGTCAACGATGTCAGCTTTGACATCTTCGCCGGTGAAACCCTGGGCCTGGTCGGTGAGAGCGGCTGTGGCAAGTCCACGCTCGGCCAGACCATTGTGGGCCTCCATACCGCCGATGGCGGCGACATGACCTATGCGCCCAGGAATGGCATGCCCGTCGATCTGCGCAGCGCCCGCGGTGCGGTGGCACGGCAGCTCAAGACCGATATCCGCATGGTGTTCCAGGATCCCACAGGGTCGCTCAATCCGCGCATGCGTGTGCGTGATATCATTGGAGAGGTGCTGCAGGTCAATGGCGTCGCCAAGCCTGAAATCGAAGTACGGGTGCAACAGTTGCTCGCTCGCGTCGGGCTCAGCCCGGACTATGCCGAGCGCTATCCGCATGCCTTTTCGGGTGGCCAGCGGCAGCGTATCGCCATCGCCCGCGCCCTGGCGTCCAATCCGCAACTGGTGATCGCCGACGAGGCGGTCTCCGCGCTCGATGTGTCGGTGCAGACCCAGATCATCAACATGATGCGCGAATTGCAGGCTGAACTGGGCCTAACCTATCTCTTTGTCAGCCATGACCTGGGCGTCGTCGCCAATATCAGCGATCGGGTCGCGGTGATGTATGCTGGCCGCATCGTCGAGATCGGACCGACCAACGCCATCTTCCGATCGCCGCGACACCCCTACACCGAGGCACTGCTTGCTGCCATTCCCGGTCGCCACCAGCGCGGCGGGGCGGGTCGCATCCGCCTGGAAGGGCATGTGCCCGATCCGGCTCATCCACAGTCGGGATGTGCCTTCGCGGATCGGTGCCGTTACGCGCAACAGGCATGCCGCGAAGCGCCGCCGTCAATGGCTGGTACGCAGGAGCACGGGTTTGCCTGTATCCGGGCGGACGAGCTGACCTTGCGCGCCGTTCACCAAGAGCGTGCGCTGGAGTCTGCCTGAGCCAAGCGAGGCGCCCCAATTCGTCGTATGCGTCCAGCGCGCGTAGATCGGACAGGGTTCAGGCGTCCCGTCCATGGGCGGAACCAGCATCAGTTGCCGAAATGATGGCTCTTGATGAACGCGGAGGGAGGTCCGGAACCATGAACAGCCTTGGCGAGGCTTGACACTGTCCAGATCTGCGGGGTCAGGCTTGCGCTGTCCTGCCCACAATCTTCTCCATGATTTGCGAAATCTGGGGCGCACAGGCAAAGACATCGCCGCGTCCATAAAGGCCGGTTTCGGCAACGAAGTCGTTGGTCACGCCACCGGCCTCTGACACGAGCAGGAGCCCCGCAACGCAGTCCCAGGAATTGAGCAGCGGCTGGAAATAGCCCACATAGTGACCCGCCGCGACATGGGCGAGGGTCAGTGCTGTCGAGCCATTGCGCATATAGGACCCGCCAGCCGCCAGCAGGCGTTCGATGATGCCGCCGAGTTGGGCGCTGTAAACCGCATTGCTGCCGCCAATAGCGGTGAGGCCATCGGCAATTACGGCGCGGGGATGGACCCGGATCGGCGTGTCGTTGCGCCAGGCGCCTTCGCCCAAGGCGGCCCAGTACAGGTGGTCGCGACAGGCGTCATAGGTAAGGCCGAGGACCGGCACACCGTCCTCGATCAGTGCAATCACCACGCACCAGGTGGGCAGGCCGTAGAGAAAGCAGCTCGTGCCATCGATGGGATCGATGACCCATTGCCAGGTGCTGCTACCTTCGTGCCTGCCATACTCCTCCCCGACCAGCCCATCGCAGGGAAACTGTTCCGCGATGGCCGTGCGGATCAGGCGTTCGACATGGGTGTCGGCTTCGCTGAACAGGTCCTGGGCCGTGCGCTTGGCCTGCACGTCAAGCGTGTCGTAGCGGCCGAAGTAGTCGAGGGCGACAGAGCCGGCCCGGCGAATAATGGTCTTGGCCGCGTTGAGGCGGTTGGCGCGTTCGCGCGCTTTATTGGTCATCTTGCTGCTTGCTAAGTGGGATCGGAGGCGCCGGTCGTGCCGCGGCGGATGAGGGTCACCGGAATGACGACATGGGGCTGGGCCGCCTCGGGATCTTCAAGGCGCCTCGAAAGGGCCGTGATGGCCGCGTCGGCGACGGATTTGGGATCCTGCCGGACAGAGGTGATGTCATAGCTGCGCCAGGCGGCCTCGGCGATATCGTCGCAGGCGATGAGCTTGATATCCTCGGGGATGCGCAGATCGCTCAAGCGCCGAAAATGGTCAAGAAAGCCAAGGGCCATGAAATCGTTGACGCAATAAATGCCGTCAACGGCAATGCCGCTTTCAGCAAAGGCTTCGGCTGCCTCGGCCCCTCCGCCATAGTTCTGCACGGCGCCCTGGAAGTCGCCGGCAATGTCCAGCCCGAGTGCACGGATGGTAGCGACAAAGGCCGCCTTGCGCTGCCCGATAGTGTGGGACGCGCGGCGCTGGCTGACGATACCTATGCGCTTGCAGCCGATAGTGGCCAGTTCTTCCGCTGCCAGGCGGCCGGCCGTTGCCGTGTCGATGGAAACATTGGACACATGGGTGCCCACTTCAGGTTTGTTGATCAGCACCAGAGGCACGCCATAGGCGGCGCATTCCTGAGCGATCTCGGCTGGCGGAGTATCCGAGGTCACGATGGTGCCGGTGACATTGTAGTTGAGCATCATGTCGATGAGATAGCTGACATCTTCGCCAGGCTCGGTGGGCAGGAGCAACGGACGAAAACCGAGCGTTGCGAGACCGCGGGCCAGGAAATCCACGGTGCGCGCGCGCAGGGAATTGTCCATGTCCGAGACGATCAGGGCGACCAGATTGGTGCGCTGCTGGGACAGGCCGCGGGCGAGGAAATTGACGCGATAGCCAAGGGTCTTGGCGGCCGAGATGACCTTTTCGCGGGTTGCCGGGGCAACGCTGGCGCCGGCTGTGAAGGTGCGGGACACGGCCGAACGCGAGACGCCTGCCAGCAAGGCGACATCGTCTGAAGTGGGTACCCGATTTGGCCGCTCGTCCTTGTTGCTCATACCCACCTGTCCAGTCCGGCCTGCCGGCGGAATGCGGCAAGCAAGAGATCTGCCCTGTCGAGATCGATCATGGGCGGACGCAAGGCAACGATCTTATCGAATATTTCCGGATCATCCCCGAAATATTGCATCATCGGCACGATGTTCAGACGTTCTGCGGCCGGTGCATCCTGTTCATAGCGCTCGGCGTGGATTTCGATGAGGGCGGGGTCCAGATGTGCCTTGAGCGCCTGAAGATCAGCATAGCCAGCACCATTCGACTTGATGCGCGCGGTCGGCGAAAGCGCGCGGATCTTGATGTGCAGGGCGTGATTGCCGGACCAGTGGAAGCAATCGCGGGCGAAATCCATCTCTTCAACCAGGGCGAGAATCTTGACCGGATCGGCGCTCTTGTTCTCGATATACATCTGGCGGCCATAGGACTGGCAGAGATCGATCATTTCGGCCAGGGTCGAGATTCGCTCGCCGGCAAAGTGGGGCGAGAACCATGAGCCGGCATCGAGCTGACGCAGTTCCGCCAGCGTGTGATCGGCCACCCTGCCGGTGCCATTGGTGGTGCGCTCAAGCGTTGCGTCGTGGATGACGACGAGTTCGCCATCGGCGCTTTCGCGTACATCGAGCTCAAGAAAGGCACAGCCCTGATCCAGGATCAGCCGGGCCGCCGCCATGGTATTCTCGGGAGCAAAGTGATTGGCGCCGCGATGGCAGACGATCTGCATGCCGCCGATATCGACCCGGCTGCAACCACCCATCAATTCGGGCTGGTTGGTGCAGATGCCCAGGCTCGGCAATTTGAGCAGGTCGTCAAGAACCGGTTTGCGCTCCTCGTGCCAGAGGACCAGGCCGAGGCCGTGCTGTTGCATTCGGGCCAGAAGCGCGGGGGTCACCAGATCCTGGGGACGGTCGCCGCCACGTTCCCAGCACAGATGAGCGATGTCTGCGCCCGATTGTTCGGCGCGCTCGAATGGGTCGGCGCCAAGCGGCACCAGTATCGAGACAGGATAGGGGCAGTCCGCTGCGATCATATCGCGGACTTCACCAATACTGAAACTGCCAAGGCCAGCGCGGCGGAAATCGGCAGACCGCAAGCGCGATATGGCAATGCGCCCCGCACCGGCGGCCTTGATCTCGATATAGAGGGCCTGGTCGAGATCCCTCGCCAGCGAGATCACCTCATCAAGGGTCGGCAGGTCGGGTGCAACCTGGCGGATCTCGGCCAGGCGCATCTGTGCGATCGTTCCCGGAACACCAAAGATGCGTTCCAACCCGGCATCATGGCAGACGACCGGTTGGCCATCGGTCGTGAGCTGCACGTCGATTTCCCACATGTCGGCACCAAGGGCGGCGGCCACATGGAAGGCTTGCAACGTGTTTTCCGTCGCGTGCTGGGATGCGCCGCGGTGGGCGATACAGAGCGGGCGACCGTCCGGCCGGGCTGGAAAGGGAATGGTGTTGCGCATGTAGCCTAAACCGCCTGCCCGGTGGCGTCGAAGGCAAGGAGTTTTTCAGCGTCGAGCGGCCAGGCGACCTTGTGGCCGAGCGCCACATCCTCGCGCGCCGGCTGGATGGAACGCAGAACGACACCGTCCGCAAGGGTGACGTCGAACAGGGTTTCGCGGCCCTGTGGCTCGACAAAGGTGATGGTGCCCGAGACCTGACTTGCGCCGGCAGCGCCGAAATGTTCGGGGCGGACGCCCAGGCTCAGAGGCGTGTCGCCGGGGGTGTTGGCGAGACGGGAGGGCAGGGGGAGGCCGGCACCACCATTGACGATGAAGCGACCGTCGCCGCTGGCCTTGCCTTCGAGCATGACGATGGGCGGGTTGCCCAGGAACCCGGCCACGAATTTATTGACTGGGGCGCGATACATGTCGGTGGGGGTTGCGATCTGCAGGATCTCGCCCTTGTTCATGATGGCGATACGATCGCACATCGACATGGCTTCGACCTGGTCATGGGTGACCAGAATGGCGGTAATGCCGGTCTCGAGCTGGATGCGGCGGATTTCCGAGCGCATTTCGAGGCGCAGCTTGGCATCCAGATTGGCCAGCGGCTCATCGAGCAGCAGCACGTCGGGCTTGCGCACCAGCGCCCGGGCGAGGGCCACGCGCTGCTGCTGGCCGCCGGAGAGCTGCGCCGGGCGGCGGGCCAGCAATTCTTCGATATGGGTCAATTCGGCAATGGCGCGCACCTCGCGCTCGATCTTGGCCTTGTCGTCGCCGCGTACCGAGAGCGGGAAGGCGATGTTCTCGGACACGGTCAGATGCGGGTAGAGCGCATAGTTCTGGAACACCACGCCCACATTGCGCTTCTGGCTGGGCACATTGCTGACATCGCGGGTACCGAACACGATCTGCCCGCCGTTGATGCGGTGGATGCCACAAATGGCAAACAGAGTTGTCGACTTGCCGCAACCTGAGGGGCCGAGCAGGGCCAGCATTTCGCCGTCCTCTACCGTCAGGTTCATCTTGTCGATGACGGTCATGTCATCGAAGGTCTTGGTGAAATCCTTGAGGGTGACTTGCATCAGCCTTTCGTGCCTCCGCCGAAAATGTTCATCAGCCGGTTCTGGAACACCGCAAACAGCACGAGGATCGGCAGGGTGTAGAAGAGCCCGACGGACTTGAAGAGGTTGAAATTGTAGGTGGTTGAATTGGGGTCCGAGACCACGTTGAGATAGGTGGACAGCACCTGGAAATTGGCCGATGGCGCCAGGATCCGGGGCAGCATGAATTCGCTCCAGCCATCGATGAAGGCGAAGATGCCCAGCGAAAGCAGGCCCGGCGTCACCTGGGGCAGGATCAGGCGGCGCCAGACGGTGAAGCGGCTGGCCCCGTCCTGCACGCCGGCCATTTCGATTTCCCAGGGCACCTGGTCGTAGAAGCCTTTCATGATCCAGACGCCAAAGGGCAGCATCAGGCTGGCCTTGACCAGGATCACGCCGATCAGCGTGTTGTAGAGCCCGGCAAACTGCAGCACGAGGAACACGCCGATGATCAGGGTTACCGAGGGAAAGGCGTGCATCACCATAATGCCGGAAAGGAAGAAGCGGCGGAACGGCAGGTTGAGCCGGGAAATGGCGTAGCCAGCGGTGGAGGAAACGGCCAGAACGATCACCACCATGGTGGTGGCAAACAGGAACGTCGTGGCCGTCGGGCCCCAGACGTCGCCCGTCACCGAAGCGTCCCAGAGGAACCGCCAATGGTGAAAGGTGAACTCATTGGGAATGAGAGACCCCGGCGGGGCATTGGTGAAGGTATCTATGACGAGGAAGAGATACATCACCGCAAGGGGAGCGCTGAGTATGCCGAGCAGGGCGTAGATAGGCCAGGCGGAGAAGTTGCGGGTCATCTGCGGCTCCTAGAATTCGATCCGCGGCTTGTTGACCAGCTCGTCGAACCGGAACATGCGCAGGTAGAGAATGGACAGAACCAGGCCGACCGCGACCAGAATCAGCGCCATAGCGGCGCCCATGCCGTACTCGAGATTGCCGGTGTAGTTGTTGAGCGCCGTGTTGAAGGCCTCGAGCGCCCAGACCGTGGTCGTGCTGCCCGGGCCGCCATTGGTGGTGAGCCAGATCTGCTCATAGGAGGAGAGCAGGGAGAGCGTCTGGTAGGAGGTGACAAACAGGATCGGCCAGCGCAATTGCGGCAGGATGATCCGGCGGATCTGCTGCCAGCGACTGGCGCCGTCGACTTCGCTGGCCCAGAGCTGCTGGATTGGAATGGCGCGCAGGGCACCTGAAAACAGGATCATGCCGAAGGATGCACCGACAAAGCCGTTGACCAGGATGATTGTCGCCCAGGCCGTGGGTACCGAACCTTTCATGTAGTTGAAGGCGGGCAGCCCGAGCTGCTCGGCGATGACATAGAGAAAGCCATTGTCCCAGGTGAACCACTTCCACATGACTGCATAGAGCACGACAGGCGTGATGCGCGGCAGCAGCCAGAGCACGCTGAAAAAGCCTGCGCCGGTCTTGGGCAGATAGAAGGTGGTGATGGCCAGGAACAGGCCGACAAATACGTTGAAGGCGAGTGTCGCGGCGACATAGAAAACGGTGTTGAGGACGATGCGGATGGTCTCGGGCCGATCCAGCAGGGTCTGGAAATTGCCGCCATCGATCCAGCGCCAGCCGGTGTAGCTGGCTTCGGCAATGGTGCTGATGGTTTCGGCCGGCGCGTCGGGCGCCATGCTGGTGATCGCGGCTTCCATGTCGGCGCGGCTGGCATAGCGGGTATTGAGGATCGAGCGCTCAAACGGTTCGGTGGCAAGCTTGAGCTCGCGAATGCGGGTCGGGCGCGATGGCAGGGATTTGAGCGCGGATTCGAAGCTGCGTGCATCCTCGAAGTTTTGGCCCATAAGCCGGGCTTCGATTTCGCCGAGGAACCGAGGTTCGACGCCGGCATCGGCAGCGGCTGCCAGCGTTTCGGATGTCACCGAAAAACTGGCTTCACCCAGTGCCGTGATGACGTCGTTGTCAATTCCGGCATTTCCCAGGTCCCTCAGCAGGTTGCCGGTAATGACGTGAGAGCCGCCGGTGATGCCGGTCGCGGTGCTCATATTGGTGAAGGCGAAGACAGTCGTCAGCACCACGGGCATGAGGAAGAAGGCAAAGAGCAGCGAAAGCGCCGGGCTGACGAAGCCCAGGCCTAGAAGGCTGGTTCTGGTGCGCATGAGAACAGTCTCCAACGGGATCCCGGGGCGCTGCATGGCGCCCCGGGCAAATTGGCGGTTAGCGGACGATGATCTTGTCGCCCAGGGCCGAGGTGACTTCGGCTTCCAGAGCGTTGACGGCGTCTTCAACCGAGACGGTGCCAGTCCAGGAAGCTTCAAGGTTCTTGAACATCGCGGTCCAGTAAGGGCCGAACTCGACATCGTTGGGGATGGCGGTCGCATGCGGCAGGAGCTCGGTGGTGGCAATGCCGGCCCAGCGGTCATTGGCAAACAGCGGGATCGATGCCTGAGCGTCGCTCAGGGCCACTTTGCCCGACTTGACGGCGTGCAGCGCGTTGAAGCGCGGCTCGGAGGCGATAGAGATCAACTCCGCAGAGATCGCTGCATCGTCATCGGTACCGGCGTTGGAGAGCAGATAGACCAGCGGATGGCTGATAGTGTTGGCCTTGCCGTTCTCATTGCCAGCGGGGATCAGGCTGTACTGCATCTGACCGAAGAAGTCCTCGAGACCCCATTTGGTCTGCCACTCCGAAACAGTCCAGGTGCCGGCATGCCAGAAGCCGGCCTGATCGTTGGCAACGGCTTCGTGGAAGGCATCCCAGGTCGAGCCGAGATGAGTGGCCGGCACTACGCCGGCGTCGGCCGCATCAACGAAGAACTGGAACATGTCGGTCATGGCCTGCTTGTCGAGAACGAGCTTGCCGGTTTCCGCGTCGACCATTTCGCCGCCGAAGCTGATATAGAACTGCCAGTAGTCCGGGCCGTTGCTGGGGCGTGGCACGAAGCCCTTGCCCGCTTCGACGACACCGGCGTCCTGCATCTTCTTGGCGTCGTCGATCATGTTGTAGAGCGTGTACTCACCGCTCGCGACCTTGCCAGGCAGGGCCTCGATGTCGGCATCGGTCCAGCCAATGGCCTTGAGATTGGCGCGGGAATAGAAGAACGGGCGAGACTCGGCATCCTGCGGAATGCCCCAGACAACGCCGTCATAGCTGGTGATGTCATAGAGGTTGGGGTAAATCGCGTTAAGCGGCCAGGCGTCGAAGTCCACATAGTCCTCGACCGGGCGCAACAGGCCGGACTGCGACCACGGGCCGATGTCTTCATGGCCGGAAATGATGATGTTGGGCGCATTGCCCGCTTCGGCAGCCAGGGTCACGGCCTGCTTGAAATCGTCCCAGCCGGACCAGGCCTGGGTTTCGACGGTGATGTTGAGCTCTTCTCCGCGGATTGCGGCTTCACGTTCGAGAATATCGGCCGCCATGACGATGTTGTCGTAGCGGTAATTGCTGGTGTCACCGGTGCCGCCGGCCCACACGGTGATGGTGTAATCCTCGGCTTGCGCGGCAAGCATGGTGCCCGAGAGCAGCATTGCCGTGGTGGCGAGCAGTTTCGTCGTCTTGAGAATGGTCATGTTTGAAGCCCCGATAATGCGTCGGATGAGATATCGTTGCACGCGCGTGCAAACATGTCTTACGGGGTCGTTGTGACAGGCAAATTACAGGGGTGTGAGAAAATGACGTCGGTCATGGGCCGTGTTGCCCAATGCCGCTCCGGGAAACCGAGGCGTCGATTTATTGACTGCAGGTAGCGACGAGGCGCGGACTGTAAGTTGCCAGAGCATGGGTCAGCCGGGAGGGCGCCGCTTGCAGCCCGGAGCGCGTGCGGCGTGGCGAGGATCGGCCGCGTGCTGGTTCGTGTTTGGAGATATCAGTTCCGTCGATGCGTGCTCTCCCTGACGATCAGTTCGGGGTCGATCAGGGTGACACTGGGCTCGGGCAGGGCGCCTTCAGTGCCGATCAATTCAATCAGGCGGGCCACGGCCAGGTCGGTTACCAGCCGGATTTCGTAGTTGACGCTGGTCAGTGGTGTCGCGGCGTGTTCGGCGAATTCGATATTATCGAAGCCGACAATGGCGACGTCCTCGGGGACGCGCAATCCGTTCTTCTGTGTCCAGCGCAGGGCGCCGATGGCAAGGGAGTCGTTGGCAGCGAACACGGCCGATGGCCGCTGGGGGAGACGCATCAGCTTGTCCATGGCCCAGTAACCGCGAATGACCGAGTGCCCTTGCGGATCGGCCGAGAGCTGAGGATCAACCGCGATATTGGCCTCATGAAGGGCCGCGTCGTAGCCTTCGCGCTTTTCATGATTGCCCAGGGGATTGGCGCTATCGATGATGCCAATCCGCTTGTGCCCGATATCGATCAGGTGGCGGACGGCCCGATAGGCGCCGCGCCGCTCGTCGACCGAGACTGCATCGACCCAGGCATCGGGGTCGGCTACGAGCAGGACCACCGGATAATTGGCGCGACGCAATTGCCGGATGTGATCGAGCTCGCGGTGGCTGCGCGGGTAAATCAACATGCCATCCACCTGGCGGGACTGGAACATGGCAATGACCCGCTTTTCCTCGTCCAGGTCATTGTTGGAGGTGGCAAACAAGGTGGAATAGCCTCGCTCGGCCAAGGCCAGCTCGATGGACTGGGCTGCCTGGGTCAGGGCCGGGTTGGTGATGTCGGTCAACACCAGCCCGATGGTCTTGGTCTCACGGCTGACCAGGGACTTGGCCACCTGATTGGGCATGTAGTTGAGATCACGCGCCGCGTCGCGGATGCGCATGGCGGTGTCCTCGGGAATGCGGGGACTGCCGCGCAAGGCCAGACTGACCGTGTTCACCGAGAAACCGGTCTTGTCTGCAACATCCTTCAGTCGAACAATCGGTCTGCCCAAGCTGCGCTGTCCTCCATTCTGCGATCGATTGAATGGATTATGCGTGCTCTTGGTGCAAGCGGCGAATGGCCTGCAATTGCAGGCAATCCTGCGCCATCTCCATCAATTCGATCCGGTTCCCGTCCGGGTCCTCGATCCAGGCCTGGCGATTGCCATCAAGGCCCGGCTTGATCTCGGAGGTCAGGGCAATGCCGGCCGCCTTGATCCGTTCGGTCGTGCCCTCCAGGTCCTCAATCGTGAAGCACATGTGGTTTACGCCATTGGCATTCCAGCCCGGGGCACGGTCGTTTTCGGCGCCGGGGAAGATCTCGAGATACTGATCATCGGTGATGCGCAGGTAGACCAGCCAGGTCTCGCCATTGTCGTGCTTGAGGCGCAACATTTCCGGAAAGCCGAGGCGGTCGCGATAAAAGTCCAGCGACCGGTCCAGATCGGTGACCTTGATCGCCACATGGCCAATGCCGACAACACCAAGCATAATATCCTCCTGACCCTTCAGGTCGTTATGAACAAAGTCAGCCTCGCTGACATTGTGTGATCGTTAATACGTCGCGTCATGGCAGTTTGAATTTGGCGTGTCAACGTGCCGAAGCTAGTCCCAGTCCGGCCCCCAGTCGGGTGCGATTGCCCGCAGATTGCGATCCCGAGTCTCGATCAGCGCAATGTCTTCAGGTGACAATTTCAGGTGCTGGGCTGCAAAATTGGAGACAATTCTCTCGCGCTTTCCGGAGGTTGGGATGGCTGCATAGCCCTTGGCCAGTTCAAAGGCGAGGGCGAGCTGCTCGGGGCTGGCATCATAGCGGCGCGCGGTATCGACCAGTACCGGATCGTCGCCCAGTCGCCCGTGCGCGATCGGTTGGTAGCATGTCACCATAATGCCGTGATCGACACAGTACTGCGCCAGTTTTTTGTTCTGAATGAATGGGTTGAGTTCAACCTGATTGGTGGCAATGCGGCCTTCACCGGCAATCGAACGGGCTTGGTCAAGCAGGGCGATGGTAAAGTTCGAGACCCCAATGAACCTGGTCAGTCCGCGATCCTGTGCGTCCAAAAGGGGTTCAAGATAGGCTGCCAGCGGCTGGGCGCCATTGGGGGAAGGCCAGTGCAGCAGGGTTAAGTCCACCTGATCGACGCCCAGATGGGACAGGCTGGTTTCCAGTGATGGAAGCAGCTTGCCTTCGGTATAATTGTCCGTCGAAATCTTGGTGGTCAGGAAGATCTCGGCACGCGCCAGGCCTGATTGCACGAGTGCTGTTCCCACTTCGGTCTCGGTGTCATAGGTCTGCGCGGTGTCCAGATGGCGGTAGCCTGTTTCCAGCGCGCATAGGATGGCTTCGATGCCTTCGGCCTTCCAGCGCCCATAGGTTCCAAATCCAAGGCGCGGCATAACTTCTTGTAGTGTCAAACTTAATTCCTCCCCGAGCGCGTGACTTTCGATATCTTCAGGTGCGCGCTTGCTGCATTTTTCCACTTGGCCAGTTGACGTTCGGGGAACTATGCCTCTAGATTAACGCTAATACAACACCCGGAAGAGAACTCTGAACACAGGGGCGGCCGGGATATTGGGAGGAGTTTCATGCGCTGGAGCCGCATTGCGCCCCAACTTGCTCTGACGCCGGCCCTGGCCATCACGGCCGTGGCCTTTGTCGGATCAATTGGCTGGACCATTTATCTGTCCTTCACGCGCAGCCGCCGCCTGCCCGAATATGGCATCGACTGGTCAGAATGGGGCCGTCAGTATGACCGTCTGTTCCGCGATGCCGGCTGGGAAATATCGCTCCGCAATTTGATCGTGCTCGGCCTGGGCAGCGCGCTGGCCATTGTTTTCGGCTTCATTCTCGCGGCGATGATCGACAAGGAAAAGCGCGGCGAAAGTTTCTTTCGGACGGTTTTTCTTTATCCGCTGGCAGTCTCGCTGATCGTTACCGGTGCCGCATGGCGCTGGATTCTCAATCCCACGCTGGGTGCGCAGAGCTTCCTGCGCGGCCTGGGCTGGGAGGTCGATTTCAACTGGCTCGCCCAGGGCGACACGGCCATGTATGCCATCATTCTCGCCTCGGTCTGGCAGAGCGCCGGCTTTTACATGGCGCTGATGCTGGCGGGGCTGAAAGGGATCAACACCGAAATCTGGAGCGCGGCCAAGCTTGATGGCGTGCCGCTCTGGCGGGTCTACCTCGAAATCATCATCCCGATGATGAAGTTCACCTTCATCACCTGCGCCATCCTGCTCTCACTTGGCGTCATCAAGGCCTATGACGTGGTCGTGGCCATGACCAATGGCGGACCGGGACAGAGCACCTGGGTGCCGGCTTATTTCACCATCAACGCCCTCTCGGCCAAGTCCAATCTTGGCTACGCCTCGGCGGCCGCAGTGATGATGCTGGTCATTACCCTGGTCGTCTTCATTCCATTGGTTGCCCTGACCGTGTGGCAACAGCGCAAGCGGGAGGCCGCCCGATGAGCCAGGTTTCCGTTTCTGAACGCGCAGCCGCCGCCGGTGAAGTTCCCGTGACCCGCGCTCCCTATTTCGTGCGCAAGAAAAAGGGCATCACCCCGCGCTCCATCGCGGTGCTGGTCTTTCTCACCATCTGTGCCCTGTTCTTTTGCGTGCCGCTTTATGTGGTGGTGGTCACCTCGTTCAAGACCATGGACCAGATCCGCGAAGGGGCGATCTTCACGCTGCCCCATATCTGGACGCTGGAAGCCTGGGATCACGCCTGGAACCATGCCTGTTCGGGCATCAAGTGCGATGGGCTCAAGGTTGGCTTCTGGAACTCGGTCTCGATCCTGTTTCCCTCGCTGATCCTGTCGATCTCTCTCGCCATGGTTACCGGCTTTGCTCTGGCCCTGTGGAATGTGCGCTGGGCCGGGGGCTTCCTGTTCCTGCTGTTCATCTGCGCCTTCGTGCCGTTCCAGATCATCATGTATCCGCTGATCGTGATGACAACGACCACCAAGATCTACGGCACGCTCTGGGCCGTGGCGGTGATCCATGCAGTGCTGGCCATGCCGGTGCTGACCCTGATCTTCCGCAATTACTACAAGGATATCCCGACAGAGATCATGTCGGCCGCGATGATGGATTCGGGTTCGTTCTGGCGCATCTTCTTCGAGATCATCGTGCCCATGAGCGGCAATATCCTGATCGTGGTGCTGATCCTGCAGATCACCTCGATCTGGAACGATTACCTGATCGGCGTGACCTTTGGCGGCCTGACCGGCCAGCCCATGACGGTGAACCTCGCCAATCTGATCACCATCTCCACGGGTACGACCAACTACGCCCACAACATGGCTGCAGCACTGCTCACGGCCATTCCACCCCTCGTCGTCTATTTTCTCGTCGGCAAGCTCTTCGTTCAGGGCGTGACCGCCGGCGCCATCAAGGGTTAGTGCCAATGCCTGCCGTCAGTTTCGAACATATCGTCAAGCGTTATGGCGCAGTCACCGTACTCGACGATCTGAACCTTGCCATCGAGGACGGTGATTTCCTGGTGCTGCTGGGTCCGTCCGGTTGCGGCAAGACCACCTTGCTCAACCTTTTGGCCGGTCTGCTCGAAGTCAGCGATGGACGGATCACCATTGGCGATCGCGACGTGACCGAGCTTGATCCCAAGGATCGCGGGCTGGCGATGGTGTTCCAGTCCTATGCGCTCTATCCGACCAAGACCGTGCGGGGGAATCTCAAGTTCGGGCTGGCGGCCAGCAAGCTGCCCAGCGAGGAAGTCGAGCGCCGCATCGCCTGGGTCGCCAAAATGTTGCAGATCGAGCCCTTGCTTGATCGCAAGCCGGCCCAGCTTTCCGGTGGACAGCGCCAGCGCGTCGCTATTGGCCGTGCCATCATCAAGAAGGTCGATGTCTTTCTTTTCGACGAACCGCTGAGCAATCTGGACGCCAAGCTGCGCACCGAGATGCGGCTGGAAATCAAGAAGCTGCATGACGAGCTGAAGTCCACCGTCGTCTACGTCACGCACGACCAGATCGAAGCCATGACCATGGCGACCAAGATCGCCGTGATGGATGGTGGGGTGATCCAGCAGTTCGGGACGCCCGACGAGGTCTATGAACACCCGGCCAATCTCTTTGTGGCCGGGTTCATCGGCGCCCCCGCCATGAACATGCGGTCCGCCACGCTTGCCGTGAAAGCCGGCAAGGTCGAAGCGGTGTTCAAGTCCGGAGCCCGCCTGGATGTCTCGGACTATCCCTTCCAGGCACCGGCGCGGGACGGATTGGCGGTAGTTATTGGGATGCGTCCCGAACATTTCACAATCGGCGAGGCGGCCAGCGGCGGCACCGCCCAGTTCACGCTGCCTGTGCTGTCGGCCGAACGCACCGGATCGGACGCCACGCTTTACCTGACCTTTGAAGACGAGATGCTCGCGCTTCGGGTTGCCCCCGATCTCGCAGCGGGCCTCCGGGTCGGCAGCACCGTGCCGGTTCAGTTCCAGGCCGGCAAGGCCAATCTTTTCGACGCCCAGACCGGGCGGCGGATCTAGCCAACATCATTAGGGAGGAAACCAAGATGTTGAAATCGATCCTGGGTGGCGTCACCGCTGCTCTCATGCTCAGCTCCGCGGCAAGCGCCACGGACCTGATCATCTACCACAACTGGTCATCGGGACCAGAAGTCGCGGCGCTCAACGTCCTCAAGGATGGCCTGGAGTCCAAGGGCCACACCTGGACCGACATCGCCATTCCGCACAATACCGGTTCCAACGTGAACCTGATGAACCTGGTCACCGGCGGCACCCCGCCCAATGTGTTCCTCGAATCCAGCCCCGGCGTCTATCGCGACCTAGCCGGCCTCGGGCTCGCGCGGCCGCTGACGGAGTTCTTCACCGAACAGGGGATCCTCGAACACTATCCCTCGTCCGTTGTCAGCTCGATCACGGTCGATGGCGAGATCATGAAGATCCCGACCGCCATCCACATCGACGGCATGGCCTATTACAATATGGAAGTGGCCGAGGCCGCCGGGGTCGATCCGGCCGCCTGGGATTCGCTCGATGCGATGTTTGCCGATTTCCAGAAGGTGCGTGACGCGGGCTATATCCCGCTCGCCATTGGTGGCCAGCAATGGCAGGTCGGCTATCTGGTGCACGCCCTGGCGGCAGCTACCGGTGGTCCGGAGTTCTACAATGCCGTTTATGGCGGCGAGCCCGATCCGTCTGTCATCGACAGCGCCGAAATGCGCACCTTGCTCGAAACGCTACGCCGCTTCCAGCAGGAAGCCGATGAGGGCTCTGCGAACCGCGAATGGAATGTGACCACCAATATGGTGATCACCGGCCAGGCCCTGATGCAGATCCATGGCGACTGGATGAAGGGTGAATGGAGCGCTGCCGGAAAGACCGCCGGGACCGATTTCGGTTGTATCCAGATACCGGGCGCCAAGGCGGTGCCGGTGACCGTCGATAGCTGGGGCATCCTGGGTGGCCAGTCCGAAGAGGTGGACGCCGCCGAACTCGACTTTGCCGCGGTCGTGGCCGATCCGCAGATCCAGGCCGACTTCGCCAGCGCCAAGGGCTCGACCCCAACCCGGCTCGATGCGCCCTCCGAAGTGCTCGATGCCTGCTCGGTCGAAGTGCTGCGCATTCTCGAAGATGCTGACCACCAGGTGCCGAACCCGCATTCGACGGTCGATGCTGACTGGCAGAATTCGATCTGGGACGTCGTGTTCAACTTCTGGAGCGACCCGTCCATGAGCGTGGATGATGCCATCGCGCAGATTCAGGAAAACTACGAAACCATCCTGGGCTGATCTCCCTCTCCTCCTCCCAGCGACGTCTGGCGACCCGGGGCCATTTGGCTCCGGGCCGCCCGGCACACGCCAACACAACGGACTATGAACATGGACAAGCGCCTGCTTGATGAAGACGAAGTGATGCAGATCTGCTTCGTCACCGACGATGTGGTCAAATCGGCCCAATGGTTTTCGGACCTGACCGGCAAGCCTATGCCCCAGGAAGGCAGGGCAGCCGAGCCGGAGGAGGCCAAGGCTATCTACCACGGCAAGCCGGCCGAGGTCGGATGCCGGATCATGATGTTCAAATTCGGCAATATCGATGTCGAGTTTCTCCAGCCCGGTCCGGAAAAGAGCGCCTGGCGCGACCTGCTCGAACAAAAAGGCCCCGGCTGCCACCACATTGCGTTCCGCACCAGAAACCTTACCAAGCGCAACGCTTACCTTGAGTCCAAGGGTCACAAGCTGCTGCAGCGTGGCGAATTCGACGGCAGCCACGGGCGTTATGCCTATTACGACACGGTCAAGGATCTGGGCGTGATGGTCGAACTGCTCGAATTCGACAGCGACAAGGAAGCCCAGCCCTGACCTGCCCGAGGGCGTCGCGTGAAGTCGGCGCCTCAACATTTATAGCCGGAACGACCCGATGACCTACCGCAAAGCCTATCAGCTCTATTCTTCGCGCAATTTTCCGCCGCTGGCCGATCAGCTCCCCATTCTCAAGGATATGGGATACGACGCCATCGAACCCTGGTTGCCGGCCTATGAAGCTGACCCGTCATTGTTCCGGCGCCAACTCGATGATGCCGGGCTTGATTGCTATGGCTTTCACATGCCGCTTGCGGGCCTCGTCGAAGAGCCGGACCGGTTCATCGACATCGCCCAGACCCTGGGCGCGACCTTTCTTATTCCCCCTTATGTGACGACCGAGGAGCGTGAACCAACTGTCGCCTATTGGCGGGGGCTCGGCGAAAAGCTGGCGCGTGGCGCCCAGGCGGCGGCAAGGCATGGCCTGCAGGTGGCCTGGCACAATCACGATTTCGAATTCGTACCGCTTGCCGATGGCTCGCGTCCGATCGACCATATTTTCGATGCCGGTGGTCCGGGGGTGAAATTCGAGATCGACTGCGGCTGGATCGTCCGCGCGGGCGCGGACCCCGCGGCGGAACTCGAAAAATTCGCAGACCGGATCGTGGTCATCCAGACCAAGGATACCGCCCCGCTCGGCACCAAGCAGGATGATGGCTGGACCGCCACCGGCGACGGCATTATCGACTGGGCCGGGTTGGTTCCGCTGTTCCGCAAGACCAGGGCCGACCACATCGTCACCGAACACGACAATCCCAGTGACTGGCAGGCGTTCGCGCGCCGCTCGCTTGCGCATCTCAAGGCATTGGGATTGTAGCCGCCGGAAAGGCGGCAGAAGTCGTATCGATCAAAAGAGGAGGACATCATGGCCAAATCAACGGAAGCCCATTGGTCGCGACCCAATGGCATGTTGCCCAATAGCCGCTTCCCCCTCCTGGTTTACCGCGAGGGCGTTGCGGGTGGCGGCGAGGAGGCCGTGCGGGAGCGCTTTCGGGCCAATGGCTGGCTCAACAATTGGCGCTATCCGGGCATCTATGATTATCCCCATTTCCACTCTACCACCCATGAATGCCTGGGGGTGGCGAGCGGCTGGATGGAGCTGGACCTGTTCGGCCAGGGCGGCAAGCGCATCAGGTTTTCGGCCGGCGACGTCGTGCTGATGCCTGCCGGGGTCTCCCATGCCATGGTCTATCAGTCTGACGATGTCATGGTTGTTGGCGGCTATCCGGATGGGCGCGATTGGGACAATATCCAGGAAAATCACATCACCGAAGACACCCGGCGCGCCGCGGCCAAACGCATCATGATGCTGCCCATTCCGGCGCGCGACCCTGTCTTTGGAGATCCCCTGCTCGAATGGATCGATGCACCCTCATCGGTCGATGCCAATCTCAATGATTTTCGCGATGGTCTCGATCCGGTGTAGGCCGCATCGCCATCCCCAAACCGCCCAGGACAGAAGATGAGTTTCAAGTTCCCCCGCCGCGGGCGCAGCCTCGGTCAAGGCCAGCTGGCAAAGCTGACGATCATCGATCTGGATGGCAACCAGCAGGTGATTTTCACTGCCGATGAGGTGATCGAGGCGCCCAACTGGACGCCGGACGGCGATTGGCTGGTGTTCAATGCCGGCGGCAAGCTGTTTCGCATTGCCGTCAGCGGCGGCGAGCCGGAGATGATCGATACCGGCGAGCTGGCCGATCTCAACAACGACCATGTGCTTTCGCCGGATGGGTCGACCGCCTATGTGAGCTCGGACGACGGCCACCTCTATGCGGTGCCGCTTGCCGGCGGAACGCCACGCCGGGTGTCGAACGACCACGCCACGCCGCATCACTATTACTTGCACGGCATCTCGCCCGATGGCCGGACCTTGTCCTATGTCGCCGTCGAGAGTCCGGCAGGCGAGCGGATGGTCAATGTTTTCACCATTCCCGCCGCAGGCGGTCCGGACCGGCGGTTGACCAATTTGAGTGTGCCGAACGACGGCCCCGAATATTCACCCGACGGTACCTGGCTCTATTTCAATTCCGAACTGGCGGCTTCACAGCCCGGACATGCGCAAATTTTCCGGATGAAGGCTTTTGACGGGAGCGAGGTTGAGCAATTGACGTTCGACAGTCGGGTCAATTGGTTCCCGCATCTGTCCCCGGATGGCCAACGGCTGGCCTATCTGAGCTACCCCGAAGGCACGATTGGGCATCCGCCCGACAAGGATGTGGAATTGCGCCTGATGGGACCGGACGGCGGTGAACACCGCGTATTGGCAGGTTTTTTCGGCGGGCAGGGGACGATCAACGTCAATTCCTGGGCGCCGGATAGCCGCCGCTTGGCGTTTGTTTCCTATCCAATGCTGGCCTGACGCCGTCGCTTTGGGGGAGCGGAGAGAAGGGCGTTGCGCCCTTTGGGCCAAGCTATGGGGTGCGAGAACCTACAGCTTGTATACTTGGTGCCAGGGCGGACTGTGGCGGCAGGCGGAACCGGCAGGACTCCGCGGGCAGGTCAGGGACAATCTTGCTCAGGTCCGCGACGATCCGGTTATAGTAGGTGTAGTGAATGTTCGCATGGCGCAGGTCCTGGCAGACATTGTCGGCATAGCCGGGCTTAAGGCGTGTCAGGGCAGTCCAGGCCTGCATCGCCTCGTCCATCTGACCCGTGCCGGCATGGACTGCCGCTTTCATCAACCAGTATCGATAGTCGTTCGGCAGAGCCTGGGCATCGATATAACCCAGGGCCATTTCCAGATCACCCGCGACGTAGCGTTCCAGCGCCAGCATGGCATAGCCCAGTGGACCAAGAGACGGGAGCTGGTCGAGACCAGCCTCGATCAGAGGCAGGCCACTCTCCGCCATGCCTAGCGAAACCAGGGCCTTGCCGATTATCACCTTCAGACGCGGATCGCCGCTATAGCGCAGGAGCATTCTGTCAGCCAGATTTTGCAGCACCGTGAGTTGCCCGGCGTCATAGGCCGCGGCCAGTTGTGCCAGGTGTGGAAAGAAAGTCTCTGGTGAGATAGCGCTGGCGGTCGCTGCGGCCTCCTGCTGAAGCCTGCGAAAGCCGCTGGCATTCTCGCCCAGGGATGCGGCAAACCGCCCCTGGCGGTGATAGGCCAGGCTCAGCAGAGCCCAGGCATGCCCGTTTCGAGGGTGATTGCGGACAACGCGTTCAAGGCATTCGGTTACACCACCGAGTATCATCTGATCATCCGTGAGAGCGTGGCGTTGTGCCCTTGCCATGCAGACGCTGTCGTCTTCCAGATCGGTGGGTTTCAGGCGGTCCAGGATAACCGGTATGGCGCCTTCGAGTCCGAGCAGTTCTGCCGAAACCGATTGCACGATGGCAGCGGCCCCGTCACCGCTTTCAAGGCTGACCCTGCGGTCCGAGGCCCACATGACCTGATTGGTGTGCATATCGGTCAGATACCAGCGGACTGCAGCGCGGTCGTCTTCCAGCCGCACATAGGTTGCCAAGGAGAATACGTGTTTTTCGGTCCAGCCGCTGCCCGAAATCTGGTCCGCTGATCTTTGCTCGTTCGGGGCACGCTGCGCATCGATAATGTTGACACCGTCATATCGCGTCATCTGCGCAATAATCTGGTCGCCGAGTACGCGCGCAAAGTCATCATCGGTGCTTCCTCCGGTCTCAAGGGGCTGCACGATGATCCAGACACGGCCCAGATTGCCATTGGTATCGGCGGCCGAAATCCGGGACCAGAACATCAGCGCCAGTAGAACCAGACCAGCACCAAGCAAGAGCGACGCCGGAAGGCGCCACCGAATTGGAACAGGCGTCTCCGTACGCTGTGTCGAGACCGGCAGTCCCGGCGGGTCGGGTGTGTCAGAGGGCGGCTGGTGAAAATCGAACTGGGGGAAATAGTGTCCTTTGGGGAGGCGTATGACAACCCGGTGCTGGTCAGTTGTCTCATTGTAGTACTTGGCCAGAGCGCTCCGAAGGCGGTTGGCGGTGATGCGCACGATCGGATCCTGCGTCGGATCAAAATCAGTGTCCTTGCCGAGGGCCTCGACCGCAACCGAATAGGACTTGATCCTGTCGGCACGCCCAGCCAGCGCCTCTTCCACGACATAGCACAAGAACCGTTTTATTTGCTCAGCCTCGGAGAAGTATTCCGACTCGCAAATTCTGTTCAGCGCTTCGAGAATGTCTCGTTCATTCTCCGTCGTCTGGTTGGTTTGGGTCACTCTCCCCCCTTATCGTAAGCCGCATTCGATTCAGGGTGCGTTGTTCGGGCTGTCGCCGTGTCGCAATTCAGAACAGACTGGGTTGGGCTCGATAGATCCTGCTTTTCAGAGCAGCGAGCATTTTTGAAAATTTGTTTGCTGTTCGATACATAGTGCGCTTTTAGGTGATAAACCCACAGTTGTGACGTTCATAAGAATTCTTCTTAAACAAACGTAAAATTGCCTCCATAGTGGAATGGCTTATGACGCGCTCGCATTGCTTGCGTTTGTTTGTTGTACAATACGTCATTTCGTTGGCCCCGGCTGTGGAAACTATACGCAAACAACTGGCAGGGGCGTTGCGTTGCGTCGAGTTCGTTACCGTTACATCGCTCGTAATACGTCCCAGTATTCCCGGGAAAAACTGGTGCTGTCGGCTCGCTGGATTTGCAGCGTGCCGGACTCGCCCAGGGTCTGGATCAAACAGCACGCCTGGGGTGGTCGGGATGTGATCCGGGCGAGCATGAAACGTCGCAAACCTCTGTACATAACCGGCTATAACGTTTGCCGCGCGCTCATAAGCCTGCACGCTGAAGCCTGCCCTGGGGCCTGAACGGCCGTTGCCGTCATGGTCGATCTGGGCTTTGCGATTGCAAGGAGGCGTTGTCCGTGGCTGAAAAACTGTCCCTGTTTGGCTCCTATGGCCCCCACTCGGAAGGACGTGTCTTTGGACGCCGTAATGCCGACACCGCATCAATGCCCACAATGCGTGTTTCGACATTTGGCAAGCGAATGCGGCAGCCGTTCGAGCGCATATCGCTGCAACGGATTCGGCTAGGGCAGCTCCGGTCAGAGCTCATCCATGTTTTCGAAGATCCCGCTTTTCCGGGCGAATCGCCGGAGTTCGTGCTGGTTGAAGCCGGCAAAACACCGCGTTTGCTCATTGGCAGCAGGGCCCTGGTGGCCATTGATGAACAAACCGGGCAGCTGGTTTTCATCGAGACCTCGGGGGCGTCCGACACCACCGTAATAACGGCCGACGACGACCGCCTGATCGATCATATTCTGGGTTATTTCACCAGCCAGGCGCCCGCCGACACGCCGCTGCGCGCCAGCAAGGCCGCCCGGAGCCTGGTTGGCCAGACGCTGCAGGATATCGAGCGGCACGTGATCCTGCAGACGTTGCGCCATTGCGGCGGCAACAGAACACGCACGGCCAGAATGCTTGGTGTGTCCCTGCGCACGGTCCGGAACAAACTCAGGGCTTATTGGCGCGAAAGCGAGTTGCCTGACGCCGGCCGATAAGAAGGTGCGGTGGCGAATGCAGACGAATACCGGCCCTAGCGAGTGTCCGGCTGGTTGTGTCAGGGTTGCCTGCAGTGCAATGCCCAAAAGCGACAGAATCGAGCAGTTTTCGCGCGTCAGGCAACGTCTACAAACCCGAATTGAACCCCCGATGATACCGTTTGTTACTGGTGGCCAGTGGTCATCGGCCCCTAGCGTTGCAGTGTGGCGCAGGTTCAGAAGCCAATTGCCGGCTTTCATCAATGAATGTGCTTCCGCGTAAAAGTAAAAGTTTCAACTGGAGGCCTGAAATGAAACCGACTCTCCCAATTCTTACAGGGGCATTGGTCGCTGCCCTGATGCTGACGCCGTCGGCGTCGGCGCAATCTCTATTGGGGCTCGTTGGAGGTAGTGACAGTGGCGCATTGATAACGCTTGGTTCAGGCGAAGCTGGAGACAGCGGCCTGGTCAATGTGGGACTGGGTGGCGGCGACGGCAATGTCCTGGACGCCAATGTCGGTGGCGGCTCGGGTAGCGGTCTGCTGGATGCCAATGTCAGCAGCGGCGGCGATAGCGGCATTCTTGGGGTCGATGCAAATGTTGGCGGCGGGTTGGTCACGGCCGATGTCGATGTTGGCGGTAGTTCCGGCCTGCTTGATGTCGACGTCGATATTGGCGGGTCAGGCGGGTCCGATGGCCCCGGCGGCCCCGGCGGTCCTGGTGGTCCCGGCGGGCCTGGTGGGCCTGGCGGTCCCGGTGGGCCTGGTGGACCTGGCGGTCCCGGTGGCGATGGCGGTTCGGGTAGCTCTTCAAGCAATGGCGCCGGTGCGACGCGTTGCGTTGGTGCAGACCCTGAAGCTGCGCTAGCCCTGTTCAATCGTACGCCGGTGACCAGCCGTGAAGTCTCGAACTGGCATGGTGCAGGCGATGTGCAGGTCTTCCCCATCAAGCTGTGTGATCCGCAGCGTCGACTGTTGGCGGCAACGCTGTCGAACCACCCCAAGCTTGGTGTGCTGCAAACGTCCTTGATGACTGCACCAACAATTTCGTCTGCCCTGACGCGGTCGGGCTATAGCCCGCGGGACGCCTTTGCGGTGGTTCGCAGCTTCAATCGGGTGACGATTTACGTGTACTGACCGCTCCCTTGGCCAGTCATCGTTCCCGCGCTGTCCCCAGCGCGGGAACGACCCGGAAATTTCTCCCTGCCAACCGTCAGGACCTGCCGCGAAAGGCTAGACATGTCCCGCAACGCTGTTTCCAGGCGCCGAAGCTGCCATGAACGTATCTGTGCCGCCGCTCCGGACAGGATGCGGCTGGCCTTCCAGTGGTGGCGGCCATGACGGATCGTGATCGGTCCCCGCTCCGCGTGCTTGTGCCGGGCGTCTTCGTTCTTGCCGCCATCGCCGGTTCGGCCTGGCTTTACAGCGAGACCCGGAACACGCAACAGGAAGCGGCCTCGGAAATTGCGCAGCTCAAGCTGAGCCTTGAGCTCTATGGCCGACAATATACGGCCTCGGCGACCTCCATGTCCGAGCTGAACGCAACGCTGAAGGGGCTTGAGAGCCGCTTGGCGGGCCTCGAGGAAAACCTGGCTGCCCTCTCGGCGGCGCCTGGGGAATCTGTCGGCGCGCTGGAGCAGCGGTTGTCCGCGCTAGAAGACACGCAAGTTGAGGCGTCTGTCGAGGAGACGGTGGTCCCGCAGCCCGGTCCGGCCCCCCAGGCAACGGCAGCAGATAATCGTAGCGATTGTGTCTCGCAGAACAGCCCATTCCTTGTGGCGGCGGGTGACATCTTTCCTGTTTGCGGAACCAGCGGCTGGGTTGCGGTGGCCGATGTTGGCGAGCAACGCATCTCGTTCTCGGATGGCAGCGGCGCTTATGTCGGGCGCTCCGTTCCATTGGCCGGCACCAACTGCACCCTTACGGTGCGCTCGGCCAATGCGGCCTGGCTGGCCGGCTATGGCGAGCTGCAGGTCAACTGCTAGCGCCAATTTCACACCCGGTCGGGTGAACTGGCGAGCAGCGCCCAGTTTGAGGTGCTTCGCGCATTTCTTTCTGATTGGACCTGCGTGTTTGCCGCGTCCAAGCAGGAAAGCCACGCAACACGGGTTGCGCATTGTGCCATCAGGACACATAGAGTCGCTATGGAACGCCATTTCCAGGGGAAGTCTGGGTGAACCGGAAAGTCGGGATCAAGGATATTGCCGCGCGCGCGGAAGTTGCGGCGTCCACAGTGTCCCATGTGTTGAACGGTACCGCGACAATTTCGCTGGAAGTGCGGGAACGTGTTCTGGGCGCCGCAAGGGAGTTGGGCTATCTGGCGCGGCGGCGCGAAAAGGCCACCATCGCCGTGCTGCGCAGCATCATGCTGGCCGTGCCGAGCGATACGCTGCCGAACAATCAGCACAATCTGTTCTCCTGGACACTGCTGAGCCGGCTGATGCGTGAGTGCGAGCGGCGGTCCATCCGGGTGCTGCCGATCGAGGTGGATACGCCCAATTTCAGCGGTGCCAAGCTGGTCGAGCAGGCCCGGCAGGCTGAGGTGGATGGCATCCTGCTGCTCAGCGATGACCGGCCCGATCTGCTCAGGGCTATCGCGAGTTCCCGCATTCCGGCTGTACTGATGAACGGCGAAGACCATGAGATGCAGATTGACAGCGTTACGCCCGGCAACCGGTTTGCTGCACGCTTTGCCACCAATTGGCTGATCAAGCAGGGGCATCGCTCGATCATGCACCTGACCTGGGAGGGGCGTGGTACGGTTCGACGGCGGCGGGATGGTTTTCTCGATGCGTTCCGGGCCAATGAATTGTCCCTCGAGACGGCCTATGTCCACTATGCCGAAGGCTATTTTCCCGACATGGGTGCGGCCGCCATGCGGCGCTGGATCGACAAGCATGATGGTCTTGGCGGGGTGACGGCCATCTTCTGCGCGGCGGACAATCTGGCGCTTGGCGTTATCGGCGCCTTGCAGGAGGCCAATTATGCGCTGCCCAATGATATTTCGCTGGTCGGGTTTGACGGCGTGGCGCTGGGTGAATTCACCTCGCCCACACTGACAACGGTCAGCGTGCCGCTCGACTATATTGGCCTGGCGGCGCTCAACCTGCTGGAGCAGCGCATTGTCGCGGCGGACGCAGGGATGCCGGCCAACCGCCTTGAGCTGGGTTGCCGACTGACCGTGCGCGGCAGCGTGCGTTCGCTGGCCTGACTTCTGTCCAAGACAAGATTCGGCCTTGGGAAGGGGTGCAAATGCGCGTCGATGCCAAACAACCGCAGCCTGTTTGGCGGCACCGATACCCTTTTGCGCCGGTTCGCAGGCGTCGCTAAGTAACTGGTTGACGAATTTTTTTTCAGCCGGTTTCAGGGCCACTGGCGAAAACCCAGCCGTTTTGTAAGGCATTGAATCCCAAACCATTCTTGTATGGAAGCACGTACCTCAGATTGCGCCAATGCATCGCCGCGTCGCGGTAGTGCAAATTTTTTCGTATTGCACTTGAGAAATTCAGCGGCAAGTATGGCCGCCGTCACGACAATGATAGCCGAAAAACTAAGAAAAGCGGCACTTGCTCATGGTCGTGTCGGGGAGAGGTGAGGGATCGTGCAAAAATTTTTGCATTCACTGCTGTCTGCCTCTCATGGCTGAATGATGCGCTATCCCGCGGATGCGGTGTGTGGCGCTGGAGTTGAGGAGAAGTCTATGAATGCCAAGAACTGGGTCGCGGCGATCGCCCTAGCGGCGCTGTCGTCAACGGCGATGGCCGGCTCGGCCTGGGCCTTCCAGGAAGCGCCCATGCTGACCGAAATGGTGGAGGCCGGGAGCCTGCCGCCGGTCGATGAACGCCTGCCGGTCAACCCCACCGTGGTGGAAGCCCTGAGCGTGGGCGAATATGGTGGCACCTGGCGCCGCGCCTATAGCGGTCCGGGTGACCGTTGGGGGCCGACCAAGCTGATGGAAGAGCGCGTGCTCAAATGGACCGCGGATGAGGACGGCACCGCCGTGCTGACCCCTGGCTATATTGAGAGCTATTCGGTCAACGAGGATTCGACCGCGTTCACCTTCACCCTGCTCGAGGGCCTGAAATGGTCGGACGGCATGCCGGTGACGACCGAGGATGTCGAATTCTGGTATAACGACGTCTTCCTCAACCCCGCATTGGTGCCGACAATTGACCCCACCTTTGCCCCGGGCGGTGTGCCGCTTGAACTCGAAGTACAGGACGAGCGCACCTTTACCATCAAGTTCGCCCAGCCCTATGTCTATTTCCTGCAGATCCTGGCCAAGGACTCGACGGGCGAGCCCAGCCTTGACCGGCCCAGCTTCCTGTTCCCCAAGCACTATCTGAGCCAGTACAACGACAAATATGCCAGCGAGGAAGAGCTCGCAGCGGCAGCAGAGAAGTACAATGTTGCGGCCTGGACCGATCTCTGGGGCTCCAAGGGCGCCCTGACCGGCTGGTGGAACAATCCGGATCTGCCGGTCATCACCGCCTGGAAGATCGAGACCCCGGCGCCAGCCGAAACTGTCACCATGGTGCGCAACCCCTACTATTATGCCGTCGACCAGGAAGGGAACCAGCTCCCCTATATCGATCGCATCGAGCACCGGCTGTTCCAGGACCCGGAGACGCTCAACCTGATGGTGGCTCAGGGCCAGATCGACATGCAGGCCCGCTATATGGGTCTGGATAACTACACCTTCTACAAGGAGAACGAGGAACGCGGTGGTTATCACATCGTGCCGGGCCTGGACTCCAACGTGTGGTCGCTGGTGCCCAATATGAACACCACCGACGAGGTGTTGCGCGGGCTGTTCGAAACCGAGGCCGTGCGCCATGCCATGTCGGTCGCGGTAGATCGCGAACTCATCAACGAACTGACGCAGTCAGGCCTTGCCAAGGAACTGCAGACCGCGCCAGTGATGGGATCGCCCTATTACAGCGAGGAGCTGTCGACCCACTGGACGGAATATGACCCGGATCTGGCCAATGAACTGCTGGACGAAGCGGGCCTGAGCGAACGCGATGGCGCCGGTTTCCGCCTGCGGCCCGATGGGCAGCGATTCAGCCTGGTCGTGGAGGCCAATGACGCCGCCCATGCCAAGACGCTCGAACTGCTGGCTGAAAACTTTGCCGATGTTGGCATCGAGTTTCTGCCCCGTGTCATCGACCGGACCCAGTGGGACAATAACCGAGCCAATAACGACTTCCAGATGCACTGGATTCCGTTTGACCGCCTGACCTATGTGCCGGCTGATCCGCGCCGCATCATGGGCTCGGACGGTTACGCCAACCAGAGCTTCAAATGGTACAACACCGATGGTGCCGAAGGCATGGAGCCGAGCCCTGAACTGCAGCAGATCTATGATCTGTGGGATCAGGCATCGCAGTCGGCATCGGTGGAAGTTGCCGATGGCTATGTGTCCCAGATGGCGGAAATTTTCGTCAACCAGGGTTGGGTGATCGGCGTCTATGGTGCCGGTACCGTAGTCAATATCGTCTCGGACAAGATGCACAATGTGCAGGCTGACCTTGTGCAGGACGACATCTTCCGCGGTGTGGGCCTGGCGCGTACCCAGCAGTTCTGGATGGAACAGGACTAAAGCCAAAAGACCCTGCCGGGACGGGTTCACCCGTCCCGGCTTGCCGTGGCGCCATGTGAGGATGGTGTCCGGCCCGGAGACCCCACACCATGCTTGCATTCATCGGAAACCGTGCCCTGCTGGCGATTCCGACGCTGATCTTCATCTCGTTCATTTCGTTCGTGATCATCCAGCTTCCGCCCGGCGACTACGTCACCGCCTATGCCGCGCAATTGCGCCATGCCGGCGAATATATTTCGCCGCTGCAGGAAGAAATGATGCGCGACCAGTTCGGGCTCAACGACCCGATGATCGTGCAGTATTGGCGCTGGATCAGCGATATCGTGCTGCGGGGTGATTTCGGCTATTCGCTGGAGTGGAACGCGCCGGTCTCGACCCTGATCTGGGACCGGCTGATGCTGACCCTGGCGATCTCCTCGGCCAGCCTGGTGCTGACCTGGGCCATTGCCATTCCGGTCGGCGTCTATTCGGCCTCGCGGCAGTATTCGTTTCTAGATCACCTGTTCACCGTGTTCGGCTTTCTGGGCAAGGGCATTCCCGATTTCCTGCTGGCCCTGATCCTGATGTGGCTGGCCTTTGCATATCTCAACATGGATGTGGGCGGGCTGTTCTCACCCGAATTCCAGAATGCGCCCTGGAGCCTAGCCAAGCTCGGAAATCTCCTGAGCCATTTGTGGATCCCGCTGGTCGTCCTGGCGACAGGTGGTGCGGCCGGTCTGATCCGCGTCATGCGCGCCAATATGCTTGACGAACTGGGCAAGCCCTATGTCGAAACCGCCTATGCGCAGGGCCTGAGCGAGGCTCGCGTGGTCTGGACCTATCCGGTTCGCGTGGCGCTCAATCCGTTCATTTCGACGGTCGGCTGGGCCTTGCCTGCCTTGTTCTCGGGCGACGTGATCACGGCGGTTGTTCTCAACCTGCCCACGACCGGGCCGCTGCTGCTACAGGCGCTCAAGATGCAGGACATGTATCTCGCAGGCAGCTTCATTCTCATTCTCAGCGTCTTTACTGTCGTGGGCACGCTGATCTCCGACATTCTGCTTGCGTGGTTCGATCCGCGCATCCGCAACGCGTGAGGGATTGGCCATGACCGATCAGACCATCAACTCGACCGCTGCGCCTGCCAAGGACCGCAAGGAAGATCTCTACACAGCAACGCCGGCACAGCTCATCTGGCGCCGCTTTACCAAGCATGCCCTGGCGGTCGTTTCGCTATGGTTCCTGGTCATTCTGGCGCTGTGCGCGCTGTTTGCCGACATGGTGGCGCCCTATGCGCCGTTCGAGGTGCAGCGGCTGCGGACACTTGCGCCGCCCACGGGCATTCACCTGTTCCATGAAGGCCAGTTTGTCGGCCCCTTCGTCTATGGCCTGTCGCGTGAGCGGGATGCCGAAACGGCTCGGGTTCTCTATGAGACGGACCCTGAAACCGTGCTGCCGATCCGGTTTTTTCACCAAGGTGACGACTACAATTTCTTTGGCCTGTTCCAGTCCAATATCCATCTGTTCGGGGTCGATGACAGGCGGCAGCAGATCAATCTGCTCGGCACGGACGATCTGGGGCGGGATGTGTTCTCGCGGCTGATGCATGGCGGCCGGGTGACCCTGTCGGCAGGGTTGATCGGGGTGATCTTCGCCTTTGTGCTCGGCCTCACGCTGGGATCGATCTCGGGCTATTTCGGTGGCTGGATCGACAATTCGATCCAGCGCCTGATGGAGTTGATCCGCTCGGTGCCCACGATCCCCTTGTGGATGGGGTTGGCGGCGGCACTGCCAATCGCCTGGGACCCCATCGTGGTCTATGTGCTGATTACGCTGATCCTGGCCTTGATCGGCTGGACGCATCTGGCGCGCGTGGTGCGCGGGCAGTTCCTGGCCATCCGTAATGAGGACTATGTGATGGCGGCGCGCCTGGCAGGCGCCAGCGAATATCGCATCATCACCAAGCACATGCTGCCCTCGATGACCTCCTATATCATTGCGGCACTGACCCTGGCGGTGCCGGAAATGATCCTGGGCGAAACCGCGCTGAGCTTTCTGGGGCTGGGCCTGCGTCCACCCGTAGTGAGCTGGGGTGTGTTGCTGCAGGACGCGCAGAATCTGCGCTCCATCTCGCTGGCACCCTGGTTGCTCTCGCCGGGTGCGGCGGTCGTGATGACCGTGCTCGCCTTCAATTTCCTTGGCGATGGCCTGCGCGATGCGGCCGACCCCTATGGGCAGTAAGACGATGAAAACATTTGATATGCCCCAAGAGCGGCTGCTCGACGTCGACAATGTGCAGGTGCACTTTCCCTTGCGCGAAGGCCTGGTCAAGGCGGTCGATGGCGTCTCTTACCATGTCAACAAGGGTGAGGTGCTCGGCATTGTCGGAGAAAGTGGCTCGGGCAAATCCATCACCGCCCGCTCGATCATGCGTTTGCTGCCCAAGCGCGCGGTAGATGCGGGGGGCCGAGTGCGCATGCAATTGCGCTCCGGCGAGCAGTTCGACCTTTCGTCATTCGGCCGCAACAGCCGGGCGATCCGGCAGGTGCGCGGCAAACATATCGGCATGATCTTTCAGGAGCCGATGACGGCGCTGTCGCCGGTGCACACCATTGGCGCCCAGATCATGCGCACCGTGCAGTTGCATATGGGGCTGAGCCGCGCCGCGGCGCGGGCACGCGCCATTGACCTGTTGGCCAAGGTGCAGATGCCGCGCCCCGAGCAATTGGTCGATGCCTTTCCGCATCAGCTTTCAGGCGGCATGCGCCAGCGTGCGATGATTGCGCTGGCCATTTCCTGCGATCCGGCCCTGTTGATTGCCGATGAGCCGACAACGGCGCTCGACGTGACCACGGAAGCGCAGATTCTCGAGCTGCTCAAGCGGCTGCAGTCCGAGCTGGGCATGGCGATCATTTTCATCACCCATAATTTCGGGGTGGTTGCCGATATCGCCGACCGGGTGTCTGTGATGTATCTGGGGCGCATCGTCGAAACCGCAACGGTCGATGATATTTTCTATGCGCCCAAGCATCCCTATACCCAGGCCTTGCTGCGCTCCATTCCCCGGCTGGGGGTGGATCAGGGGCGGCGGCTGCCGACCATTCCGGGCATGGTGCCCGATCCGTTCAGCGTGCCGCCGGGGTGTGCCTTCAACCCCCGCTGCAGCCATGCCCTGTCAGGCCTGTGCGACACCCAGACCCCGCCGGAGAAGCGGTTCGGCAGCCAGATGTCGCGCTGCCATATTGCCGAGCAGTTCGCCCAGGAGCCCGTCCATGCTTGATGTTGCAACACAAAATGCTGGTCTGGCTCATGCCGACATGCCCGAAGATGCGTTGATCTCGGTTCGCAATCTCAAGAAGTATTTTCCCATTCAGGCCGGCTGGCTGAAAAAGACTGTGGGCCAGATCAAGGCCATCGATGATGTGACCCTCGATATCCGCAAGGGGGAAACCTTTGGGCTGGTGGGGGAATCCGGGTCGGGCAAGTCTACCGTGGCGCGGCTGATGCTGCGCGCCTATCAGTTGACCGATGGGCAGATCCTGTTCCGCCAGGCCGATGGCTCGGTTGTCGATCTTTCCGGCCTGACGGACCGGCAGATGCGCACAATGCGGCGCGAAATGCAGATGATCTTTCAGGACCCCTATTCCTCGCTCAACCCGCGCATGACCCTGCTGCAACTGGTGGGCGAACCGATGCTGATCCATGGCGTGGGCAGCCAAAGCGAGATCCGCGACCGGGTAGCCGAGTTGCTGCAAGTCGTCGGTTTGCGGCCCGAATATATCAACCGCTACCCGCATGCCTTTTCCGGTGGGCAACGCCAGCGCATCGGCATTGCCCGGGCCTTGGCGCTCAACCCCAGCTTCATCGCGGCCGACGAGGCCGTCTCGGCGCTGGACGTTTCGGTGGCCGCGCAGAACATCAACCTGATGCAGGATCTGCAGGAAAAATTCGGGCTGACTTATCTGTTCATCACCCATGATCTGGGCATGGTCGAGCATATCTCGGACCGGGTCGGTGTGATGTATCTGGGCCGGCTGATGGAGACCGCGCCGACCGACAAGCTATTCGCAAAGCCGCTGCACCCCTATACCGAGGCGCTGATGGCGGCAGTGCCGCAGCCCGATCCGCGTGGCAATCGCACGCGCAAGCGCGTGCCGCTCAAGGGTGAAATTGCCAATGCGGCCAACCCGCCCAAGGGGTGCAGCTTTCACCCGCGCTGCCCTTATGCCCAGCCAATCTGTGGCACGGACGTGCCGGCCCTGCGCGCTGTTGAAGGCGGACGCCAGGTGCGCTGCCACTTTGCCGAGGAGCTGTCGCTGACCGGTGTGACGGCTTAGGCGCCGCTGCGCCCAATATTGACAAGGCCTTTTTTGATGACCACCCCTCTTTTGACCATTCGCCGTGGGGACAGCCTGACCGCCTGGGCATTGTCGGCCGTCGAGGCGACTTATTTTCCCGGTGTGCCGGCCCCCGCCAATGATCCGCAGGACTACAAATATATCAACGGGTTCGTGGATGTCGGGGATCTGCCTTGCCGCGTTGCGACCTGGAAGGACGTGGCGAGCCGCAGTGTTGCCTTGCGCACCGACTGGGCGGTCGAGGCGCTTTATCTGCCGGGCAATAACCGGCGGGTGGAGTTCAGCCAGTTCCGGCATCGGCCGACGCGGCTGGCGCGGTGGTGCCGCACGAAGGTGTGCAGCCCGGTCGATCGCTATTGTTCGTTTGACCTGCACACCCGCGGCGGCGTGCATATCTGGGTCGATGGCGAATTGGCCGGGCGTTTTGAGCCGTTCACCCGCAATGCCGATCAACGCAGCGTGGTCCACCTGCCCATCAGGGCGGGCGGCAGCGAGATTATCGTGCTCACGGAGGACATGGCGGAGCGGGACACCAACTGGTTCTTCGAGTTGGTGCTGCTCGACGATGTGACGCTCAACGTCTATCTGCCGGGTGCGAGCCTCGGGGCGCATGTCGAGACGTTGCGCGGGCTCTCGACACAGGTTCGGACGCGCGGCGATGTGGTAACGAGTAAAGATGCGCTGACCATTTTGTTCGACACACCGGCCAGCCTGCCGGTGCGTATTCGCGCCGTCATTGCCTCGACCTCGCACACCAAGGCCGTGTTGCTCGATGCCACCTATGATTTGCCGGCGGGCGCGACCAAACTGGTGTTATGCCAGGGCCGGGACCTGCCGCAGGGCTATCACGATCTGCGGCTGACCTTTTCGGCGGGCGATAGCGTGGTCGAGCGCAATATCGGCTGCGCCATTCTACACCAGGTTTCGGCAAGCGCGCTTGGGGGCGATCTCCCCAGCCGCAAAGAACTGGCGCTCGAGAATGCCATTGCCCATGGCGAAGGCCGGATGGGGCTGGTCGTGGCACTTCTCGAAAGCGGCAAGGCCGACGATCCACGGATTGCCGGCATTATCGAGGAGACCTTGCTGGCCATGGCAGAACGGCGCGACTGCGCCGATTTCGTTGCCGTGCCTTTGCTCTGGGTCTGGATCCGCTGCCGCGACGCGCTGCCGGCTGCGCTGCAAACGCGTATTCGCCAGATCCTGCTCGGCTTTCGCTATTGGGTGGATGAGCCGGGCAATGACGCGATGTGGTTCTGGAGCGAGAACCACGCGCTGTGTTTTCACGTCGCACAATTGCTGGCCGGTCAGAGTTTTCCCGAGGACATATTTTCTGCCTCAGGCCGGATCGGGGCCGAGCAGGCGGAACTGGCTGTCGAGCGACTGGCGCGCTGGTTCGATGCGGTCGAAGAGGACGGGTTGGCCGAATGGAATTCGGCCGCCTATTACCCGGTGGATTTCATCGGGCTGCTGACACTGGCCGAGCTTGGGCCCGCAAACCTGGCGGAACGCGCCCGGGCCATGTGCGACCGGATCTTCACCATGGTCGCCCTGCACACGCTGGACGGCGTGCCAGCGGGATCGATGGGGCGGGCTTATGACAAGGAATTGCGCGCCGGGCCGCTGACCGAGCTGGCGCCTTTTGCGGCGATCGCCTTTGGCAAGGGGTGGCTGAACAAGGGGGTGGCTTCGCTGCCATTGTTTGCCGCAGGCCGTTATGAACCGCCAGAGGGGCTTGAGCGCTATGCTTGGCCAGAGCCGGGACAGGTCGTTTCCGCTCGCTACCTGCAGGGCTATGGCCCGGCGGCTTCGTTGGGGCTCTACAAGACGCGCGCTATCCAGCTTTCCACCAATAGCGGCGCCAAGGCGGGCGGCTATGGTCATCAGCAGCATGTGCTTGACCTGCGCTTTGCCAGTCATCCCATGGCCCGCGCCTGGATCAACCATCCGGGCGAAGACGATCCCTGGGGCCAGCAGCGTCCGTCATACTGGGCCGGCAATGGCAGGCTGCCGCGCGTTGGCCAGCATGAAAATATCGCCCTGCTGCAATACCGGCTGGGGAGCGAGGCCCGTCTCGATTTCACCCATGCCTATGCTGCCCGCACAGGTCTGATCCACCACCACCATGGTGACACGCTCATTCTCGAGGGCGGGTATGGGCTCGTCGCCCTCAAGGCGACCGGTCCGCTGCAGGCGATCACCGAGGGGCCCGCGGAAGGGCTTGAATATCGTTGCAACGGACCGCTACAGGGGTGGGCCGTCATCGTTGCGCAAGGCGAATCCCTTGCCGATTTCATCGAACTGATCGCGCAATGCCGGCTGCATTTCGACGGCGGAGACGCACTTGTGCTCGAAGGGCCGGGCCTGGCCAATCTGCGCCTCGACTGGGAACAGGGGCTGCTGGTCAATTCAATCCCGCAGCCGCTCCCGGCCAATGGCGTGACGCCAGACATCACGATCAGCACCCTTTAGGGGCAGGACGAACGACATGCGTATCAAGAAACTGGACCACCTTCTGCGTCGCCTGCGCGCGCATATCTTTACGGAGATCGCGACGGATTTGCCGCTGCGCTTCCGGCGCGGCCTGCCCGAGCAGCGCGGCGATATCGTTGGCGAAGATCCAAAGGGCTGGGAGGCGGTCGGTCCCGATCTGGTGTGGGGTGAGCCGGAGAGCTATTTCTGGTTTGCGACGCGTTTTGCCATGCCGGAGTCAGTTGACGGGCAGCGGGTGTTTCTCAAGGTCAATGCACAGTTCGGCAATACGCGTGGCCGCTCGGACCCGCAATGCCTGGTCCGGGTCAATGGGCGCATTGCCCAGGGCGCCGATGGCAATCACCAGGAAGTGCTGCTGAGCACTGCTGCCAAGGCCGGCGAAGAATTCGATATCCTGGTCGAGGCGGGCACCATCGAGGATCGCCGGCAATATGGCATGTCGTTCTCGCTGCTGGCGCATGACGCACTGGTCGAGAAGGTGTTCTACGATCTATCCGTGCCGCTCGATGTGGCGCGCCTGCTGGCCGAGGACGACCCGCGGCGGCACCATATTCTCAAGCGGGTGGATGCGGCGCTGGCGCTGATCGATTTCCGGCCCGGCGATGCGGTGCGCTTTGCCGCCTCGCTCGAAAGGGCCGAGGCGATTGCCGAAGAGATCTATGCGGCTAAGGATTTCGAGGACAAGCCGGTGATCACCGTTACCGGCCACACCCATATCGATGTTGCCTGGCTCTGGCGCGTGCGCGAAACCCGCCAGAAGATGGCGCGCTCGATGTCGACGGCCCTGGCGCTGATGGAGCAATATCCCGATTATCGCTTCATGTATAATCAGGGCGTGTTGCTGGATTACCTCGCCCAGGACTATCCCGAAGTGTTCGAGCGGCTAAAGGGGCAGGTCAAGGCCGGCAAGTTCGAGATCGAAGGGGCGCTCTGGCTCGAACCGGATGCCAATATCACCAGCGGCGAGTCGTTTACCCGGCACATCCTGCATGGCGTGGCCTATCACGAGGAAACCTTCGGGGTGACGCCGCGCGTGTTCTGGCTGCCCGATACGTTCGGCTATTCGGCGGCCCTGCCGCAGATGATGAAGCTGGCTGATGTCGACATGTTCGTCACCCACAAGATGAGCTGGAACGACACCAACCGCATGCCCAACGAAACCTTTCACTGGCAGGGGATCGATGGCAGCACGGTGGCGGCCTATTTCATGACCACCCAGCCCTATACCGCGACCGGTTTCGGCACGACCTACAATGCCGACATCAAGCCCACTTTCGTCATGGGCACCTGGAAGCGCCATGCCCAGCAGGCGCTCAACAAGGAACTCTTCATGGTCTATGGCCATGGCGATGGCGGTGGCGGGCCGACCCGCGAGATGCTGGAAAACATCCGCCGCATGGAAAAGGGCATTCCGGGCTGCCCCTCGATCCGGCATGAACATATGCGCCCCTATTTCGAGCGGTTGCTGAAACGCATGGCGGAGCGCCCCGACGACTATCCAACCTGGGTGGGGGAGCTTTATCTCGAGTACCACCGCGGCACGCTCACGTCGGTGGCCAAGAACAAGCGCAACAACCGGCTGGCTGAACAGGCGCTGCGCGAGCTCGAAGTGCTGGCCGTGTTGGCGCAGGAACGGGTTGGCTTGCCTTATCCGGCGGAGCCGTTGCACGATCTGTGGCGCATCGTGCTGCTCCACCAGTTCCACGACATCTTGCCCGGCACCTCGATTGGTGGCGTGTTTGACGATAGTGACCGAGACTATGCACGCTTCTTTGAAGCGGCCGAACGCTTGCGCGGGGCGTTGACCGGCGCGCTGGCGGGGACGGGAGGCTTTGGCCTGCTCAACGCCTTGGGCAGGTCGCGCGACGGGTTGCTCGAATTCGATGCCGAGCGGCCCTCCAGCCTGACGATTGACGGCCAGAGATTGGCCAGCCAGATCATTCATCGGGCCGACGGACGGACGCGCCAGGGCGTGCTGGTCAAGAACCTGCCGGCCACCAGCGTTGTGACAGTTCAGTGTGCGGAAGCGGACCTGGCCGAGGGTACTGGCGGGCTCGTGGTCTCGGCGCATCGCCTGGAAAACGCCTTGATTGCGGCACGTTTCGACGACAAGGGACATCTGGTGTCCCTGTTCGACAAGCGGCGGGGGCGGGAGACGATCAAGCCCGGGCAGGCGGCGAACCGGTTGCAGGCCTATCGCGATATGCCGGTCGAATATGACGCCTGGGACATTGACGACAGTTTCGAGGATCAGGTCTGGGAGATCGACACTCTGGTCAGCGCCGAGGTGGTCGAGACCGGCCCGCACCGCGCCGCGATCCGTTTCGAATGGCGCTATGAGCGCTCGCGCATCGTGCAGATCGTGGCCCTTGAGGCCGATAGCGACCGGCTGGACTTTGACAGTTTCGTGGACTGGCATGAACACGATACGCTGGTGAAAGTGGCGTTTCCGCTCGATGTGCTGGCCCAGGAAAGCACGGCGGAAATCCAGTTCGGCCATGTCCGGCGCCCGAGCCACGCCAATACTTCATGGGATCAGGCGCGTTTCGAGACCGTCATGCATCGCTGGGTCGATGTGTCCGAACCCGATTTCGGCGTCGCGTTTTTCAATGACTGCAAATATGGCTATGATGTGCGCGGCAGTACGGTGCGGCTGACGCTGTTAAAATCGCCAGTCTATCCCTGGCCTGAGGCCGACCAGGGCGAACATCATTTCCGCTATGCGGCCGTTGTGCATCATGGCCTTCTGGCCAGCGACATTCCCGGCCGCGCCGAAGCATACAACCTGCCCCTGAGGCTGGTGGCGGGGCAGGGCGATGGGGCCGCAAACGGGCCGCTGCTGGCACTGGACGGGCAGGGCGCGACACTCGAAGCGCTCAAGCGCAGCGAAGACGGGACAGGCCTGATTGCGCGCATCTGGGAGACCCATGGCCGCAGCGGTGCGGTGAGCGTCCACCTGCCCGAAGGCACAAGTCAGGCCCATATCGTCAATCTGCTCGAACGGGATCCGCAGGCCCTGATGATCAAGGACGGCAAGGTGCAGTTGGCACTGGCGCCCTTCCAGATCGTGACTCTCAAACTGCAGACGGGGACCGGGGCGTGATCCCGGCCATCCCCAATTCTTTACCGCCACTCGAGGCCCGGGAAGGGGTTTGGCTCAAGGGCGATTGGCATCTGCATTCCCGGCACAGCACGGATTCGTCCAACAATTCGATTGGCAAGATCATCGGCTTTGCCGAGCGGCATGGTTTTGACTATCTCGCCATCACCGATCACGATGTTCATGTCAGGGGCGCGGTGGCCAGCCACACCTGGGCCGATCCCGAATTTGGCTCGGATAGGCTGCTGCTGTTCCACGGTGCCGAGCTGACCGCCAATCGCGGTCATATCAACATCCTTGCCACCGAACCCTATGACCACCAGCGTGTGTTCGACCATCGCGATGATCGCGACTGGAACCTGCTTGCACTCAAGCGCGAGCTGGGTGTGCATTTTTCGGCCAATCACCCGAGCACCAAGAACCATTACGGCTTTTCGTTCGACCTGGCGGATTCGGTGGAAATCTGGAATGGCAGCGTCTGGCCCAAGAACATTCCCGGAGTCCGCATCTGGGACGACATGCTCAAGTCCGGGCGGATGCTGGGGGGACGCGGCGGCAGCGACGCCCATCATGGCGTGCCCGATGCCCCTGAATTAACCACGCCCCTGTCCATCGAGGCGAGCGCCAATTATGTCGGGACGCCGACCACCTGGATATATGCGCGCGAGCGCAGCAAACAAGCCGTGCTTGAAGCCATGGCGGCCGGCCGGGCTTCAGTCAGCGCCAATCCGTTCAATCCACGCGTCGAACTGGTCGCCGATCACGATGGAGACGGGGTGATGGACATGATGATGGGCGACAATGTCAAACCCACCGGTGCGCCGGTGACCTTCGAGGTGCGCCTTTTGGGCGGAGGCATCGAGGGCGTAAGCTATCGCGTGCGGGTGATCCGCAATCGCGACGAATTTGCAACGCTGATTACCGATCCGGAGACGCGCAGCGTTCGCTTTACCGACACGCCAGGTCTTGACGAGCGCAACTACTATCGCGTCGAGATCGAGGGACCGCAGGTGCCGTACCCGGCGGTGCCCAATTCCATGGCGCTGAGCCAGAACATGATCGCCCTCTCCAATCCGCTCTATTTCAACTACAATCCGTCATTCTAGGCACCCAAATGGGCGGGATTGCCTGCCTGACTTGACAACCGAGCGGACCGACCGCCACTAGCAGGCATGAAAAAGGCAAAGTCCATGCTTGTTCTCAACGGCGTCACGCGGCATTTCGGTCGCGTCGCGGCGCTTGAGGATGTCTCGCTCGAGATCGGGGCCGGGCAGGTGTTGTGCCTGGTCGGGCATTCCGGCTGCGGAAAATCGACGCTATTGCGGACCATTGCCGGCATCGAGACGCTTGATGCCGGCAGCATTGTGATCGACGGCACGCCGGTCTCGGGGCCGGGCGTGTTTGTCGAGCCGGAGCATCGCCGGGTTGGCTTCATGTTCCAGGATTATGCGCTGTTTCCGCATTTGAGCGTGCGCGACAATGTCGGTTTCGGGCTAGGCCGGCTGCCGCGTGCAGAGCGTGGGGCCCGCGTCGCCTCCATTCTGGACAGCATCGGCATTGCGACGCTGGCGGATCGCTATCCCCATATGCTTTCAGGTGGTGAACAGCAGCGTGTGGCGCTGGCACGCGCCTTGGCACCGCAACCGCGCCTGCTGCTGATGGACGAGCCGTTTTCCAATCTGGATCGCGGGCTGCGCGATCGGGTACGGCACGAGACCCTGTCCATCGTGCGCGAACTGGGCATGACGGCAGTGGTCGTGACCCATGATCCGGAAGAGGCCCTGGCCATTGGGGACATGGTGGCGCTGCTGCAGAAGGGGCGCCTGGTTGAAATGGGGACCGGCGAGCGCATCTATGACGCGCCCTGGACGGCCTATGCGGCCTCGTTCTTTTCCAGCATGAATGTCATTCCGGCGCGATTGACGGCTAATGTGCTCGAGACGCCGTTGGGACGTTTCCCTGCGGCGGCGCTGGAGGGAACACCCAAGGTCTTGTTGCGACCGCAATCGATCACATTGAGTGATGACGGCCTTCCGGCACAGGTGCTCGACAGGTCGGTCCTGGGGGAAATTGAGGAGCTGCTGCTGGCCGTCGAAGGGATGGACGAGCCCTTGGTGATGCGTGGCACTGCACGTCACGATGTGCGCCCCGGGGATGCGGTGCGGTTTGCCGTAAATGCGCATGAGGTCTTGATATTTCCATCGGAATCCGAGCCGATCTGATTATTGAGCGCAATCAATAGTTTAGACCCATTCTAAGCTGGTTCCAAATAATTTGACTTTTACTGTCCGGTATGGCTTTTGCGGCGTCGAAGAGGGTGCGGCGGAGGAGTCCGGGCATCCTGGCGATGTCGCAATGGGAGATCGACTATGCGCAAGCTTTTCAAGAATTTTGGTGTTGCCAGCGTGTTGGCCATGGCCGCAGCCGTTCCGGCCATGGCCCAGGAAGTCAACATCTACACCACACGCGAGCCGGGCCTGATTCAGCCGATTCTCGATGCCTTCACTGCAGAAACCGGTATTGCGGTCAACACCGTGTTTCTCGAGAGCGGCCTGATCGAGCGTGTGCAGTCGGAAGGCGAAAGCTCTCCTGCTGACCTGCTGATGGCTGTCGATTTCGGTGCCCTGATTGATCTGGTCGAGGCCGGCGTGACGCAACCGGTGGATTCGGACGTGCTGGAGGCTGCCATTCCGGCTTCGCTGCGGGACGCGGAGGGCAACTGGTTTGCGCTCTCAGGCCGTGCCCGCGTAGTCTATGCGGCCAAGGAACTGGACCTCGACAGCATCACCTATGAGCAGCTCGACGACGAGGAATTCCGCGGCAAGCTGTGTATCCGCTCGGGGCAGCACCCCTACAATACCGCGATGTTCGCGGCCTATATGGCCAAGTATGGCGAGGACGCCACGCGGAGCTGGCTCGAAGGCATCAAGGCCAATCAGGCACGCGCGGCCGCTGGTGGTGACCGGGATGGTGCCCGCGATATTGCAGCCGGTGTCTGCGACATCGCTGTTGCCAATTCCTACTATTACGGCCTGATGGCGAGCGGTTCGAGCGGTGACGAGCAAAAGGGCTGGTCGGATGCGGTCAAGGTGATCCTGCCGACCTTTGAAGGCGGCGGCACGCTGGTCAATGTGAGCGGTGCGGCCGTGGCGGCCCATGCCCCCAACCGCGAGCAGGCCGTTGAACTGCTCGAATATCTGGTTTCCGACGCTGCGCAGAAGCTCTATGCCGAAGCCAATTTCGAGTATCCGGTAACAACCACGGCAGAGGTGCATCCCATTATTGCCGCCTTTGGCACGCTGGAACCCGACAGCCAGTCGCTGACCGAAGTGCTGCCGTTCCGGGCACGCGCCAGCGAACTGATCGATGAAGTCAATTTCGACACCTTCACCAACTGAGTTGGTTCGGCGGCGCCTAAAAGGGCGCCGCACTTCCTGATGGCCGACATGACCCAAGGACGCCGACGAGGCCGTCCTGACATTGCGATCAGCCCCTGGGCCGCCGTGGCATTCGTCGCGGCGGCTCTTGCGCTCGTCCCCATTTTGGCGATCGCGGCAACGGCTGTGGCGAATACCGGCGGGCTGTGGGGACACATTGTCCAGTTCGTGCTGCCCCAGTCGACCTGGAATACGCTGGTGCTGCTGGCCGGTTCGGGACTGATCGCGACCATGGTCGGCACCGGCGCGGCCTGGATCGTCAGCGCCTATGATTTTCGCGGGCGCGGCTTTCTCGAATGGGCGCTGCTGCTGCCATTGGCAGTGCCGACCTACATCATGGCCTATGCCTATCTCGACATTCTGAACCCGCTTGGCCCGGTGCAGGGCGTGCTGCGCTGGGTGCTCGGCTATTCCAGTCCGCGTCAGTTCCGCTTGCCTGACTTGCGGGCGATGTGGGGCGCGATCCTGGTGTTCGGGTTCGTACTCTACCCTTACGTCTATTTGACCGCGCGGGCGATGTTCCTGACCCAGGCCGCAAATGTAACCGAAGTTGCGCGGACGCTCGGGGTGCCGCGCTCAGCCATATTCTGGCGGGTGGCGCTGCCATTGGCGCGGCCGGCCATTGTGGTCGGCGTATCGCTGGTTTTGATGGAAGTGCTCAACGATGTGGGGGCGGCCCAATTCCTGGGCGTGCGTACCTTGACGGCCACCATCTACACGACCTGGATCGTGCGTACGGATCTGGCGGGGGCAGCGCAAATTGCCATTGGCATGCTGGTGCTGGTTGTGGCCGTGTTGATGCTGGAGCGCTGGGCGCGGCGCAATCGGCGGTTCGCGTCCACGGCGCAGAATGCACGGCAGATGCAGCGCTTCGCGCTCAAGGGGCCGGCCGCCGCGATTGCTTTCGGCCTGGGTGTTGCGCCGATCCTGATCGGGTTCGTGGGCCCTGCGATCTATCTGGTGGTTGCTGCCGCGCGGCGGCTCGAATTTGCAGGGCTTTCCAACGCATTGCTGCGCGCGACGCTCAATACGGTCAGTGTCTCGGCGATTGCGACATTGGCCATTCTCGCCATTGGCTTTGCGCTGGCCTATGCGGCCCGCCTGCATGCATCGCGCTGGACCAGCGCGGCGATGCGTATTGCCTCGTTGGGCTATGCCGTGCCCGGTACCGTACTGGCAATCGGCATTCTGGTGCCGGTGGCCGCGCTCGACCGGACGCTGGGGGGCTGGTGGACGGCCTGGACGGGGCTGCCGGGCGGGTTGTTGCTGCTCGGGTCAGGGGCGGCGCTGGTCTATGCTTATGCGGCGCGCTTCATGGCGATTTCCGCAGGGGGTATCGAAGCCGGGTTGAGCCGCATTCCGCCCGCCTATGACCACGCCGCCCGCACGTTGGGGCAATCGTCCAGTGGCACGCTGCTGCGCGTTCACCTGCCCTTGTCGCGGTCGGCGCTGACAGCGGCGGGCCTGCTGGTTTTTGTGGACTGCATGAAGGAGCTGCCGGCAACCTTGCTGCTGCGGCCGTTGAATTTTGAAAGTCTGGCCACGCTGCTCTATGGCGAGGCGGCGCGGGGAACCTATGAAGATGCGTCGCTGGCCGCTCTCATCATCGTGGCCATCGGTATCCTGCCGGTGATCCTGCTCGCGCGTACGTCGAACAGGATCCGGTGATGGGCCGCCCCATCCGCTGGTGCCTGGGCTAGATCAGCCGGGCCCGTATGCGGCGGGAGATGGCGTCGATTATCGCCACGGTGACCAGGATCATCAGGATGATGAAGGCGGCTTCCTGCCAATTGTTGATGCGGATGCGGTCGGACAGTTGCAAGCCGATGCCGCCCGCCCCGACAATGCCCAGAATGGTGGCTGAGCGGACATTGGATTCGAAGAAATAGAGCACGTGGCTCATCATGACCGGGAAAACCTGAGGGAAGACCCCGAGCCGAACCACGTGGATATTGTCGCCGCCGGAGGCCCGGACTCCGTCAACCGGCTTATTGTCGACGTTCTCGATAGCTTCGGCGAAGAGTTTGCCGAAGACCATGACATCGCCCACGGCGATGGCCAGCACGCCGGCAAAGGGCCCGAGGCCCACGGCAGAAACGAAGATCAGCGCCCAGACCAGGCCGTCTATGCCGCGGAAGGTGTCGAAGAAGCGGCGGAGCCCGAAATGGAACAGCCAGTTGGGGACGATGTTCTTGGCGCCAAGAAAGCCCAGCGGCAAGGCCACTATGAAGGCGATCAGCGTGCCCAGAAACGCCATGGCCAGGGTTTCGAACATGGCATAGGTGTAGTCCCATAGGCCATCGCCGGGCCAAGGCGGGATCATCAGGGTGACCAGCAGGCCGAGCTTGTTGAGACCGTTCACGATCCGCATGGGAGAGGCGTCGATCCACCACAGGCCGAAGGCGAGGACGGCCACGAAGCCCAGCCACAGCCCCCATGTGCGCAGACGCTCAGGTAGCGGGCGGGTGAATATCCGGGGGTTGGTGCGCCTGAGGCGCGCGATGTCGGCGTGCAGCGTAGCGGTCATGGTTCAGGCAACCTGTGTCAGGGTGTGGCCTATCAGGCGATGGCGGATGGCTTCGCAGGTGATGTCGATGACCGAGGTGGTCAGGATCAACAGCAGCATGATGGCCGAGATATCGGTGTACTCGAATTGACGGATGGCGACGTAGAGGTCCTGGCCAATGCCGCCCGCGCCAACCAGCCCAAGTGCCGAAGCGCCGCGCACATTGATCTCGAAGCGCAGGAGCAGATAGCTGGCATAGTTGGGCAGGGCCTGGGGGACGACGCCAAGGCGCATGATCATGGGCCAGTTTCCGCCTGATGCCCGGACGCCCTCAATGGGGCGCGGATCGACATTCTCGTTCACTTCGGCGAACAATTTGCCCAATGAACCGGCCGTGTGGACGGCGATGGCAAGCACGCCGGCGAACGGGCCCAGGCCAAAGGCAAAGACGAAGATCAGCGCGAAGACCAGCTCGGGCACGGTGCGGAAGAATTCGAGCATGCGGCGCGCTGCAAAATAGATTCCGGAATTCTCGACAAGGTTGCGCGATGCCGGAAAGCTCAAGGCAAGGGCAATGATGCCGCCCATCACGGTGCCGACAAACCCTATGAGGATGGTTTCGACCAGAAGGCGCAGCCAGAAGCGCAAGCCCCAGTACCAGTCGGCGAGGTCAGCCCAGAAATTCTCCAGCGTCAGCGTGGGGAACGTGCCCAGTATATAGTTCCAGGCCATGGGCAGGCCCTTGACGAGGCCCGGAATGGAAAAATCGCTGACCGCAACGGCGCCAATCAGGGCGGCGAGAAACAGCGCGCCATAAAGCAGGGTCCAGTTGCGGCGGGTGAATTGCTGCTGGCGGTAGCGTTCGTCGAAGGACAGCAGGCGTTCATCCCGCGTCGTCGATGCCAGCCGGCCATTGGTGGGGTTGAGTGTGGACACGCGCGCCTCACGAAAAAAAAAGGCCGGTACGCGGGATGCGCACCGGCCAGGAAGGGATCAGTTGCCGTTCTTGCGGCGCTGTTCGGCATTGAACTCGGTGATCGCCACAACATCGAGATAGTCTTCATGGGTGGCTTCGACATAGCCGCTGGAGGTGCCGCGGGTGTATTCGGCGAAACCTTCAGGATCCTTTTCCGGGAAGGCCATCAGGACGGTCTTGAACTCGTCCTGCAGTTCCTGGGGCAGGGTGGTCAGCATCATCACCGGGGTATTCGGGATGACGGGCGAGGTCCAGATGATGCGGGTCGAGCCCTTTTCGATCAGGCCGTTGTTCTCCATGGTCTGGATATTGCCAGCCTCTTCGTTGCGCCAATGGGTGGCGACCACGTCGAAAGTGCCGTTAACCAGGGCCATGACGCTCTGCTGATGGCCGCCGGAGAAGGCAACCTCGCTGAAATATTCGTCGGCCGTGGTGCCCAGGACGGTCGAGAGATAGTAGGAAGGCACTGCGTAGCCAGAGGTCGAGTTGGGGTCGGCAAAGGCGAAAGAGGCGCCCTTGACGTCTTCGATCGACTGGTAGTCGCTGTCAGCGCGCACGGCCAGGATCGAGTGGTAGCCGAGATTGCCTTCGTTATCGAGGGTCACGGCGACCGGGGCAATGTCCTCGCCCATGATCTTGCGGGCCAGGGCATAAGCAGCCGGGCCGACCGAGGCGATCTGCACGTGGCCCGAGCGCATGGCTTCGATCACGGCGGCATAGTCGGTGCCGCGCACGATATTGACCGGTACGCCCAGTTCGCGGCTGAGATAGTCGGCATAGGGCTGGTTGCGGGCGATGGCGTCGGTTTCGTTTTCGCTCGAAGAGATGCCGATGGTCAGTTCCGGAAACTGCTCGCGCCAGTCCTGGCTAAGGGCTGGGGAAACCAGGGCGAGCGAAACCATCGCGGCCACAAGGCCGCGGCGCGTCAGGGTAAGCATTGATGTAGCTCCGAGTTGAGGTAAGAGGAGCGGCTAGTGGGCCGCCTCCAGGTGTCGTTTGCCGGCTTGGCCTGCCGTGCCGGTGGCAGCGATGGTCGAGGTCAGGCTCTCGTCCACGGCTGTTTCGTGCTCGTCACCATAGATCTGCTGGATCATCGAGCTGGTCAGCATGTCGGGCGTGCCGTCGAACACGACATGGCCATGGGCCATGCCGATGATGCGGTCGCAATACGCGCGTGCGGCGTCCAGCGTGTGCAGATTGGTGATGACGGTGATCTTGTCCTGCTGGTTGATGGTGCGCAGCGCTTCCATCACCAGTCGTGCATTGCGCGGATCGAGCGAGGCGATCGGCTCGTCGGCGAGAATGATGCTTGGCTTCTGCATCAGGGCCCGGGCGATGGCCACGCGCTGCTGCTGGCCGCCCGAAAGCGTGTCGGCGCGTTGCAGGGCCTGGGAAAGCAGGTCGAGGCGGTCAAGCGCCATGGCTGCATTGGCGCGGTCGGCGGCCGAGAAATGCTTGAACATCACCGGCAAGGTGCCGGCACTGCCGATCCGGCCGATCAGCACATTGGTCAGTACATCAAGCCGATTGACCAGGTTGAACTGCTGGAAAATCATGGCGCAGCGGGCGCGCCAGGCACGCAATTGGGTGCCATTCAAGCTGCGAACGTCAATCTCGCCCGAGGTGATCTTGCCTTCATCGGCCGTGGCCAGGCGATTGATCAATCGCAACAGGGTGGACTTGCCGGCGCCGGAGCGCCCGATCACACCGACCATTTGTCCGGGTTCGAAATTGGTCGAGACATTGTTGACCGCAATCGTGTCACCGAAGCGTTTGGTGACGTTTCTCAGTTCCAGCATTTCCCACCTCGTGGCGTTGCTATGCAGAGACCCTAGATCAGCTAGATGACAGCGTTAACTCATTCGAATGACATGCTCGTGACGCCTGCCAACCGCGGAGACATCGAGGGTACCATCGGCATGCACGATCCGGCCGCGTGAGAAGGTGGCATGTACCTGGCCCACGCCGGTGCGGGAGGCGACTGCCAGGTCAGCGCGGAGGCCGACGCGGATTTCGCCGCGATCTTCCAGGCCAAGGGCGCGGGCGGGATTGCGCGAGGTGAGGCGGGCGGCGCCGGCCAGACCATCAGGATCGGTTTGGGCCAGCACCAGCACTGCGGGCAACATGGCGGAGGGATGATAGTCGGCGGCGAGCAGATCAAGGATGCCGGCAGCGTGGGCATCACGGGCCGAGAGATTGCCCGAATAGGATTGGCCGCGCAGGGCGTTGGGTGCGCCCATGGCATTGAGCATGCCGCGTCGATGCGCTTCCTCGGCGGCTTCCAGGGTCACCGGAAATTCGGAAATATTGGCGCCGAGCTGGTCCATCAGTGTGACCTTTTCGACCGTGTCATCGTCGTGGCTGGCGACGGGCACGCCGTGCATGGCGCAATATTGGGTGATGGCGCGCAGGGTTTCGGTCATGTCGCCGGCGGTTTCCTTGCGGTCCCGAATACGCTGCTGGAGCTGCTCCATCGCCGCTTCGGGCGAAATGCCCTTGTTCCTGGAGATATTGGCAGCCTGCAGATCGAGGTCGCGATACTGCCCCTGGCCGGGTGTGTGGTCGCACAGGGACACCAGGTCCACCGCGCCTTCGCCCACCAGTTCCTTGACCACTGAAAGGGCTGCCGGAAAGGTGACCTCAAAACGGGCATGGACCCGGTGGTCGATCAGCAGATTGGGGCGCGCGGCCACGACAGCGCGGATCAGGGCGCTGGTGAAGTCGTAGCTTCGCATATGGCCGTAGGTGGAGCCCGGCGCAAAGGAGAGGGAGGCATAGGCGGTGGTGATGCCGGCAGTTGCCAGCTTCATGTCGAGGTCGCGCAGCCCCATATCCATGGGCATGCGCACGCCGGGGCGCGGCTCGATTTCGCGCTCGATCATGTCGCCATGCATATCGATCATGCCGGGCAGCAAGAGCAGGCCGTTGCCTACGATATCGGCATTGGCAACCGGCGTTTCGCTGATTTCGGCAATCAGCCCGTCCTCGATACGCAGGGCGCCGCTCTCGATGACGCGGTCGGACAGAACAATTTGAAAGTCAGACAGCCACATGGTCTTCCTCGGCGCTTTGGTCGGCGATGACCCTGGTGTTGAGGTTGATTTCGCGGTCGATCAGTTCGGCCACGTCGCCGGGATGGTGGAACACCCCAATGATGGCGACCCCTTGGGACTTGAGGTCGGCAAGGCGCCGGACGAGCGCGGCCCGAGCGCCGACGTCGAGCGAGGCGGTCGGCTCGTCGAGCAGCAGTAGCTTCTGCGGCAGGATCAGGGCGCGCGCCAGATTGACCTTTTGCTGTTCGCCGCCCGAGAAAGTGCTGGGGTAAGCGCGCCAGAGTTCGGGGCGAACGCCGAACTGATCGAGCCAGTGACGGGCCTGATCGAGCGCCTCGGCCTGGGTGGCACCGGCCAGGCGCAGCGGTTCGGCGACGATATCCTGGGCGGCAACGCGGGGCCGGGCATTGAGGAACTGGGTGACGAAGCCGATTTCCTCGCGCCGGAGCAGGGCGATATCGACATCGGCGGCGTTGGCGAGGTCGATTTCGCCATGGCTCGAGGTGTAAAGCACCTGACCGGCAACGGGCAGATAGCTGCGCCAGATGGTGCGCAGCAGCGTCGACTTGCCGGCACCATTTTGGCCGCGCAGCAGCAGAAATTCACCCTGGTAGAGATCGAAGCTGATGTCCTCGAAGGCATGCAGCATGCTGTCGAGGTGATACATGCGGAAGGTCTTGGTGAGGCCCTTAACGCGCAAGAGGGGCGTGGTTGTCATGGGGTCACCTCAGAGCTTGGCGTGGACGAGTTGCTGGGTATAGGGGTGCTGGGGGTCCTGGAAGACCTGGTCGGCCAGGCCCTGTTCGACCACCTCGCCATGGCGCATGACCATGACCCGGTCGGCCATGGTGCGGATGACCCCCAGATCGTGGCTGACCAGCACCATGGTGATCTTGCGATCGCGCTGAAGCCTTTTCAGCGTGTCGAGCACCAGTGCCTGAACGGAAACATCAAGGCCGGTGGTCGGCTCATCGAGCAGGAGAAGGGCCGGTTCGAGGGCGATGGCCTTGGCCAGTTGCACGCGCTGCTGCATGCCGCCCGACAGCTCGATGGGCCGGGCGTCCATGCGGTCGAGCGGGAACTCTGAGGCGTCGAGCGCTTCACGCGCCTTGTCGCGTAACACCTCGAAACTGCGCTCGCCGGCGATAAGCAGACGCTCGGCGACATTGCCGCTGGAGGAGTGTTTCATCAGCAGCCCCAGATGCGGGTTCTGATAGACGATGCCGATATTGCGCGCGCAGAGCATGCGGCGCTCGTAGCGGGTGAGATCGAACAGGTTCTCGTTCTCGCGGCCGGGCAGGCGCAGGGTGTAGTTGCCGCTGTCGGGGGTATCCTCAAGATTCATCATGCGCAGCAGCGTCGACTTGCCAGAGCCGCTTTCACCGACAATGCCCATGACTTCGCCGGGATAGACGGCAGCATCGACATCGCGCAGGGCGCGCACATTGCCATAGGACTTGGAAATGTCGCGCATGTTCAGGAGCGGTTCAGTCCGCATGAGGCGGGGGGCCGCGCGCTCCAGCGCGGGAAGTCCGAGGTCGAGGCTCATGCCGAATACTCCCCGTTGCGATACCAGGTTTCGCCGATTTCAATTGCGGAACCGTCAGCCTTGTCGATGGCCTTGATCCCCAGATTGCTGTCCGAAACTTCGAATACCGAGCCGCCGCCATCCTGGGGCAGTTCGTTCATGAAAAAGCCGCGGACTCCCGAACGCCGGCAGGTCAGATCCGCGTGGTCTTCCACCTGGTAGGGCCGATCAGAGAAGACCAGCGGTTCAACCCGCGTGTAGGGCGGCACGGCATGAAGCCGTTTTTCGCGGCCGGCGGAGAGAAAGGTCAGGTGCCGAGCCATATTGAGCTTGGGCACGTCCCAGCGCGGTATAGGGGAGGGGGTCATCACGTGACGGCCATTGACCATGGCCGGATAGGAGGCGCCCTGCATGATGCGGCCCTTGCGCACGATCTGCTCGTAAAGCGTCAGCCAGAGCTTGCCGTAATCAGCATCGGCATGCATCTGCCGGGCGATCGAGATATTGGGCTCCACCCCGCGCAGCGGCTCGGGATTGGGCACTTGAAGCACCAGCACCTGATCCTCGCGCATGATTTCTTCGGGGATGCGATGGCGGGACTGCACGATGGTCGCACTCAGCGTGTCCCAGGTTTCCGCAGCACCGGAGACGCGGGAAATGAATCGGCGGATCGAGGCGGCGTTGACGCCGTCATCGGCGCCCTGGTCGATGACTTTCACGACCGAGGCTGAATTGACCAGGGTCAATGTCACCTGCAGGCCGCCGGTGCCCCAGCCCCGGGCCATCGGCACTTCGCGGCTGGCATAAGGCATCTGGCAGCCCGGAACTGCGATGGCCTTGAGCATCTTGCGGCGCAGTTCGCGTTTGGCTGAGGCGTCGAGGAAGCCGTAGCTGGTGGCGGCCCAGTCTTTGGTCAGACTTGCAAGGCTCATAGGACGGGTTCCTCTTCGGGTTCGGCGACATAGACCTCGCCCTTGGCTTCGGCCGCGGCCTTCTTGGTCTTGGTGTCGCGCATGGCGTCCAGGATCGACTGGAAGGTCACGTAGTGGGGCAGTTTGAAGTGAATGCAGAAGCCCGAGGCTTCGACGCTTTCGGTGTGGTAGAGGTAGAATTCCTCATGCACCGGCGAGCCGACGGGGGCCTCGTCGGAGTTGAGATCGAGCGTGGCGGCGGCAATCACCTTGACCTCGTTCCAGCCGAAGGTGGCGGCAAAGCCGAGTTCGAGATAGCCGCCCTTTTCCTTGGAGGTCACCTCTGCCTGGCTGACGCGCACGCGACCGGCCGAAAATTCCGTGCCGCGCGGATGTCGGACTACCACATTGGCTTCGCCCAGACGCAATTCGTTGACCGTGGGGTGGGCATTGCCATAACCGCGCATGGCAGCATAGCCGAGGGCCAGAACACCGCCGGTTTCGGCACGGGCCAGGCTTTGCAGACGATGGGCGCGCGAGGCTGGGAACAGCAATGGCTCGCGCGTCAGATCGGGGATGTCCTCCGGGGCAATATCGGAAGGTTCGGTCGGAGCGACCAGTCCCTGCTGGCGCTGCCAATCGGCAAGCGAGGGCTGCTTTGCCGGAGCCGGGCTCGCGGCCTTGTCGACGGCGGGTGGTGCGAAAGGCTTGCCTTCGAGCACGTCGGTCGCGAGCACACGGTGGGAATAATCGAGCGTTGGCCCGAGGATCTGGCCACCTGGAATGTCTTTGAAGGCGGCGGAGATGCGGCGCTGGGTCAGGACTTCGTCCTGCTTGACCGGACGCGCGATGGCGAGCCGCGGCTGGGTGGTGCGCCAGGCACGCAGCACCAGCACAGCCTCGGATAATTCTCCGCCAGTCTGCGCCAGCGCCAAGGCGGCCAGTTCTTCATCGTAAAGCGAAGCTTCGCCCATCACCCTGTCGATCAGATAGGGCATGGTGGTGCGAATGGTCTCGACGCGCTGTGCGTCGATCGTGCCAAGGTCCTGTCGGAACAGCCGCTCAGCCTGTTCGATGGCCTTTTCGCCACCGCGGGTTGCAACATAGGCCATCTAGAGCACCTTCACCTTGGTCGAGCGCGGAATGCCGATGACCTTGTCGCCATCGACGCAGAAAATGTCGAAGCCTTCGGGATAGAGACAGAGCAAGTCCCGCATGGCCCAGAAGCCGGAGGGCAGGTCCAGTGCAATTTCAGTAGCGTCCTTGATGCCCGGGCCGGACAGCCGCAGGCGCTGTCCCCGGTGAGCAGCGGCGACGATCAGGGTTGCGCCGTCGTCCGGGTAGAGCGCTGTGCCGCAATTGATCTCGGCCAGTTGCTGACCGGCGTCTTCAAGCGCGGTGATAAACACGTGGTCGGCATCCCCGATGCGGTCGGCCAGCATCGCGGCGCTGGCCACAATGCGCTCGCGCATTTCGGGTGTATCGGCATAGGCGCTGCATTCGAGGTCAACCAGGGTTTCGGCAATGGCGTCAAAGCCAGCATCGGGCAGAGTGCGGATATCGCCGGGGCGCGAGAGGGCCCACATCAGTGCTTCGAAGGTGGCGTTCGAGCGCAGTTCGACGGCGTCGGGAGGCGCGACGGTGAGCATCAGAAAGTCTCCATTTCAACGCGGGTGGCCTCGACCTGGCGCATGCGCTCTTCGTCGGCAGCAGCGCGATGGGTCCGTTCCTGTTCGAGAAAGCTGGCCGTGGCATCGTCCTGACCGCGCGCAGCCACGCTGAGGTCGATGACTGCCATGGCCATGGCCCTTTCGAGGTCGCGGCCGGTGACCATGCCATAGCCGACATGTCCGGCCGCGTCGGTGATGTGCGCTTCGCTCACCAGCACTTCGCCGAGATGGAAATCGACATTCTTGACCGTGTCGCGCATCGGCACCATGACGAGACCCGTGCGGTTGGCGATGACATTGATCTCGCCCATGGTGGTCAACAGCGTTTCAGCGTGTTGCTTGAGGCGGTCGGGGCGGGCGCGGGCGAGGATGTCGAGCATCGCGCCGTGCCCGGGGCCGGTGGTTGGGGTCTCGTTAAACATGGGTAGTGTTCTCGGTGGTCATGACGGTGGGTTGATCGGTTTCAAAGGTGAACTGGACGCGATCTCCGGCCCAGACGGCTTCGGAGAATCCGATAGGGTTGCGGTCAAGATCGGCGTCGATCTTCTGCACCACCAGTACGGATTGGCCGGGACGCAGCATCAGCATGCCGGCTTCGTGTTCGGTGGCGATACGGGTGAAGACGGTGGTGCGCTGGCGGTGGTAATCGGTGATGCCGTAGGAGCGGTATACTTCAGTGATCGAGGGTGTGTGGTGGCGACGCTCCGGCAGGTCCGGGAAGCGCGCTGCGTCGTGGTAGGCCCAGCCCATGCTGATCGGTAGATCATTGGCGAAGCCACGCCAGGAGCGGGCAAAGACAGGTGAGTCCTTGTCGATCCCAAGCGCCCTGGCAACCCGCTCGCTAGCCGGAATTTTCATTTCGGACAGAGTTTCACCCGAGGCCGTCAGCCCCTGCGCCATGAGATTTTCGCGGAAGCGGGTGCGTGTGCCGATGACGTAATTGAGCAGCGGGGCTCGCTCGACAAAGGTGCCACGGCCGTGCTCGACCCGCAGCTTGCCTTCTGCCACCAAGGCCGCCAGGGCCTTGCGCAAGGAATGACGACGGGCGCCATAGAGCACGCATAGCTCGGGTTCCGAGGGCAGTTTTGAATCTGCTGCCAGACGTCCTGAGGTTATTTCTTCACTGATCCTGTCCCGGGTCTCTTCCCAGGAATGTCCTTGACTGCGCATATCACCAACTCATTCGAATGAGATGGTTCTAGCGAGCCGAAGTGACATTGAAATGACGGTAGCGTTTTCCTGCGACAGTACAGCGTCGACACATTCGAATGTCATCGCCGGGTGTCGTTTGCCTGTCACAGAGCCTGAGTAGGGGAAGAACCAAGGAGACACCCATGACTGCCATCGGACTTGACCAGACCATTCTGACAAATGCCCGCATTGTGCTGGCCGATCAGGTGATGGAGGGGAGTGTCGAGATGGCGGGTGGGGTCATCACTGCTATCGGGTCGGGCAGTTCGCGCGGCGTTGACCTGGAAGGTGATTTCCTTATTCCAGGGCTGGTTGAGCTGCATACCGACCATCTTGAAACCCATTATGCACCGCGCCCGAAAGTGCGGTGGCATCCGGTGGCGGCGGTGCAGGCGCATGATGCACAGATCGCGGCGTCGGGCATTACTACAGTGTTCGATGCCATCCGGGTGGGTACAGATGAACACGCCGATATGGGCGCTGCGGAGCTGCAGGTTCTGGCTGATGCGGTGACGGCGGGTGTCCGGGCCGAGCGGCTGCGGGCAGACCATTTCATCCATCTGCGTTGCGAGGTCTCGGCGCCGGATTGCCTTGAGGCCTTCGAGGCGATCATGGATCATCCACTGGTGCGGCTTGCGTCCCTGATGGATCATGCGCCGGGGCAACGCCAGTTTGCCAATCCGGAGGCCTACAAGGCCTATTATCAGGGCAAGCTCAAGATGAGCGATGCGGAGCTGGCCGAGTTCATCGCGCGGCGCTCGCTGGAATCGATCACTTTTTCCGATCGTCATCGCAAGGCACTGGCAGAACTGAGCCACGCGCGCAGTATCGCGCTCGCCAGCCATGACGATGCGACCGAAGCGCATGTTGATGCAGCGCTGGAGTTGGGTATCCGCATTGCTGAGTTTCCGACCACGCTGGAAGCGGCTCGCGCGTCGCGCGATGCGGGGCTGGCCATTCTGATGGGCGGGCCCAATCTGGTGCGTGGTGGTTCGCACTCGGGCAACGTCTCGGCGCGGGCGCTTGCCGCAGCGGGTCTGCTCGATATTGTCTCATCCGACTACATTCCGTTCTCGATGCTGCAATCGGCGTTTTGTCTGGTCGATACGGTCGAGGGCATCAGCGTGCCCGAGGCGATCGGCCTGGTGACAAGACGTCCGGCCGAAGCCGCGGGTCTTGATGATCGCGGCGAGATTGCACTGGGCAAGCGGGCGGACCTGGTTCAGGTTCGGCTCGATGACGGGGTGCCGATCGTGCGGACGGTGTGGCGTCAGGGCAGGCGGGTGCTATGAACGGGGTCTTTGTTGCGGTTGTCGGCGCCAGCGGTGTTGGCAAGGACAGTCTGATCAATTTCGCGCGCGACCATCTGGCCGATCAGGTCGCCGTGGTGCGCCGGGTGGTCACCCGGGTGGCCGACGACGGCAGCGAGGATCACGACAGCATGACGCCGGAGGCCTTCGCCGCCGCCGAACAGCGGGGTGAGTTTGCCCTGAGCTGGGAAGCGCATGGCCTGCAATACGGGCTGCCGATCACGCTGGATGACGACCTGACCGCTGGTCGCGTGGTGATCGCCAACCTTTCACGCGCGGCCCTGCCACGGGTGCTGGCGCGCTACCCAGCGGCACTGGTGGTTGAGGTGACGGCGGCGCCGGAGATCATCGCCCGCCGGCTTGCGGGACGCGGTCGCGAGGACAGCGAGGAGATCCGCCGCCGCATGGAGCGCGGCGCCGGATTCAGACTGCCGCCCAGCACGGTGCAGATCGACAATTCGGGGGTGCTGGACGAGGCAGGAGAGCGCTTCGTGGCGCTGTTGCGCGATCTGCTCCGGCAGCCGGCCTGAGGACACGAAATGAAGAAGCTGAGCGAAGCGCCCTTCGTCCATGAGACGGCAAGGGTAAGCCAGTCGACCTTGGGTCGATACACGGAAATAGGCGCGCATTGCCATGTCGCCTATTCCACGATGGGTGACTATTCCTACTGTGTCGGGGGCACCCAGATCGCCTATTCCACGATCGGCAAGTTCTCCAATATCGCGGCGCATGTTCGCATCTATGCCTCCATGCATCCCATGGAGCGCGCTTCCCTGCATCACTTCACCTATCGCTCGGCCCAGTATTTCGAAGGGGAGAGCGACGATGTCGCGTTCTTTGACTGGCGGTCGGGCAATGACATCCATATCGGCCACGATACCTGGATCGGGCATGGTGCGGTGATCATGCCGGGCGTGAAAATCGGCAACGGCGCGATTGTCGGTGCCAATGCCGTGGTGACCAAGGATGTTGCGGACTTTGCCATCGCGGTCGGTGTGCCGGCGCGGACTATTCGTCAGCGCTTCAGTGATGAGGTCGCCAGCCGGCTTGACGCGCTCAATTGGTGGGACTGGGACCACGAACAGTTGCATCGGGCTCTGCCGGATTTTCGCAATCTGGGTATCGAGGCCTTCCTCGAAAAATATGAAGGCTGAATTAGCCTCTCAATCTGCCCAAGGCAAAAAGCGGTCGGCGCAGTCCGTCTTGTGCCGCTGGCGGAGCAGTATTGCAGGTATGTTTCCTCAAAATATCCTTTCAGAAACAGCGGTGTAACGCGTTCATCGAACTGTCGTTCGACTGTCGTGCCGTTGTTACGGCGCCCCTCTAGGTCATTGAACGAGGACCAATGGGGGCGACGGCATGCTGAAGATTTCAAACGTGACGCGACGATTTGGCGACAAGCTCGCCGTCGACGGCGTGACGCTGGAAATCGCCAAGGGTCAGATGGTGGGCATCATCGGACGATCCGGGGCGGGCAAGTCGACCCTGTTGCGCATGATCAATCGGCTGACCGATGTCTCGGAAGGCACGATAGCCTGCCAGGGTCAGGCTGTGTCAGAGCTGCGCGGTCCGGCCCTGCGCAACTGGCAGCGCGACTGCGCGATGATTTTCCAGCAGTTCAATCTGGTGCCCCGACTTGATGTCATCACCAATGTGATGCTGGGACGGCTGAACCAGCGCAATACGCTGATGTGCATGCTCAACCTGTTTCCCCGCCAGGACATCTTGCGGGCTATCGAAATTCTTGAGCGGCTCGGCATAGAAGAACACGGTCCCAAGCGCGCCGAAGCGCTCTCCGGCGGCCAGCAGCAGCGTGTCGGTATCGCCCGCGCCTTGATGCAGGATCCACGGATCATTCTCGCGGACGAACCGATCGCTTCGCTCGATCCGATGAACGCGCAAGTGGTGATGGACACATTGCGCCGCATCCACGACGAGGACGGGCGCCTGGTCATCTGCAACCTGCACACGCTCGATACGGCACGACGCTATTGCGACCGGGTCATTGGCATGCGGGCGGGACAAATCGTCTTTGACGGCCGCGCCGAGGAGCTGACCACCGCTGTCGCCCGCGAGATTTACGGCGCCGACGCGGATTTTTCCGAGGAAGCCACCTCTACCAGCATCGAGACGCTGAGCCGCCCACGGGACGCTGCGACCCGCAGGCCAGAACTCGTCGACTGAGCACAGAAATCCCCGGCATCACGCCGGGGCGGACCACCACCCCACGGGAGACTGAAATGAACAAGTTTGCTGCAGCGCTGCTGCTGACCTCGACGCTGGTCGCGCCGACCATGGCCCAGGAGATCACCGAATTCCGCATCGGTATCCTTGGCGGCGAAAACGCCCAGGACCGCCTCACCTCCAATGAGTGCGTGCGCGCCTATGTCGAGGACCTGCTTGGTGTTGAAACCAAGATCTTCACCCCGGCCGATTATGACGGCGTGATCCAGGGCCTGCTGGGCGGCACCATCGACATGGCCTGGCTCGGTGCTTCCGCCTATGCCAAGACCTACCTGACCGACCCGGAAGCCGTGGACGTCGTGCTGGTCAAGACCAATCTCGACGGCTCGTTCGCCTATCATTCGATCGGTATCGCCCGCGCTGATAGCGGCATCACCTCGCTGGCCGATATGGAAGGCAAGGTTTTTGGCTTTGGCGATCCGAACTCGACCTCCGGCTACCTGATCCCTTCGGTTGAAATTCCGCAGGAAACTGGCGCCTCGATGGAAAATGGCGACTACTTCGGTGAAGTGCGCTTCACCGGTGGTCATGAGCAGACCATTGTTGCCGTCGCCAATGGCGATGTCGATGCTGGCGTGACCTGGGCCGACGGCCAGGGTGACTGGGCCGATGGCTACAATTCGGGCGCCCTGCGCAAGGCCGTGGACTCGGGCCTGGTCGACATGAACGATCTGGTCGAAATCTGGAAGTCCAAGCCGATCCCGGAAGGCCCGATCGTGCTGCGCCGCGCGCTGCCGGAAGACGTCAAGGCCCAGGTGGTCGAGTTCCTCTCGGGCCTGCATGCCCAGGACGAGCAGTGCGCCTACAACATGGCTGCCGGTGAGACCGCAGGCTTTGCTCCGATCACACATGACGCCTACCAGACCATGATCGAGCTGCGCCAGAGCCAGGAAAACTAGGTCTGGCCGAGCCAGACCCGAGGGTCGGACGCCGAGTGCGCCCGACCCTTTTTGTATCACCGGGAGCCCCGTGACCATGTCGGATGTTGCCATCAGCGGTCCAACCGCCCCTCAGCCCCCCGACCTTCGCGCATCCTATTTGCGGGATCTGCAGCGCCGCAGGCTCTATTCAGGCCTTTTGCTGGCGCTGTTCGCATTGCTCTTCGTGTCCGGCTTCATGCTGGCGGACGATCGCAATGCAGGCGGCTTCTGGGACGGACTACCGAAGATATTCGATTTTCCCAGTGAGCTTGTGGCGGAGGCTGTCGAAAAGTCGGCCAATCTGCCCGCTCATTTTGTGCGCTATTTCCCATCGCTACTGGAAACCATCAACATTGCGGCTGCCTCCACCCTGGTGGGAGCAATTCTGGCCAGCGTGATCTCGATGCTGGCGACCCGCGGGCTGGCGCGCTGGCCTGCGCTGATCCCCGTGTTCCGCCGCGTCATGGACATTATGCGGGCAGTGCCCGAAGTCGTGATCGCCCTGGTGCTGATCTTCGTGCTGGGTGGCGGGCCGGTGGCGGCAATGATCGCGATCGCCTTTCATACCACTGGCGCACTGGGCAAGCTGTTCTCCGAGGTCAATGAAAATGCCGATCTGCGGCCGGTCGAGGGACTGGCCTCGGTGGGGTCGACCTGGACGCAGCGCATGTGGTTTGCGGTGCTGCCGCAGGTGGCGCCGAACTATCTCAGCTATGGCCTGATGCGGTTTGAAATCAATATCCGCGCTTCTGCCATTCTCGGCTTTGTCGGCTCGGGAGGCATTGGCTATGACCTGCGCAATGCCATGAGCTGGGGCAAGGGGCGCTATGACGAGGTGGCCGCCATCTTCATTCTGCTGCTCACCACGATCGTGATCGTGGATCAGCTTTCGAGCCATTACCGCAATCGGCTGGTACGAGGGGTATGACCATGGCGCTCTCGGCAACTGGATTGGACCTGCGCAGCGAGGCATCGGCGCTGTTCCGGCGCAAGCGCCTGATCAGTATCGGCTTGCCGGTGCTGGTGCTGGCCTATTTCGTCTATATCTTCTTCAGCTTCGATATTGCCGGCATCGCCGAACGGGCGCGACCGGACAATGCGCGCATCCTGCTTTCCGATACCTATAGTTTCAAAACGCACGTCACCCGCAATAACCGGTCCGGTGACTTCACCGTGGCCATTGAGGGCGAAACCAAGGGGACATATGCAACGGGTGTGGCGCCCGACTGGGTTTCTCTCAACGGTGATGACGCCGATGTGCGGCTCGATGACGGCTCCTTGGTGCGGTTCCGCGGCGACATGGTCATTGTTGATCTACCCGATTTCGGCACGATCGAGTTGATTTCCGCTGGCGGCGATATCGAGTTGAATTTGCCGACGGACGAGGTCCCCGAATGGATCAGCGCCTCGGCGACGCGCGTGTCACTGACGCTGCCGGCGGGCCGCGTGCAGGTGACACGCTCCAAATCCGAGGTGTTCCGCTATGAAGGCGGATGGGAGCTGTTCTTCTTCACGCTGGACAGTCCATTTCATGGCCGCAGTTTTGCTGAACTGGCCTCTCTGGCAGTGTCTCCTGAGGAAGTTGTACCCGGCAAACCCAATGTGGTCGCCATGGTGGAGGGCTTCTGGACCAATACCATGTGGCGCCATGGCGATGTGTTCTGGGCGCTGTGCGAGACCGTGCTGATGGCGTTTCTGGGGACGTTCGGCGCGGGCATGATCGCCTTGCCGATCGCGTTTCTGGCGGCATCGAACTTTACCCCAGCGCGCCCCCTGCGCTTTGCCATGCGCCGCATTTTCGATTTTCTGCGCGGCGTTGACGGGCTGATCTGGACGATCATCCTGTCGCGCGCCTTTGGACCGGGGCCGATGACGGGCGCCTTGGCAATTCTGCTCACCGATACGGGCAGTTTCGGCAAGCTGTTCTCCGAGGCGCTGGAAAATGTCGATGACAAGCAGATCGAAGGTGTTCGCTCGACCGGCGCCAATGCCTTGCAGCGGCATCGCTTCGGGGTGATGCCGCAGATCGTCCCGGTGCTGATCAGCCAGCTTCTGTATTACTTCGAATCCAATACGCGTTCGGCTACCGTAATCGGCGCGATTGTCGGCGGTGGCATCGGCCTGTTGCTGACCCAGGCAATCAGTACGCAGAAGGACTGGGAAGAGGTCACCTATTACATCGTGCTGATCGTGCTCATGGTCATGGCCATGGACACGCTATCGGGCTGGCTGCGCCGCGCCTTGATCAAGGGTGGGCAGTGAAGGCGGGAGAACCGTTGCAGAAGGGCGGTCGGGCTATTCCCAGTCATGCCCGAAGCGGGAAAGGCAGTCGGATAGGGCATCCTCCAGATCGTGAGGCGTGACCCCGTTTGCAGAGCGCGCTTCTTTCCAGTGCGCCTCCGCAAACCCAATTCTGGCGGGCAGATCGGCGGTCGTGAGGATGCTGCCGGCCTGGTCGACGACGTTTCCGCTTTCGAGCAGGAAGGCCGCGAAGTTGAGGGTGTAGTTGATGCCCTTTTCGATCAGGTTGTGCCGCTCATCCTTGAGAGCATTGTCGCGATGATCCCGCAGCAGGGCGTGGCATATGAGCGTGCGTTGATACTGATCGAAGTGACCGCGACCGCTTGAGTCCGGGTAGGGCCACGGTTGTTCGGCGGACGCAATCGGAGCCGACATCGCCAGCATAAGAAGCAGGGGAGCGGCCACGGGGTGGCGGCTGGCAGGGCGTGGTCTTCGGGTACTGGCGTGCGCCAGGGCCGGGTTCATGGCCAGGCCGGGGGCGGAAGGATGTCAAGGCAGACCTCGGGCTGAAAAACGCCACGCGGCACCGGGTCCCGATCCGCATCGGGATCGTCCGTCAGGTCGCCCGCGCCATACCAGAGCGCCAGGCCAATTTCGGGCACCATGACATAGGCCGGTGCAGGTTCGCCGGACATGGGGGGCTCGAACCAGAAGGTGAAGTCGTCGTCCAGCGCATAGAAGCGCAAGGCACGCAGGACGTCGTGCATGGCTTCGTCGTTGCTTGAAAGATCGATCAGTTCCTGAGGCCCGTCCGGTTTGGCGTCGGCACGTGTTGGGTCGGTTACCGGCAGCAGTGTCATGCCGCTATACCCATTCGAAACCGAGAAGGTGAACCAGTAGGTGCGCTGCGTGGTGGTCAGATAGAGGTAGAGGTCGGAGGCAACGGACGCATAATTCTGCGCGCGGGCAAAACCGAGCTCCAACCGGCCATCTTCGGTGTCGAGACTGTAGAGGGCGCGTTCTGCGGGACATTCATCAGCCAAGAGAGCGACCGGAATGAATGGGACAAGCACTATCGCGGTCGCGGTGGCCAGTCGGTTGAAAGCCTTGAGCACGGCGTGACTCCAGCAGTTCAGATGATGAATGGGACGAGCAGGCTGAGGGCGAGCAAGGGCAGTGTCAGAAGCCCCAGCCGCCATCGCTGGGAGGCATAACGCGGTGCGGTAAAGCCTTGCCGGAAGGCCTGCCATGTGGTCGAAGGTCCGGGCACGGTCTGGCCGCTGCGCGCAACGGCGTCGGCCCTGATGTCAAAGAGCCAGCGAAAGGCCCAAACAATCCAGATCAGAAACAGGATCGCCTGTGCACACAGAACCAGCAGAAGGTGGAGGGGCATGGCCGTTACTGGCACGTCAGTGTCTGGCCGAGAAAGGAGAATCCGCAGCCAATCGCGTATTGCTCCGCGATGGCGCTCGCCGCATCTTCGGGAACGCCATGGGCCTCGATTTCGATCAGAGCGACCAGGCTTTCGTCCGGCGCCAGGAGACTGAACCAGAGGAAGGGCCGGCCTGAGGGATAAGTACCGCCATAGACAAAGCCCAGATCGCTTTCGGATTGCAGGTCGAGGGTGACATTCCGGCCCGGCAGCAGGGCACGGCCCCTGTCGAACAAGAGCGTATTGCCGACATGGACCAGCACGCGATTGCTGCCATAGTCAAACACGTCGCCATAGAAGCTCGATCCGGCCAGAATCAGAGGCAGGTCTGATTGCGGTCGGGGCAATTGGCCGTCCACAACCGCTGCCTGATTGAAATTTTCGAAGCGTTGGAAGTCGAGATAATCCATGGCGTCGGCCAGGTCTTCCTCAATAGTGGCAAAGGGAGGTGTGAACATTGCGTTGAATCCGCCCTTCTTGAAGATACGGCGTGCCGCTTCGCCACCCGTGCCCAGGGTCGACCAGCCGTCAGGGCGGTGAAACAGCGTAACCATAGGACGCACGGCGCCGGCGACCCCGGGAGCTGTGTAGAGCGAGAGGTCGACATCGCCGTCAAGCCGCGCCTGGTCGCTTGGCAAGGCGCAATAGGTGACGTCGAGGGGGTTGTCGGGACCCACACGGAAGCCGCTGAGGGCTTGGCCGGATTCGTTGCTGGCGAAGTCCGTGAGGAATTCGGTGCCCACAGCGTCCGGCGCGGCTTCAAAGTAGGTGTTCTTGTGGTGGGCCAACAGGCGCAGGCAAGCATTGCGTATGGCCGTCGGCTTGTCCCCAACCCAGTGGCCGAGGGCAGACGGTGGTAGGTGACTGCGGGTAAGGTAATAATCCTCACCGGTCGTGACGTCATAGGATTCATCGGGGCCCATGCTGACGACATAACCGAGAATGTTCGGGTCGACGTTCCAGTCGACCAGTTTTTGCACCATCAGGGAAATATCCTCCCGGCTGGCCCCCAGCACCGTGTCCATGCCGTGTGCAGCAACCAGGGTTTCCAGGTCTTCTGACGCGAAGTAGGGGGCGTGAAAGCCCAAGATACCCATCGGCTCGACAATCCGGTCGCCATAGACGCCAATGCCCTGCTGACTCGAGTAGCCGGAACCGCCCAGAAAGGCGAAGGCGCAAGCCGAATAGCACTCGGCCCAGGACTCAATCACGGTCGTGATGGCACGGTCGCGCATCATCTGGGCCAGTTTCAGGCCTTCAATGTAGTTGCCGCCAGGGCTGTGCATGGTCAGCACGGCACAATTGCCGCCTTCGGGGGGCAGCGATTGGACATCGCATTCCACAATCTGGTCGATCATTTCGGCAAGGGCATCCGCATCGCCTTGCAGAACGGGCCCTTCATAGTGGAAGTGCGGCACAAACCGCTCGGCAGAGTAGTGGTTGGAGATAAAGGATATCGTGGCAGCAGAAGCTGTCGGCAGCGCAAGGCCCCAGGCCAGGAGGCCTCCGAACACTGTTGCTGCCGTGCGCCCAAATGTCCCTATCGCCATCATTCCCTCCTCACGCCGGATGTGGCCTGAAGGTAGCTGGATGCACGCCCATGCCACATACCCCGTTCGGGGGAGCGCATGATTGTGGCGAGGGGGTTAGGCTGGAGAAGAATCTGGAGACATCAGTATGATGCGCGTCAATCTTCCCCATGGTTGGGTCCTGACCCTGGCTTTGCTTGCAAGCCCAGCAGCGATGCTCCCGCCCAACGCGGTGATTGCTGCCGAAACAGTGGGACTGGGCGACGGCGCAAGCATCGACATCCTTGAGTATCTCATCGAGACCAGTCCGAACGGACACAAGACGGTCGTTGTCATGGCCAAGCCAAATTTCGATCCCGAGCCTTTCGGGGCGGTGCCATCGGATAACTTCGCCCGACGTGTCGAGCCTCTGTGCGCCGGCCTGGTGGGCAATAGCCGGGACAGCCTTGAGGCTGAAGGTGTGGGGTCAGTTCGGGTGCGGTGGGACTTCGAGCCGAGTTATGACACAGGCTCACCGAGCGAAATCAAGATCTCCCGATTTCACGAGTTTGTCTACGACATTGACGAGAACTGGAAATGCATTCCGCGCCCGCTTGGGGTTGGTCTGGACAATCTCTCGCCGAAACTCCCCAGTGGATTGGATGTCAGCCTGCGCTATATCGAGCAGGGGCCGCGGGCCAGGCAGCTCGCCCTGACCTATCAATCTGCGTTGCCCCTGGAAGAGGTCAGCGACGAAGTTCTTGAGAACGCGGCCATCGAACTGTGTATCGTGCATGGGGACCTGATCCTGGCTGACCGGCGCCGATACTATGAGCAATTGGAAGCGGGGCTGGTGTCGATCGGCTTTGTGCAAACCGACGACCGCGGAATGGAATTGGAGCGGCGTGTTCTGTTTGGCGTGCTGGATGATAGCTGCAATACAGGGTTGAGCCCCACATTGGCCGGTGCCATCCGCGAGGCGGTGGCCGGAGGCAGCTAGGCGGGACGCCGGCAACAAGAAATCTGATGCATTGGGTCGTTCCGACGCTGCCATGAATTACCGGCGCGGCCTGGTCTTCAGGTCATGCCGCCCCGAACGCAAATTCTGCTCCGATGTTCATCGTGACGGAGCCTAGCCGGTTTCTCCGGTCACGAACTCTTGGATATCATGCGTCACAGAACCGTTGCGTCCGTCGAAATGATGTGCTTAGTTCATTTTTGCATACGAATGCAAAATTAGTTATGCATACGTATGCAGAGGGTTGGAACGTCAAATTGAGCTTGGTACCGCCAGCGGTGCTGCCAAGAGGGTGGGTACGGAAGTGCCCAAAGTCAGGAGAACTAATATGAAGCCAATTCTTATGCTTGCCGTCTCGGCGGCTGCCTTGGCCCTTGGAACGGGCAGCGCCTTTGCCGATTGCGGCGTGGAGGCCGGGTCGGTACGCATTCTGAGCAATGATTTTGAAGCGTTGCGGATCATCAATGCGACTGCGCAGGAATGCGCGACTGATGCGGTGACCGTAACGGCCAATGCGACTGCCGAGCACAAGGAAATCCAGGTGCCGGCATTGACGATCAATCCTGCCGAATACTCGGTGGCTGTTGTTGCCAACAACTCCATCGTGCCGCTGCTCAACGAAGACCTGATCCGTCCGCTTGACGATCTGGTGGCAGAATATGGCCAGGACCTGCTGCCCAGCCAGCTCGTCAGGATCGATGGCAAGATCATGGCCATCGCCTTCATGGGCAATGGCCAGCACATGTTCTATCGCAAGGATATTCTCGAGCAAGCCGGCGTCCAGCCTCCGACCAGCTATGACGATGTGCTGGCTGCTGCTGCCGCTATCAAGGAAGCCGGTCTGATGGACTATCCGCTTGCAGCTTCCGTCAAGCCGGGTTGGGACCTGGCTGCCGAGTTCGTCAATTCCTATCTCGGCACGGGTGCTGATTTCTTTGCGCCGGGCAGTGCCGAGTTGACCATCGACAATGAGAATGGCCTGGAAGTGTTGCGTGTCATGCGAGACATGACGGCGTTCATGGACCCGGACTATCTCACCTTCGACGCCACCGAGATACAGAAGGAATACGAAGCGGGCAACGTTGCGATCATGAATGAATGGGGCTCGCTGGGCGGCGCCGTTCTCGATGATGAAGGTGCGGTCGAAGGCGTGGTTGAGAACACCGTCCTGACAGCGGCTCCGACCATCGGTGGTGGTTCCATTCCGGCGGCAGCTCTGTGGTGGGATGGCTTCACGATCGCCAAGAATATCTCCGATGAAGATGCCGAAGCGTCCTTCCGCGCCATGGTGCACGGCATCAGCCCGGAGATGATGGCGGCCAACAAGGATGCAGCAACCTGGCTGATCGCCGGCTATGAGCCTGGTCCTGCAGCGGTCGGCGTTATCGCCAACGCCAATGGCGGCGCTCGCGCCTATCCGATGCAGCCCTATATGGGCCTGCTGCACACAGCGCTCTCGACTGAACTGGCCGAGTTCGTGGCGGGTTCGGAAGATGCCGAACAGGCTCTGGCCGACGTCAAGGCTGCCTATGACACAGCCGCCCGCGAGGCCGGTTTCCTTCAGTAAGTCCTCCCTAGGACACGCTGCGCCTCCTCCCGCAAGCGGGGGGAGGTGAGCGGATCCATGGCCGACGAGGCGATGACATCCGCATAGCCGGAATTTGGCTTTGCGCCGCGTGCGGGGCCGTTCCATTCTCGTTGCCGACAGGCGAAGCGCACTGAGGAGGCAGGCAATGCCGAACAAGACATTCTTTGCTTTCATCCTGCCATCGCTGATTGCCATGGTGCTGTTCATCGCGCTGCCGATCGTGTCGGTTGTGGTGCAGTCTCTCTATGTGAGCCATGAGCAGATCATGGTGGAAGTCGAGAATTGCCAGCCCTTCGGTGGCTGTTCCACCGAACTGCGCGTGGACACAGCGGCGACTGCCGCATTGCGCGAAGAGCAGCCGCTGGGGCGGTTCAACGGCCTGGGCACTTATGTCAATCGCGCCCATCTGGCCACGACCGAACTGGGCGTCATTCTGTCCAGTGAGCGCAGCATTGGCGAGAAATGGGCGCAAATCCTCAATCTGCCATTCTACAAAGCGCTGATCTTCACGCTGGTTTATTGTTTTGTGGTAACGCCGCTGGCCATGGCACTGGGTTTCACCATCGCGCTGGCGGTCAATGCCTTGCCCAAGGTGACCAAAGGCCCGATCATCTTCTTCTCGCTGTTGCCCATGATCATCACACCACTGATTGGCTCGCTGATCCTGTATTGGATGCTGAGTCCCAATGGTATTCTGGGCGCCACCATCCAGCATATCTTCAATGATCCGACCTTGTCGTTGCGCGCATCTCCTGCGCTGACCTGGGGGGCTTTGTTGACCTATGGCGTCTGGACCAATGCGCCGTTCTCTTTCGTGGTGTTCTATGCAGGTCTGCAGACGGTTCCCGGTGATACGTTGGAATCGGCGATGATCGACGGCGCCTCACGCTGGGAACGTATTCGCTATGTCATCATCCCGCATCTGGCCCCGCTCGCGACCTTCGTGGCGCTGGTGCAGCTAATGGACAATTTCCGTGTCTTCGAACCCATTGTCGGCTTTTCAGCAGAGGCCAATGCGACCTCGTTGAGCTGGCTGATCTACAACGATCTGACCGGGGATTCGCAGCAGTTCGGTTCGGCCGGCGCGACATCGGTGCTGACCATCCTGGGTGTTGTCATCCTCCTCTCGCCGGTGCTGGTGCGCACCTGGCGCGAATTCAAGCACAAGGCGGTGTGATCATGTCCGAAGCAATGGCCCATAAGCGCCCAGCTCTGCTCAACACCTTCATCTATGGCTTCATCGTCCTCTGGGTGATCCTGGCTGCCGTGCCGTTTTTGTGGACGGTCTGGGGCTCGTTCAAGGTGGAGGCCGATTTCTTCTCCCGCGAGAGCTGGTGGAATGCGATTTTCGGTACGGCCACGATACGTGAGACCGGTGCGGCGTTCACGGGGGACGGCTATTATGGCGCCTGGATTACGCGTGATTTCTGGAAAGCCGCGTTCAATACGATCATTGTCACCATCTGCGTGACCACGATCTCGTTGACCCTTGGCACGCTGGGCGGTTATGCGCTGGCCCGCTCGGGCAAGAATTATGCATTCTGGATCCTGATCGCGGCACTGGTCTTCCGGGCCATGCCGCATATCACATTGGTTTCGGGCTATCTGCTGCCGTTTTTCCAGCTCAATATCTGGGGCGTGTTGCCCACTTCGATCATCGTATTGGTGGCGATCAACCAGCCCTTCACATTGTGGATGTTGCACTCCTTCTTCCTCTCGATCCCCAAGGATCTGGATGAGAGCGCAATGGTGGATGGCTGCACCCGTTTCCAGGCGTTCCGGCTGGTCATCATGCCGGTGATGTGGCCGGGCGTGGTCACGACCGGGCTGTTCAGCTTTCTGCTCGGCTATAACGACTTTGCGGTCACGGCCATGCTGCTGAGCGCGGAAAACCAGACCATGGTGCCCAAGATCTCAAGCTTCCTGGGCTCGATCCAAGAAACCGGCAATGTGATGTTCGCCGTTGCTGCCGTGGTATCGGCCACGGTGCCGCTGTTTATTCTCGTCCTCTTCTTCCAACGCCAGATTGTCAGCGGCCTGACCGCTGGCGCTGTGAAAGGCTGATCCAATATGGCCCAGATCCGTCTCAAGAATGTCTCCAAGCGCTGGAACAAGTTTGTCGGCGTCGACAATTTCAACCTCGATATTGCCGATCAGGAATTCCTGGTTCTGCTGGGGCCTTCGGGTTGCGGCAAGACCACGACGATGCGGATGATCGCGGGGCTCGAGGAGATCACCGAGGGTGAAATCTGGATCGGCGAGCGCATGGTCAACAAGCTCGAACCCAAGGATCGCGATATCTCGATGGTGTTCCAGAGCTATGGGCTCTATCCGAACATGACGGTCTACGAGAACATCCGCTTCCCGCTGAAGGTGCGTCGGATCCCTCAGGACCAGCATCATGAACGGGTGATGAAGGCGGCCGCGATGGTCGAACTCGAACCATTCCTGGAACGGCGCCCGGCGGCACTGTCCGGTGGGCAGCGGCAGCGCGTGGCCCTGGCGCGTGCCATCGTGCGTGAGCCGAACGCCTTCCTGATGGATGAGCCGCTCTCCAATCTCGATGCCAAGTTGCGCGTGTCCACCCGAGCGCAGATCAAGAACTTGCACCACGCACTCAAGACGACGACGATCTACGTGACGCACGACCAGATCGAGGCCATGACGCTGGCGGATCGCGTGGTGGTGATGAACAAGGGCCTGGTGCAACAGGTCGGCACGCCGATGGAAATCTATGACCGGCCGGCCAATACCTTTGTTGCGAGCTTCATCGGCTCGCCGGCGATGAATCTGGTCAGTGGTTCGATCGAGAATGGCGTTTTCACCAGCGACGGCATCCGTATCGAAGGGTTGCCGCATCGCGCCAGCGGGGCGGTGACGCTGGGGTTCCGGGCCGAGGATGCCAATCTCGCCGAGGCCAATGGGCAGATCGAGGCGCCGATCTACACGGTGGAACTGCTCGGGGAGGCGACCATGCTCTCGATGCGGGTGGCCGGAGAGCTGGTTTCGATCAAGGTCGGCAAGGACTATCGTGCCGAGATCGGCGAATTGGCGCGGATCGCCATTCCAGCTTCAGCCTGCCACATCTTCGACCAGTCAACCGGCGCACGGATCGAGGCCTGAACCATGACGCGGGACAGCGCTCCCAAGAGCCGGATCGAGGCTGCGTTGGAGCGTCACGGGCTAAAAGTGTCGGCCAAGGAAGCGGATGGCCTGACGCGCCTCGCAACCTGGATGCATGAGGGGCTCTCAGCGCCCGCGCCGGAGTGGCCTGCGTCAGAGCGCAACGATGGGCTGGATCTGCCGATCACTGAACTGGCCGCGCGGTTGCGTGACGGGCGGCTGACCTCTGTGGCGCTGACACGGGCGACGCTCGACAGGATCGCGGCCCGCGACCAGGCTTATCTGAGCTTTTATGCTGTGTTGGAGGAGACTGCGCTGGCCGAAGCCGCCCGTGCCGACCAGGATCTGGCTTCAGGACTGGATCGGGGGCCGATGCATGGGATTCCCGTGGGCATCAAGGATCTCATCGATGTAGCGGGGGTGCCTACGACTGCCAACGCTCCGGGTCGCGCAAAGGCCGTCGCGGCGCAGGATGCCGAGGTGGTCCGCCGGCTGCGCGCTGGTGGCGCCATCATCATCGGCAAGCTGGCAACCTATGAATGGGCGACGGTTGGCCCAGACAAGTCGGGGCTGTTTCCGCCTGCGAAGAACCCGTGGCGACTCGATCATATTACCGGCGGGTCCTCGTCGGGCTGTGCGGCGGCGGTGGCCGGGGGGCTGGTGCGCACCTCGATTGGTACAGATACGGGTGGGTCAGTGCGCGGGCCATCGTTTTATTGCGGGACGGTGGGGCTGAAGCCGACCTTCGGCCTGGTCCCGACCTCGGGGGTACTCGATCTGGCCCCGAGCCTGGACCATGTCGGGCCAATCAGTGCCACGGTGGCCGACGCTGCGATAACGCTGGATGTGATGAGCGGGCGCGATGGCGAACGCCGTGCAGCGAGCCGGCTGGACGAACCGGTGTCCGGCCTGCGTATTGGCTATGCGCGCAACTGGTTTGTGCAGGACAGCCAGACCATGCCCGCAGTGACGGCGGCGCTGGATGCGGCTGTCTCGGTGCTGTCTGCACAAGGGGCTGTGGTCCGCGAGGTCGAGATGCCGGAGGCTGCCACGATCGAAGTTGCCGTGGCGGCGATCCTGCATGCAGAAAGTTTCAAATTGCATGCAGAGGCGCTGCGCGATCAGCCTGAAAGTTATGGCCGTCGTGCATTCCTCAGCCTCGCGGCAGGGCTGTCGCTGTCTGATGCCGAGGTGGAAAAGGCGCGCGCCATCGGGGCTTCGTTCCGGCGCGTCATCGATGAATTGCTGGATCAGTGTGATGTGCTGATTACCGCTGGGGCCCTGACCACGGCGCTGCCTGCCGCGCCCTTTGAAAAGGAGGCGGTGTGGACGCCGATGCGCACGATTGGCTTCAACGTGTCGGGCCATCCGGTGCTGGCCGTGCCGGTCGGCTTTCATGATGGCCTTCCGATTGGCATGCAGATTATCGGGCGCCACCATGCGGAAGCGCGAATCGTGCAATTCGGCAATGCTTTCGAGCAAGCCACCGATATCAGCGTGCAGCGACCGCCGCCTCCGTGAATAGGGCGAAGGTCGTGCTTTCGCACGCCACCAACTTGCTGTATTGCATACGTATGCAAATTGCGAAACTGCTTAGAGAGGGGAGCACCCATGCCAGTCTGGCTGAAACGCGGTAAAGATGTCGAGGAACGGGCCGAGGCGGATCGGCAGGTCCGGGCGACGGTCGAATCCATACTCGGCGATATCGAAAAGCGCGGCAATGAAGCTGTCCGCGAACTCTCGCTCAAGTTTGACAAGTGGGATCGGGCCGATTTCCGGCTGAGCCAGAAAGAGATCGACGACTGCAAGGCGCAGCTAACCGATCAGGATCTGGTCGATATCGAGTTTGCCCAGACCCAGGTCCGGAACTTTGCCCAAAAGCAGAAAGATACCATGCTCGATCTGGCGGTCGAGACGCTGCCGGGCGTAACGCTTGGCCACAAGCATGTGCCGATCAATGCGGTGGGCTGTTATGTGCCGGGCGGTAAATATCCGCTGCTAGCTTCCGCGCATATGTCTGTGCTGACGGCCAAGGTTGCCGGCTGTCCGCGCGTCATCACCTGCGCGCCGCCATTCAATGGCAAAGCCGCGCCGGCTATCGTTGCTGCTCAGGCCATGGCGGGTGCCGATGAGATCTATGTGCTGGGCGGCATCCAGGCGATCGGCGCCATGGCCATCGGCACCGAAAGCATCGATCCGGTCGATATGCTGGTCGGACCCGGCAATGCCTTTGTGGCCGAGGCGAAACGCCAGCTCTATGGTCGGGTTGGCATTGACCTGTTTGCCGGTCCGACCGAAACGCTGGTCATCGCCGACGAAACCGTTGACGGCGAAATCTGCGCCACGGATCTGTTGGGTCAGGCCGAGCACGGCCCAACCAGCCCGGCGATCCTGCTGACCAATTCGGAGAAGCTGGCCCGTGACACCATGGCGGAAATCGAGCGGTTGCTGGAGATCCTGCCCACGGCAGACATGGCGCGCAAATCCTGGGCCGATTATGGCGAGGTAATCGTGTGCGAAAGCTATGAGGAGATGCTGGCGGAAGCCGATCGGATCGCCTCGGAGCATGTGCAGGTGATGACCGACCGGGACATGTGGTTCCGGGACAACATGACCAATTACGGCGCGCTGTTCCTGGGCCCGCGCACCAATGTGGCCTATGGCGACAAGGTCATCGGCACCAATCACACGCTGCCCACCATGAAGGCTGCCCGCTATACCGGTGGCCTCTGGGTCGGCAAATTCCTCAAGACCTGTACCTGGCAGACCGTCACCACCGATGCAGCTTCGGCGATGATCGGCGAATACGGGTCTCGCCTCTCCATGCTCGAAGGCTTTGTCGGCCATGCTGAGCAGGCCAATATTCGGGTGCGTCGCTATGGCGGACGCAATGTCCCCTATGGTACCGCTGCACACCCGACCAGCAAGACCGGCCACTAGCATGCACCTGCCAAAGACCCCCAGCTTTCGTCTCGATGGGAAACGTGCCCTGGTCACCGGTGGTACACGGGGCATCGGACTGGGGGCCTCGGTAGCGCTGGCAGAAGCTGGAGCGCATGTCACCGTGGCGGCGCGTACCGCTGCCGATATCTCGCAAGTCGTCAACCAGATGGCGGCTGCGGGGCATTCGGTTGAAGGTGTCGTGCTCGACATCACCGATTTCGACGCCGTTCGGACTTTTGTCGCTGACAGCGCGCCATTCGACGTGCTGGTCAATTCGGCCGGTACAGCGCGCCACAGCGATCTGGCCGGTGTAACGCCAGCAGACTATCAGGCTGTCATGCAGGTAAACCTGGGCGCGACGCTGTTCGTGACCCAGGCCGTGGCCGGCAAATTGCAGGCCGCGGGGCAGGGGGGCTCGATTATCAATGTGTCCTCGCAGATGGGACATGTCGGTGGACCCAATCGAGCGGTCTATGCAGCAAGCAAACATGCTGTTGAAGGTCTGACAAAAGCCTTGGCCATTGAGCTCGGGGCCAGCAATATTCGGATCAATACGGTCTGCCCGACCTTCATAGAAACCGAGTTGACGGCGAAGAGCCTGAGCGATCCCGACTTCCGCTCGTGGGTTTTGTCAAAAATCAAGCTGGGGCGGCTCGGGCGGGTGGAGGATATCATGGGGCCAATTGTATTTCTGGCCTCAGACGCGGCGTCGCTGATCACCGGCACGGCGCTTCTGGTGGATGGCGGATGGACAGCGGAGTAAAAAAGTCGGGGGTGACCTCCTCGCAGGTTGCACGGCGCGCAGGCGTCTCGCAGTCTGCCGTCTCCCGCACTTTTACGCCTGGCGCTTCCATCTCCCCCAAGACCCGGGAAAAGGTCATGGCCGCGGCGCAGGAACTGGGCTACCGGCCCAATGCCATCGCCCGCTCGCTGATTACCAATCGCTCGCGCATCATCGCGGTTGTGATGGCCTACCTCGAAAACTTATTCTATCCCGATGTGCTCGAAGAACTGGGACGCCTGCTGGTCAAGGAGAATTACCGTCTGCTGTTGTTCACCGGCCATATGGACCGAGACAGCGACCCGGTGTTTGACCAGCTCATGCAATATCGCGTCGACGGGATCATTCTCGCCTCGACGACGCTTTCTTCCCATCTGTCTGAAGAATGTGCCACGGCCGGCATCCCCGTGGTGCTGTTCAACCGTACGACCGAACGCGATGCAGTTTCGAGCGTGACGACGCGCAATCGCGAGGGTGGACGACGTATCGCGGAATTCCTGATCGCCGGCGGGCATAGACGCTTCGGCTATATTTCGGGCGTTGAGAGCTCATCAACCAATCGGGACCGTTTTGCCGGATACCAGGAGGCGCTGGCCGAGGCCGGGCACGACGAGATTGCTATCGGTGTGGGGAATTATGATCGCGCCGAGGCCGAGGCCGCTGCCAGAGAAATGCTCTCGCAGCCAAACCGTCCCGATGCCTTGTTTGTTGCCAATGATCACATGGCCGTCGCGGTGATGGACGTCGCACGATATGAACTGGGCTTGTCCATTCCGGAGGACCTCTCCATTGTCGGCTATGACGATGTGGGCCCGGCGCGCTGGACGTCTTACGGTATCACCACGATGAGCCAACCGCTCAAGCGGATGGTGGAAGCCACAGTCAACATTCTGATGGGCCAGATTTCCAGCGGGGAGATCGAAGCTGAGCACCGCATCTTGAGCGGCGAATTAATGGTGCGGACATCTGCGCGCCTGCCCAAGACTGGCGTAGTCGAAATCGACGGCCGCCGAATTTACAAACCTGGCAAAAGCTGAGGAATTGTCCGTGTGGACATGGCTTTGCCACATCTGAAACGCATATTGCATACGAATGCAAAAATGCTATCCTGCTGAGCGAAAGGGGATCTAACCATGACCCAGAATACCTGGACCCAAGCCGATATGGAAAAGCGCCTGGTGCGCTATGCCGACCTCAAGGGGCTGCGCAATGCCTTTATCGATGCCCGCACGCCGGGGTCGGACCGGAAGGAAAACTTCACGATCATCGGGCCGGGCGTATCCGAAAACCCGGCGCAGGTCGTGCATATTCCCGAGGCGCATGGGTTCAATGTGGGCGCGGCGCGCCAACCCTTCGGCTGTACCAATTCCCCGCACAGCCATCTGACGGCTGAAACCTTTGTGGTCCACACCGGAAAATGGCGTTTCGTGTTTGGCCCGGACAAGGACGAGGGTTATATTGATGTTGAGCCGGGTGATGTGGCAACGGTGCCGACCCACATGTTCCGCGGCTTCGAAAAGCTCGATGAAGGCACGGGCTTTCTGTTCGTCGTGCTCGGCCATGACGATCCGGGCAAGGTTGTCTGGGCGCCAAGCGTGTTCAAGATGGCCGCGGACTATGGGCTGAAGCTTCTCAAGGGCGGCAAGCTGGTCGACACCACTTTGGGCGAGACCGTGCCGGAAGGCGCCGAACTGGAGCAGCCGCCGAGCGCCGAGGTGCTCAAGGCGCTCGCCACGCCACCGTTGGAAGAACTTGCCAAATACGCCATCAAGGCGAACGACATCAAAGGCGATCCGAACTCGCCGCTGGCTGGCGAAGGCGTCGAGGAAGCCGGCGTTATCGGTGATGTTGATGGGCAGGACGGCATCAAGGCCGGGCCGATCATCGGGCACTGGAAACATGACTTCACCCTGCGTCGCCTGAAGCTGGAAACGGGCGCCGTTATCCCTGCCCATGCCCGTTCGGAGCAGGAAGTGATCTTTGTGCAGTCCGGTACACTGGAGTTCACCTGGGACGGGGGTTCGCTGGTCATGGGTGCGGGCGACACGCTGACTGTTCCTGTCGGATTGATGCATGGTTTCCGCAACCCGGCGTCGGCCGAAGCGGTTGCCTTTGTCATCCGCGGTGCAGCGGCTCCGGCAGCGCCGGTGTTTGCGGCCGCGCAGGCAGCGGAGTAGCCGCAATGCCCACCATCACCCGCGAAACGCTCGCCGCTCTGCGCAAGGCGGATACGCCAACCGTCTGCAATGCTCTTGAGCATGTCATCGGCGGGCGCACGGCGGAGGGTTTTACCAAGCACCCCGTGGTCTGCGCTGATCCGGCTCTGCCGCCGGTGGTGGGATTTGCCCGCACGGCGAAGATCCGCGCCTCCTCGCCGGCCCAGAAGCCGGCGGCAGATGTTCGGGCGCTGCGCATGCAGTATTACGAATATGTCTCGGCTGGGGCTGGCCCCAATGTGGTGGTCATCGAGGATACCGACTGGCCCAATGTGATCGGCGGTTTCTGGGGCGAAATGCAGGTGGCCCAGCACAAGGGGCTGGGCGTTGCCGGCACGCTGACCAATGGCGTGTTGCGCGATCTGGGCATGCTCGATGAGGGCTATCAGGTGATCGCCGGGGCAGTGGGACCGAGCCACGCTTTCGTGCATGTGACCGAGCTGGATTGCCCGGTGACAGTGTTCGGGATGAGCGTGCGGCCCGATGATCTGATCCATGCCGACCGGCATGGCGCGGTGGTTATTCCGGCGGAACATATCGAGCGCATGCCTCAAGCTATCGATGTCGTGATGCGCAAGGAAGTGCCGATTCTGTCAGCAGCACGCGCGCCAGGGTTCACAGTGGAGAAGCTGCGGGCGGCGTGGGCAGAGGCCGACGGGATCAAGTGAGGCGCTCTCGTCTTGTCATACCCACATGAGAAAGGGCCGGTGTCTACACCGGCCCTTCTTTTCTAGTTGGCCTTGGCTTGCATGCGGTCGAGCCGCAACTGGGCGGCGCGACGGTGGCCTTCGAGGCCTTCGCTGGCTGACTGGCGCGCGGCGGGCGGGGCGACCTGGGAAACGCCGCGCTCATCGAGCCACTGGTGGGTGGCGATCTTGACATAAGCGCCGACCCAGAGCCCGCCGGTATAGCGTCCTGCGCCCATGGTGGGCAGGGTGTGGTTGGTGCCCGAGCACTTGTCGGAATAGACCACGCTGGCCAGTTCGCCGATGAACAGAGACCCGTAATTGCGCAGCTTCTTGGCGAAGGCCCTGGCATCTGCGGTGTGCACCTGCAGGTGCTCGGCCGCGATCAGGTCAGAATAGGCGATCATGGCCGCCTCGTTCTCGCAGACGGTGATCTCGCCGTAATTGATCCAGGCCTCGCGCGCGGTGTTGGCGGTTGAAAGGGTCTCAAGCTGGGCCTCCACCTCCTTCTGCACGGCTTCTGCAAGGACTTTGTCGGTTGTGATGAGGCCAACGCGGGTGCGGATGTCATGCTCGGCCTGGGCGAGCAGGTCGGTGGCAATCATCTCGGCGTCGCCAGTCGCGTCGGCGACCACGAAGATCTCTGAGGGGCCGGCGAGCTGGTCGATGCCGACGGGACCGAATACCTGGCGCTTGGCCTCGTTGACGAAGGCATTGCCGGGGCCGACGATCTTGTTGACGGCAGGTACGCTCTCAGTGCCATAGGCCATGGCGGCGATGGCCTGGGCGCCACCGATCCTGAAAATGCGGTCGGCGCCGGAGAGGTGACAACCGGCGATCATGGCCTTGTGGGCGTTGGGTGGCAGGCAGGCAACGATCTCGTCGACACCGGCGACCTTCGCCGGAACAATGGTCATGATCGGTGCAGACAGAAGGGGATAGCGACCGCCGGGGACATAGCAGCCGACGCGCTCGATGGGGATAACGCGATGCCCCATATGAACGCCCGGCAGGGTCTCGACCTCAAGCGGCAGGATGGTTGCAAGCTGCGCTTCAGCAAATTTGCGGACATTGTCGATGGCGAATTCGGTGTCCTTGCGGGTCTGCGGGTCGAGCTCGGCCAAGGCGGCTTTGCGCTCCTCGTCCGTGACTTCGAAGACTTCCAGTTCGGCCTTGTCGAACTTGAGCGAATAATCCCGGATGGCAGCATCCCCATGCGCGCGGACATTGGCGATGATTTCGCTGACCAGCGTTTCGACAGGCGCATTGTCGCTCACCGAGGAGCGCTCGGGTGCCTTGACATAAGTTACGCCGGGGAAGGGCGAAGAAGCGGGGGCAGTCATTGCAAACTCCAAAGGCCATGATTTCGTGCCGCGAGCTGGCGCGTTCCGCTTGCGCCCGTCTGCTCGGCAGCTCTGAAATTCGATCTTGCATACGTATTCAAAATTTGCCAGAGTTTTTTACCGAAGCTGGTCTCGATCTTTCGTCAGGGCCGAATTGTGAAGTCGGTGAGATGAACACGCATATGCAAGCGCAGGACTGGAGTGCTTCCGCCGGAGCACGAGTGCGCTACGCCACGCCATTCGAGGTTTGTTCGAAATGAAGGCGGCCGTGCTACGCGCCTTCGGGCAGGATCTTGGCATCGAGGACGTCGTCATTGCCGATCCGCGCGATCGGGAAGTGATGGTGCGGATCATGGCCACCGGCGTGTGCAGCAGCGATCTCTCCACCATTCGCGGCAAGACAGGTGCCGAATTGCCTTTGATCCCCGGGCATGAGGCCGCGGGTATCGTGGAGCGGGTCGGCCCGGGCGTAAGCAAGGTCAAGCCCGGCGACCGTGTCGTCCTGAGCTGGGCGCCCAATTGCGGGCATTGTTTCTATTGCCAGGACAGCCACCCGACCCTCTGTGACGTTTATGGCCATGCTGCCACGAGTGGTGGACTCTGGGACGGCACGAGCCGGCTGGGGCCGGTTACAGCACCCATCAAGCATTATTCCTGCGTCTCTTCCTTTGCGGAACTCACCATCGTGCCTGAGACCGGCTGCATTCCCATAGCGGCAGACGTGCCCTTTGCGATCGCGGCGCTGGTCGGCTGCGCGGTGACAACCGGCTTCGGCGCGGTGGTCAATGACGCTGCGGTGCGTGCCGGGGAGTCCGTTGCGGTGATTGGCGTGGGCGGGGTCGGCATCAATGCTCTGCAGGCTGCTGCCCTGGCCGGCGCCGAGACCATCATTGCGCTCGATACCAATGCGCAGAAGGCCGAACTGGCTCTGACCAATGGAGCGACGCATTTCATCAACCCGGTCGAGAATGGCGCGATTGCAAGCATTCGGGCGCTGACGGGCGGGCGCGGTGTTGACCACAGCATAGAATGCACTGGCCGCCCGGCCGCCATGGCCAGCGCTTATGCGATGACCCGCCCGGCGGGTTCGGTGGTGATTGTGGGGATCGCCCCGGCCGGAACTGACTTTGTCATCCCGGCAATAGGCCTGCCGGGATCGAAGAAACGGATTATCGGCTCCATCTATGGCGGCGGCGTGCCAGAGCGAGACATCAACAAAATCCTGGGTCTCTACGAGGCGGGGCGCTTGGCTCTGGACGGCCAGATCGGCAAACGCATTGGGCTCGAAAAGGTTAATGACGCGCTGCGCTGGCTGGAAGACGGCGTTCTGGGCCGCACCATTATAGAGTTTGCTGCATGAACGCACCCGCTGGTCAAATTGACAAACGGACAATGGGTCAGGCGCTGCCGCTCCTGCTGCTGCCGGGCACCGTATGCGATGCGCGACTGTTCGGACCGTTGATAGCGGAACTGGATCATCCGGACATGCGGGTCATGGAGATGACCGGCGCCCAATCGACGCCTGAATTGGCAAGGAAGGTGCTAGCAGAGGCGCCTAAGCGTTTCGCGTTGCTGGGTTTTTCCCTGGGCGGGATTGTCGCGCTCGAAATGATGGCGCAGGCGCCGGAGCGGATTGAGCGATTGGCGCTGATCGATACGACGCCGCGACCGGACCCTGCAGCCAACGCCAAGGTGCGTCGCGAAGTCGTTGAAAAAGCCCGGAAAACCGGAATGGATAGCTATATCCTGGATGCCTGGGACAAGCTGGTGTCTCCGGCGAATGCGGGGGACGAAAAACTCAAGGAAATCATCGTCGAAATGGCCCGGGATGCGGGCGTCGACGTGCTGGCGGCGCAATCGGAAGTAGTGATCCATCGCGCCGATAGCCGCGACCGGTTGAAGGCGATCAAGGTGCCGACACTGGTCCTGGGGGGTGAACATGAACAGATCTGCCCGCTCGCGGCGCATGAGGAAATCGCCGGCGGCATTGCCGGCGCGCGTTTCTTCACCATTCCACACGCTGGGCACTTCGCCCCGCTTGAAAATCCTGCCGCAGTGGCGCGACATATGCGCGACTGGTTGGCTGGGACAGATGCACACCATGCCGCGCAGGCAGCAGACCAAGGAGTTGAGATGAGCGCGAATGACAGCACCGGCAAGGGCAAGGCGACGCCCGCCACCGGAAAGGAAGAGGTGCTGCAGGTCGAGCGCCATGACTATGTCGACCTGGCACCGACCAACCGGCCGCGCGGCCAGTCCATGGAAGGGTTCGACGATATCTATACGGACATTGTCGACTACATCATCCGGTGCACCCACAAGATTTGGGATGAGCGCGATATCGGGCTGATCTACACCCACTACACCCATAATTGCGTGCTCTATGGCACGACCGGCACGATCTACAATCGTGAAGACATCGTGCGCGACACCATCCAGCGCCTGGTGAGCTTTCCCGAGCGGCGCGGCATGGGCACCCAGGTGATCTGGAACGGCAATGACAAGGAAGGGTTCTTCACCAGCCATCTGGTGACCGGTTCGGGCCGTCATACCCAATACGGCCATTTCGGACCGCCGACCGGAAAGCCGTTTGTCAGCCGCACCATTGCGGACTGCATGATCTTCCAGAACAAGATCTACCGGGAGTGGGTCGTGGCCGACAATATGGCCATCATCCAGCAGCTTGGCCTGGATCCGCATGCCTTCGCCATGCGCACGGCCAAGGCCAAGTTCGACGCGGGGTTGCTCTCGCTTGATATCGGCGAGAACCGTCGTTTTGTCGGCCAGACCCCGCCGGCGGAGAAGGCCGATACGTCACTGGCCCACAATGATGTGGAAGCCCAGACCATCGAAATGCTGCATGAAATCTTCGTCAAGCGCATGTTCGGCCGTATCGCGCAGGATTATGCGCCCAACGCGCAGTATCACGGTCCGCTGATGAAGGAGCTCTATGGTCACGCGGCCATCATTCACCAGCATCTGGGGCTGATCGGGTCGCTGCCCGACGCTTCCTATGAAATCCAGCATGTGGCATCTAATCCGTGCGACGAGGGCGGCACCAAGGTTGCCGTGCGCTGGATCATGGAAGGCCACCATCTGGGCTATGGCATTCTGGGCACGCTGGGCGATCCGACCGGCAAGCGCGTGCAGGTGATGGGGATGAGCCATTATCACTGGAAGAACGGCAAGATCGTCGATGAATGGACGGTCTATGACGAGCTGAGCCTGCTTGCCCAGGTCAAGCTGGGACAGTTGGCAGACGGCGCCGAGACCGAGTAATACGAATACGGGAGCGGTCAGACCGCTCCCGTTCTTGCTTTCAGGCCGTCGTTCCGACTGGCTATTCGGGGTCGCGTGTTGCCCGGGAGCGCAGGGCGTCGACCACCTGCTGGCTGGAGATCGAGCCGATCTCCTTGCCGTCCTCGTCGGTGACCCCAATGGTGTCTGCGCCATCAGACAGTGCGTCGATCACATCGGCGACCGGCGCGTCGGAAACGACCTGAACTTCGTTGTCCGGGGTGGCGGAAGGCGCATCGGCGCTTGCGAGCATGACGTCCGAAGCCTGCAGCACCCGCAGCGGATTCATGTGGGTGACGAAGTCTTCGACATAGGCATTGGCCGGATTGGCCGTGATTTCCTGGGGCGTGCCAGCCTGGGTGATGCGCCCGCCATCCATGATGGCGATGCGGTTGCCCAGCTTGAAGGCCTCGTCGAGATCGTGGCTGACGAAAATGATGGTGCGCTTGAGCTTGGCCTGAAGTTCGAGCAATTCATCCTGCAGTCGTGTGCGGATCAGCGGGTCGAGCGCAGAGAAGGGCTCGTCCATGAGCAGAATCGGCGCTTCGGTAGCGAAGGCCCGGGCCAGGCCTACGCGCTGTTGCATGCCGCCCGAAAGCTCGCCGACCTTGCTGTCGGCCCAGTCAGCCAGGCCGACCAGTTCGAGCTGCTCCTTGACCTTGGCTTCGCGTTTGGCACGGCTCATGCCGCCCAGCTCGAGGCCGAGGGCGACATTGTCGGTAACATTGCGCCAGGGCAGGAGGCCAAACTGCTGAAAGACCATGGCGACGCATTCGCGGCGCAGGCGCAAAAGGTCGTCCTTGCTGCAATTGCCGGGGTCGCAGGTCCAGTCGCCGATATTGACCCGCACATTGCCGCGCACCACCGGGTTGAGGCCATTGACGGCGCGCAAAAGGGTGGACTTGCCCGAACCTGACAGGCCCATCAGGACGAGGATTTCGCCCTCCTGGACCGACAGCGAGCAATCATGCACGCCCAGTATCTGGCCGGTTTCCTGCTGGATTTCGGCGCGATCCTGCCCGGCATCCATCAGCGGCAATGCGGTTTCGGGATGATCGCCGAAGACGATGCTCACATTGTCGAAGACGACAGCGTCACTCATTTCTGTTCACTCCCGATGCGCAGCATACGGTCAAGGATGATAGCCACCACGACGATGACGAAGCCGCTTTCAAAGCCGAGGGCCGTGTTGACCGAGTTGAGCGCCCGCACCACGGGAACGCCAAGACCGTCCGCGCCCACAAGAGCGGCGACCACGACCATGGACAGCGAGAGCATGATGGTCTGATTGAGGCCCGCCATGATCTGGGGAAGAGCATAGGGCAGTTCGACCTTGAGCAGCTTCTGCGTGCCGGTGCCGCCAAAGGCATCGACCGCTTCGAGCAAGGGCGTCGGCGTGCTGGATATGCCCAGATAGGTCAGCCGGATCGGTGCGGGCAGCACGAAGATGACCGTGGCGATCAGGCCGGGCACCATGCCGATGCCGAAGAAAACGATGGCCGGAATGAGATAGACGAAGGTGGGAAGGGTCTGCATCAGGTCCAGGACCGGCTGCAGGTAACGATAAAGCTTGGGGCGGTGGGCCACAAAGATACCGATGGGCACGCCGATGGACATGCAAACCAGGCAAGCGCTCATCACCAGGGTGAGGCTTTCGGTGGTGGCCTCCCAATATTCCTGGTTGAGGATGAACAGGAAGCCGACCAGTACCAGCAGGCAGGTTTTCCAGTTGCGCTGCAGGATCCAGGTCAGACCAACAAACAGGCCGATGATAATGAGCGGATGCGGCGTCTGCAGCAGCCAGAGCAGCCCCTCAATCAGGGCCTCGGCGCCGTCGGCCATGGTGTCGAACACGCCGGAAAAATTGTCCCGAAGCCAATCGAAAAAGTTGCTGGCCCATTTGCCGATCGGAATCTTGTTGTCAGTCAGCCAGTCCACAGCCGTACTCCCTCAAAGCGTCCAGCCCAGGCATCTGGCAGGGCTGGCCGGGAGAGTGACCCCGTCAATTGCGGGCGGGGTCACTCAGGATCAGAGTTATGTCACGTGTCGAAGACGCGTCGGCCTTAAAGGCCGAGTTCGGCCGTGACCGCGGCAGCGCCATCGCCACCGTCCAGCGTGGTGACACCCTCAACCCAGGCCAGCACGGCGTCGGGGTTGGCCTGCATCCAGGCCAGCGACGCGTCGCCGGCGTCTTCACCGTCATTGAGGATCGCGCCCATGATTTCGTTTTCCATGGGCAGGGAGAACTTCATGTTCTCAAGCAGCTTGCCCACATTGGGGCATTCCTCGGCGAAGCCCTGACGGGTGACGGTCTGGACGATGCCTTCGCCACCGAAGAAGTCTTCACCGCCGGGCAGGTACTTGATGGGGAAGGCCGAATTCATCGGGTGCGGGGCCCAGCCGAGGAAGACGACATCCTCGCCATCATCAACCAGGCGGTTGACCTGAGCGAGCATGCCCTGTTCGGAGCTTTCGACAACATCGAAGCCTTCCAGGCCATGGGTGTTGTTCTCGATCAGTTCGACCAGATAGGCATTGCCCTCATTGCCCGGCTCGATGCCATAGATCTTGCCATCGAGCTCGTCGCGGAAATCGGCAATCTTGCTGTAAGAGGTCAGGCCCTTGTCGAAAGTGTATTCGGGCACGGCCAGGGTGTAGTTGGTGCCTTCGAGATTGGTGGTGATCACCTCGATCTCGCCGCTTTCCAGATAGGGCGTGATGGCGCCGGTCTGGGCGGGCATCCAGTTGCCGAGGAAAATATCGACATCATCGCTTTCGAGCGAGGCGAAGGTGACGGGTACGGAAAGGACCTTGACGTCCACATCGTAGCCGAGGGCCTCAAGCACCTGCCGCGCAGCGGCGGTGGTGGTGGTGATGTCAGTCCAGCCGACATCCGAGAAGGAGACCGATTCGCACTGACCGGCGGCGAAGGCGGAGGTCGACATCAGCGACACGGCCAGGGCGCCCGTCAGCGTGAGGATAGGTTTGATCATGGATTTGCTCCAGCGTGCAGGTTGGAATTTTGTTGATTGACTGTTCAATCAAAACCTACATGATGGGCAATGTAAAGCCCAGAAGCGGGAAAACTGCCCAGATGCCGAAAATTGGAATGCAGCCTTTGCGCCGACAGGCAATGATCCGTGCGACAATTTCGGAAATCGCTGCAGCGGGGTCTCTCGACGTTACTGTCAGCCAGATTGCCAAACGGGCTGGAATGTCTCCAGCCCTTGCCATGCATTACTTTGGAACCAAGGATAAGATCTTTCTAGCGACAATGCGGCATGTGCTTGAACTGTATAGGCAGGCCGTGAGAAAGCGGCTTGATGGCGTCTCTGACCCCTATGAGCGCATTGTCGGGATCATCGACGCGAGCTTTGAGGCGAGCCAGCTTGAGCGCGAAGTGGTGGCGGCCTGGCTGGCTTTTTACGTGCGGGCGCTGCAGTCGGGTGAGGCCCGGCGGCTGCTCAATGTCTATGCCGGGCGGCTGCAATCCAACCTCCGGTTCAACTTGCGTCAATTGTTCGACGAGGCGACGGCAAAGCAGATCGCGCAGGGCCTGGCCTCGCTGATTGACGGCTTCTACATCCGTCACGCCTTGCAGGATCTGGTCCCTGATCGGGACGAAACCAGAGCCCTGGTTCAGGACTATCTTGAATTGTGGCTCGAAAGGAAAAATCGACTTGGCTGATAAGCCCAATATTCTCGTTCTCATGGCCGACCAGCTCAACGGGACGCTGTTTCCCGATGGTCCGGCCGAGTGGCTGCATGCGCCTAATTTGAAAGCTTTGGCGGCCCGTTCTGCGCGCTTTGCCAATGCCTATACCGGCTCGCCGCTCTGCGCGCCCGGCCGGGCAAGCTACATGTCCGGCCAATTGCCACATCGCACCCGGGTCTATGACAATGCGGCCGAATTTGCCTCCGATATCCCGACCTATGCGCATCATCTGCGTCGTGCAGGCTACTCCACAGCGCTATCGGGCAAGATGCATTTTGTCGGCCCCGACCAGATGCATGGTTTCGAGGAGCGGCTGACAACGGATATCTATCCGGCCGATTTCGGTTGGACACCCGATTATCGCAAGCCGGGCGAGCGGGTGGACTGGTGGTATCACAATCTCGGCTCGGTGACCGGTGCGGGGATCGGCGAGATTTCCAATCAGCTCGAATATGACGACGAGGTGGCCTATCACGCCACGCGCAAGATCTACGACCTGGGCCGGCGGCAGGACGCGCGGCCCTGGATGCTGACGGTGAGCTTCAGCCATCCGCACGACCCTTATGTGGCGCGACGGAAATATTGGGACCTTTATGAGGATTGTGCGCATCTCGACCCCGAGGTGCCCGCCTTCGAGCTGGCCGATCAGGACCCGCATTCGCGCCGCCTGCTCGAGGCGAGCGATGCCGGCTCGTTCGACATCGCGCAAGACAATATCCGCCGTTCACGCCGGGCCTATTTCGCCAATATCTCCTATATCGACGACAAGATCGGGGAGGTGCTGAGCGCGCTTGAGGCAACAGAGCAGTCCGAAAACACGATCATCGTGTTCGTGTCCGACCATGGCGATATGCTGGGCGAGCGCGGGCTGTGGTTCAAGATGAGCTTCCTCGATGGCTCGGCGCGCGTGCCGCTGATGATCGCCGCGCCTGATTTGCCTGCGGGGCGGATCGAAACCCCGGTCAGTACGATGGATGTCAATCCGACGCTGGCGGACCTGGCCGGGATTGATCTGGGCGACATCCTGCCCTGGACCGATGGGGAAACGCTGGTGCCGCTGGCGCGGGGTAAGGTCCGTACGGCGCCGGTGCTGATGGAATATGCCGCAGAAGGGTCCGAGGCGCCATTGGTGGCGATCCGGCAGGGGCAGTGGAAGTACATCCATTGCGAACTCGACCCACCGCAATTGTTCGACCTCAATGCCGATCCGCATGAGTTGCGCAATTTGGCGAGCGACCCCGATCATGCCGCTCAAGCGGAGCGGTTTGCGGCCATGGTGAGTGAGAATTGGGACCTTGCCGCCTTCGATGCCGCGGTGCGCGAAAGCCAGGCCCGTCGGTTGATCGTCTATGAGGCGCTGCGCAATGGCGCCTATTTTCCCTGGGATTTCCAGCCGCTGCAGCGGGCCTCCGAGCGCTTCATGCGCAATCACATGGACCTCAATGTCCTCGAACACAATCAACGCTATCCGCGAGGCGAATGAGCATGCGTAACGCCCAGCCCAAAGCGAGCCATTTCATCGATGGTCAATATGTCGAAGACCCCGCCGGGGCCGAGATCGCTAGTGTCTATGCCGCAACCGGCGAAACCATTGCCGTGCTGCATTCGGCCACGCCGGCCATCATCGACAAGGCGCTGAGCGCCGCGTCGCGTGCGCAGAAGCAATGGGCGGCCCTGCGGCCGGCCGAGCGTGGGCGGGTGTTGCGCAAGGCGGCCGACATCATCCGCGCGCGCAATCCGGAATTGTCGGAGCTTGAAACCCTGGATACCGGCAAGCCGATCCAGGAAACGCTGGTGGCCGATGCGCTGTCCGGGGCCGAGGCGCTGGAGTATTTCGGGGGTATTGCCGCGGGCATCACGGGCGAGACCATGCCGTTGGGCGAGGATTTCGTCTATACCCTGCGTGAGCCGCTGGGCGTTTGCGTGGGGATTGGCGCCTGGAACTATCCGACCCAGATCGCCTGCTGGAAGGCAGCTCCGGCGCTGGCCTGCGGCAATGCCATGGTGTTCAAGCCCAGCGAGATGACGCCGCTCGGCGCGCTGAAACTGGCCGAGATCCTGATCGAGGCCGGTGCGCCGGCCGGGCTGTTCAACGTCGTGCAGGGCTATGGTGATATCGGGGCGAGCCTGATTGCGGACAGGCGCGTCGACAAGGTGTCGCTGACCGGTTCGGTGCCCACGGGGCGCAAGGTCTATGCCGCCGCCGCCGAGGGGATTCGGCATGTGACGATGGAGCTGGGGGGCAAGTCGCCGCTGATCATTTTCGAGGATGCGGATATCGAAAATGCGGTGAGTGCGGCGATCAACGCCAATTTCTATTCAACGGGGCAGATCTGTTCCAATGGCACGCGGGTGTTTGTGCATCGCGATATCCGGGCAAAGTTTGTTGCGCGGCTGGTCGAGCGCAGCCGCCATGCGGTGATAGGGGATCCGCTGGATCCCGGGACGCAGATCGGGCCGATGGTGAGTGCGGTCCAGCGCGAAAAGGTGCTGGCCTATATCGCAACCGGCAAGGCCGAGGGTGCGCAGTTGGTGCTGGGCGGCGGGGTGCCGCAGGGCGAGCGCTATGCCTTGGGCAACTATATCGAGCCGACCATCTTCGATGGCGTGACCGATGAGATGACCATTGCCCGCGAGGAGATTTTCGGGCCGGTGCTGTCGGTGCTCGAATTCGCGGATGAGGACGAGGTCATCGCGCGCGCCAATGCGACCGAATTCGGTCTGGCAGCGGGTGTGTTCACCAGCGACATCAAGCGTGCCCATCGGGTCGTGGCCCGGTTGGAGGCCGGGACCTGCTGGATCAACACCTATAATCTCACTCCGGTCGAGGCGCCCTTTGGCGGCGTCAAGATGTCGGGCGTGGGCCGGGAAAATTCACGCGCCGCCATCGAGCATTATTCGCAGCTCAAATCGGTCTACGTCGCTATGAGTGACGTCGAGGCGCCTTTCTAAATTGGAAGGCCGCGGCATGCGTGCCGTGGCAGGGATAGTTCAATGCAAGCAGATTTCGTGATTATCGGCTCAGGTTCGGCTGGCGCCACCATGGCTGCGCGCCTGAGCGAAAGCGGGCAGCACTCGGTGATCGTGCTCGAATTTGGTGGTTCTGACATGGGGCCGCTGATCCAGATGCCGGCGGCGCTGAGCTACCCGATGAACATGGCGATGTATGACTGGGGCTACAAAAGCGAGCCCGAGCCCCATCTGGGTGGGCGGCGGCTGGTGGTGCCGCGCGGCAAGGTGGTCGGTGGCTCGTCCTCGATCAACGGCATGGTCTATGTGCGTGGCCATGCGCGCGATTTCGACACCTGGGCGCAGAGCGGGGCGAAGGGTTGGAGCTATGCCGATGTGCTGCCCTATTTCAAGCGCATGGAAAACTGGCACGATGGCGGCCATGGCGGGGACCCGGCCTGGCGCGGCACCGATGGTCCGCTGCATGTCACGCGCGGCAAACGCAGCAATCCATTGTTCAAGGCATTTGTGGAGGCCGGTGCACAGGCGGGTTTTGAACGCACGGACGACTATAATGGCGAAAAGCAGGAGGGCTTCGGCCCGATGGAGCAGACGGTCTGGAAGGGCCGGCGCTGGTCCACCGCCAATGCCTATCTCAAGCCGGCGCTGAAGCGGCCCAACCTGGAGTTGGTCAAGTGCTTCGCCCGCCGCGTGGTGATCGAGAACGGCCGTGCTGCCGGCGTCGAGATCGAGCGCGGCGGCAGGATCGAGACCGTGCGGGCCAATAGCGAGGTGATCGTGGCGGCGTCCTCGATCAACTCGCCAAAACTACTGATGCTCTCCGGCATTGGTCCGGCTGCGCATCTGGCAGAGCACGGCATTGACGTGGTCGCTGACCGGCCGGGTGTCGGGCAGAACCTGCAGGACCATCTCGAACTCTATATCCAGCAGGCTTCGACCCAGCCGATAACGCTGTACAAGCACTGGAATTTGTGGGGCAAGGCGTTGGCCGGGGCGCAATGGCTGTTCTTCAAATCCGGGCTGGGCGCCTCGAACCAGTTCGAAAGTGCAGGCTTCATCCGCTCTCGCGCGGGGGTGGAATATCCCGATATCCAGTTCCATTTCCTGCCCATTGCGGTGCGTTATGATGGACAGGCCGCGGCCGAGGGGCATGGCTTTCAGGCGCATGTGGGGCCGATGCGGTCGGCTTCGCGCGGTGCGGTGACGCTCACCTCGGGTGATCCACGACAGGCGCCGTCGATCCTGTTCAATTACATGTCCGATCCTCAGGACTGGGCGGACTTCCGCCATTGTATCCGGGTGACCCGGGAGATCTTTGCGCAGCCAGCCTTTGATGCCTATCGGGGGGCGGAAATCCTGCCGGGGGCGGCCGCGCAGAGCGATGACGAGTTGGATGCCCATATTCGGGAGCACGCCGAAAGCGCCTATCACCCCTGCGGCACCTGCCGCATGGGTTCGACCGATGACCGGCAGGCGGTGGTCGATGAACAGTGCCGGGTGATCGGGGTTGATGGGTTGCGGGTCGCGGACAGCTCGATCTTTCCCACCATTCCCAACGGCAATCTCAATGCACCATCGATCATGGTGGGCGAAAAGGCCTCGGACCATATTTTGGGGCAGGGCATGCTGCCGCCGGAACAGGTGCAACCCTGGATCAATCCGCGCTGGCAGGAATCGGACCGGTAGCGACCGGCGACACTGTGCGAGGCAGCAGTTGTCGGTCTCTCGCTGCATCGAAAAGTGGATGCTTTCTTCATGGCGGCTTGTGACGGGTAGATAGCAGCCGGGCTGTTGTCCTCACCGCTCGGGGACGCGTGGCAAAAGCAGCGCTTCCGGCTTTGGCATCGCCTCACCCGATCAAATTCCTATAAATTGCAATGGGTTGACGGCGTCTTTGGGGCGGTGCTGCGCGGCGAGTGCAAAGCAAGGCTTGACTCTCCCTGCGCTTGAATCAATAGTTCGGTCAGTCACCGAACTAATTAGGGCATCGATGTGAGCCAGGCCATTCGAATTTCGCGGCAGTATTCTCTTCGCTCTGTCATGGAAGCGATCGTGCAGGGTGGATCGGTGTCCCGCGCTTCACTGTCCAAGCAAACGGGTCTGTCCAAGCAGACAATTTCGGAAATCATGCGCCAGCTCGAAGATGAAGGCTGGGTTCAGGAGACTGGCCGCACCAGCGGGCATGTCGGGCGCACGGCGGTCACCTATGAACTGGTGCCGTCGGCTGCCTATATCGCGGCGGTCGATCTGGGTGGCACCAAGGTGCGGGTGGCCATTTGCGATCTGTCCAGCCACGTGCTGGCGGAAGTGACCGAGCCGACCCATGCGGCCGGTGGGCAGGCTGTGGTCGAGCAGATTGTTCAGCTTTGCTGGCAGGCGGCGGACAAAGGCGGTGTGCCGCGCGACAAGCTGCGCATTGCGGTCGTGGGCGCTCCCGGAGCGCCGCAGCCTGAGACCGGGCGCGTGCTGCTGGCGCCCAATATTGCCGGTTTCGACCAGATGGACGTTGCCGGGGCGCTGGAATCTGCCCTCGGTTTCGAGGCCATGCTGGAAAATGACGTCAATCTGGCAGTGCTTGGCGAGAGCTGGCTGGGTGTCGGTCAAGGCGTCGACGATCTGGCCTTCATCGCCCTGGGCACGGGTGTTGGCAGCGGCTTGATGTTGAACGGACAATTGGTGCGGGGCGCGACCAATGCGGCGGGTGAACTAGGCTTTCTGCCTTTTGGTGCCGACCCGTTTGAGGCGGAATCACTGCGGGCAGGCGCGTTTGAGCGCGTCGTCGCGTCTCACGGCATCATGGGGCGCTATCGCGATGCCGTCGGGCACGACGCCACCGTTCCGGCGATTTTCGAGAAGGCTAATGCCGGTGACGCCGACGCGATCAAGGTGCTCGACGATACGGCGCGCTATCTGGCGCGCGGTATCGGCGCCATCGCCGCCATGGCCAACCCACAAAAAGTCATTCTGGGTGGCTCCATCGGAGCACGGCCTGAACTCGTTGAACGGGTCCGCCACGTATTGCCGCTCTGCTTTCCCTATCCCGTCGAGGTTGAGGCGAGCGTTCTGGGCAATCACGCTGCGCTGGTTGGTGCTGCGGCCATTGGGCTGAGCCATCTGCACAATACGCTGTTCGGCACGGAAACGCCGGAGGCCCGCATCTCGTTGCCGCCCGCCAATGCTGCGTCGATGCGCGAGGTGCTGAAATGAGTGAGACCCTGCACAACCGGCTGTTGGCCGCCCTGGATCGAGACGGGGCCATTGGCCTGTTGCGCGGTGCCATCGGGTGCAACAGCGTTACCGGCAACGAAGCCAATATGGTGGCCTATCTCGACAGGCAGATGCGGGAACGTGGCCTTGCCGATATCGAGATCGCCGAGTTCCTGCCGGGGCGGCCCAATATCTGGGGTCGTCGCAAGGGTAGTGGCGGCGGCAAGCGCCTGCAGTTCATCGGTCATACCGATACGGTGCATGCCGAGGGCTGGCGCGAGCACTGGGCGGGCGATGAACGCGAAGATCCGTTCGGCGCCCCAATCATCGATGGCGAAATCTGGGGGCGCGGTGCGGGTGATCTCAAGGCCGGCATCTGCTCGAGCCTGGCGGCGATAAGCCTGCTCGACCGGGCCGGCATCCGGCTCAGGGGCGATGTGGATTTTGCTTTTGTCGGCGACGAGGAAAGCGGCGAGCCGGGCAGTGGGGTGTCTGCCGGGGTCAAGGCGCATGTGGCGCGTATCGCGGCGGGCGAACTGCCGCGCCCGGACTTCGTGGTCTATACCGAACCGACGCGGCTGGCGGTCTATCCGGCGCAGATCGGCTTTTTCATTGCCGATATCAGCATTACCGGCAAATCGGCCTATTTCGGCGTGCCCGAATTGGGACGTGATGCGCTCAAGGCGAGCCACAAGGTGATGAGTGCGCTCTGGGCGCATTCGGACGAAGTGTCTGCGCGTGCCGAGCATACGCTGGTGGGCAAGGGATTCCTGCTCATCACCACGCTCAATGGCGGTGGTTTCATTGCCGTGCCCGAGCGCTGCACGCTGTCTCTGATCCGCAAGCTGCTGCCAGGCGAGAGCCTGGATGCGGCGGCCCGGGAACTGGAAGAGGTCATTCGCGGTGCGGTGACCGACCCCGATATCGCCGTCGAAATCGCCTATCCGGCCGGGCGCGATCACGCCCTTGGCGGCACGGCAGCAGAGATCGATCTGGATCATCCGGCCCTTGCAATGCTGCAAGAGAGCGTCGGGCAGGCCATGCCCGGACGAGGGGGTGCCGAGGGGGCGCCGTTCTGGTCGGAGACTCCGTTCTTCGTGAACGAGCTGGGCATTCCCGCCGTCTATTGCGCGCCCGGGGATATCCGCAATTGCCACACATTCGAGGAGCGCGTCAGCGTCGAGGAATATCTCGCCGGGGTCGTGGCCTTTGCCGGTTTCATCGCCCGCTATTGCGGGGTGGAAGACGAAAACTAGGGAATTTTCAATCAAGGGAGATATGAAGATGAAAACCACGACAAAACTGGCGACGGCCCTGCTGGCCGCAACGCTGCTGCATCCGGCCGCGGGCTTTGCCCAGACCGTGGGACCAAATGGCGAAAGCGCCACTCCGTCCTCCGACGTTGTCCTTAGCGATGAGGACATCGCGGCCCTTTCGGGCCAGGGCTACAAGGCGGCACTGCTCTGGCACACCTCGTCGGACTTCATCAACGCGGTCTCGGCCGGCGCCAATGATGAATTTGCGCGCGCCGGGGTCGACGTGGTCGTGACCACCGATGCCGGTTTCGACGCCGCCAAGCAGCGCTCGGACATCGAGACGGCCCTGTCGGCCGGACCCAATGTGATCCTGTCGCTACCGCTCGATCCAGTCACCTCGGCGGCTGCCTTCAGGGAAGCGGTAGAGTCGGATGTGGAACTGGTGTTCCTCTCCAACCTGCCGGCCGACTATGTGCATGGCACGGACTATGCCGCCATCGTCACCGACGATCTGTTCCAGATGGGCAAGCAGGCGGCCGACGTGCTGGCCGAGGCCATCGGGGGCGAAGGCGAGGTGGGCTATATCTTCCACGATGCCAGCTACTACGTGACCAATCAGCGCGATCAGGCGTTCAAGACGACGATCGAGACCGACTATCCCGATATTTCGATTGTCGCCGAGCAGGGCATTTCCGATCCGGCGCGTGCCGAGGAACTGGCCAGCGCCATGCTGCTGCAGAACCCGGAGCTCGACGGCATCTATGTGACCTGGGCCGAACCGGCCGATGGGGTGCTGGCCGCGCTGCGCGGTGCCGGCAACACCGAAACCAAGATTGTCACGCTCGACCTCTCAGAGCCTGTTGCGCTCGACATGGTGCGCGGCGGCAATGTTGCGGGCATCGTGGCTGACGAGGCCTATGAGCTGGGCCGCGCGATGGCGGCAGTGGGTTTGAAGGCGCTGCTGGACCAGGAAACTCCGGCTTTTGTGGTGGCGCCTGCGCTGACCGTCACGGCCGACAACGTGGCCGAAGGCTGGCAGCAGTCGCTGCGTCGCGATGCACCGGCCTCGGTGCTGGCCGCACAGTAATCCCTCCCGGGGCGGGGGCAATCGTGCTCCCGCCTCAACCCTGATTTCACGAGGCCGCCATGACCGCGCCCCAGTCCGCCGCTCCCACGACACCTTCGCTCTTGGCCCGCCTGTCTGGCGCCAATCTGCAGCAATATGTTGTCTATGTCGGCTTCCTCGCCATCTTCCTGTTCTTTGCGGTGGTGCTGCGCGACAGCGGCTTCCTGACCCAGAGGAACCTGATCAACATCATCCTGCAGACCGCGCCGGTGACGATCATGGCGATCGGGCTGGTGTTTGCCTTGTCGGCCGGCGAGATCGACCTCTCGATCGGCTCCACTGTTGCCGTTTCCGCGCTTGGCGGGGCGATGGCCATGGCGGCATTTCCGCAGGCGGCGCTGCTCGCCGGAATTGGCGCCGGGCTCGGCATGGGGCTGCTGGTCGGACTGGTCAATGGGGCGCTGGTCGCCTATCTGCGGCTACCCTCGTTCCTCGTGACACTTGCCACCATGGGCCTGTTTGCCGGGGTGGCGCGTTCGCTGACGCAATTGCGCTCGATACCGGTCACCGACCCGGTGTTCACGGGCCTGTTCGGTTCGGGCAATCTGTTCGGTATTCCATCGCTGGTCATCTGGACAATAGCGGCGGTTGCCATCGGCCACTTCATCTTCCGGCAAACCAAATATGGCGCCCATGTGCTGGCGACGGGTGACAATGCGCGGGCGGCCATGGTCACCGGCATCAAGGTGCCGCGGGTCCGGCTCTCGGTGTTTCTGATCAGCGGCGCCATGGCGGGGCTGGCCGGGCTGCTCTATTCGGGGCGGCTGCAGGCGGCGAAATATACGCTGGGCGAAACCGACCTGATGACCGTGATTGCAGCCGTGATTGTCGGGGGCACGCTGCTCAATGGCGGCAAGGGCTCGATCATCGGGGCGCTGGTGGGCTCGCTGATGATGGGCATGCTCAACAATGGGCTGATCCTGATGGGGCTGTCCGTTTCCGACCAGATGATCGTCCGCGGTCTCATCATCCTCATCGCCGTCGCGGTCTCGCTGCGCGAAACCTCCCGCTAGGAGTTGCAACCATGTTTCTCGACGTTCTGCGCCGCCGCAATCCCGCCTTTGTCGAAGCCGCCATGGCGCTGCATCAATCAGGACAGATACCGGCCAATGCCTATGTGCTCGATCTTGACGCGGTCGAAGCCAATGCCCGGGTGCTCAAGTCCGAAGCGGACAAGTACGGCCTCAAGATCTTTGCCATGACCAAGCAGGTGGGCCGCTCGTCCAGCTTCTGCCAGGCGGTGCAGCGTGGGGGTATCGAAAAGTCGGTGGCCGTCGACATGGCCTGTGCCCGCGCCACTCACAACGCCGGGATGCCGGTGGGCCATCTGGGGCATTTGCAGCAGGTGGCACGGGCCGAGGCCGATGCGGCAGCAGCGACTTTCCGGCCGGATTACTGGACCGTGTTCAACGCCGAAAAGGCGCATGAGGCGGGGCAGGCGGCGCACAAGGCGGGCTACAAGCAGAACCTGCTCGCGCGGATCAAGGCGGAGGGCGATACGTTCTATCGCGGTCATGAGGGCGGGTTCGAGGCAGCCGATATCGTGGGCATTGCTGAGGGGCTGGACCGGGTTGAGGGTGGGCGCTTTGCCGGCATCACCACTTTCCCCGCGCTACTGTTCGACCACGAGACGCGCAAGGTCAAACCGACGCCGAACCTGTCCACCTTGTCGCGTGCGGCCGAAGCGCTGCACAGGGCAGGGCGGCGGGATGTCGAGATCAATGCGCCGGGCACCACATCATCGGTGCTGTTGCAGGGATTGGCGGAAGCCGGGGCAACGCAGTGCGAGCCGGGCAATGGGCTGCATGGCACAACGGCACTGCATGTGATGGAGGACCTGCCCGAACTGCCAGCGGTGCTCTACCTCACCGAAGTATCGCATCTGTCGGGCGGCAAGGCCTATTGCCTGGGTGGCGGGTTCTATATCGATCCGATCTTCCCTGATTATCCGGTCAAGGCCATCGTTTCGCGCGAGCCAACGACGGCCACGGGCGCGTTGCGCGAGGTGGAAATTCCGCCCCCGTCGGCCATCGACTATTACGCGATGATCGATGCTGAAGGTCCTGCCGCGCCGCGACCAGGCGATACGGCAGTGTTCGGGTTTCGCGGGCAGGCCTTTGTGACGCGCGCCTATGTCGTGGGGGTTTCCGGCATTTCGACAGGCACCCCGAAGGTCGAAACCATTGAAGACAGCTTTGGCCGCACAGCGGCCTGGCCGGTATAGGAGACAAAGACATGACCCAACCGGTTCTGGCCCTCAACAATATCCGCAAGAGCTTTGGTGGCGTCGTTGCCATCGAGGATTTCAGCCTCACCATCGAGCCGGGCGAGATCGTCGCATTGGTTGGTGACAATGGCGCGGGCAAATCCACGCTGATCAAGATCATCTCCGGCGTGCATGCCCCGAGCTCGGGCAATATTGTCATCGAAGGAGAGAGTATCTCCATGTCCAGCGCGACCAAGGCCCGGGAGCATGGCATCGAGGTCGTCTATCAGGACCTGGCGCTGGCCGATCAGCAATCGGTCTATATGAACCTGTTCCTCGGGCGTGAAGTGACCAGGGGTCCGTTCGGACAGCTTGATCGCAAGACCATGATCGCCGAAACCCAGCGCCTGGTGGACGAGCTGGATGTGCGCATTCCCTCACCGCACGCCACTATCCGCGATCTATCGGGTGGGCAGCGCCAGGGCATTGCCATTGCCCGGGCCACGCGCTGGGCCAAGAAGCTGATCCTGCTCGATGAACCCACCGCAGCGCTAGGCGTCGCGGAAACGGCCAAGGTGGAAAAGATCGTGGCCGGGCTCAAGGCGCGCAATATCGGGGTGCTGATCATCAGCCATAGCCTGGATCAGGTGTTCCGCCTGTCAGACCGCATCTGCGTGCTGCGGCGCGGCAAGCAGATCGGCATCCGCAAAACTGCGGACACCGACAAGAATGAGATCGTTTCGATGATCACTGGGCTGAGCGCGGCATAACGCTAAAGTCCCAGCCGGTCCTTGAGCGCGTACCACCAGGAGCCGAGCGTCGAATATTGCGCGCGGAACATGCGGCCGCCGGGGAATGGAATCCAAGGCAAGCTGGCAAAGGTATCGAAGCGGGTCATGTCGCCACGCACGGCCTCGGACAGGATGCGCCCGAACAGATGCGAGCCGGTCACGCCATGGCCGGAATAGCCGTGGGCAAAGTAGATATTCTTGCCCAGGCGGCCGAGCTGGGGGACACGCGAAAAGGAGAGGGCGAAATTGCCACTCCAGGCGTAGTCCACCTTCACCTGCTTGAGCTGGGGGAAGACCTTGTCCATGTTGGGCCGCAACTTGGCCTCGACATCGGCGGGATCGGTGCCGCCATAGACCACACCGCCGCCGAAGATCAGCCGGTGATCGGCAGAGAGGCGGAAATAGTCCAGAATATAGCGCACGTCCTCGACGCACATGCCGGTGGGCAGCAGGGCATTGGCGCGGTCTTCGCCCAGCGGCTCGGTGGCCATCATCTGGGTGGAGACGGGCATGACGCGGGCGGTCAGCTCGGGCACGACATTGCCGAGATAGGCATTGCCGCAGATCAGCGCAGTTTTGGCCCGGACCTGTCCCTTTTCCGTTGAGACGGTGGCGCCCGAGGCGTCCTGGTCGACCTTGGTGACCGGCGAGCGCTCGAATATCTTGCCACCCAGGCCTTCGAAAGCAGCGGCTTCGCCGAGCGCCAGGTTGAGCGGGTGCATATGGGCGCCCGAATGGTCGATCATGCCGCCTTCATAGACGTCAGAGCCGATGTGCTGGCGGATCTGGCTCTTGTCGAGCAGCTCATGGTCGTCCATGCCATGGCTGCGCCAGAGGGTCTGCTTGGCCTTGAGTTCTTCCATATGCTTTGGGGTATAGGCCGCATAGATGTTGCCGCGCTTGAGATCGCAATTGATGCCATAGCGCTCCACACGATCATAGATGATGCCGGCGCCTTCCTGGAGCAGGCCGCCAACGAAATTGGCCGTCTGCTGGCCATAGCGGCGCTGGATGGTATCAAGGCTTGCGTTGAGGCCGTTCACCACCTGCCCGCCATTACGGCCCGAGGCGCCCCAGCCGACCTCGGCCGCTTCGACCATGACGACCTTGAAACCCTGTTCGGCCAGGCTGATGGCCGCCGACAGGCCCGAATAGCCGGCGCCGACGACGCAGATGTCTGCTTCAACCGCGCCTTCCAGCACCTGAGGCTGGCGGATGATATTGCGTGAGGCGGCGTAATAGCTGGGCGGATAGGCCGAGTTGGCATTTGGCGTTTCAGACATCACACAACCTCAAGATAGGCAGAAAATTCAAGGTCGGTGACCTGGGAGGCAAAGCCGGCATTTTCCTGGCGCTTGCAGGCGACAAACATGGATTGCAGCGTGTTGTCGAAAATGCGTGGCACCATATCGCCATCCTCAAAGGCGTTGATGGCGGAAGCCCAATCCGCCGGCAACTTAGGCAGGCGCTCGGAATAGGCACGGCCCTTGAACGGCTTGGGTGGCTTGATCTGGTCTTCGATGCCGACGAGGGCGGCGCCCAGAATGCCGGCCAGCACCAGGTAGGGATTGGCGTCGGCGCCCGAGACACGGTGTTCGATGCGACGCGCCTTGGGATTGCCGCCAGGAATACGCACGGCGGTGGTGCGGTTTTCATAGCCCCAGGAAATGGCGCTGGGGGCATGGGTGTCGGGGCGAAGGCGGCGGAAGGAATTGAAGTGGGGGGCAAAGAGCAAGGTGGTCTCGGCCATGCCGGCCAAGAGGCCGCCCACGGCGTGATGCATCACCTCCGAACCGCTTTCGGTGCCGTCGTCAAAGACGTTGTTGCCCGCCTGATCGTTAAGGCTGAAATGCACGTGGAAGCCATTGCCCGAGCGGGCGCCATAGGGCTTGGCCATGAAAGTGGCGACGAGATTGTGCTTGCGCGCGACACCTTTGACGATGCGCTTGAACAGTACCGCGTCATCGGCGGCCTTGAGCCCATTGGTGTGCAGCAGGTTGATCTCGAACTGGCCGATGCCGTTCTCGGCCACGGCAGTATCGGCCGGCACGTTCTGTTGCTGGCACTGGAGATAGACGTCGCGGAAGAACTCGCCGAAATCCTCCAGCTCATCGAGCGAGAGGATGGCATCGGAGTCGAGCCGCTTGCCCGTGTAGGGGGAGATCGGGGGCTGGGCGGAGTCCGGATCAGGATCGACGAGATAGAATTCGAGCTCAGTGGCCACCACAGGTTCAAGGCCAAGCTCGGCATAGCGCCGCAGCACATGGGCCAGGGCCTGGCGCGGATCACCAAGAAACGGCGTGCGGGCGTCCTGGAACAGCCAGAGCGGGATCATGGCGCTGGGGCGCGTGGTCCAGTTGATGGGCAGGGCGCCGCGCCCGGTGGGGCTGCAGATGCCGTCGGTATCGCCGCTCGAAAAGACCAGCGGATTGCCCACGATATCCTCGCCCCAGACGTCGACGCCGACAATGGAGAGCGGCATGCGAATGCCGCTTTCGGCCACGCGCCGGGCCTGATCGATGGGGATGCGTTTGCCGCGCAAGATGCCGTTCAGATCGCAGACGGCGGTATGCAGCACTTCGATCTGTGGATTGGCCGCCAGCCAGGAGACGATGTCTTCGTTTGCGATCTGATCGGAACTCATGCCTGTGCGTTGCCCTTTTTGTATGACATAGCATCAGACTAGCAGGTGCTGAGGCGTTGCGGGAGGCTGTGCAGCGAGAATGCGAACAATGGATGCACAAAGACTTCGGCATCGCCCGGTGATCGGGGTGATTGCCTGCGGACGAGCTGTGGAAGGGGAACCGGCCCAGGCGGTCAAGCACCGCTATCTCGAAGCGGTGGAGACACACGCGGATGCCATTCCGCTCATCGTGCCGTCAAATCTGGACGTCACGCAGGCTGCCGAAATCGTGGGGCGGCTTGATGCAGTCATGCTGACGGGCAGCAATTCCAATATTGCGCCGCATCACTATGGGTCCGCGCTTGACGGTCAGGCGCCGATCGATGATGACCGAGATGATTTCAGCCAGGCCCTGATCCATGCCGCGATCAGGGCGGCCAAGCCGGTTTTCGGCATCTGCCGGGGATTGCAGGAAATCAACGTGGCTTTGGGCGGTACGCTGCGGGACCTGCGTGAAGCGGGGCAGGGACATGTGCATCATGCCCCGCCGGATGTATCGCTTGAGGACATGTTCGGGTTTGCACACGAGATTGACGTTGCCCCGACCGGCGTGTTGCATCGGATCGTGGAAGCCGACCGGTTGCGGGTCAATAGTGTGCATTTCCAGGCCATCGACCGCCTCGGCGAGGGATTGGTGGTCAATGCCAGTGGTCCGGGCGGGATTGTCGAGGCCGTGGCGGCCAGCCACACGCCGGCGCCGGTGTTTGCCGTGCAGTGGCATCCGGAATGGCGGCCCGAGGGGCGGGCGCATGACCTGGCCTTCTGGCATTATCTGAGCGAAGCGGCGCGGGCGCGCTACATGCCTGCCCCGGGATCGGAGTTGAGTGCATGAGTGAAATCAAGACCCGCCTGTTCATCAATGGCGCCTATGTCGAGGGCCAGGGCAAGGTTGAAACTGCCTTCGAACCAGCCCTGGGCACGCCATTGGCCGAGATTGCCTCGGCCAGCGATGCGCAGATCGACGCGGCGGTGATGGCGGCCGACACGGCCTATCGCTCCTGGTCCAAAACCACGCCGCGCGAGCGCAGTGCGGCGCTGCTGGCCATTGCCGCCGCCATTGAAGCCAAGGCGGACCAGCTTGCCGTGGTCGAGTCGCGCAATGCCGGCAAGCCGTTGCGTTTCGTCAAGGCGGGCGAGTTGGCCAATGTCGCCGATGTGTTCCGTTTTTACGGCACGGCGGTGCGCAACATGCCCGCGCCGGCGGCGGGAAATTATCGTTCCTCGACGCGCACGAGCCTGGTGCGGCGCGACCCGATTGGCGTCATCGCCCAGATCGCCCCCTGGAACTATCCGCTGCTGATGGCCGCCTGGAAGATCGCGCCGGCGATTGCGGCGGGCAATGCCGTGGTTATCAAGCCCTCGGAAATGACCCCGCTCAGCCTTTTGGCGCTCAGCGAAATATTCGCGGATATCCTGCCGCCCGGCGTCGTCAATGTGATCTGCGGCAATGGGCCGGAGGTCGGAAATCGGCTGATTTCGCACGATCTGGTGCGGATGATCTCGCTGACGGGCGATGTGCGGACGGGGCGCGCCGTGTTGCAGGCGGCGGCCGGCAATACGATCAAGCGGACCCATCTTGAACTGGGCGGCAAGGCGCCGGTGATCGTCTGCGCGGATGCCGATCTCGACAAGCTGGTCGAAACCTTGCGCGAGGCGAGTTTCTATAACGCAGGACAGGATTGCACGGCCGCCTGCCGTATCCTGGCACACAAGGACGTTGCGCAAGAACTGACCGGCCGGCTGGAAACCATGATCGGGTCGCTCGTCTATGGCAGGCCCGAGCGGGACGATGTGGAGTTCGGTCCGGTGATCAGCGCGCGGCAGTTGGAACGTGTTGACGGGTTCGTGTCGCGGGCGCGCAGCGAAGGCTATGAGGTGATGCAGGGCGCGGCGCCTGAGCCCGATGGCTATTTCTTCTCGCCTACGCTGGTGGCCGCGCCGATCGATGCGGAGATCGTACAGAAGGAAGTGTTTGGCCCCGTGCTCAGCATTACGCCATTCGATGACGCGCAGCAGGCCGTCGATTGGGCCAATGCATCCGAATATGGCCTCGGATCATCGGTCTGGTCGCGGGATGGTAGCCAGGCCATGGCAATTGCCAATGCGCTTGAATATGGGGTGACCTGGGTCAATACCCATGGCGTCATGGCCACCGAAATGCCGCATGGCGGCATGAAGAATTCGGGCTATGGCTCGGACCTCTCCATGCAGTCGCTGATCGACTACACTCAGATCCGTCATATCATGGTGGAGTAGGGCCCGATTGCCCGGGCCCCTTGTTGGATCAGTCGGCGAGCGCATCGAGATCGCGGCCGGAAATGGCGGCGAGCACGGCCGACGCCATCATGCCTGCGGCGGTATAGGAGCGCGCGACAGCGTCCTCGCGCGGCAGCAGCACGAAGCGTTCTCCCTGGCAGGCGGTGAGGAAGTCGCAGAAGCCCGGCGCCACCGTGTCGATTTCGGCAATGGCCTGGGCAGGCGTTTGGCCGCGCGGAGCATCGTAGGTGAGGAACATGAAATCGGCGTCGAACGCCTGCAATTCCTCTCCTGAGAACAGGACCCGGTCGCTGCCCTCGATAGCGTTGAGAACATCCGGAAACACAAATCCGGCGTCGCGCAGGACCTTCCCGATAACGCCATAGGTGTGCCACGCCTGGATCTGTCCGGCATTGGTCAGGATGATCGATGCCGAGATGGTGCGATCTCCAAGAACTGCCCGGATCTGATCGACCTGCGCCTGGTAGCGCGCCTTCAACAGGTCCAGCCGGTCCTGCGTGCCGGTCAGCTCGGCGATATCCTCAAAGGTCGCCAGCTCCCCGCGCATATTGTCCTCGACCACCACGGTCGGGGCGATCTTTTCCAGTCCCTCGAGCGGTGTCTGCTGAAAGGCCGCGGTGATGATGAGATCGGGTTCCAGTGCGGCGATCGCTTCAAGGTCTGCCGGAGAGCCGCCGACATTTGCGATGCCGGAATTCTCGAAGGTTACGCCAGTCAGGGTGGCGGCACCGCGCATATAGGGTCCGGCATCGCCTCCGCGTCCGAAGGCGCCCACGGGCAGGATGCCGAGTTCCACCAGGGGAACGGTTAGCGAGCTGTCATGCAGGGTGACGATCCGCTGGGGCGCGGCGGGCACGTCCACGGTGCGACCGGCATCGTCGGTGTAGGTGCGGGTTTCCTGGGCGAGGAGAGGCTGAATGCCGGCGAGAAGTGCCAGACCAGCCAGAATGAGGGGGAGCTTGCGCATGGGAAATTTTCTCCAGTCAAATGGGGCATGGCCCGCATTGGTTCGGGCCATGGGCGTTTCAATCGGCCTTGGCGACGAAGTCGCGCCCGGAAATGTGCGAAATGACCATGTAGCTGAGCACGCCGAGGCCGTAGTAGGAGGAGGCGGAGGCTTCCTCGCGTGGCACGATGATCATCTGGTTCTCCCGGCAGGCGTGCAGGAAGTCGCAGAAGCCGGGCATCACCTCTTCGAGATATTTGACCGCGTCGATGGGGGTTTCCAGCGTGTCGGTGCGATAGGTCACGAAGACGAAATCGGCGTCCAGCTCGGGTAGCGCCTCGGCGCTCATGCGCTCGAACTGTCCTTCAGCAATGGCCTCGACACGATCAGGGAAGGCAAAGCCTGCATCGCGCAGGACTTTGCCCAGCGCGCCATAGGTGTGCCAGCTCAGGACCTCTCCATTGACGCCCTGGATGACGTTGACCGAGACGTTTGCCGTGTCGACCAGGCGCTGGATCTGGGCGATCTGGCCTTCATAGCGCGCCTTGAGGACGGCAAGGCGATCCTGGGTGCCGGTGATTTCGGCCAAGGCATCGTGCATGCCAAGATCGCCGCGCTCGGAGTCATCGAGCACAATAGTGGGTGCGATGGCATCGAGCTGCTCGAGAGGCGCGGTCTGCCAGGGTGTGGTCAGGATCAGATCGGGTTCCAGGGCGGCAATGGCCTCGACATCAGCGGGCAGATTGCCAACGAAGCGGATTTCGGAATTGTCGAAATCGACGCCGGTCAGCACATCGGACGAGCGAATGAAGGGCTCGCCTTCGGCCGTGGTGCGGCCGTGACTGCCGACGGGTGTGACGCCCAGTTCTAGCAGCGGCACAGTGATGGCGAGGTCCTGCAGCGAGACGATACGCAGGGGCTCGACCGGGATTTCAACGGTCCGGCCGGCGTCATCGGTGAAGGGGCGGGTGTCCTGGGCGGCGACCGGAAAGGCCAGGGCGAGGAGCAGGGGGACGGACGCCAGGGCCCGGAAATGGGTGACGGGCATGATCATTCCTTTGCGGAAAGCGGGGTGAAATTGCGACCGGCAATGCCGGCGTGAACCGTCGCGATGGCGAGATCCATGGCGTTGTAAGAGACGGTGAATGCCTCATCGCGCGGCAGGAACAGGACCTGGTCATTGCGGCAGGCGTGGAGGAAGTCGCACCAACCGGGCACGGATACTTCCATGGCAGCGCGGGCATCTGCGGGCGTGTCGCCGCGGTCATTGCGATAGGTGATGATGACAAAATCCGCGTCAAGTTCGGCCAGGCGCTCGGCGGAGATTGACGACTCCACGCGGAGCTCTTCCATGATCTCGATCGAGCTGAAGCCGGTTTCGGTCAGGACGTGGCCCAGTGAGCCATAGGTGGGCATATAGGACGCCACAACAGCGCCGGCTTCGCCGCCGCTCAGGATCGAGACGGTGGTGTTTTCGGCATTGGGGACGGCCTGGCGCAGGCTTTCAATCTGCCATTCGAGCCGGCGCTGCAGCTTTTCGAACTGCGCGGTAGCGCCCACGGCTTCCGCGAGAATGCGGAAATGATCGGTGCCGGAACGATTGTAGCGGTTCAGGCTGATGCTCGGGGCGATGAGATTGTACTGGCGGAGTAGCGCTTCATCGGCCTCGGGAGTGATGATGAGATCGGGCGAAAGGGAAGCGATGGCCTCCATGTCGTCGTCAGCCACAAACGCGATGTCGGAATTGTCAAAGTCCACACCAAGAAGGGACATGCCGGAGCGCAGGTAGATCGACCCGTCGGCGCGCACACGGCCACTGCTGGCAATTGGCGCGATGCCCAGTTCGAGAAGAGGTATCGTCAACCCCACATCGTGCAGTGCGACGATGCGCCTGGGTTGGACGGGTATTTGTGTCGTGCCGGTGTCGTGGGTGAAGTCTCGCATTTCCTGTGCGGTAACAGGCGCGAGGGACAACGCCGCAATGACCGCGGCGATGGTCATATTTCTGATCATTGAATCAGGGCTCCGATTGTGCCTGGACGTCAGGCGAGTGGTCAGGTGGGGCCTGAATGGGGTTGGTCAGTGCGGTGCAGGGTGTTCGGTGCTCACCGCATCAAGGCACCAGCGCAGCGTGGTTTGCCCGCCGCCCTCGGCGACGACACCGCAATTGCCTTGGACAAAGAAGTTCTGGGCGTGCAGCCGGATGGAGAGGCGCTCGCTGAAGACATCGGCGAAAAGGGTCAGCTCTGTGCCTTCGTCGACATGATCGGGGATCGACCCGCTCAAAGGGACCTCGCGCACCGTGTGCCCGCGCTCAGCGGCCCAGCGCATGGCGGCCAGTTCGGCGATCTGGGCGGGTTCGGGCTGGCCGGAGCGACCCTTATAGGCGGGCAGGTAGATCTCATCGCGCTCAAGCGCTGCGAGAAACGCCGGGGCGAGACCGGCGGTCATGCGGCCATAGCGCTGACGCTGTGGCATCACGACAAGCGAGGCGGCAAATCGACACCCACCGATATGGGTGGCCTGCACGATGTTGAAGCGTGCCGGATCGGCGATGGCGACCAGCGCCTTGTAGGTGGAAAAGCCATGGCGGGCGCAGCACGCATCGCGCCGGCTGTCGGTGCAGCAGATGATCGTTGAGCGGGTATCGATCCTGCCAGCAAACACATTGCCATCAACATAGTTGCGGATGGCCTTGATGAGATCGGCTTCATCGGGGAAGTCGGCAAAGACGTTCTCGGGCAAGGCGTGGAGCGTGGGCAGGCTGCCTTGTGCTTCGACCTTGTCGACCAGGGCCACATGCAATCCTGCCTGGGAGGCTGCATGCAGCGCGGCGGTGAGATCTGCCGACATATCAACCGATTCCCAGCGTGGGGTACGCCATTTGCCACGTGGCCAGGCCAGCATGAGGATGCGCTGCGGCGCATCCCCAAGGCCCTCAAGCGGTTCGCCGCGTTCGCGGCAGAGATCGGTGCAGAAGACGTGCTTGCTCATGGCCCTATTCTGCAAATGGGGTGAAGGACCGGCCGGCGACGTGGCTTTCGACCAGCTCAAGCGCGAGTTCGAGGCCGGTCATGGTCGAGCCGAAGGTCGGGCCGGGCAACAGCACGAACTGGCCGTTCCGGCAGGCGGTCAGGGCCTGGCACCAGCCGGGCGCGAAGGTTTCATAGGCGGCAACGATCGCCTCGGGCGTCGCGTCGGGCTGCTGGCGATAGAAGCCGAAGATGAAATCGGCATCGAGCTGTTCGATCAACTCGGCGCTCCAGGATGCCTGGTTGGCCTCAAGCGAGGCCACAGCTTCGGGCTGTTTAAAACCAAGGTCGCTGAGAACCTGGCCGATGGCGCCCAGGCCAGTGCGATAGACCCATAGCTCCTCACCAGCAGGAAACATGAATGTCATGGTCGCCGAGATGATGGATGTGTCGCCGATGAAGGTTTTGGTGCGTTCGACATTGTCCAGATAGCGCTGGTAGCGCGTGTCGAAATCGCCCGACTTGCCGGTGACGTCTGCCAGGGTCTTGAGGGTATCGACGAGGCCAAGAGAGCCATTGTCGATGACCAGGGTGGGCGCGATGGTCTGAAGCTGTTCGATCACGGCCGGGTCGTTATAGGTGCCGCCAATAATCAGATCGGGCTGCAGCGCCGCAATGGCCTCGATGTCGAGGCTGTTGAAGCCGCCGACATATTCGATGTTGGTATTGGCATAGTCGACACCCAGCGTATCCATGCCACCGCGCATGAAGACATTGCCATCAGCATCGGTGCGTCCCGCCGAGCCAACGACCGGAGCACCCAGTTCATAAAGCGGCAGGGCGATGATCTGGTCGTTGAGGGCCACGATGCGCTGCGGCTCAACCGGAATGTCTAAAGTCCCGTTGGCGGCGGTGAAGGAGCGGGTTTCCTGGGCAATGGCAGGATGAACCAAGAGGGCGGCGACCATGGCTGCGGCGGCCAGGATGGGTATGAAACGCATTGATGAAATTCCTTTTGCCGTATTGGTCAGGAACTGGGGGTGAGCGGAACGAAGTCACGTGTGCCGATCTGCGAAACGATGATGTCGAGCACCGAGCGCAGGGCCTGGAAGCTGACCGCGCGCATTTCCTCGCGATTGATCATGAAGACCTGGTTGTGGCGGCCGGCATGGAGGATCTCGCGCCACCCAGGCAGCGCGGCGTCCCAAGCCTCCAGCTTCTGTGTGGGGCTCTGGTTGCGGGCGGTCCAATAGGTGTCGATCATGAAGTCGGCGTCGATCTGGGGCAGCAGCTCGAGGCTGAGATTGGCATTGGCCTCTTCCATACTGGCGATGATTGCCGGCATGGAAAAGCCAAGGTCGCGCAGAACCTGGCCGAGCGTGCCATAGTCGCGATAGACCGAAATGCGATCTTCGAATGCTGAGGCAACGGCAACCGAGATTGTCGAGGTGTCGCCCACGGTTTCCGCCAGCGTCTGGCGGGCCCCGTCCAGCCGTTCGGCATAGCGGGCGCTGAGCCGCGCGAAGGTGTCCTCCCTGTCGGCGAGGGCGGCGACCTTGGCATACATGTCGAGCATGTCCTGACCCCAGACCTGCAGCACCACTGTCGGCGCAATCAGGGAGAGGCGGTCGTAATCGTCAGAGGCGAAATCGGGGATAATGATCAGGTCCGGCTCAACGGCCGAAATGGCCTCATAGTCGTGGTCATTGGGGCTGCCGACCCAGGTAACACCGGATTCCTCGAATCGGAAATCAAGGGCGTCATAGGCGCCCCGGACATAGGGGCGCCCCCCATTGACGGCCTCGTTCACCAGGCCGGACGAGCCGACCAGATTGGCCCCCAGCTCATAGAGCGGCGCGGTAAACTGCTCGCCACGCAGCGACACGATGCGCCGGGGCGACACCGGGATGGTGACCTCGTGGCCCTGGTCATCGACAAACGGGCGCGTTTCCTGCCCATGGGCGGCAATGGCGAAGGCCAGCAGGCCAGCCATCGCCAGGGCACCAAGCTTGATAAGGTTCATGGTTTTCTCTCCAGGTTGGGTGCCTGAATGGGTGCTCTCTAATGGCGCGCGTCTGGCACGAGCGTTGCCGGATCGCCGTCGGCGGCGGCCTCGAGCATCGGGACCATGCTGTCCAGGGCAACGGGAATGGAGAGCAGGGACACGCGCGCCATGGCCGCCACGGGCAGGTCGCCCAGAAACACCTCGCCGCCGCTTTTGCTGGCCTTGAGGAATCGGCGGCCCGGCTCGGCGGCGACTTTTTCCACCAGATCGTCGGTCACGTAGTAGACGATGATATCGGCATCGATGACCTCAAGCTGCTCGGGAGAAAGTTCGAGCCAGAATTCACTTGGATCGGCCAGTTCGGCCATGGCCGGGGTCTGGGCAAAGCCCATTTCGTAGAGGAACTTGGCCCGGACGTCGTACATTGAATAGGCCCATGGCGCGCCGTCGGTGATGCCGCCAAGGACGGCGGTCTGGTCCGCCCATTCAGGGTGCGCGGCAGCGATTTCCGCCAGTTGATCGCCAATGGCGGTGATGCGGCGCTCTGCCTCGGCCTCTTCGCCCACGGCCCGGCCGACCAGCCGGGCGCGATCTTCCCAGGACAGGCCATAATCGCTCGACCCTTCCGGGACGGCGACCACCGGTGCGATCAGGCTGAGCTTGTCGTATGCGTCCTGATCAATGCCGGAATAGAGCGCGATGATGACGTCCGGATTGGTTGCCGCGATGGCCTCGAAATCGAGATCGCCGTCGAGCAGAACCGGTTCAGAGGTCAGGAGGTCCTCGGCCCAGGGGCCGGCAGTGTGCTCGAAACCATCCATGGGGCGCCATTGGCGGACGGTGACCGGCGAAACGCCCACGGCGAGCAGATTTTCGATGCCGCCATAGTCGATGCTGGCGACGGCTTCGGGCTTGGCCGGAATGATGGTGGTGCCGAACTTGTGCTCGATGGTCAGCGGAAATTCCTGCGCCAGCGCCGGTACGGCAAGCGCGAGTGTTGTTGCGCTGGCAAGGAGCAGGGCGCGAACAGGCGTGGGCTTCATGTGACACTCCATCAATAGGATTGTGAATGACGGCTGCGAATGAGCAGCAGGACAAAGACGGGCACGCCAATCAACGAGGTGAGGATGCCGGCGGGAATCTGGATGGGCGCAAAGGCGGCGCGGCCGATAAGGTCGGCAAGTCCGACCAGGACGGCGCCCAGCAGGGCTGTCAGGACCAGGTGCAGGCCCATGCCGGCGGGTGCCAGGCGCTTGGCGGCGTGTGGGGCGATGAGGCCGACAAAGCCGAGCGGGCCAACGACCGAGGTGGCGATGGCGGCAAAGCCGACGGCAATGACCAGTTGCAGATTGCGCACCATGGCCACCGGTGCGCCAAGGCCAGTTGCTGCCGCTTCGCCGAACCGGAGGGCGCTCATGGCACGGCTGAGCAACAACAATGGAGGGAACAATACCGCAGTCCAGCCCAGCAGCGTCCAGACATCGCCCCAGCTTGCCGCATTGATCGACCCGGCCAGCCAGGCGAGCGCCGCCATGGCGCGGTCGATTTCGCCATAGGTGAGCAGGATCGATGTGATCGAGGAAATGAAGGCCGACAGCCCGATGCCCATCAGGATGAAGCGGATCGTGCTGCCGCCCTGGCGGGTGTGGGAGAGTGCGCGGATGGCGGCGGCAACCAGCACCGAACCGACAAAGGCGATCCAGGGCCGAAGGCCGGAATTGAGCTCTGGGAATGCAACGGTGAGGGTCACGACGGCCAGCGCGGCGCCCTGACTGATGCCGACCAGCGAGGGGTCGGCCAGGCTGTTGCGGGTGGCGTTCTGCAACACGCCGCCGGAAAGCGCCATCATGGCGCCGACCAGGGCGGCGCAGATGGTGCGGGGGAAGCGGAATTCCCAGACGACATTGTCGATGGCGCGGCTGATGGTGACGCCGCGCAGTGTCTCCCAGACCTCGCCCAGAGCAACGCCATAGCTGCCCGTGGCAAGGCTGATGGCCGAGACGATGAACAGGGCCAGCAACAACAGGGCCGCCATGGCGATGCCGCGCAGGGGCAGGCGCAGGGCGATGAATTCGCGCGGGGTGCGCAGGATGAGCTGGCGCGGCGGAAGAGCGAGGGCCATCAGCGGGTCCTCCGGCGCACCAGATGCACGAAGAGCGGGGCGCCGATCAGCGCGGTGATGATGCCAGTGGAAATCTCGCGCGGCGGGATGGCCACGCGCGCCACGATATCGACCGAAACGAGATAGGCCGCGCCGGTCAGGGCCGCATAGGGCACGATCCAGCGATAGTCCGAGCCGACATAGAGCCGCACCACATGGGGAATGACGAGGCCGATGAAACCCAATGGCCCTGCCAGGGCGACAGAACCGGCGGTCAGGACAACAACTACGGCCAGCAATTGTGCCTTCAGGATGCCGGTTCTTACACCCAGCCCCTGAGCCACTTCGTCGCCCATGGCCAGCACGGTGACGCGCGGGGCGAGCAGAATGCCGCCAATCAGCGCGATCAGCATCCAGGGGCCCACATACCAGAGCAGGGTGATTTCGCGGCCGGCCAATGCTCCGGTGAGCCAGACGCGGAGATTCTCGAAGGTGTCCTGGTTGAGCAGGTGAATGACCGAGATGATGGTGCCGAGAAACGCGCTGACCGCCGCGCCGGCAAGGGTCATGCTGAGTGGGGTCGCTCCGCCAGGCACCATGCGGGAAATGAAAAAGACAATGATAGCCGCGCCGAGTGCGCCGCTCATGGCGATCCAGGGGGTAAAGGCCATGCTGGTGAAGCCAAAGACGGTGTGGGCGACCACCACCGCAAAGGCGGCGCCTGTGGTCAGGCCCAGAAGGCCCGGATCGGCAAGGGGGTTGCGGGTCACGCCCTGCATCAGCGCCCCGGCCAGCGACAGGCTGGCGCCGACGACGACAGCGAGTGCGGCGCGCGGCAGGCGCAGGTTCTGCACGATGACGTGGTCGAAATTGGTGGAATCGAAGCTGACCAGCGCCTCGAAGACCGTGCTGATCGGCAATGGCTTGGCGCCGACCGCGATATGGAACAGGAAGGCCGCGATGAGGGCGATCAAGAGGATGGGCACGCCACTCCAGGCGCGCACCGGATGCTGAGCCGCTGCCGTTGTGGTGGCGGTAATCTGGCTCATTGGGCCGCCTCGGTCACCCGGCGGCGGGCGGTGAAGGGCACGCAAACCAGGCGGCCGCTGGCGGGATCGCGCAGCACACTGGCGTCGAGGTTGAAGACCTGTTTGAGCCGATCGGTGGTAAAGATGTCGTCCGGATCGCCGGACGCCACAATCTGCCCGTCTTTCATCATCACCAGGTGATCGGCATAGGCGGCAGCAAGACTCAATTCGTGCAGCACGATAACCAGGGTGCGGCCGCGTTCATGCGCCAGGCCGGTGAGCAGGTTCATCAAATCGACCTGGACCTTGAGGTCGAGAAAGGTGGTGGGCTCATCGAGCAGGATGAGTTCGGTTTCCTGGGCCAGCACCATGGCGACCCAGCACCGCTGGCGTTGTCCGCCTGAGAGGGTGTCGACCGCGCGATCGGCGAAATCGGCAATGCCGGCAGTCTCCATGGCGCCGTTGACCGCATCCTCGTCGGCCTTGGTCCACTGGCGCAGCAGAGATTGATGTGGAAAGCGACCCTGGGCCACCAGTTCGCGGACCGTCAGGCCCTCGGGCGCGATGGGCCCCTGGGGCAGAAGGCCAAGCCGGGCGGCGACGGATTTGGTGTTGAGCGTTTGGATATCCTTGCCATCGAGCAGCACGTGGCCGCGCGAGGGCGGGAGGATGCGGGCCATGGTCTTGAGCAGGGTGGATTTGCCGCAACCATTGGGCCCGATCAGGATGGTGACCTGACCATCGGGGATGACCAGATCAACCGATTTGAGGATGGTGGTCTCGGCATAGCCGGCATGGATTTGAAGTGCTTCAAGCCGGCTCATGCGACCCTCCATCAGGCTTTAGCGGGTGCTTTCGAGCCCATAGACATTTTCGATGTCGTCGAGCAGCAGATTGGCCGCGATATAGCCGCCGGCGGTGTTCCAGACGGCGTCGGAGACTTCGTGCACCTTGCCGGCCTGCACCACGGCCAAGTTCTGCCAGAGCGGGTCGTTGAGCCAATCCAGGGCCTGGGTGTCGCCTTCACCATTGCCGGTCTCATAGGTGAAGTAGAACAGACGATCGCCCTCGAATTCTGGGATGCGTTCCTTGGTGATCTGCTCGGCAAATTCGGGCTTGTTCTGAGTCGCAGGGCGGGCGAAGCCGATCTGTTCCAGGGTCAGGCCGGAGAAGCTGTCCTTGAAATAGATGCGGGTCTGGCCGCCCATGAAACGGGCGATGGAGATTTCTTCATCAAGGCTTTCGCCCAGCGCGGCGGAAATGGCGGAGATGCGCGCGTCATAGGCGTCGAGTGCCGCCTGACCTTCGGCGCCCTTGCCGATGGCGTCGGTGTAAAGCGCCATATTGATCTTCCAGTCGCCACGCAGGCGCTCGGAAACAACCGTTGGTGCGATGGCCGAAAGCTGCTCGTAAATGGCTTCATGACGGGCCTTGTTGGCCAGGATCAGGTCGGGCTCGAGCGCAACGAGCAATTCGAGATTGACGGCGGATTCTTCACCGACATTGGTGACCTCGGTCATCTGCTCGGCAATGTGATCGTACCAGGGATCGCCCAGCCAGGATTTGGCCGCGCCGACCGGGGTGACGCCGACGGCCAGCAGGGCCTCGGTGCCTTCATTGGTCAAAACGACAATGCGCTGCGGATCGTCAGGTACATCGGTCACGCCCATGGCGTGGGTGATGTCGCGTGCGTGTGCCGGCATGGACATGGTACTGGCAACGATGGTCGCGGCAATGAGCAGGTGAGGACGCTGCATCTTTCTCTTTCCTAACTTGACAAGAAAACTCTTAAATTGGATGGCTTCATCCATCAGAATTTAATCTGACTGTCAATATCAAGATAAGAGGTTGCCGTGACCAGCATGGTCGAGGGCATGAGCGGTCCGGTTCAGGCGGACAGGTCGCGCTGGCCGGTCTACGTTGCGCTCGCGCTCGGCCTGGGCGTCGCCATGCTGGCCAGCCTGACCCTGGGCTACAAGCTCTATGGGCTGGACGAAGTCTGGGCGGCGCTGTTCGCCCATGATGGTTCTGAGACCGCCACTGTGATTGCGGGGCTGCGCTTGCCGCGCGCCTTGATTGCGCCGCTGGCCGGGGCAGCCCTGGGCATGGCTGGTGTGATGGTGCAGACCCTGTCGCGCAATCGGATCGCTTCGCCCGATACACTTGGCCTCAATGCCGGCGCGTCGATGGCCGTTGTATTGGCAATGGTGGTCTTTGGCGTCGGATCCTTGGCGGGCCTGTCGCTGGCAGCAGCATTGGGTGCGCTGATGACCAGCATTATCGTCTTTGGCGTGGCGGCCGGGGCAGGTGGCCTGTCGCCACTCAAGATCGTTCTTGTCGGCGTGACCTTCGCGGGCCTTGCCCATGCCGTGGTTGAAATCGTGCTCACCAGCAATGAAGCGCAATTGCAGCAATTGCTGTTCTGGCTGTCCGGCGCCTTTGTCGATCGGCCAATCAGCCTGTTCTTCAATGGCCTGCCCGTTGTGCTGGTCGGGGCGGCACTGGCCTTCGCGCTCACATCGGCCCTGGATGCATTGCAGGCAGACGATTCGACCGCGGCCAGTCTTGGTGTGCCCCTGGTGGCGGTACGGGGGCTGACCTTTATCGCGGTTTCGCTGCTGACCGGGGCGGCGGTGTCCATGGCCGGACCGGTGGCCTTTGTGGGCCTGGTCGTACCGCATGCGGCACGGGGGTTGGTGGGCCTGCGCCATCGGCATCAGCTCGCGGCGGCGGCCTTGGTCGGCGCGATCTATACCACGCTGGCCGATGTCGCGGCCCGTTTCGTCATCTATCCCGTCGAGGCCCCCGTGGGCGCCGTTACGGCGGTGGTGGGGGCCGGGACCCTGGTGGTGTTGCTGATGCGGAGGCTTGCATGAGCGCGGTCGCGGCTATGCGCCGCCGGACGATGCCAGGGCCCACGACCATTGCCCTCCTGGCCGTGTTCGCCGTCTTTGTTCTGTTGTTTGTTGCCGGTGTCGGTTTCGGGTCGACCTGGATTGGACTCGATACTGTCACCGGCGTCTTGCTGGGTGGCGGCGAACGGACCGACAGGCTGGTCGTATTGCAACTGCGCCTGCCGCGCGTGCTGGCGGCGGCGATTGCCGGGGGCGCCATTGCCTATGCCGGCTATCTCCTGCAGCGCATCACCCGCAACGAGCTCGCCTCGCCCGGTGTGCTGGGCGTGGTCGATGGTGCAGCGCTGGGCGTGGTGCTGTTCCTCGCCATTTTTTCCAATGAATCCAATGCGCTCATCGTGCCGGTTGCCTGGCAGCCGCTGGCGGCGGCGATTGGGGCGATGACCGCAATCGGACTGGTCTTCCTGCTTTCGGGGCGGCAGGCATCCTCGGCGATCCGGTTGATCCTGTTCGGCATTGCCATTGCGGCAGTGGCCAAGGCGCTCACCACGATCTTCATGCTGATCGGGCCGATCTATCAGGCAGCGCAGGCCGCGCGCTGGCTGGCCGGGGCGGTCAACACCATCAATTGGGTCGAAGTCCAGATCATGCTGATGGTGCTGGTGCCGGTGGGCATCATCGCCGGTATTGCCGCGCGCACTCTGCCGCCGGCCGACCTGGACGACATTTCCTCGCGCAGCATTGGCCTCAATCTGCCGGTCTATCGCATCATCATGTTTCTGCTCGCGGCCTTGCTGACAGCGGGCGCAGTTGCCTTTGCCGGCGGCGTCGGGTTTGTCGGGCTGATCGCGCCGCATATGGCTCGCCTATTGGTCGGGCGCGGGCGGGTGGCTGGCATCGTCATGTCGATCCTGCTCGGGGCGATCATCCTGGTCGGCGCCGACCTCTTGATCCGCGTGGCCTTTGCGCCGCTTGAGGTGCCCGCCGGTACGGTGACCGCCATCATCGGGGCGCCCTATTTCCTCTATCTGCTCATGCGCAAGGACAACAGCAATGGATGACCAGGTGGCCAATCGGATCGAAGTCAAGGCGTTGAGCCTGAGCTATGGGCCCGAAATGGTTCTCGATGCGCTCAGCCTGCCGATCCCAAGCGGCCAGATCACGGTGCTGGCCGGTCCCAATGGTTGCGGCAAGTCCACCCTGTTGCGCGCCATTCGTCGCCTGCATGCGCCGCAATCGGGGCAGGTGCTGCTCGACGCGGAAGATATTTGTAGGCTCAATGGCAAGGCGCTGGGCCGCCGTATCGGCCTATTGGCGCAAAGCCCCAGCGCTCCGCAGGACATGACGGTGGAAGAACTGGTGCGGCTGGGCCGGTATCCACATCAGGCTATGATGCAGCCCTGGGGCGCCAAAGACGATGCGGCGGTCGCCGAGGCCATGACGGGCACGGGGGTGGAAGAGATGCGACATCGGCGCATCGGCTCCCTTTCGGGCGGGCAATTGCAGCGCGCCTGGATTGCCATGGTGCTGGCGCAGGAGACCGACGTGATCTGTCTCGATGAGCCGGTAAATCACCTCGATATGGCCCATCAACTCGATTGTCTCGAACTGGTGACCCGGCTCAACAAGGAGCAGGGCCGCACGATCGTCCTGGTGCTGCACGACCTGAACCTAGCCGCGCGCTATGCCGATCAGCTCGTATTCGTTGCCAATGGCAAGGTGCGCGAGCGCGGCACGCCCGAGACGATGATGCGTTCGGACCTGATCGAGGAGGTCTTCAATGTCACCGCCGAGATCATCATCGACCCGGTGCATAAACGCCCGATCTGTATTCCGCATCGACGCAGCTAGAGCCGATAGATTCTCTTGGCATTGGCGTTGAGCAGTTTGGCCTGCTCGTCCGCGCTGGCGCCCTTGATGATCTCCCGCGTCGCGCCGACCCAGTCGGTCAGAGAGCCGCCCAGCGTGACGACGGGGTGATCCGAGCCCCAGACGACGCGATCCCAGCCAAAGCTGTCGATAACGTGCTCGACATAGGGGCGAATAGCTTCGAGCGTCCAGCTTTTGCCGGCATAGGCGATAATGCCGGATATCTTGGCATTCAGGTTCGGCCGCCGGGCAATTTCGGTGATGTATTCGCGCCAGGGAGTCAACTCGCCCACCTTGATGTATTGCGCGCCGCAATGGTCGAGCACGAAAGTAACGTCGGGACAACGATCGACCAGCGATTGGCCGACAGGTAATTGGTCGGGCCGCAAGCAGAGGTCGAAGGTCAGGTCATGGGCGGCCAGGCGCCGGATGTTCTCGGCAAAATGGGGCGTCTGGCTCAGCGTATTTGGCACCTCGTGCAGGATGCGGCGCAGACCGCGAATGCCCGGCACTGCGGCCAGATCGGCCAATTGACGTTCAAAGTCGGGGTTTTCCGGCCGGCAGCCGGCGATGGCACCGGCTATGCCGTCCAAGCCCAAGACAAAACGGGACTCTGCCTCTATGTCACCCTCGTCGACAGCAACTTCCATATGCAGCGCCGCCTCGATGCCGAGCGGGCGTGCTTCGGACAGGTAGTCCTCGATGCTCCAGGGGCGATTGATTGCCGGCGCACCCGAAAGCCAAGGATAGGCGAAGCGATCCGGATAGATCAGGTGCAGATGGGTATCGATGATCGGGATCATGGCCGGGCCTGGGTCGGTGTTATCTGGCACTTCGAGTGCCGCATCGCTGGCGCGGGGTCAACGCCGGACGCCCAGACGGTTCATCTTTTCGCTCAGGGTTCGGCGCGGCACCTGCAAGGCGTCGGCGACCGCGGCGATGGCGTTGTCATGGCGGTCGAGCTCGGCCTCGATCAGATGACGTTCATAGGCGGCCACGCGCTCGGCCAGGCTGATCCCAGCGCTGGTGGGCGCCTTGTGGCCCAAAATGTCGCCGATCGAGCGGCCTGTTGCGCCTAATCCAAGCGCAAAGCGATCGGCGGCGGCCTTGAGCTCGCGGACATTGCCGGGCCAGCTATGCGCCAGCAAGGCATTGATATCGGCCGGGTGCAGGGCAGGGGCCTGGCGGCCGAAGCGGCGTGAGGCTTCGGCCAGGAAATGGTGGAAGAGTATGACGCTGTCGTCGCCCCGGTCCCGCAGCGGCGGCAAGTCGAGGGTGGCCATGTTGAGGCGATAATAGAGATCGGCGCGGAAGCGGCCGGCCTGGCTTTCTGCGTTCAGGTCAACCTTGGAAGCGGCAATGATGCGCAGGTCGAGGGGGATCTGCTTGTTTGAGCCGAGGCGCTCGACCACGCGCTCCTGAATCACCCGGAGCACCTTGGCCTGGGCGAGCAGGGGCATCGATTCGATCTCGTCGAGCAGCAACGTGCCGCCATGGGCATATTCGAACTTGCCGATGCGCTGGCCCGAGGCGCCGGTGAAAGAGCCCGACTCATGGCCGAACAGCTCGCTTTCGATCAGCTCGGCCGGGATGGCGGCACAATTGACGGCAACAAAGGGGCCCTTGGCGCGCGGCGAGAAGTCATGCAGGCAGCGGGCAACGACCTCCTTGCCGGTGCCGGTTTCGCCCAGAAGGATGATGTCGGCCGGGATCGGGGCGAGATCGAGAACGGCATGGCGCAGCGCCTGCATGGCCGGCGAAGCTCCGACCAGGCGGGTGGCCAACTCGTTTTCGCCCCCATCGAGCTTGCGGCGCAGGTCGGCAAGCTCGCGCTTGAGGCGGGCCTGTTCGGCCGCACGGGTGATGGAATTGACCAGTTGATCGGGCACATAGGGCTTTTGCAGGAAATCAAAAGCACCGGCGCGCATGGCCTCGACGGCCATGGGCACGTCACCATGGCCGGTGATGAGGATAATCTCGGTGGGCAGGCCGCGCTCGGCGATCGAGCGCAGCAGGTCGAGACCCGACAGGCCCGGCATGCGCACGTCGGTCAGTACCACATGGGGATGAATATCATCGATACTGGCCAGGGCCTCGCCCGCATCAGCCGCGGTAGCGGTCGCGAAGCCGGACAGGCGCAGCCATTGTTCAAGCGCGGTGCGCATCATTTCTTCGTCGTCGACGATCAGGACGATTGGCTCATTCATGCGGAAGCTCGTGCGGCGGCACTGGCCGCCATGGAAAGGGAAATGGTGAAGGTGCTGCCCTGGCCGGGCCTGGATTGCACATTGATGGTGCCACCGCTGTCGCGGACCAGGCCAAAGGAAATGGCCAGCCCCAGGCCAAGGCCCTTGCCGGCCGGCTTGGTGGTGAAGAATGGATCGAACAGGTTCGATATCTCCTCCGGCGCAATGCCGGTGCCGGTGTCGGCAATGGCGATCTCGACTGCGCCGGAGCGTTGCGTGACACCGATGGACAGGATGCGCATGGGCGTCTGCTGCATGGCATCGGCGGCATTGGCGATCAGGTTGATCAGGACCTGTTCGAGATGCACGGGATTGGCCATGACGGCTACGGCGGGACGGGGGCGGCGATATTCGATATCCACACCGACCTGGCGCAGACGGTGATCGGTGAGTTCAAGCGCATTTGCGATGGCCGTGCCGATATCGGCCTGCATCGGCTCGCGCGTCTGCTTGCGGGCGAAGGTCTTGAGATGTCCGGTCAAGGTGGCCAGGCGTTCAACCACCTTGTCCATGGCCGCCAGCACCGGCCCCATTTCAGTCCCGCCTCGCCGCTGGTCCAGCAGGCGGGCGCTGGCCAGATGGGTGGTGAGCGCCGCCACCGGCTGGCTGACTTCATGGGCCACGCCGGCCAGCGCCTGACCGAGGCTGGCGAGTTTGGCCGCCTGCACCAGATGCTCGCGGGCATCGTGTTCGGCTTTCTCGGCGCGGACGCGTTCGGCTATTTCGGCGCGTAGCTGCTCATTGGTGGTGTGCAGGTCTTCGGTGCGCTCGGCCACGCGCATTTCGAGCTGGTTGTGATCGGCCAGGCGCTGGGCCACCAGGCGCCGTCGCTGTTCGAGCAGCACGATAATGAGCAGGACCGCCGCGCAGCCCAGGGCGGCCGCCGTCGCCATGGTGACGGCGCTGCCATAGAGCGGGGTGAGCGGCGAAAAGGAGAGGATGCGCCAAGCATGCTTGGGCAGGCGCAGCTCCTGCAGGACGAAATAGCCCGAGGTTTCCGGATCGCTGCCCGAGAGCAGGGCGAATTCGGCCCCGCGCGACTGCCAGCGATCGGCAATAATGCCGCGATTTTCAACCCCGTTCTCGCCATAGCGCTGCTGGCCGGCAATAGCGGCAAACTGGGTCATCGGGATGGTCTTTAGCGGGCGATAGCGCCAATCTGGCCGGGTGGAGAGGATGACGACATCATTGAGGTCGACGATGCCGATCAGTTCGCCCGAGCGCCACCAATTGGCTTCGATCTCACCCAGATTGATCTTGATGACCGCAACCCCAAGCGGGCCGTCCGGACCCTCAACTCGCTGGGACAGAAACAGGCCCGGCACCCTTGTGGACATACCGAAAGCGTAAAATTCTGCCCGGCCGCGCGCCATGGCGTCAGCAAAATACGGGCGGAATGAGTAATTGGTGCCGACCAGACTGGTCAGGGTCCACCAATTGCTGGCAGCGACCACGGCGCCGGAATTGTCCATGAGAAAGATTTCGCTGGCGCCAGCGGTTTCATTGATCTGGCTGAGAAAGCCGTTGGCCGCTTCGACTGCGCCGTTATCGCCGGCGCTTTCCAGCACCATGCGGGTTTCCCGGGCCTGAGAAATGGCGACGGGGAGATAATGGAAGCGCTCGATAATGGCTTCGAGCGTGCGGTCGAACAGGGCAAGGCGCCGCTGCGCCTGCTCCTCGGCGTCGCGCACGGCCGCGGTCAGGGTCAACTCGAACGCGACCCAGAAAACCATCAAAACGATGGCCAGACCCGCCGCGACAAGGGCGAGTTGGCGGCCTCCGATCCAGTTGCGCGTCAATGCGGCGATAGCCAGTTCTCCCCGCTGGTTAATAAACGATTTTGGCAAGATATTGCCAGCGGCAGCGGGCAAGCTCGGCAATTTCTTGCCGAAAGAGTTACCACGCTCGGTAGCAATTGCATATCTGCCTTGCAAGTTTCGCGTGGCACGGCGTTTGCAAGGGGATTGTCGGGCCTGGGGGAGGACTTTCCGGGCCAATTCAATTGGGAGGATATCCAGAACATGAAAACCATCGTGAAGATGATTGCCGCCGGCGTGGTCGCCGGTTCTGCCCTGAGCGCTGCCACCGTTGTGGCGCAGGACTACCCGACGCAGCCGGTGACCATCGTGGTGCCGTTCTCGGCTGGCGGGCCGACCGATACCGTCACGCGCCTGGTCGCCGCCGCCATGAGCGAGGATCTGGGCCAGCAAGTCGTGGTGCAGAATGTGGGCGGTGCCGGCGGTACGCTGGGTGCCGGTCAGGTGGCGGCGGCCGCCAATGACGGCTACACACTGCTTCTGCATCATATCGGCATGTCGACGGCCCCGGCGCTCTATGCCAGCCTGCCCTACGATCCGATGACCGATTTTGCGCCCATCGGGCTGGTCACTGAAGTGCCCATGACCATGGTGGCACGCAAGGATTTCGAACCGGCAACGCTCGAAGACCTGATCGCCTACGTCAAGGAGAATGGCGAAAACGTCACCTATGCCAACGCCGGCATTGGTGCGGCCAGCCAGCTCTGCGGCCTGCTGTTTCAGGATGCGCTGGAGACCAAGCTGACAGAAGTGCCCTACCAGGGTACCGGCCCGGCCATGACCGACCTGCTCGGCGGGCAGATCGACATGATGTGCGACCAGACCACCAATACCACCAGCCAGATCCAGGCCGGTGAGATCAAGGCCTATGCCGTGACCACGCCGGAACGCATTGCCGTGCTGCCGGACGTGCCGACCATGGCCGAGGGTGGCGTCGAGAACTTCAACCTCTCGATCTGGCACGGTCTTTATGCACCGGCCGGCACCGACCAGGCGATCATCGACCGACTGACCCAGTCGCTGCAGGCCGCTTTGGCCGATGAGACGGTGGGCAATAGCTTTGCCGAACTGGGCACCTATCCCGTGCTGGCAAGCGAGGCTACGCCCGATGCGCTGGCTGAAAAGCTCGAAGGCCAGACGGCCCTCTGGGCCGAAGTGATCGCTGCTGCCGGCGTTGCCGCGCAGTAAGTCCGAACTGAAGCTCCCGGCCCATGCGGGTCGGGAGCTTCTGAACTGGGGAGGGGGACGCATGGCACTGAAAGCGTCGCGAAACGACCTGGCATCGGGGGCGATCTTCATCGCATTCGGCGCCTATTTTGCGCTGGAAGCCCTGCGCTATGATTTTGGAACACCATTTCGCATGGGCCCCGGCTTCATGCCGGTTGTGCTAGGGGGCATCCTGATTGCGCTGGGCATAGCGGTGGCCGCCAAGGGGCTGGGCAAGCCTGATGAAGAGGCGGCGCCGCCCTGGCCATTGCGCGGTATCGTGCTTGTGCTGGGCACGATCCTGTTTTTCGCGGCGACCATTCGCGGGCTCGGCTTCATCCCGGTGGTGCTGATTGCCGCCTTTGCCACCGCCCTGTCATCGAGCCGGAACACCTGGCTTTCGGCGCTGATCATCTCGGCCGGCCTGTGCGTTCTGTGCCTGCTCATCTTCGTGGTGGGCCTCGGCATGATCGTGCCGCTGATCGGCCCCTGGCTGCGGTTCTAGGAGCGATATGATGGACCTTTTTGCTTCGCTCGGGCTCGGCTTTTCGGTCGCCCTCGATCCAATCAACATTCTCTACTGTTTCATCGGCGTGCTGTTGGGCACATTGGTGGGTGTGCTGCCGGGCATCGGGCCGACGGCGACCATTGCCATGCTATTGCCGATCACCTTTTCGCTGAACCCGGAAACCGCGCTGATCATGCTGGCAGGCATCTATTACGGCGCCCAATATGGCGGATCGACCACCGCCATTCTGATCAACTTGCCGGGTGAAAGCTCGGCGGCGGTGACCGCGATCGACGGCTACCAGATGGCCCGCAAGGGCCGTGCCGGTCCGGCGCTGGCGGCGGCGGCACTCGGCTCGTTCTTTGCCGGGTCGGTGGCGACTTTCCTCCTCGCTGCCTTTGCGCCGCCGCTGGCGCGGGCTGCGCTCAATTTCGGGGCGCCGGAATATTTCTCGCTGATCGTGCTGGGGCTGCTGGTTTCCATTGCGCTGGCGCATGGCTCGATCATCAAGGCGCTGGGCATGATCGTGCTGGGTCTGCTGCTGGGCATGGTGGGGCAGGATATCTATACCGGCACGCCGCGCTTTACCTTTGGCCTGCGTGAATTGTTCGGCGGGCTCAATTTTGTCGCCGTGGCGGTGGGCGTGTTCGGTGTGGCGGAAATCCTGCGCAATCTCGAAAACGAACATGAGCGCGAAGTCGGCGTCAAAGCGGTCAAGAACCTCTGGCTGACGCGCGACGATCTCAAACGCATCATCATGCCGGTGCTGCGCGGGACCGGTATCGGTTCGTTGCTGGGCGTGCTGCCTGGCGGCGGGCACATCCTCTCGGCCTTCGCCTCATACTCGGCGGAAAAGCGCCTGTCGAAACACCCCGAAGAGTTCGGCAAAGGTGCTATCGAAGGCGTGGCGGGGCCGGAATCGGCGAATAATGCCGCGGCCCAGACCTCGTTCATTCCGCTGATGACGCTGGGCATCCCGGCACACCCAGTCATGGCACTGATGATCGGGGCATTTATCCTGCAAGGCATTACGCCGGGACCGAACGTTATCAACGAACAGCCGGCGCTGTTCTGGGGCATCATCGCCTCGATGTGGATCGGCAACTTGCTGCTGGTCGTGCTGAACCTGCCGCTGGTGGGGTTGTGGGTCAAAATGCTCTCTATCCCTTATCGGGTGTTGTTCCCGGCCATCGTGCTGTTCGCCTGTATCGGAACCTTCTCGATCAACCAGAACATCTACGACATCTATGCCATCGCCTTCTTCGGCATCGTGGGCTATCTGCTGATCCGCTTCGGCTGCGAGCCGGCGCCACTCTTGCTCGGCTTCGTACTGGGGCCGCTGCTGGAGGAGCATTTGCGGCGCGCCATGATCATCTCGCGCGGCGATCCATCGATCTTTGTCACCCGGCCAATCTCGGCGACTCTGCTGGTGCTGGCGCTGGCGGCCGTGCTGGTGGCGGTGCTGCCGTCGATCCGCAAGAAGCGGGCCGAGGTGTTCGTCGAGGAGGACTGAAATCCCGGCCCTCCCCTTTCGCGGGGGAGGGCTTTGTTTGCTTCAGCGTGGGCCGACGCGTGAGGCATCAACGGCAGTGGGGCGGCCGGGCAGTGACAGCGCGCTTTCGCGACGCGGCGCAGTTGCAATTACCTTCCCCGATTTGATCACAGCCAGGCGCGTGGCCTTGAGCCGGATCGCTTCGATCGGGTCCGCCGCCTGGAGCAGGACCATGTCGGCTTTGCTGCCCACTGCAATGCCGTAACCTTCCAGATGCATGATCTCTGCCGGGCCCTTGGTCACCAGATCAAAGCAGGTGCGCATGGCCTCGCGGCTGGTCATCTGTGCCACATGCAGGCCCATCGAGGCCACTTCGAGCATGTCGGCTTGGCCCAGCGAGTACCATGGGTCCATGACGCAGTCATGGCCGAAGGCGCAGGTGATGCCATAGGTCAGCATTTCGGGAATGCGGGTCATGCCGCGGCGCTTGGGATAGGTGTCGTGGCGCCCCTGGATGCCAATATTAATGAGCGGATTGGCGGTGGCACTGACACCCGCCTCGGCCATCAGCGGCAGGAGTTTGCTGACATAGTAATTGTCCATGGAGTGCATGGAGGTGAGATGCGAGCCGTTGACCCGGCCGCCGAGTCCGAGGCGCTGGGTTTCGTAGGCCAAGGTTTCGATATGACGGCTGAGCGGATCGTCGGTCTCGTCGCAGTGCAGATCGACCAGCAGGCCACGCTCGGCCGCAATTTCGCAAAGCGCTGTGACGCTTGCCGCGCCATCGGCCATGGTCCGTTCGAAATGAGGAATGCCGCCAACCACATCCACGCCCATATCGAGTGCACGCTCGAGCAGGTCCACTGCGCCGGGAGAGCGGAAATAGCCATCCTGGGGGAAGGCGACGAGCTGCAGGTCGATATAGGGCGCGACCTGCCTTTTGACCTCAAGCAAGGCTTCGACGCCGAGCAAGCGCTCGTCGCAGATGTCGACATGGGTGCGGATGGCGAGCAGGCCCTGGCTGACCGCTAGGTCGCAATAGTCCAGAGCGCGCTGGATAACGGCCTCCTGGGTGAGGAGAGGCTTCAATTCGCCCCAGATCTGGATACCTTCGAGCAGCAGGCCGCTTTCATTATGGCGCGGCAGGCCGAGCGAGAGCGTGGCATCCATATGGAAGTGGCAATCGACGAAGGGCGGGCTCACCAACTGCCCGGCGGCGTCGATTGTCTCGCTGGAATCGCCGGCCAGATTGGGCTCAAGCGCGGCGATGCGGCCGTGCTGGATGCCGATGTCGATGCCGGTACGGCCGTCGGGCAGGGTAGCGTTGGTGAGCTTGAGGTCGAACATGGATGGTTCCGCAGTTAGTGGCGCTGCCCCTTGGTCCAGGGCTGAAGCAGGGCCCTTGGATAGTCGGCTTTGCGCGCGACCAGTACCAGAGCCAGGATGGAAAGCAGATAGGGCAGCATCAGGAAGACCTGGCCGGGCACGACTTGGCCGATCTCGGCCTGCAGGCGGATCTGGAAGGCGTCGAAGGCGCCAAAGAGCAGGGCGCCCAGCAGGGCCTTGCCGGGCTGCCAGGAGGCGAAGACCACCAGCGCGATGCAGATCCAGCCCCGGCCATTGACCATGCCGAAGAAGAAAGCATCGAAGGCCGACATGGTGAGGAAGGCGCCGCCCAGCGCCATCAGGGCCGAACCGATCACCACCGCCCCGATCCTGAGTCCGCGGACCGAAAGGCCCTGTGCTTCGACCGAGGCGGGGTTGTCGCCAACCGCGCGGATAGCGAGGCCCAGCGGCGTGCGATAGAGCACGAAGGCGACAACAGCGACCAAGGCCAGGGCCAGCCAGGTGAACAAGGTCTGCTGGAACAGGGCCGGGCCGATAAAGGGTAAGTCGGACAGGCCGGGGACGGCGATGGGCTGGAACGGTGCAATGCGCGGCGGGGAGGATACGTCGGGCAGTGTGGTGCGATAGGTGAAATAGCTCGCGCTGGTGGCAAGCAGGGTGATGCCGATGCCCGAGACATGCTGGGAAAGGCCCAGAATGACCGTGAGGAAGGCATGCAGCAGGCCGAACATGGCGCCTGCAAGCGCGGCGATCAGCACGCCGCCCCAGAGGCCCGCACCAAGATAGACGGCCAACCAGCCCGCCATGGCCCCGGCGACGAAGATGCCCTCGATGCCGAGATTCAGCACGCCGGCGCGTTCGCAGATCAGCGCGCCCAGCACGCCGAAAATCAGCGGGGTGGCGATGCGGATGGCGGCGGCCCAGAAGTTTGCAGATGCGAAGATATCGAGAAGGATATCCATGGCTCAGGCCTCCTGCCGCGATTGCCAGCGCAGGCGGAAGCGCAGAAAGAAGCTGCCCACCAGGACGCAGAGCAGGGACAGAGCGACGACCAGATCGGCGAGATAGTTGGAGATGCCGGTGGCCCGGCTCATCGAGTCGGCGCCAACGAAAACGGCGGCGATAAACACCGCTGCAACCACGCTGCCAATGGGTGAGAGGCCGGCGAGCATGGCGACCACGATGCCCGAATAGCCGAATCCGGGGGAAAGATCGGCCGAGAGATAGCCCTTGACCCCGGCCACTTCGCCAACGCCAGCTAGGCCCGCAAGGCCCCCGGAAATCAGGGCAACCTTGAGCATGGTGGCATCGACCGGAATGCCGGCAAATCGTGCGGCGGCCTTGTTCTCGCCGACCGCCTTGATCTCGAAGCCGAGCACGGTGCGCTTGACCATGAGCCAGAGGATGAGCGCGGCCACCAGGCCAATGATCAGACCCCAATGCATGCGCAGGCGCGGGATCAGTTTGTCGAACTTTGCCTCTGCGAGGAGCGGCACCGATTGCGGCCAGCCCATGGCCAACGGGTCCTTGAGCGGACCTTCGATCAGCATCTGGATGAAGAGGATGACGACGAAATTGAGCAAGAGGGTGATGACCACCTCATCGGCGCCGAAGCGCTGCTTGAGCATGGCCGGGATCACCATCATCAGGCCGCCTGCAAGGAACCCGGCAAGCATGATGGCGGGGATGGCGAGCGGTGCCGGAAGCTGGAGAAATCCAGAGCCAACCAGCACAGCGGCAAGGGCACCCATATAGAGCTGGCCTTCTGCACCGATGTTCCAGAGCCGGGCCCGGAAGGCTACGGCGGCAGCAAGGCCGGTGAGAATGAGCGGCGTGGCGCGGTTGAGGGTTTCGGACAGGGCGAACATCGAACCAAAGGCGCCTTGGGCCATCAGCAGATAGGCCTCGAACGGGTTGGCGCCCGCCGCCATGACCGGAACAGCCACCAGCAGCAGCGCGGTCAGACCGGCCAGTAGCGAGACAAGCAGGCGCAATGACAAAGGCGCGTGTTCGCGGGGGTCGAGGCGGAGGCTCATTGGGCAAGGGGCTCCGTGGTGTGGGACTGGCCAGCCATCAACAGGCCTATGGTGGCACGGTCCAGTGCATCGGCCGGGCCGGCATCCACCACGTCTCCGGCATGGATGACCAGAAACCGGTCGGCCAGCGCGAAGAGTTCGTCGAGATCTTCGGAAATGACGAGGACCGCGGCGCCCCGGTCGCGGGCCGCAAGGATGCGGCGATGCACTTCGGCCTGCGCGCCAATGTCGAGGCCACGCGTGGGCTGGTTGGCCAGAATGATGCGCGGTTCACGTTCGAGCACACGGGCAAGAATGAGCTTTTGCACATTGCCGCCCGAGAGCAGTCGCGCCTCGGCGTCCGGCCCCGGGCACCGCACATCATAGGCGGCAATGGCGCTTTCGGCGCGCGCCCGCATGGCATTGTTGTCGAGCAGGCCAAAGCGAGAGATGCCGGGGGAGCGAATCTCTTCGATAGCGATATTGTCTGCAACACTCATGGTGCCGACAACGCCATCAAGCTGGCGATCCTCTGGCATGCGGGCGACGCCTTGCTGCACGAGCCGGCGCGGATCGGCCCGCGTCACCGGTGCACCAAAGAGGCGCATGATCCCCGTGTCAGGCACGGCCAGGCCAGAGAGCATGGCCGCGATGCCCGCCTGGCCATTGCCCGAGACCCCGGCCAGCCCCGTGATCTCGCCGGCCCGCAGGGTGAAGCTGGCGTCAGCCACGGCGCTGCGACTGCCCGATTTGGCCAGGGTCACATGGTCCAGTTCGAGCAGGGGATCGCCGGCCCGGCCCGGCGTGCGGGTGACCTGGGCGACGGCCTTGCCGACCATGAGATCGGCAATAGAGCGGCGGTCGGCTTCGGCAGTGGACAGTTCACCGGCCTTCTTGCCTCCACGCAGCACCATGATGCGGTGCGAGACGGCCAGCACCTCGCCCAGCTTGTGCGAAATGAAAATGACCCCAAGACCATTGGCCGCCAGCCGCCGCAGCACGACAAACAGCCCCTCGGCTTCCTGCGGTGTCAGCACGGCGGTGGGTTCGTCCAGAATAAGGACGCGGGCATCGCGATAGAGTGCCTTGAGAATCTCGATGCGTTGCTTCTCCCCCACGGTGAGGTCGGCAACGCGGCGATCAAGATCGACCTCCAGCCCGCTTTCGGCGATGATGGACTTGATCTTGGTGCGCGCCGTGGCACGCCGTCCCAGGGAGAGCAGAGGCTCGGTGCCGAGGCGGATATTGTCGAGGCCGGACAGATTCTCGGCCAGGGTGAAATGCTGGTGCACCATGCCGACACCGGCAGACAGGGCCGCGCCTGGCGAGCCGGGCGGCAGAGCAGTCATGTTCCCGCCATTGGTCCGAACACGAACAGTGCCTTCATCCTGCACATAATGCCCAAACAGGATATTCATCAGCGTGGTCTTGCCGGCGCCGTTCTCGCCCAAAAGGGCGAGGATCTCGCCCTTTCGGAGGTCGAGCGAGATGGCATCGTTGGCCACGAGGGCGCCGAAACGCTTGGTGATGTTGGATAGCGAGAGCAGGATTGCGGGATCTGTCATGGGCTCCTGCGCTTCGGATTTTGAGATGTTCGGATGGTCCGGAACCCCCACCCTTGATCCCTCCCCACAAGGGGGAGGGAGACGATGAACACTGACGCTTCAGCCCTGCGCCTCCCTCCCCTTGATGGGGGGACGAAGGTGGGGTGATCCGGTGGGCGTGACTGCTTACTGCGTCGAGCTCGGTTCGCTGTCGTTGATTTCGACCACGAACGAGCCATCGAGGATGGAAGCCTCGACGGCCTTGGCTGCTTCGACAGCCTCGGCGCCGGCCAGTTCCTCATCGACCACCATGGACGAGCCGCCATATTCCATAAAGGCGTAGATGCCGTAGTCCCTGGCCGCAAAGGTGCCTGCCTTCACATCGGCAATGGCCTGGTCGATCATCGGCTCGCCATGCCAGAGGGCGGAGGCGAGGATGGTGCCAGGATAATCGGCTGCCGTGTCGATGACATTGCCGATAGCAAAAATGCCGCGTTCCTTGGCCGCGTCGGAGACGCCGAAGCGCTCGGCGTAGAGAATGTCGGCGCCGGCATCGACCATTGCGAAGGCGGTTTCCTTGGCCTTGGGCGGATCATACCAGGAGTTGATGAAGCTGACCGAGAAGGTCACGTCTGGATTGACCGAGAGGGCGCCGGCCATGAAGGCGTGCATGAGGCGATTGACCTCGGGAATGGCATAGCCGCCCACCATGCCGATCTGGTCGGTTTCGGTCTTCATGCCGGCGATGATGCCGGTGAGATAGCTGGGCTCGTGGATGAAGTTGTCGAAGGTGGCAAAGTTCGGTTCCACCGGCGGCAGGGACGACCCCATGAGGAAGCTGATCTCGGGATAGTCCGCGGCCACGGTTCGGGCGGGCTGCTCGACACCAAAGGCCTCGCCGACCATCAGCGCAATGCCCTGTTCGGCATATTCGCGCATAACGCGCTCATAGTCGGTATTGGTGATGTTTTCCGAATAGACATAGTCGATTTCGCCGCGATCCTCGGCGGCGACCAAGGCGTTGTGCAGGCGGCTGGCCCATTGCTGCTCGACCGGCACTGTCCAGATGGCCGCGACCTTGGGCACGTCCTGGGCCCAGGAGGCCACGGTGAGGCTGAGCGCGGTGGTCAGCCCGAGTGCCGCGACCAGAGTGCGGCGATTGAGATTTCCCATTTTCGTTCCCCGTTTTTGGTTCTTGTTCATTTTCGCCTCCCTGTTGTCATCTAGACGTCACAGAGCGGTTTTTGGAAGTGGTCACAGCATCCTTCCCCAAGTGTTCGCGCTTCCGAGGTCGCGACAAGGCGTTGATGCCAAAACAAAAAAGGCGCACCGTGCGGCGCGCCTTTTTCAAAGTTCAACGGAAGGCCGGAATGACGTGCCTTCCATAATTGGCGATGATTTCCTCCTCATCGCCGCTGTCGAGATAGATGTTGAACTGGGTGACCCCCGCAGCCTCCAGTTCATGCAGCTTCTTGATGTGGTCCTCGGGTTCACCGAGCACACAGAAGCTTTCCACCACATCGTCGGTGATGAAATCGAGATAGGGGTTATCGGCCTGGCCGTGCTTGGAATAGTCGTAGCCACGGCGCTTTTCGATATAGCTGGTCAGGCTCGACGGCACCTTGTCGCTGTCCGCACCGTATTTCTCGACAATGTCGGCGACATGATTGCCCACCATGGCCGGGAACCACTTCACATGTTCGATGGCGCGCTTTTTTTCGCCGAAATAGGCCGGAGCGGCTGCCATGGAGCGGAAGCTGGACATGTCCCTGCCGGCAGCCTGGCCGGCTTCGATGCATTGGTCAGTGAACCATTTGCAAAGGCCCGGATCGGCAATCTGCAACACGACACCTTCGGCATGTTCACCGGCCGTCTTGAGGGCCAGAGGGCCATAAGCTGCGATCCAGCTCGGCATTTCGTGGCCGACTGCCCAGGGGAATTTCACTGGTGCGGGGATCTCGCCATAAGAGACTTCCTCGCCGCGCACCATGGCCTTGGTCTTGTCGATGAACTCGGCAACGCGCTTGAGGGTCGCGGGCTTCTTGCCCATGACGCGCATGGAGCTGTCGCCGCGCCCGACGGCGAGATCGAAGCGCCCGCCGGATTGCTTTGAGAGCGAGCCGAAAATGGAAGCAGCGACCGACCAGTCGCGCACATCGGGATTGGTGACCAGCGGCCCGAACCGCATGTCGGTGGTGTGTTCCATGCACATGGCAATGGCGGCGTAGCAATCGCGCCAGAGAATGTGGCTGTCATAGAACCAGCAATAGGAGAAGCCGGCATATTCGGCGGCGCGAACCAGATAGCGGGCGCGCTCATGCTCGATAAAGCCCTTGAAGGTGATGCCGAATTCCATTGTGTCCCTCTGCGCTCCCGTTGACCTGGAAATTTGACCAGTCGATCAAATTTTTGAGTGCCTGAGGCACGATTGTCAATCGGGTATTTGCGCGTCGCCCTCGGCAATCGCCTCGTCATAGACGATCAGGGGGCAGCCATTGGCAGTGTCGGACACCAGCCTGGCGGATACGCCATAGACCGAGCGCAGCAGTTCCGGGGTCAGGATTTCGGCTGGCGAACCCTGGGCGGCCAAGCGGCCATTGGCCAGCACGACCAGGTGGTCACAGAACCGCGCTGCCAGGTTGAGGTCATGCAGGGCCACCAATATGGTCATGCCGGCCCCGGCCTTTTGCCGGAGCAGGGCCAGAAGCTGAAGCTGGGCGCGGATGTCGAGATGGCTTGTCGGCTCGTCGAGCAGCAGCAGGCGCGGCTGCTGAGCCAGGGCGCGGGCAACATGCACGCGCTGCTGTTCTCCTCCGGACAGGGTGGTGAACCGTCTTGCGGCAAAGCCTGTGGTGCCGGTGTCGGCGAGGGCCTGGTCAATTATGGCTTCATCTTCCGGATTGGGTTCGGCTTGCCACGCCGCTTCGTAGGGGATGCGGCCCAGGGCGACGACGTCATGCACGCTCAAGCGCTCTTCGGTGGCAGTGGATTGCTCGACAAGGGCCAGGAGCCGAGCCCGGTCGCGCCGGCGCATGCGGGGCAGATCGTTGCCCTCGAAGGCGATGCTGCCCTGGGCCGGCACGAGGCCGAGCAAGGCCGAGAGCAGGGTGGACTTGCCGGCGCCGTTGGGTCCGATCAATCCGGTGATGCGGCCTGCCGGAGCAGAAAAGCCCACATCGGATAGGATGGCTGTGCTGGATTTCGCAACCGAAAGTGCGGTGACCGAGAGGCTCATGTAATCCTCCGGTAGCGCAGCAGGACAGCCAGGAAGACCGGTGCACCGATCAGGGCCGTGATGATGCCGACTGGCAGTTCGCGCGGATCGAACAGGGTTCGCGCGGCCGTGTCGGTCCAGAGCATGAAGATGGCGCCGGCCAGCATGAGATGGGGCAGCAATTTGCGGTGTGCCGACCCGACGGCCAAGCGTACGGCGTGAGGCACGACGAGGCCAACGAAACCGATGGCGCCGCCAATCGCCACCATGATGCCGGTCAGCAGAGCCGTCGCCCCCAGCAAGGTCCAGCGCAGGCGCGGCACATCAATGCCCAGGCTGGCGGCGGCCGTATCGCCAAAGGCGAAGGCGTCGAGCGCACGGCCATTGGCGAGGATGATCGGGAGACACGCCGCCAGCGCAAGATAGACCAGGCCTGCATCCGACCATATCGAGCCTGAGAGCGAGCCCATCAACCAGCTCAGGATCTCGCGATAGCTGTCGCCCGTGGCCGACCAGAAGATGAGGAAGGACGTCGCCGCCGAGGCCAGGGCCGCGATGCAGATGCCGGCCAGGATGGCGCGGCTGGGGGTGGCACCACCAAGGAGTTGGGCGATGAGCAGGGCGAGTGCCAGCGCGCCGAGGCTGCCGAAAAAGGCGCCGAGCGGCATGAGGAGGGTGAGGCCCAGCAGAAGGAACGATACCGCGCCCAGTGCTGCGCCAGAAGACAGACCGAGGAGAAAAGGATCGGCGAGGGGATTGCGGGTCAGCGCCTGCATCACGGCGCCGGACAGGGCCAGGCCCGCGCCAACTCCCAGAGCGGTCAGGACGCGGGGCAAGCGCAATTCCCAGACGATCGCATCGCGCAGCCGCGAAACCGGGCTTTCGGGCAAAATGCCAAGATGATGCGCGATGACTGACCAGACCTCGCCCGGCGTAATGTCGGCTGGCCCGAATGTCACCGCCGCCACAGCGCTGGCGATGAGGAGGACGGCGAGGGCCGGCAGGGAGAGACGATGCGTGATCGTCATTCCCCAAATGTCAGCTTGGCCAGTTGCGCGGCCATGTCAGCGGTCGCCGGGACGTTGCGGATACCCGCTTCCGAGGCGGGAAACGGAATGATCAGGTAGCGCTGGTTGATGACCGCGTCGAGCTGGCTGGTGATCGGGTTTTCCGCCAGCAGTGTCTTTTTCTGCTCGGCCGAGTTCCAGGCGGCGTCGACCAGGACGATGACGTCGGGATTGGCGTCGACGATGGCTTCCCAGGACGCGGAGGTCCAGCCTTCGTCGATATCGGCATAGATGTTGGTCAGGCCGAGGGCTTCCATGACCATGGCGGGAGCATTGCTGCCGGCGCCCACATAGGGGGTCTTGGTGCCGGAGGAATACCAGAGCGCGGTCAGTCCGCGCGGGTCGGGTGCGATGGCATTGAGTGCGGCTTGCTGGTCGGCGATGAGGCGGTTGGCAGCGTCGTCCGCGTCAAAGATTGCGCCCAATTCGCCAATTTGATCAAAGAGTTGCTCGAATGTCAGCTTGGCCGGCTTGATCGACCGGCAAGCGGCCGGAGCGACATAGGTAGCAACGCCAAGACCGGCGAGAGTGGGGCGCTCTCCGGCGCCGTCCGCAGCGAAATTGCTTTCCCAGCCGCCATAGATGAAGTCGGGTTCGACCTCGAGCACGACTTCCTGGCTGGGCAGCTTGTCGGAGAGGACGGGCAGGCCCGCGCCGGCCAGCACGAGATGCGGGGGCAGGGGGCCATCCTGGAAGCCGACGCCGACGATGCGGTCGCCGAGGCCCAGTGAAAGCAGCATTTCGGTGGCGGTGGACTTGATGGTGACAACCCGTTCCGGCGCCGCGTCGATGGTGATCGCATGGCCGCAATTGTCCAGCGTCAGGGGATAGGCGGCCGCCTGTGCGGGGAGGGCCAGGAGGGTCAAGATGAACGAAAGGCGGCCAAGGTGACGCATGGTCAGTCCTGCTTCTGCTTTTTGCGTGAATTGATCTCCGCCATGGCCGCTTCATAGCCAAGGCGATAGGCTTCGGCGGTGCCGAAACGGAACATGTCGTCATCGCCCGTGCGGCTCAGGGTGCGGGCGCCGGGCGCATCGAGGGGCGTGACGAAGCGGCCAAGCCCGCGCACAACGGCGACAGGGATGCCTGTGGTCTTGCCCTTGACCAGATCGGCGGCCCCGGCGATTTCGTCGACAATGACGGCCTGGGTGACATGCAGGGGCCGGCCATTGGCGTCGTTTTCGCCACGCAGATCGTCGGTCAGTTGCACGCCGGCGGCACCAATGGCCATGTCGGTCTGGCCGATGCGCCAGGCGCGGCCAATGGTGTCGGTGACGATGATGCCGATCTCCAATCCGAGCTTCTCGCGCAAGCCCTTGCAGAGCGCGCGGGCGGAAGCGTCCGGATCGGCGGGGAGGCGCAGGGCGGTGCCTTCTGGCACATTGGACATGTCGATGCCGGCAGCGGCCATGACCAGGCCCTGGCGGGTCTCGACGATGCGGAAGGTGCCCCCGGGATGCACGCGTTCGGCAACCACGCGCACCGTATCGGCAGCGATGGCCTGCTCGCGCTCGGCGGCCGGTACCTGCATGCCCTCGGCCTTGGAGACGATCTTCGAGGTGACCACGAGGATGTCGCCCGATTGTAGCGCCAGATCGGGGTCGGTGGCCGACTGTGCCGTGATCGCCTCGGCAATCAGCGCAACCAGGTCATCCTTGGGGGCGATTTCGGGAATGCCGGTGATGCCCCAGACAGAAAAGCGTGGGGTCATCCGATCAGCTTCCGCAGTCTTGGCAGAATCTCTTTCGCATAGAGCCCGAGGAAACGGCTCTGGTCAGTGCCGGGGGCGTGGAACACCAGATGGTCAAAGCCGTAATCGATATAGGTCTTGATCTTGGCGACATGCTCATCGGGGTCGGAGGAGACGATCCAGCGTTTGGCGACACGCTCGATGGGGAGGGCATCGGCCAGGCGCTCCATCTCCTCGGAATCCTTGACTGAGTGCTTTTCCTCGGCAGAGAGGGAAAGAGCTGCCCAGTTGCGGGTATCCTCAAGAGCGCGGTCGGCATCGGTGTCGAACGAGACCTTCACTTCGATCATGCGCTCGAACGGCTTGTCCTTGAGGGGGCTTTCGGCCCGGCCGGTGGCCACATTGGGCAAAAGCTGGTCGACATAGAGTTCGGCGCCCTTGCCCGAGGTGCAGATGAAACCGTCGCCTGCGCGCCCGGCATATTTGGCGTTGAGCGGGCCGCCCGCCGCGATATAGATCGGCACCGGCTCGGCCGGCTTGTCATAGATGGTGGCGTTAACGGTCTTGTAGTATTCGCCCTCGAAGCTCACCCGGTCCTCAGACCAGAGCTGGCGGATCAGCCGAACCGCTTCGCGCAGCCGGGCGGAGCGCTCCTTGAGTTCGGGCCAGTCCATGCCGGTGGCAGGCACCTCGTTGAGGCCCTCGCCGGTGCCGACGCCAAGGATGACGCGGCCGGGAAACATGGCGCCCATTGTGCCAAAGGCGTGTGCGACGACGCTGGGGTGCAGGCGAAAGGTCGGGGTGAGTACGGAGGTACCCAATGTGATCTTTTCAGTGCGGGCCAAGACCGCGGACATCCAGCCCGGCGCGAAGGGGGCGTGTCCGTCCGTGTGCTTCCAGGGCTGGAAATGGTCAGAGACGAAGACCGAATCGAAACCGGCCTGCTCGGCTTCAACGGCAAAGCGAAGAAGATCATTGGGTGCGAACTGTTCGGCCGAAGCCTTGTACCCGAAACGCATGGTCGTCCCTCCCGCCTGCGACAATCGATTTTTTGATCGTTTGGTCAAAAACTATCGATAGTCAAGCCGCTTCATGCTAGAGCATCGGCGATACACTAGAATAACAAGGGATGTAGCCTTTCCCGAATCCCGGTTCCAAAGGGGCCGGCACGAAAGCGAACGAGACGATGAAAGTCATTTTTGATACCGATCCCGGCATCGACGATGCCATGGCGCTGCTTTATCTGAGCAAGCTGCCGGAAATTGACCTGCTGGGCATTACCACGGTGGTCGGCAATGCCGACCTGGCCACGACGACCCGCAATGCGCTGTTTCTCAAGGAACGGTTCGGACTGTCTGCACCGGTGGTGCAGGGGGCGGGCAAGACCCTGGATGGCGTGGAGAAGGCCGAGCCGGTTATCGTGCATGGCGTCAACGGGCTGGGCGAGATCGAAATTCCGGCCGTGGACGAAAGCGGGTTGGCGCCCGGCGAGGCCAGCCAGTTCATTATCGACATGCTCAAGGCCCATCCGGGCGAAGTTACCATCATTGCTGTCGGCCGCATGACCAATCTGGCCCTGGCGCTGCGCGCCGAGCCCGAGGTGGCCAAGCTTGCAAAGCAAGTGGTCATCATGGGTGGCGCGTTTGGCTATCAGGGCCGCAGCGGCAACATCACGCCGGCTGCGGAAGCCAATATTCATGGCGACCCGGTGGCAGCAGACGAGATTTTCGCGGCGGACTGGCCAGTCGTGGTGGTCGGGCTCGATGTGACCCACGACATCATTCTGGACACTGCCTATCTTGAGGCATTGTCGCGCGAAGTGGGCGAGAATGGCGCCCTGCTGGCCCAGATGTGCGAGCATTATGCCCGCTTCTACAAGGAAATGATGGGGCTTTCCGGCGTGGTCGGGCACGACCCCCTGGCGGTGACCTATGCCCTTCACCCGGAATGGTTCGAAACCCGCCGTGGGCCGGTTCTCGTGGTGCGCGACGGGGTGGCTGTTGGACAGACGATCCAGATGCCCGAGTCCCGCAAGGGTGGGCATCCTGATTGGGCAAATCGACCTGCTCAGACCATCTGCACGGGCGTCGATGCCGGAAAAGTCCTTAAGCATTATCGCGAAACGGTGGGGCGATAACATCTGTCATCGATAACACTGCGACAGTGGGCAAAATGCCCATTGTCACCCGAATAATTTCGCCTAGTGTTTTCCCTAATGGGGGAATACCGGTGGCGGATCGAGACCGTTCAATTGGCTTTGCCGAAGGCGTTCAGCGCGGCTTTGCGCTGGATGATGCCGTCTCGTTTCGGCAGCTTATGCTGGAAATCTATGACTATCGCTGCGCCGTGACCGGCAAGGCCTATGCCTCCGACGAAGCCGATCAGCATCTGGAGGTCTTCCTGTTCCAGCCGCTCGGCCATGGCGGACACATGGCGCCGGGCAATGCGGTTGTGGTGGACGGTGTGGTGGCGGGCCTGTTGGGCAAGGGGCATCTGCTGATCAGCGATGCCTACCGCGCTTATACCTCACACCCCGAAATCGTCTCCGAACCGGTGGAGGCAAGCGATGCGCATGGGCGCAACATGGTTTTGCCCGACAATGTCTCGCTCTGGCCGCAGCGGGCCATGGTCGGCTATCACCGCAGCCTGTTCCGGGCACAATAAGGTCTGCGTATCGGCCTCTGCGGGCTGGATAATTCGACGCGCAGCGGGCAGATTGCCGGGGTTATCGTCAGCCCTTTGGAAACATCATGCCTTTTCCCGACCTCGTCCATCCGGCCCTTGATCTCTATGAAAGCGCAGTGGATCTGCCGGGCGATTTTGCCGCGTTCTGGGACGCGACGCTGACGGAGGCGCGGCAGGCTGGCGGTGCCGTGGAGATGGTGCCGGCGCAGACCACGCTCAAGCTGGTCGAGGTGTTCGACGTAACCTTTCCCGGCTTTGGCGGGCATCCGGTCAAGGGGTGGCTGGTCTTGCCCAAGGACCGGCAGGGCCGGTTGCCGCTGATCGCACAATATGTCGGCTATGGTGGGGGCCGGGGCTTTCCCCATGAGCTGCTGCATTGGGCGGCTTCTGGATTTGCCTATTTCCGCATGGACACCCGCGGGCAGGGTTCGGGCTGGAGCACCGGCGCCACGCCGGACCCGATCGGGTCGACCAGCCAGATCCCGGGCGTGATGACCAAGGGCATCCTCAATCGCGATGACTATTATTACCGGCGTCTGTTCACCGATGGCGTGCGCGCCATCGATGCGTTGATCGGGCAGGACTTCGTCGATCCAGACCGCATCGCGGTCTGCGGCGGCTCCCAGGGTGGCGGCATCGCGCTGGCGGTCGCGGGGATCGACGCCAGGGTCAAGGCGGTGATGCCGGACGTTCCTTTCCTCTGCGATTTTCCCCGCGCCGTACGCGTGGCCGGGCGCGACCCCTATGGCGAGATCGTGCGGTTTCTGGCGCAGCACCGGGACAAGACGGACAAGGTGTTCGAGACACTTCGCTATTTCGATGGCGTCAATTTCGCCCGGCACAGCCAGGCAGCGGCGCTGTTCTCGGTGGCGCTGATGGACGATATTTGCCCGCCATCGACCGTCTATGGGGCGTACAAGGCCTTTGCAGGTACCGACAAGTCCATCATCGAATATGAGTTCAACAATCACGAGGGCGGCGGGCCGTTCCAAGATCGCCAGCAGATGGCGTGGTTGACCGAGCGCTTCGGCGTCTAGCGCCTCTCAGATGTGATCGGGCGGCGCCGGAACTTCGGTTCGGTGGCGCCGTTGCAGAGCCAGCGTCATCATTCCAATGCCAACTGGAGCTGAAGACAAATGGCTGAAAAGCAACTGGACGATCTGTTTTTCGATACGCTCAAGGACATCTATTTCGCCGAGCGGCACATTCTGAAGGCCTTGCCCAAGATGGCCAAGGCTGCGGTGTCGCCCGACCTCAAGGCCGGGTTCGAACAGCATCAGGCCGAAACCGAGGTGCATGTCGAACGGCTTGAAAAAGTGTTCGAACTGCTCGGCAAGAACCCGCGCGGCAAGACCTGCGATGCCATTCTCGGCATTATCGAGGAGGGCAAGGAGATCATGGACGAGTTCAAGGGCACACAGGCACTTGACGCCGGACTGGTCTCGGCGGCGCAGGCTGTCGAGCACTACGAGATCGCCCGCTATGGCACGCTGGCGACCTGGGCCAAGCAGCTTGGCCATACCGAAGCGCTCGAGCTGTTCCTTGAAACGCTCAAGGAAGAAGAAGCAACCGACGAGAAGCTGACCAAGCTGGCCAAAAGTTCGGTGAACTTGAAGGCCGCGGCATAGGAAAAAGAAGACGGGCCCTCAGGGGCCCGTTTTGTATTGTGCTTGTTGATGAGCTGGGCCCTTCGTGCTGCCACTCGACCATAGGTCTCGTGGCCTGCTTACCTAAATTTGCTCCACCGGAGCAAATTTGCCCTTGGCACGGTGCGCAGTCTCCAGGCCTGAAGTCCTCAAAACCCTCCACTGGAGGGTTTTGACGCCGCGCAGCGGCGCCGGACTTCAGTCCTTCGCACGCTCCACGTAGGAGTTGTCTTCGGTGAGGATGACGATGCGGGTGCCGGTTCCGATATGGGGCGGGACCATGACGCGCAGGCCGTTGTTCAGCACGGCCGGCTTATAGGACGAAGAAGCGGTCTGGCCCTTTACCACAGGCTCGGTCTCGACGATCTCGAAGGTCAGGCGCTGAGGCAGTTCCATGGAGAGCGCAATGCCTTCATGGGTCATCAGGTGCACCTTCATGCCATCGGTGAGATAGGCCTTCTGGTCGCCGATGACCTCGTCGGAAACGGTGATCTGCTCGAAGCTGACCGGCTCCATGAAGTGATGGCCTTCGGCATCGGAATAGAGATAGTCATATTCACGATCGTCAACGTCGGCCTTTTCGACCATTTCCACGGTGCGCCAGCGGCCAACGACCTTCACGCCGTCGGTAATGCGGCGCATGTTGACGTTGGTGATTGAATTGCCCTTGCCGGGGTGGACATTTTCCGCCGTCAGCACGACGTGCAGATTGCCGTCCTGCTCGACGACATTGCCTTTGCGCAGCGACGAGGCGATGACCTTGACCATATTTCTTCCTTGTTCGTATCGTTGGCGCGGGCTAGAGGCAGGGCCGTCCGGGCGCCAGAAAATGCATATGTGGTGCGCCCGATACAGTATTCCGCGCCCTTTCGCCAGACCGGACGGCAAGAAACCCATCAATGACGGTATCGAACACATCGCCCTGGTGGCATCCCGACCGTCATGCCGACCGGCGGCCGGCATTGCTGGCCCGGGCGCGTATCGAGGCCAGCGTGCGCGGCTGGCTGGCCGAGCGGGATTTTCTGGTGGTCGATCCGCCAGGATTGCAGCGTTCGCCCGGCAACGAGGCGCATCTGCATGCCTTCGGCACCGAAATGATCGGGAATGATGGGGTCGGACGGGGCATGTATCTGCATACCTCGCCCGAATTCACCATGAAAAAGCTGCTGGCCGCCGGGGAAACCCGGATTGCCAGTCTGCAGCACGTCTGGCGCAATCGCGAGCGGAGCGCCTTGCACCATCCCGAGTTCACCATGCTCGAATGGTACCGGTCGGGCGCCCCCTATGAGACCATTATCGCCGATACGCTGGCCATCATCCGGCTGGCGGCAGAGGTGACCGGGAGCAGGCAATTTGAATTTCGAGGCCGGATTTGCGATCCGCTTGCAGAGGCGGAGCGGATCAGTGTCGCCGAGGCGTTCGAACGCTTTGCGGGCATCGATCTGTTGGCGACCATGGACGAGGACGGGGTGCCCGAGGATGCGGCCCTGGCCGAGCAGATGCTGAAGGTGGGCATGGCGCTGCCGGATGACCAGCGCTGGAGCTATCTGTTCACGCATGTGCTGGTGGAGAAGGTCGAGCCGGCACTGGGCAATGGGCGGGTGACGGTGCTGGACCGTTATCCGGCCTGCGAGGCGGCGCTGGCGCGGCCGGTGCCGGGGGATGCGCGGGTGTCGGAGCGGTTCGAGGTCTATGCCTCGGGCGTTGAGCTGGCCAATGGCTTTGGCGAATTGACCGATGCGGCAGAGCAGCGGGTGCGGTTCGAGGCGGAAATGGCCGAAAAGCAGCGTATTTATGGGGAACGCTACCCGATCGATGAGGACTTTCTGGCCGCGCTTGAGTTCATGCCCGAGGCCAGCGGCGTTGCCCTGGGGTTCGACCGGCTGGTGATGCTGGCCACGGGCGCGCAGCGAATCGAGGCGGTGCTGTGGGCGCCGGTGGCGGAATGAGCGGGGCGCTCAAGTCAGTCACGGAGCTGAAGGCCGCCAGGCTTGTTGCGCCGGATGCTGCGCTCGATGCCGTTGCCGAAAAATATGCCATCGGGATTGCTCCGGCGGTGCTGGGCCTGATCGATCCGAACGATCCGGATGATCCGATTGCGCGGCAGTTCGTGCCCACGGCCGACGAATTGACCACGACGCCGGAAGAGCGTGCCGACCCGATTGGTGATCTTGCCCATTCGCCGGTGGAAGGGATCGTGCATCGCTATCCGGATCGCGTTCTGCTCAAGGCGGTGCATGTGTGCCCGGTCTATTGCCGGTTCTGCTTTCGGCGGGAAATGGTGGGGCCGCAGGGGCTGGGGACGCTAACGGCGGCCGAGCTGGATTCGGCCATCGGCTATATCGCGGCGCATGATGAGATATGGGAAGTGATCCTGACAGGAGGGGATCCGCTGGTGCTGTCGCCCCGCCGGTTGCGTCACCTGATGGAGCGGCTGGCGGGCATCGAGCATGTCAAAATTGTCCGCTTTCATACGCGGGTGCCGGTGGTGGAGCCGGAGCGGATAGATGATGAGATGGTTGCGGCGCTGAGGGCGAGTGGCAAGACGACTTATCTCGCGGTGCATGCCAATCATCCGCGTGAGCTGACAGCGGCGGCGAAGACCGGGTTCGAGCGGATGCTGGCGGGCGGGATCGCGCTGATCAGCCAGAGCGTGCTGCTCAAGGGCGTCAATGACGATGTCGAGACGCTTGCCAGCCTGATGCGCGGCTTCGTGGAAAACCGGATCAAGCCTTATTACCTGCACCACCCGGACCTGGCGCCGGGTACGGGGCATTTCAGGGTGAGCGTTGCCGAGGGGCAGGCGCTGGTGAACGCGCTGCGCGGCCGGATATCGGGGCTGTGCCAGCCGGTCTATGTGCTCGACATTCCCGGCGGATATGGCAAGGCCGATATTGGGGCGACGAGCATTGTGGGTTCGGATGGGTGCTTTACCGTGCGCGACTGGCAGGGTGGGGAACACGCTTATCCGCCGATTGCATAAAGGCACCCCTCATCCGCCCTTCGGGCACCTTCTCCCACAAGGGGAGAAGGGACGGTGAGTACGCTCAGTCCACCACGCGCGGGTCGACATCCTTGGAATAGTCCACGCCGCCGACGGCGAAGCCGAACAGGCGCATGAATTCTTCGCGGTATTTCGGCAGGTCGGCGAGAGCGGCGAGGTTTTCCGTGTTGAGCACGGCCCAGCGCTTTTTCAACTCGGCTTGCATGGCATCGGACAGTTCCCAGTCATCGACGCGGATGCGGTTGTTATCGTCGAGCACGATGGTGCCCTGCAGCTTGTCGCGGAACAGGCGGTCAATCTGATGGATCGGACCTTCGCCCAGGCCCATTTCGTCCTCGACCTTGATCAGCAGGGTGCCATAGAGCGGCACCACCGGGATGGCGGAGCTGGCCTGGGTCACGACGGCCTTGAGAGCCACGACATGGGCGGCATTGTCGCCGTGCTTGGCGCGGATGGCAGCGGCGGCGCGGTCGAGGTCGGCCTTGGCCTTGCCCAGCGTGCCCTTGTGGTAGATCGGCCAGGTCAGTTCGCTGCCCAGATAGGTGTAGTTGAGTGAGGCGAAATCCTCGGCCAGCACGCCTGCTTCGGACAGGGCTTCGATCCAGAGCTCCCAATCCTCGCCGCCCATGACCTTGACGGTGGCGGCCGCCTCTTCCTCAGTGGCCGGCTCGACAGTGACCTCGGAAACTTCGCCGGTGCCGGTATTGAGGGTCTTGGAGGTGACCTGAGTGCCATAAGGCTTGATGGCCGAGCGATAGGTAACGCCGTCCTTGGGGTCGGTGCGGACTGGAGAGGCCAGCGAATAGACGATCAAGTCGACCTGGCCCAACGTCTCCTTGATGGCCTCGATGGTCTGGGCCTTCACTTCATTGGAAAAGGCGTCGCCCTCGATGGTCACGGCCTTGCTGCCGGCGGCCCGGGCGCGATTTTCGAAGGCCCGGTTATTGTACCAGCCGGCGGAGGCGGGCTTGGTCTCGCCCGGCTCGCGCTCGAAGGACACGCCAACTGTATCGGCGCCAGAGCCAAAGGTGGTGACGATGCGTGAGGCGAGGCCATAGCCGGTCGAACAGCCGAGCACGAGGACGCGCTTGCGCTCGGACGGGATTGGTCCCTTGATCACAACATGATCGATCTGGCGCTGCACATTGGTGGCGCAGCCGGTGGGATGGGCGGTGGTGCAGATGAAGCCGCGGATCTTGGGTTCGATGATCATGGGATTTTCTCCTCAGTTTGACCAAGGCAATAGCGGGAATGGCGGCGGAGGGCTAGGGGTTGGGTGGGGGCGCTTCAATCCACCTTCGCCGGTCCGGCGGGGAAAATGCCCGACATGACGGTGAAGCCGGGAATGCGGCGCACCCGGTCGGTCCAACGCCGAAGGGCTGGATAATCCTGGCGGGAAATGCCGCCTTCCTCGCTCAGCATCACATAGGGAAAGCAGGCTAGGTCTGCCGTGGTCGGATGGGATGGCGCACAGAGCCAGTCGCGCCCCTCGCGTTCGCCGAACCAGAGATGTTCATCGATCAGCCGGAAAATGCGATGGGCGCCCTTCTGGCTTTTCTCGATGTCGAAATCATAGTCATAGCCCAGCGCCAGGCGAGCCGCGGAACTGGTCGCGGTGATATCGTCGGCGACGGCATGCCAGCGCAGGATCTCGGAGGTGATGGCCGGATCGTCCGGGAACCATTGGCCAGAGGCGTCGTATTTTTTCGCCAGGTAAGCGAGGATGGCGCCAGAGTCGGACAGTACCAGATCGTCGTCCTTGAGCACCGGCAACTGACCAAAAGGATTGAGCCGCAGGAACCAATCGGCCTTGTGCTCGCGTCCGGGGAAGAAATCCACCGGCACGATGTCATAGGGGAGCCCAAGAATGCTCATCAAAAGGCGCAGCTTGTAGCAATTGCCGGAGAGTTCGAAGTCGTAAAGGGTGATGGTCATGGGTCAGATATCCAGCACCAGGCGCGCCGATTTCGCACGGCTCACACAGGTCATCATACAGGTGTTGGACGCCTTCTCGCTCTTGTTGAGATAGACGTCCTGATGGTCGACCTCACCCTCCATGACGGTGGTCAGGCAGGTGCCGCAAGCGCCCTGTTCGCAGGAGGAGGGCACAGTCAAGCCTGCCTCGCGCATCACCTCGAGAATGGTCTTGCCGGCAGGCACATGCAGGGTCATGGCCGAGCGGGCCAGCTCGATATCGAAGGCCGATGAAGCGTCGATTGTCTTGTCGTTCTGGAAATATTCGAAATGCACCGCCTCGTCGGGCCAGCCGAGCCTGGCAGCGGTTTCCTGCACCATTTCGAGCATGGCGCCGGGTCCGCAGATATAGACATGGTTGGCGAACTGGTGCTGGCCAAGCACCTGATCGATGGTGCCCCGAATGGCGTCGCGGGCAAGGCCGGAATGGACATGCACCGCGCCGTGCAGCGCGTCCAGCTCACTTTTGAAAGCAACACTTTCGCCATTGCGGGTGAAATAGTGCAGCTCATAGGGCAGGCTCGACTTGTCGAGAAAGCGTGCCATGGAGAGCAGGGGCGTGATGCCGATGCCCCCGGCAATCAGCACGGTGCGGGTGGCGTCGCGGCGCAGCGGGAAATTGTTGCGCGGCTGGGAAATGGCCAGCACATCGCCCTCGCGTACGGTTTCGACCAGCACCTTGGAGCCGCCTTTCGAGGCGTTCTCCTGCTTGACGCCGATGACATAACTGAGAAGGTCGCCCGGGCCGTTGGTGATGGAATATTGCCGGACCAGTCCATTGGGCAGGTGCACATCGATATGGGCGCCGGGCTGGAAGGTGGGCAGGTGCTTGCCGTCGCGATCGGCCAGCTCGAAGCCGATGACGCCGTCAGCGCTTTGCCATTTGCGGCTGACCACGACATTGAGCGTATTGCCGCGCGGCACGGCAATGTCGGGCATTGTCGCAAGGTCCGCCGAGACCTTTTCATAGATGGGCTGCAACGGTTCGGGCGCGGGCTTTCTCGCCGCGGCGCGTTCGAGCCGGTCGCGCAAATGGGTCAAATGTTCATTATGGTGGCGCAGGGGCGCCAGAGCATCAGTGGGTGTTTCGGGCAGGAGGCCACGGATCACTGCACGACCCGCATCGACGGGCTGGACGAAATAGACAATTTCGCCGAGCCGGACTGTCAGACCGGGCAGGAGGCCCGCCGGCTGATCGTCGGGGGCAAGACGGGCGAGGCCGGCGACCACATCCTCGGGTGCCGCATTCACCGGCATGGGCCGCAGGGCAAACCAGCTCTGTCCCTCGGCGCCGGGGAAGGGGGCAAAGGGCTTTTCGTCATTGGCCGCCGACCAGATCAGCCCATAGGCTTCCCTGACCGGATACTTGCGGTTTTCGATGCGGCGGGCCGGGGCGTCGGCCGGGTGGGCCGGAATATAGGTGCAGCCGGCGGATCGGTTGGCGTAGCGCCAGCCGTGATACTGGCATTTGAGTTCCTGGCCTTCATTGATGCCGATGGAAAGCCGCACGCCGCGATGCAGGCACCGGTTCTCCCAGACATTCACATTGCCGTCGTCGGCCCGCCAGACCGCGAGTTCGCGGCCAAGCAACTGGCCCTGATAGACATGGCGGAAGGGCAGGTCCTCGCTTGAGGCGATGGGATACCAATTGGGGTCGGAAAGGGAGAGGGGCATGCAATCTGTCCGTCAAGGCCGGCAGCCGCGCCACGACTGCAGATATTGTGGACTGGCTGCCGGAGGCCCTTGGCGTACGAGGCGGCAACCGGGGCGATCAACTCGCTTGCGGGATCACCCCATAGGTGATGCCCTTCTGGCTGAGCCAGCGGCGATAGGCGATGGCGCTCTTGTCGGCGCGGATCGGGGTTTCGGCGCGCGGGTCAAGCGGCAGTTTCTTGGGGTACTGGTTTTCCAGAATCGGTTTGTCCTGGCCGAAAATGGTCTGCTGGAAGCGCCGCAGATCGGTGATGGTCGAGGTCGAATCGATCATCGACTGCAGCAGGTGGGCGCGGCAGCGTTCCTCAGTCATGGGCTGGAGGAAGATGCCAATCACGTCGCGACGGCTTTCATCCTCGGGGCAGGATTTGTAGAGCACGGAGCAGAACGGGTGCGGCACGCGATAGACATATTCCACTTCCATGGCCGTGGTTGCCGATTTGGCGGCGCGGGGCTGCATGAAGCGGCATTTGGTGGCCAGCACCTCGTCGCGCTCCTCGGACACCTCGACGTCGTATTCCTTGACCTCGGTATGCGGCTCGGAGCCCAGAATATCGGTGTGGACGTAAGGAAAGTGGCCCATGTCGAGGAAGTTCTCGACCGCGCGTGGCGCAGAGACATGAATGCCGATGGAGCCACAGCTCATGTTGACCCGGTCGGGCTCGGCAAATTCGGGAATCGGGAAGAGGTCATCGGCCGGGGTGCCCAGACAGGTCCAGGTATAGCCATAGGCGGTACGGACGGGGAGGCGATCGTGGATCGTCCCGGCGTCGATCTCGTCGCCTTGCTCCTCGTCCCTACGCAGCCAGACGACGGGCTCGCCATCATTGCCACGGGTCAGTGCCAGGCGCGTGTCGAGCAGCAGCGTGGTTTCGACAAGGCCAAGGGGCAGTTCGTCGGTGGCGGCAACAACGTGCCAGAGATTGCGGGTGATCGGATCGGGGGCGTTTGGCATGGGGTAGTCTCAACTGTGTTGGCCAAGCATAACCGGGTGTGCGGCCAGTGCCAGCATAAAGTTGGGCATGGGCCATGCGCCCGAGGCATGATGGTGGACACGGAATGCACCAAGACCGCATGGTGCCCATCGACAAGTGCAGGATGAGGTCTATGAGGATGATGCGTCGTGGAAAGTGAAGCGCCCCGGTTCCCCGAAACACTGCTGGCAGAGCGCGTCGAGATGCGCCTGGCCGAGGCGGGCGCCAATGATGCCTCGCGGGCAGCGGCGACCAGGGCCATGCTGCATGCCTCTCTGGTGGGTGTCGACAGTCATGGCGTGCGGCTGACCGGGCATTATTGCCGGATGCTGGCCGGCGGGCGGCTGAGCAAGGATCCGCAGCTTGGCGTGGACAAGCGCGGCGCGGGCAGCGCCATGGTGGATGGCGATGACGGGCTAGGGCATTACGCCGCCTACAAGGCCGTCGCGGTGGGCATGGAGCTGGCGCGGGAGGCCGGCGTCGGTGCGGTGGGGATCAAGAATTCCTCGCATCTGGGGGCGGCGGGAGCCTATGCACTGGCGGGGGCCGAAGCGGGCTTTGTCACCTTTGCCACCACCAATACTGATTCCATGGTGGCGCTGTTCGACGGCGCGCAGAAATTTCACGGGACCAATCCGCTGGCCTTTGCCGCGCCGGTGCCGGGGAGCAGGCCCTGGCTCCTCGACATGGCGACCAGTTCCATTCCTCTCAACCGGGTCCTGCTGCATCGCTCGCTCGACAAGGAACTACCGGCGGGCGTGGCCGCGACGCCAGATGGTGAGATGACCACCGATCCGCATGAAGCCGATATGCTACTGCCACTGGGGGGCACGGATTACGGATACAAGGGCGCGGCCCTGGCCGGGGTGGCGACGCTGTTCTCGGCCCTGCTGACCGGCACCACGCTCGATCCCGATTTCATTCCCATGTATGGCGGCGATGATATTTCGACGCCACGGAACATGGGCCATTTCGTGCTGGTGATCGACCCGGACAAGTTTGCCGGTCGGGCCGCCTTCGGGGCCGCGATCACCACCTATCTGGCGGCGTTGCGGGGTTCTCCGGTGCGCGAGGGCGGGCGCGTGATGGCGCCGGGCGACCGGGAATGGGAGGAGATGGACCGGCGGCGTGCCCAAGGCATTCCCGTCGATCCGGATACGGTGGCGTTCCTGGGGCTTTAGTTTTCTTCCTCCCCGGTGGGCGGGATGTATTCAACTTCCTTGCCCACCAGGGTATCGCCTTCGATCTCGAGGCTGATCACGGCGCTGCCGCCGCTGGGGCAGCAATTGCCGTCATCGGGGCGCCAAAGCCCGCTGCGGGCGACATAGCCTGACCAGGGATTGGAGAAATCGAAGGCGACGCCCTTCCAGATTTCCAGGTCCTCCGGGAGTTCCACGCCCACCAGCCAGTTGTCCATGTCGATGGGTGTCCAGGTGGTGCCGTCCTCTTCCAGCTTGAACAGGCGGTCGGTGTTGAAGGCGCCGGTGCCCTGGCTGTAACCGGGCAGGTGCAGCACATTCTCGTCATTGAGGCTGGGCATCTGGAAATAGCCGTCAAAGCCCTTGTCGAGCACCGCCCAGCCGTCGCCATCGTGCCGGAACAGCACGAAGCCGCCCATGACGCCATATTCGCTGATGCCGGCCTGGGTTTGCCAGGCAATCAGGGGGGCACCGTCGTCGTCCCCGTAATCGGCGCGGTTGAAATAGCCTGCCGTCAGCACCTTGCATTCGTCGAGTTCGGTTTCGAGGCAGGTGTCGCCGATGGATTTGAGGGATATCTGGGCGATGGCAGGGGTCGCCAGGGCAAGGGAGACAGGCAGAAAAATTGCTAGTCGCAGCAGCATGGGAACCCTCCATTGAGGGCACCATATTGCCCTCTTGCCCGGCTCCTGTCAGCCCTCGCGATAGATGTCGAAGGGTCCAATGGCCTGGGTGGTTGCCATGAGCTGGATCTTGTTGACATTGACGTGTTCGGGGAGCGAGGTGGCCCAGAAGATGGACTCGGCGATGTCCTCGGCAGTCATGGCCCTGGTGTTGGCATAGACATTGCCCGCCTTGTCCGCGTCGCCCTTGAAGCGGACCACGGAAAACTCGGTTTCGGTCAGCCCCGGCTCGATATCGGTGACGCGCACATTCTTGCCCTGCAGGTCTGAGCGGATGGCGAGCGCGAAGTGCTTCACGAAGGCCTTGGAGGCGGCATAGACCGAGCCGCCGGGATAGGCATATTCGCCGGCCACCGATCCCAGGGTCACCACATGGCCGCCGCCGCGGGCAATCAGGCCGGGCAGCAACAGGCGTACGGTATAGACCAGACCCTTGATATTGGTGTCGATCATGGTCTCCCAGTCATTCAGATCCGTCTCGGCGGCCGGCTGCAGGCCCAGGGCGAGCCCGGCATTGGCAAGCACGATATTGATCTGGTCGAAGGGCGCGGGAATGGCGGCAATGGCCGCTTCCATGGCGGCGCGGTCGCGCACATCGAGGGGAATGATGTGGCAGTTGTCATGGCCAAGTTCGTCGCGCAGGGCCAGCAGCCGGTCCTCGCGGCGGCCGGTTGCGATCACCTTGCCGCCGGCAGCGACATAGCGGCGGGCGGCCGCGGCGCCGAAACCGGAGGTGGCGCCGGTGATGAAGACAACAAAGCGGCTGGGATCGAGCAGCGAATACATGATGGGTCCTGGAGGGAAGTGGTCAACAGTTTGCGCGCAGGGTGGACCGCGCCTCCTGCCCGCGTCAACATTTCCAAAGTTTAATGCGTCTTACCCAGTGCTAACGTGAATTCGCCACCCATTGGGCGTATGGGAAACGCATACTGAATCCAATTGGGCCGTTCCGAGCCATGAAGCGTTTTGTCAATTTCCTGCTTGTTCTGATCCTCCTGGGCGGTGGTGCTGCGGCGGGCTGGTGGTATTTCCTGGCCCCGACACAGGCCAGCACCACGCCCGATACGGTGACGGTCGGGCGCGGGGATATCGAGACCACAGTGCTGGCCTCGGGTGTGCTGGAAGCGAGTGCCCTGGTCAGCGTCGGTGCGGAAGTGTCGGGCAGCATCAAGGCGGTGCATGTGGCACTGGGCGATGACGTGTTGAAGGGCGATCTGATCGCCGAGATTGACAGTCTCAACCAGGAAAACGCGGTGAAATCGGCTGAAGCGGCGCTGGCGGGCATTCAGGCGCAACGACGCAATCAGGAGGCCATTCTGGCCCAGGCAGAGACGGCGCTGACGCGGCAGCAGCAATTGAACGCCAACAGCCTGGTCTCGCAGACGGCGCTGGAAACAGCGCAGGCCGCCGTAGAACAGGCCAGGGCGCAGATTGACCAGCTTGACGCGCAGATTGCTCAGGCGGAACTGACGGTGGAGTCCGCCGAACTCGATCTAGCGCGCACCCAGATCGTGGCCCCGGCCGATGGCACCGTGGTCGCGTTGCTGGTCGAGGAAGGCCAGACGCTCAACGCCAATTCGACGACGCCGACGATTGCCAAGATCGCCAATCTGGACACCATGGTCATCAAGGCCGAGATATCGGAAGCCGATGTGGTCAAGGTCAGCGCAGGCCAGAAGGTCTATTTCACCATTCTGGGCGAACCTGACCAACGCATCGAGGCGACATTGCGCGAGATCGAACCGGCGCCGACCTCGATTGCCGATGATACGTCCAGTTCGGGCAGTGCGGTCTATTACAATGGATTGTTCGAGGTGCCCAATCCCGATCATCGCCTGCGCATTTCGATGACGGCATCGGTGACCATCGTTCTGGCGGAGGCGCGTAATGTGCTGACCCTGCCTTCCAGCCTTGTTACCCGGCAGGGGCCGGACGGCGGCGCCATGGTGACGGTCTTTGATCCTGCCAGTGAGGAGATGCGCCCGGTGCGCGTCGAGGTGGGGCTCAACAACAACATCAATGCCGAAATCGTTTCTGGCCTCGAAGAAGGAGACCTGGTCGTCAACGCGACCGGGGCGCGCCTGAACTCCAGTTCGGGCGGCCCGGGTGGACCGGGTGGCTTTGGCGGGCCGATGATGATGCGGCGCGGAGGCTAGAGGGGCCATGAATCGCCCCCTCAGCAACACCGACAGGCTCGGCGCCAGGCCAGTCGACGCAGGAACGCCGATCATTGCAATTAAGGGTCTGGTCCGGCGCTTCCAGGCCGGCCCGGAAGCGGTGGCGGTGCTCAAGGGCGTGGACCTCGACATTCATCGTGGCGAAATGGTCGCCATCATCGGCCAGTCCGGTTCGGGCAAGTCGACATTGATGAACATCCTTGGTTGCCTGGATCGTGCGACAGAAGGCAGCTACCGCTTTGCCGGCAAGGATGTGAGCAAGCTCGATGCCGATGCGCTGGCTGCGCTGCGGCGCGAGCATTTCGGCTTCATCTTTCAGCGCTACCAGCTTCTACCCGATCTGGATGCGGTGGAAAATGTCGAGGTGCCCGCGGTCTATGCCGGCATTGATGCGGCGGCGCGGCGCGAACGGGCCGTTGCCCTTCTGACCCGGCTGGGGCTGGGCGAGCGACTTGACCATCGTCCCAATGCGCTTTCGGGCGGACAGCAACAGCGTGTCAGCGTGGCGCGGGCGCTGATGAATGGTGGCGAAGTCATTCTGGCGGACGAGCCGACCGGCGCGCTCGACTCGCGCTCGGGCAAGGAATTGATGGCCCTGCTCAAGGAGCTGCATGCCGACGGGCACACCATCATCCTGGTTACGCACGACCCGCAGATTGCTGCGCAGGCCGAACGAGTGATCGAGATTGCCGATGGCGAGATCATTGCCGATCGCCATAATGTCGAGCCGCGCCGGGTGGAAAAGGCCGAGACAGAGATGAAGGCCGCGGCAAGCTGGCGGCGCGGGCTGGACCGCATGGGCGAAGCCCTGCGTATGGCCTTGCGGGCCATGGGCGCGCACAAGCTCAGGACGTTCCTGACCATGCTTGGCATCATCATCGGCATTGCCTCTGTGGTGGCCGTTGTCGCGCTGGGGCAGGGGAGCCAGCAGACTGTGTTGGAGAATATTTCCTCGATTGGCACCAACACCATCAATGTCTATCCCGGCACCGGCTTTGGCGACATGCGATCGGGGCGGGTGCGAACGCTGCGGCCGACCGATGCCAAGGCGCTGGCGGAACAGGCCTTTGCCGACAGCGTGACGCCACAGGTCAGCGCCAATGCCACCGCACTTTATCGCAACACCGCAACAAATGCCTCGGTGACGGGGGTTGGCGCGGATTATTTCCAAGTCAATGGCCGCAGCTTCACCGCCGGTTCCGGCTTTGGCGAGGACAGTGTCACGGCCATGGCCCAGGAAGCGGTGATCGACCAGAATGCGGTCGATTCCATCTTCACCAATGGCGAGGATCCGATCGGCGAAGTCATCATGCTGGGCAAGGTGCCGGTGCGGGTCATTGGTGTGGTGGAAGCCAGCTCGGGCTTCGGGCGCGGCGGGGACAATGCCAATGTCTATGTGCCCTACACCTCGGCCATGAGCCGCATTTTGGGCCAGAGCTATCTCAATTCCATCGCCGTGCGGATTGCCGACGATTACGATATGGCGCAGGCCGAGGCGGAAATCACCGAACTGCTGACGCGGCTGCATGGCGGGACACAGGATTTCTTCCTGCAGAACACCGACACGATCCGCGAGACCATCCAGTCGACATCGGCGACCCTGTCCATTCTGATCTCCACCATCGCAGTGATTTCGCTGGTGGTGGGCGGGATCGGGGTGATGAACATCATGCTGGTCTCGGTATCCGAGCGTACCAAGGAGATCGGCATCCGCATGGCCGTGGGCGCGCGCCGCAGCGACATCATGCGGCAATTCCTGATCGAGGCGATCCTGGTGTGCTTTGCTGGCGGCGCTGCAGGGGTGGCGCTGAGCTTTGCCCTGGGCCAGGGGCTGACTGCGATCGTTTCGGGCGCCCGGCTGGCCTACTCCACCGAGTCGATCATACTGGCGATCATCTCGGCCAGTGTGATCGGGGTGGTGTTCGGCTTCATGCCGGCCCGCTCGGCAGCGCGGCTCGACCCGGTCGAGGCGTTGGCGCGGGAGTAGGGCTTGGTACCTCGATATCGAGCCAATAGAGTATAGCTCTCATGGCCTTCTCGCCTCCAATCATGCCACTGGCATGCTCGGCCCTGCGGCACAGCTCGAAGCGTTGCGCCATTGCCACGCCCCGGCAATCAAAATCGAACAAACTCAATGCAAAGGCTGTTCGCTGGACGCTGCTGGCCCTAAACTCGCCACGAAATCTTCGCCTTTTGGGCGGAGGCGGAAGAGGGCGGGGAAGGATTAACGCAATCTTTCCGTCCATGCGGCAATCTAGGTTTCAGCCCGGTTTGGTTGAAGCGTAAAAGGGCGGGATAGACCACTGCAAAGCGCGCGACTGGTAACGAGTATTGGCGCCTTGTGCATCGCCATGGCCCTGTCGGCCGCGGCGGCGATGCCTGCTGTGGGTTTCGAACTTTTTGGCATCAAGTTTTTTGAAGACCAGTCCGAGACCGACGCCGAAGCGGTCATCGTTGATCCTCAACCCTATTTTGTGACCTTCACCTCCAGCGAGGGCGGCGCTGTCGAAGCGGCGCTGCGCAATGCCTCGGCCTTGCTGGCTGACGAGCCGGAGCCGGCTTCTGGCGCGGCCGGGCTGATCGCCAAGGCGCGCGGCGACTATCGGCGCCTCCTGGCGGCGCTTTATGGCGAAGGCCATTATGGTGGCGCCGTCAGCATTCGCATTGGCGGCCGCGAAGCGTCCAGCCTGGCACCTGACACCAGCTTGCCGGACCCGGTCGATGTCACCATCGCAGTGACGGCCGGGCCTCAGTTCCGATTTGGCGATGTGGTGATTGTCAATCAGGCCCCGCCGACACTGGACCCCTATGACCAGGTGGACATGCCAGCGCTGCGCGGCTTTGGCGTCGGCGAAGTGGCCCGTTCTGCTGTCATTCTCAGGGCCGAGCAATTGGCGCTGGAGGCCTGGCGACAGCAGGGCTATGCCAAGGCCGAAATCGTGTCGCGCGACGTGGTTGCCGACCATGCCACCAATACGGTGGCGGCAACGATCACTGTCAATCCAGGCCGCCTGGCGGCCTTCGGCCCGGTGCGCGTCACCGGCACGACGAATATGAACCCCGAATTCGTGGCCCAGCAGACCGGTCTGGCCGTGGGCCAGGAATATGACCCGGACGACCTGGACCGCGCGCAGAAGCGCCTGGACCGGCTTGAAGTGTTCCGCGCGGCGCGGCTGGAAGCGGCCGAGAGCATCGGCAGTGACGGTCTGCTGCCCTATGACCTGATCGTGGAAGAATTGCCGGGTCGGCGGTTTGGCCTGGGCGCGACCTTCTCGACTGTCGACGGGCTGGGGCTCGAGGGCTATCACCTCTGGCGCAATCTGTTCGGGCAGGCTGAGAGGCTGCGGCTCGATGCGCGCGTTGCCAGCATTGCCTGGCCGCTCGACACCTCCCAGTTCGACTATTTCATCGGTGGCACCTTCACCAAGCCGGGCTTTTATCACCCCGATGTCGATCTGGTGGCCACGGTGTCTGCCGAGCGGACCATCTATCCGAAATATACGGAAACCTCGGCGGGCGGCAAAGTCGGGCTGAGCTGGTTCTTTTCCGACGAGCTGACCTTCGAGGGCGGCGCCAGCTTCGAAATCGCCCGGTTTGACGACAGTTTCGGCACCCGCGATTTCCAGACCGCAGGGCTTTATGCCGGCTTGGTCTATGATGGCCGAGACAGTAGCGTCGATCCCACCGAAGGCTGGTATGCCTCGGCCAATATAGAGCCCTTCTTCGATCTTCTGGGCGGCACGCCGGGCGGGCGGCTCGTTGTCGAAGGCCGCACCTATTTCGGCTTTGGCGAGAATGATCCCTTCGTGCTGGCCGGGAGGCTCAAGGCCGGTGCGGTGGTCGGCCCGGCACTCGTCGACATCCCACCCGACAAGCTGTTCTTTGCCGGGGGCGGCGGCTCAGTACGTGGCTATGGCTTCAAGTCCATCGGCGTCGACGACGGGATGGGGAACATTACCGGCGGCCGTTACCTGCTCGAAGGCTCACTCGAAGCGCGGGCCAAGGTGACCGACGATATTGGCGTGGTCGGCTTTGTCGATGGCGGCTATGTGGCGGCCGATACCTTCCCGGGTCTGGACGATCTGCGGATCGGGGCGGGCGTCGGCGTGCGCTATTACACGGGGCTGGGGCCCTTGCGGCTCGACGTGGCGGTGCCGCTCAATCGCAAGGCGGGCGATCCGGACTATGCGATCTATGCTGGCATCGGGCAGGCGTTCTGATGGCCAAGCTTTCCGCAACCAACCGCCGCCGCCTGATGATCGCTGCGCTGCTGCTGGCCCCGGCGGCCGTCCCGGTGGCGCTGGTGGCGCAGGACATGAACAATGAGGAGCAGAAGGATTTCCTGACCGGCTTTGTCGAAGGCCAGCTTTCGACGCCGGAGCGGCAAATCCGCCTGTCCAATATTGACGGCATCCTGGGGTCGGATGTCTCGATCCGCGAGATCACCATTTCCGATGCAGAAGGGGTCTGGCTGCGCGTCAACAATGCCAGCCTGAACTGGAACCAAGCGGCCTTGTTCGGCGGGCGGCTCGAGGTCAATTCGCTGCGCGCCGAGTCCATCGACTACATTCGCAATGCCATTCCGGTCGAAGGCGCGGTGGATCTGCCGCCGCCCGAGGCTGGTTCGCTGGAAATCCCGGAGTTTCCCGTCGCCATCCAGATCGGCGAATTGGCGGTGCCCAGCGTGACCTTCGGAGAAGGCGTGTTCGGACTGGGTTCCGAGATCGCGCTTAATGGGTCGATGACGCTGGAAGGCGGCAATCTGGATGCGGTGCTCGATATCGAGCGGCTCGACGGACCGGGCGGCACGCTTGATCTCGATGTGGTCTATCGGCGCGAGGGTGCGACCATCGATCTGGGCCTGTCGCTGGTCGAGCCGCCCAATGGCGTGCTGGCGAACCTGCTGAATATCCAGGATCGCCCGGCCATGACACTGACGCTGGACGGGGAGGGTCCGGTTGCCGATCTGACCACGCAGATGCAATTGCTCGCCAATGACCAGACCGCACTGGCCGGTACGGCCACCATTGCGCAGCAGGCCGATGGTTTTGCCATCAACGCCAATCTGGGCGGGCCACTTTCCACCCTGGTGGCGTTGCCTTACCGCGACTTTTTCGGCGCCGAGACCCGGCTGACGACCAGCGCGCTGGTCAAGAGCGCCGGCGGCATCGACATTTCCAATCTGACGCTGAGTGGCGGGCAATTGGGGCTGACGGCCCGCGCCCAGACCACGGCGGATAATTTTGTCAGCCTGCTCGACCTGACCGCGACCATTGCCGACCCCGACGGGGACAAGGTGATCCTGCCGGTGCCCGGCGGTTCGAGCCAGGTGCAGGGCGGGCAGCTTCGGGTGGCCTTCGGCACCGAGGCCAGCGACCAGTGGCAGGCGCGGATCGATGTCGAGGGGCTGGAGACCGACGGTTTTGATGCGCAGACCTTCGGGCTTGGCATTGGTGGGGTGGCGCGCAATCTCGACGATCCGGCCAGCCGCATGGTCACGTTCAATGGCGATGGCGCCTTGTCCGGCATTGCGGCCGATCCGGGCGTCGAGGCGGCGCTGGGCAATTCGGTCGGGCTGGGCATTGCAGGGCTGTGGACTGCGGGCGAACCGATTGAGCTGGCCGAATTGCGGGTGGTGGGCCAGGCGCTGACCGCGGCCATGGCCGGTGAGATCGATGGCACCGATTTCGACGGACAGGTCCGGCTGGCGACGGACAGCATAGCGCCCTTTTCTGCGCTGGCCGGGCGCTCGCTTTCCGGCGGCCTTGAGCTGACCGCGGACGGACAGATTTTTCCGCTTACCGGTGGGTTTGACCTGGTGTTCGATGGCACGGGCACGGATTTGCGGATCGATGACGCCGCCGCCGATGCGCTGCTCGCGGGTCGGGTCGACCTGTCGGGCCGGTTGGCGCGTACTGAGGCCGGCATTTCGGCCGATGACTTCCTGATTGCCAATGATCAAGTGCAGTTCAGCGCCGATGGCGTTTATGCCAGTGACGCCGCCGATTTTAACATCACGCTCGATTTGACCGATCTTGCGCTGATCTCCGAGGAGGCCAGCGGCGCGCTGGCGGTACGGGGCTCGGCACGACTGACGGCGCCGGAAGATCCGCTGGTATTGGTGCTGGACGGACAGGTGCCGAGCGGCACATTGGGCGACTATACCCTGCGCGACGCCAAGCTCGGTGTGGCCGCAACGCTGCTCGATGGCGCGATCAATGGTGACGTCACGGGCGCTGCCATGCTGGATGGCTATCGCGCCACCCTGGATACCAATTTCGAGACGGATGCAGAACTGCAGAGATTGTCGGGCATCGCATTCGAGATCGCAGGCACGCGGATTTCCGGCGATCTGACGCGCATGGTCGAGTCCGGTCTTGTCGATGGGCGGCTGGACGTTGCCGCCAATGATGTTTCGCTGGCCGCTGCACTGCTGCTGACCGATGCGTCGGGCGCGGTCAATGCCGCTATTGAACTGAGCCCGCAGGATGGCGAACAGGGGGCCGGCGTGACGGCGAATATCGCCGAACTGCGGATCAATGACATCTCTGTCGGTCGGGCCGATATCACGGCCGGCATTTCGGACCTGTTCGGTGTGCCGGTGGTCAATGGTACCGCCACGGCAGGCAATGTCGTCGCCGGTGGGGTTGTGGTCGATACGCTGAGTGCGCGCGCCAGACAGTCGGGTGACACCACGAGCTTTGATGCGCAGGCGAACCTTGCTACCGGCACCGATCTTGATCTTGCCGGGGCGCTGAGCCCGGTGGATGGCGGATACCGCCTGGCGCTGGATCGCGTCAATCTGGAACAGGGGAGCCTGGCGGCGCGCCTTGCCAATCCGGCGGTGCTGATGGTGCAGGGCGAAAGCATCTCGCTTGATGCGCTGCGCTTCAATGTCGGCTCGGGCAGCATCACGGCGACCGGTACGGCCGGGCAGGCGTTGGACATGGTGGTGGATATTGCCGAACTGCCGCTTTCAATCGCCAATGCCGTGGCGCCCGATCTGGGGCTGTCCGGCACGCTCAATGGGCGGGCCGTTGTGTCGGGGCCGGCCGATGATCCGCAGATGTCCTTCGAGGTGCGCGGCGGCGGCATCGGCGCCAGCGCCATCGCGCCTTTCGGCATTGCGCCGCTGACCTTCAACGCTTCGGGCAGCTTTGCCGACGAGGTGGTGACGCTCGACAGTCTCAGCGCCAATGGCAGCGGCGGGCTGGCCGTTTCTGGTTCCGGCCGGGTGCCGCTGGCCGGCAACGGCCTCTCCGTGGCGTTCAATGGCTCCGCGCCGCTGTCGCTGGCCAATCGCTTCGTGGCCGATCGTGGCGCGCGCGTGTCTGGAACGGTCAATTTCGACGCGCGAGTGGGCGGTAGTCTCACCAGCCCACAATTTACCGGCAGCGCCTCCACGAGCGGGGCCGACTATGTCGATCCCGAGCTCAATCTGCGCCTTACCGGCATTGCCGGGCGGGTGGCGCTGTCGGGCACCAATGCCAATATCGAGAGCCTGACGGCCAATCTGGCGACCGGTGGCAATGTGTCTGCATCGGGCACGGTCGGCCTGACGCCAGCTCTGCCGGTCAATCTGGCAGTGCAGATCAATTCGGCCCGCTATGCCGATGGCGATCTGTTCGTCGCCACCCTTTCCGGCGGTCTCAACCTGACCGGCAATCTGACCGGCGCGCCCCTGCTGGCGGGCAATGTGCTGATCGAGCAGGCCAATATCACCGTGCCTGAGGGCCTGGGCGGCGGTGCGCAACTGATCGATGTCGAGCACAGGCGCACCCCCGCCGATGTCCAGCAAACGCTGGATCGGGCCCGTATCAATGAGCGCACGGGCGTCGCAGCAGGCAGTGGCGGGCCGCAATTGCAGCTCGATATCAACGTCAACGCGCCCAATCAGATCTTCATCCGCGGTCGCGGTCTTGATGCGGAGGTCGGCGGCTCGGTGCGCCTGACCGGCTCGATCAGTAATGTCCAGCCTGTCGGCGCCTTCAATCTGCTGCGCGGCCGGCTGTCCATTCTTGGGCAGCGGGTCATCTTCGAAACCGGCACTGTGACCCTGGTGGGCGATCTCGACCCGCAACTCAATTTCGTGGCGCGCACCGAGGGCGATGGCATTACCGTCTTTGTGACCTTGTCGGGCCGCGCCTCGGCACCCGATATCAGTTTCAGCTCCAATCCGACCCTGCCACAGGACGAGGTGCTGAGCCGGCTGATCTTCAACCGTTCGATGGGCGAACTTTCGCCCATCCAGTTGGCGCAATTGGCGGCGGCGGCGGCCGAACTGGTTGGTGGCGGCGGAGGCGGCGGGCTGGTCGAAAGCCTGCGCGGCGCCGCGGGCCTTGCCGATCTCGACGTGGTCACCGATGACGATGGCAATGTCGGGGTGCAGGCCGGTACCTATATCCAGGACAATGTCTATCTCGGCGCGACGGTCGGGGCGAATGGCCAGTCCAAGGTGACGATCAATCTCGATGTGACCGAAGACCTGACCGTCCGAGGCTCGGCCGGCCAGGATGGCAATTCCACCCTCGGGGTGTTCTTCGAAAAGGACTATTGAGCGTCGATGGCCGTTAGCTTCTGGGATGAACGCTACGATACGGACGAGTATGTGTTCGGCGAAGCCCCCAATGCCTTTCTGGCGTCGCAGCGCGAGCGGCTGGCCGGCTATGGCAATGCGCTTGCCGTCGCCGATGGCGAGGGCCGCAACGGAGTCTGGCTGGCCGAGCAGGGCCTTGCGGTGACCTCGATTGATGCGTCTCCTGTCGGTCTTGAAAAGGCGCGACGCCTTGCCGGAAAGCGTGGCGTTTCCCTCACCACGGAACTGGCCGACATCGCAGACTATGCCTGGGCGGAGGGCCGGTTCGACGTCGTTGTGGGTATCTTTTTCCAGTTTGCGCCGCCGACCATGCGCGACGCCATCTTTGCGGGGATGATCCGGACGCTGGCGCCCGGTGGCCTGTTGCTGGTCGAGGGCTATGGCCCCAGACAGATGCAGTACAGGACAGGTGGTCCAGGCATTCTCGACCAGCTTTACACCGAAGAGCTGCTGGCCGATCGTTTCTCCGCGCTCGATATCATCGAATTGCGCAGCTATGACGCCGAGCTAACCGAAGGCAGTCGGCATAGCGGACTGTCGGCGCTGGTCGATCTGGTAGCGCGCAAGCCCAAATGAGAGGGGCGGCCCTTGAGCCGCCCTTTGTCTACTGTGCTGTTACTCCGCCTGTCCTTGCGGCCTTTTCTTCGTCCCACCACCACAGCGTGGGGAAGCCTGAGGAGAATTCGGGCAGTTCTTCGGGGTGGCTGAAGCGATCCCAGCGGGCCGAGCGCGTGGTGCGCAGTGCATAGCTGGGGATCACGAAGTGCTTGTTGAGCAGCACCCGGTCCAGCGCCTTGGTCGTGGCCTCCTGGGTCTCGCGATCATCGGCCACGATGAGCTTTTCGATCAATGCATCGACAGCAGGGTCAGCTACACCGGCGTAGTTCTGAGCACCTTCCTGATCGGCGGTGGACGAGCCGAAGAAGAAGCGCTGCTCATTGCCCGGCGAGAAGGACTGGGCCCAGCCCGAATAGATCATGTCATAATCGAAGCTGCGGGCCCGGTTGATGAATTGCGGGCTGTCGACGGTCCGGATGCTGGCGTTGATGCCGATCTGGGCCAGATTGGTCACCAGGTTCTGTGCTACCGGCTCGATGGTGGGGCCATTGAGCAGGATTTCGAAGGTGAAGGGCTGGCCGTTCGGGTCCAGCATCTGCGTGCCCTCAAGCGTGTACCCCGCCTCGGTGAACAGGTTCAGCGCCGTGCGCAGGTTCTCGCGCAGCTTGGTCGGATCGCCGCTGACCGGATTGGTATAGGGCGTGGTGAAGACCTTTTCCGGGATCTGGTCGCGCACGCTTTCGAGGATTTCCAGCTCCTCGCCCTCGGGCAGGCCGGACGATTTGAACGGCAGGCCGAAGAAGAAGCTGTCGATGCGTTCATACTGGCCATAGAACAGCGTGTTGCTCAATTCCTCGAAATCGAAGGCGTAGTTGAGCGCTTCACGGACCAGCGGGTCAGCAAACTTGTCGCGCCGCAGGTTCATGATAAAGCCGACCAATACGCCCGAGCCGTTATAGTCCTGCGGGAACAATTCCCGGATAACGCGCCCGTCCTCGACAGCGGGAAAGTCATAGGCAGTGGCCCAGCGGCGGGCCTGGTTCTCGCTCCACCAGTCGAACTGGTCGCCCTTAAAGGCCTCAAACTGAACGGTCAGATCGAGAAAATACTCGATGCGGTACTCGTCGAAATTGTTCTGGCCGATTTGGGTGGGGTGATCGGCGCCCCAATAGTCCTCGACGCGCTCATAGGTGATGGAGCGGCCGGCATCGAAGCTGGCGAGGCGATAGGGGCCTGAACCCAGCGGCGGCTCAAGGGTGGATTCGGCAATCGAGCGGGTTTCGCCCTCGGCATTGGTGCCTTCCCACCAATGCTGCGGCAGCACCAGCAATTGCCCCAGGATCAGCGGCAATTCACGATTATCGGTCTGGTTGAAGGTGAAGGTGACTTCGCCGGGCGCGGTGACTTCGGCCGAGGTGATATTGGCATAGTATTGCGCTCGGTCCGGATTGACCTCGATCAGCTTTTCGAAGGTCCAGACCACGTCTTCGGCGGTGACCGGTTCGCCATCGTGCCATTTGGCGTCGGCATCCATGCGGAAGGTCACAGCCCCATAATCCGGGGCGATTTTCAGCGCCTCGGCCAGATGCACATAATAGGTGTTGTTCTCGTCCAGCGACGGGGTCATCAGCGTTTCGTAGAGCAGCCCGATGCCACCCGCCACTTCGCCCTTGGGCAGGATGGGGTTGAAGGTGTCGAACCCGCCCAGATCGCCCAGTCGCACGATGCCGCCCTTGGGCGCGTCGACATTGACATAGTCGAAATGGGTGTAGTCGAGACCGTATTTGGCCTCGCCCTCCAGGGTGAAGGAATTGACCCAGGTGTCGGTCGGGGTTTGCGCCTGGGCCGCCGAGGTCAGGCTGGCGGACAGAAGGCCGATGGCGAGGAGCGAGGAGAGCTTGAAGGGCAGCGTCATGGCGTGGCTCCGATTGGGACAGTCGATCAAGAGGTTATTCGCTTGTATGGGGCGGCGGCAATCGGTCGTCCGTCACATTGGGCGGCGCGGCGAGATCGAAGGCGGCGGCGAGCAATTGGCGGGTATAGGCCTGCTGCGGGTCCGCAAAGATCGCGGCGGCCTCGCCCTGTTCGACGACCTGCCCGTTGCGCATGACGATCAGCCGATGCGCCAGCGCCTTGACCACGCGCAGGTCGTGGCTGATGAACAGATAGCTCAACTGCCGGCGCTGCTGGATATCGCGCAAAAGGTCGATGATCTGGGACTGGATGGAGACGTCGAGCGCGGAGGTCGGTTCGTCGAGCACCAGGAAATTGGGCTCAAGCACCAGGGCGCGGGCAATGGCGATGCGCTGGCGCTGGCCGCCGGAAAATTCATGCGGGTAGCGGGCGGCGGTGGCAACTTCGAGCCCGACTTCCTTGAGGGCCGCGGCAACCTTTACGTCCCGTTCCTGGGCTGACAGAGCGGGCATGTGGACCTTGAGGCCTTCTCCGACGATTTCGCCCACCGACATGCGCGGGCTGAGCGATCCGAACGGGTCCTGAAAGACAATCTGCATGTGCTTGCGCAAGGGCCGCAACGCGTTCCAGGACCGGGACTGGACCTCGTTGCCGAGCAGCACGATGCGGCCGGTCGAGGGGATCAGGCGCAAAAGCGCATAGCCGAGCGAAGATTTGCCCGAACCGCTTTCGCCGACCACGCCCAGGGTTTCGCCCTTGCGGATGCCCAGATCGACGCCGTCGACGGCGCGGATATGTCCGACCGTCCGGCGCAGCAGGCCGCGGCGAATGGGAAACCAGACCTTGAGGTCCTGCGTGGACACCACATTGGCACTTTGTGCCGGCAAGGGTGCAGGATCGCCGGCCGGTGCGGCAGCCAGCAATTGCCTTGTGTAGTGGTGTGCGGGCGCGGCGAAGATGGTCTGGGTGGACCCCGTTTCCACCATTTCGCCCTTGGTCATCACACAGACCCGGTCCGCGATGTGCCGCACGATGGACAGGTCGTGGGTGATGAACAGCAGGGCCATGCCGTGTGCCTGTTGCAGGGATTTGAGCAGATCGAGCACCTGAGCCTGCACGGTCACGTCGAGCGCGGTGGTCGGCTCGTCGGCGATCAGCAGTTTGGGTTCATTGGCCAGCGCCATGGCGATCATGGCGCGCTGGCGCTGTCCGCCCGAAAGCTGGTGCGGATAATCGTCGATCCGCCCCTGCGGGTCTGGGATGCCGACGGCGTCGAGCAGGTCCAGGGTGCGGGCGCGGGCCGCGTTGCGGCGCAGGCCCTGATGCACGGCAAGGACTTCGCCGATCTGCTTGCCAATGGTGTGCACCGGATTGAGCGAGCTCATCGGCTCCTGAAAGATCATGCCAACCTGATTGCCGCGAATGGCGCGCAAGGTTGCCGTAGCGGCTCCAACGAGCTCGGTGCCGTCAAAATGAACCTGCCCGGTCACCGAAGCCGTTGGCGGTTGCAGGCCGAGCAGCGAAAGGGCGGTGATTGATTTTCCCGATCCGCTTTCGCCCACCAGCGCCAGGGTCTCGCCCGCCGTCAGGTCGAAGGACACTTTGTCGACTGCCGCGCCGGCGCCGAAGTGAACACTGAGATCGCGGACGGAGAGGAGGGGCTCGCTCATCGGAACGTCTTTCGCGGATCGAAGGCGTCGCGGACGGCCTCGCCGATGAAGACCAGCAGGGTCATCATGATGGCCACGGTGAGGAAGCCGGTGAGGGCCAGCCAGGGGGCGTCGAGGCTGGATTTGCCTTCGGACAGCAGGCGCCCGAGCGATGGCGCGGTGACGGGCAGGCCGAAGCCGAGGAAATCCAAGGAGGTCAGGGTGGCGACAGACCCCGACAGGATGAAGGGCATGAAGGTGAGGGTGGCGACCATGGCGTTGGGCAGGAGATGCCGCCACATGATCCGCCGGTTGGAGACGCCGAGGGCGCGGGCGGCGTTGACATATTCGAAGTTGCGGGCGCGCAGGAACTCGGCGCGGACAATGCCCACCAGGCTCACCCAGGAGAACAGCAGCAGGATGCCCAGCAGCACCCAGAAATTGGGGGCGATCACCGAAGAGATGATCAACAGCAGATAGAGCGAGGGCACCGAGGTCCAGATTTCGATCAAACGCTGGGCGATGAGATCAACCCAGCCGCCGAAATAGCCCTGCATGGCGCCGGCCACTACGCCGATGATGGACGACAGGACTGTGAGCACAAGTCCGAAGAGAATGGAGATGCGGAAGCCGTGGATGAGCCGCGCCAGCACATCGCGGCCGCCGCCGTCAGTGCCGAGCCAATGGTAATTGCCGGGTACGCAGAAGGAATCCTCCACGCCTTCTGGATAGCGCTGGCAGATCTGCTCGCGCGTGAGCAGCCAGCTCGGCGGATTGGCGCCGGGAAAGGCGATGAAGCTGTCCACGGTGTTGTGATTGAAGCGGATCGGCGGCCAGAGCATCCAGCCATTGGCCTCGATCTCGTCGATATTCACCTTGTGGCGGAAATTGGTGACGCCCAGAAAGCCGCCGAATTTGGATTCGGGATAGTCGACAAAGGCGGGGGTCAGCAATTCGCCCTTGTACATGACCAGGATTGGCCGGTCATTGGCGACGAATTCGGCGCCCAGCGTCAGCACGAAAAAGAATAGGAAGATCCAGAAGCTCCACCAGCCGCGCCTGTTGGCGCGAAAATTGGCCAGACGCCGCTGATTGAGCGGGGAAAGGCGTGGCGGCCTGATGATTTCGCTTGCCCCGCTCATACGTCGCGGCTCTCAAAGTCAAGGCGCGGATCGACCCACATATAGGTGAGGTCCGAAATCAGGCCGATGATGAGACCCATCAGGGAGAAGATGTAGAGCGTGGCAAAGACCACCGGATAGTCGCGATTGACCACCGACAGGTAGCCCAGGAGCCCCAGGCCATCGAGCAGGAAGATGGTTTCGATCAGTAGCGAACCGCCAAAGAACACGCCGATGAAGGCGCCGGGAAAGCCGGCAATGATCAGCATCATGGCGTTGCGGAAGACGTGGCCGTAGAGCACCTGGTTTTCGGTCAGCCCCTTGGCCCTGGCCGTCACCACATATTGCTTGCCGATCTCATCGAGGAAGGAATTCTTGGTGAGCAGGGTCGCGGTGGCAAAGGCCCCAAGGCCCATGGCGAAGATGGGCAGGACCAGATGCCAGAAATAATCGAGCACCTGCTGCCACCAGGGAAAATTTTCCCAGCCCGGCGAGGTCAGGCCACGCAGCGGGAATAATTGCCAGAAACTGCCGCCTGCAAAAAAGACCACCAGCACGATGGCCACCAGAAAGCCCGGCACGGCATAGCCGATGATGATGATGGTCGAGGTCCAGACATCAAAGCGCGAGCCGTCCCGCACCGCCTTGGCAATGCCCAGCGGAATGGAGACGCCATAGGCGATCAACGTCATCCACAGGCCCAGCGAGATCGAGACCGGCATTTTTTCCAGGATCAGGTCGATCACCGAGATGTCGCGATAGTAGCTCTCGCCGAAGTCGAAGCGCAGATAATTGCCGAGCATGGAAAAGAAGCGCTCGAGCGGCGGCTTGTCGAAGCCGAACTGCTTTTCGATCCGCTCCACCAGTTCGGGCGGCAGGCCCTGGCTGCCGCGGTAGCTTGAATTGCCGCCCTGGACCTGCTGGCCGGCAAAATCGCCGCCTTCGCTGCCGGTGACGCGTTCGAGCGCGCCGGTGTTTTGCCCGGAGAGATTGGCCAGCGCCTGCTCGACGGGGCCGCCGGGGGCAAATTGGGTTATGAGGAAGCTGACGGCCATGATGCCGAAAACGGTGGGGATCATCAGCAAGAGGCGGCGGATGATATAGGCGCCCATTCCTGCTCCGGCGATCCCGTTTCACTCGTGTTTCCGGCGGTCTTGTCCAGCGCAAATCACTGGTTGACCGGATTTTTCACAATGCAACATTTCGATGACCGCTTGGCAAGCCGGATGGCACCAACATTGCGTGATCTGCGCGAAAGTCCTTGCGGGGATGGATCTGACTGTTCACGATCAAGTCTCTCAAGGAGCGTATCGCGTGAAATTTGCCCCCATCATCCAGGTGAAAGATCAGTCCATGGCCCGCGTGCTGATCGTGGCGCTCAAGGCGCATGGCTTCCACCCGCTTGAGCCGCGTGAAGGCGGCTTGCCTGGCGTGCCGAACCTTTTCGGCCCGGAAGGGTTCATTGTGGAGGTGCCCGAAGACGAGGTGGCCGACGCCGCCATGCTGGCGCAGGATCTGCTCAAGGATATGGTGGATCGCTCGGCATGACTGGCGCGCTGCCCTGAAAACGGCCACATTGGTGTGAGACGCGTCCGATGCGGGTCGGGCAATTGAACAGGGTGGAGGCTTTGGGTATAAGCCGCCACAAGTGTTAATGTGCATTAAGCCTTTGCGGCAGGAGTGATCAATGCAGGATTGGAAGCGCGGCGCTTCATCCGTAATCGGCCTTGCGGCCCTCGCCCTTCTGGCGGCGGCCTGTTCCCCGTCCAGCCGGACCAATACCGCCAATCTCAATGTTGTGGGTTCGCCCCAGCAATTGCAGCCGGTGCAGAACTCGACGGTGCAGCAATCGACCTTGCCGGCGATTGGCGCAACCGGCACGCCGGCCCCTGGCCTTTCGGGCCAGCCGGTGCTGGGTGGTCAAACGACCACGACGGCCAGCGCAACAACGGCGGGCACGGCGACGGGCACCAATAGCTCGATCGTTTCTGTCGGCACGCCGTTGACCACCGGGGTCTCGACCGGTCCGGAAGGTGCCTGGAATGTGGTTGCCGCCGGCCAGACCTGCCGTCTCAATCTGCCGCTCACCGCCAAGACGGGCACCAACTACTACCGCGCCTCGGCGCCCGGCTGCACCGTGCCGCAGATTGCTTCGGTGACCGGCTGGCAGCAGGTGGGCAGCCAGCTCCAGCTTTACGATGAGAACGGCAATATCGCCGCTTTCCTCGCCCCCTCCGGTGGTCGCTATATTGGCACGATGGGCGGTGGCCAGGCCGTCTCGATGGCCCGCTAGGATTTTTTGTGAGGCCGGCCCGCAAGGGCCGGCTTTTTCTCTCACGCTTATTCAAGCCCTGTCCGCCCTTGGGTCCGGCCCGAGGAAGGCTCCGGATTACCTCATGTCTTCCAGCACCAATGCAACCCGGCCCCCCGTCCGTGCCGCCTATGACGAGCTGGTGACGCGCGGCACGCTGACGTCCGATCCGGCACAGATCGATGCTGTCCGGGAGCTCGACCGGGTGCTGGTTGATCTGGTTGCCCACAAACCCAAGCGTCTGTTCGGCTTTTTCGAAAAGGCGCCGGTGGCGGTGCGCGGGCTCTATCTCCATGGCGAGGTGGGGCGCGGCAAGACCATGCTGATGGACCTGTTTTTTGCCGCCGTGCCGTTTCGGGAGAAGCGGCGCGTGCATTTCCATGAATTCATGGACGAGGTGCATGCCGGGATTGCCACCTTCCGCAAGTCGGTGCGCGGCAAGGACGAGGATGCCGATCCGGTCGAGGCGGTGGTCAAGCCCATCCTCAATGGCGGGCTGCGGCTGTTGTGCCTGGATGAATTCCACGTGCACGATATCGCCAATGCCATGCTGCTCGACCGGCTGTTTTCAAAGCTGTTTGCCGGTGGGGTGACACTGGTGGCGACGTCCAATGTGGTGCCCGACGGGCTCTACAAGGACGGGCTCAATCGCCAGCTTTTCCTGCCCTTCATCGCGCTATTGAAGGAAAAGACCGTTGTGGCCGGCCTGCCGAGCGAACAGGACTATCGCCGGCTGAAATTTGCCGGGCAGCAGGTCTATGCCTTCGGCACGGGGCCGGCTGTGCGCGAGGCGATGGACCAGATGTGGTTGCGCATCACCGGCGGTGAACCGGGCGAGCCGGGCGTGGTGGAGAGTATCGGGCGGCAAATTCCGGTGCCGCTGACCGCCATGGGCGCGGCGCGTTTCGGCTTTTCAGATCTCTGCGAGAAGCCGCTGGGCACGCGCGATTTCGTGCGCATTGCCCATCAGTTCGATTCCATCGTGCTCGACGATGTTCCCCAGATGGACCGCACCAGATCCGATGCGGCCAAGCGCTTCATTCTGCTCATCGACTCGCTCTACGACCGCGGCGTGAAACTGGCCGCCAGCTTTGCCGTGCCGCTCGAAGAGCTGGGCGCCGACGACAAAACCGCGTTTGAGTTCCAGCGCACCCTGTCTCGGCTGACCGAGATGCAATCGGAGGATTATCTGGCCAAGGGCTTGCGCGACGCTGCGCCGGCGGAAACGGACTGAAAGATGGACCGCGTCATGGTCATTGGTGGGCCCGGATCAGGAAAGACCTGGCTTGCCAGGCGGCTTGGCGAGCGGTTGGGTTTGCCGGTTGTCTCCATAGACGCATTTGTACATGACCGGGCAGGGCAGGTTAGGTCACCTGACCTTATCGATGCCGATAGCAGGGCGGTTGCTGACGGACCGCGCTGGATCATTGAGGGTGGCAACAGCCGTACATATGACTATCGCGCAGCGCGGGCCGAGTGTGTGATCCGGCTCGATCCACCGGTATGGCTGCGGCTCTGGCGCGTTTGGCGCCGCGATGGCTGGAACAGGCGCCTGCTTGAGTGGTCCTGGCGTTATGACAGCGTCTTTGGACCGCGCGATCGCGCTGTTCTCGATGCCGTACGTTGCAAGGCTGCTGTCCACAATCTTCGTACCAACGCGGAAATCGACGCCTTGCTGGACACCTTTGCCCAACCGGCACTGCCCCTTCGCCCATCAGCATGAGCTAAAACCCAATTACGACGAAGGGTTCACTTGCCCGTATGTCTCGACAGGGTTAAGACGTGCGCCAATTCAACGCAGTCTGGGATGAGGATTTATGGCGCGCAAAAAGATTGCCCTTATCGGTGCAGGTCAGATTGGCGGGACGCTGGCCCTGCTGTCGGCCCAGAAGGAACTCGGCGACGTGGTGCTGTTCGACGTGGTCGACGGCGTCGGTCCCGGCAAGGCGCTCGATATCGCCCAGTCGGCCGTGACCCAGTCCTTCGACGTCAAGATGAAGGGCACGTCCGAGTACAAGGACATCGAAGGCGCCGATGTGGTGATCGTCACCGCCGGCGTGCCGCGCAAGCCCGGCATGAGTCGCGACGATCTGCTCGAGATCAACCTCAAGGTGATGGAGCAGGTGGGTGCGGGCATTTCCAAATATGCCCCCGACGCACTGGTCATCTGCATCACCAACCCGCTCGACGCCATGGTCTGGGCGCTGCAGAAGTTCTCCGGCCTGCCCGCCAACAAGGTGATCGGCATGGCCGGCGTGCTCGACAGCTCGCGCTTCTGCCACTTCATCGCCGATGAGCTGGGCGTCTCAATCGAAGACGTCAATGCCTTCGTGTTGGGCGGCCATGGCGACACCATGGTGCCGCTGCCGCGCTATTCCACCGTTGCCGGCATTCCGCTCACCGACATCGTCAAGATGGGCTGGATGAGCAAAGAAAAGCTCGACGAGATCATCCAGCGCACCCGTGATGGCGGCGCCGAGATCGTGGGCCTGCTCAAGACCGGTTCGGCCTTCTACGCACCGGCCGCTTCCGCCATTGCCATGGCCGAGAGCTATCTCAAGGACAAGAAGCGCGTGCTGCCCTGTGCGGTGCAGCTCAATGGCGAATATGGCGTCAAGGGCACCTATGTGGGTGTGCCGGTCGTCATCGGCGCCGGTGGCGCGGAAAAGGTCGTCGAGATCGCGTTGAACTCTGCCGAGCAGAAGGCCTTCGACAAGTCGGTCGGTGCGGTGGAAGGCCTGATCGAGGCCTGTCAAAAGATCGCGCCGAAGCTGGCGTAACACTGCAAGCCGCTGGCCCCGCCAGCGGCTTTTGGCTTTCCGGCTCCAGAAATGCCGGAACATTGTCTGCCCACCCAAGGGGAAAAGAATGAATATCCATGAACATCAGGCCAAGGCGCTGCTGAAGGAATATGGCGCGCCGGTTGCTTCGGGCGTTGCCATCTTCTCGGCGGACGAAGCCGAGGCGGCTGCCAAGTCGCTGCCCGGTCCGCTCTATGTGGTCAAGAGCCAGATCCATGCCGGCGGTCGCGGCAAGGGCAAGTTCAAGGAACTCGGGCCCGATGCCAAGGGTGGCGTACGCCTGGCCAAGTCGGTCGAGGACGTGATTGCCAATGCCCGCGAAATGCTGGGCAATACGCTGGTGACCAAGCAGACCGGCCCGGCCGGTAAGCAGGTTAACCGCCTCTATATCGAGGATGGCGCCGATATCGCCCGCGAGCTCTACTGCTCGTTGCTGGTCGATCGTGCAACGTCCCGGGTTTCCTTCGTCGTCTCCACTGAAGGCGGCATGGACATCGAGGCTGTGGCCGAGCATACGCCCGAGAAGATCATCACTGTCGCCATTGACCCGGTTGCCGGCGTTACCGCTGATGACGTCGCCAAGATCAATGCAGCGCTTGAACTTGACGGCGCGGCGGCCGAAGACGGCAAGACCCTGTTCCCGATCCTCTACAAGGCGTTCACCGAAAAGGACATGAGCCTGCTCGAAGTGAACCCGCTGATCGTGATGACTGATGGCCATCTGCGCGTGCTCGACGCCAAGGTCAGCTTCGACAGCAATGCCGGCTTCCGTCACGAAGAGCTCAAGCCGCTGCGCGACCTGACCGAAGAGGACGCCAAGGAAATCGAAGCGTCCAAGTATGACCTTGCCTATGTGGCGCTCGACGGCAATATCGGCTGCATGGTCAATGGCGCGGGCCTGGCCATGTCCACCATGGACATCATCAAGCTCTACGGCGCCGAGCCGGCCAACTTCCTCGATGTTGGTGGCGGTGCTTCCAAGGAGAAGGTGACCGCGGCCTTCAAGATCATCACTGCCGATCCGGCCGTGAAGGGCATTCTGGTCAACATCTTCGGCGGCATCATGCGCTGCGACGTCATCGCCGAAGGCGTGATTGCCGCGGTCAAGGAAGTCGGCCTCAAGGTGCCGCTGGTGGTTCGCCTCGAAGGCACCCGCGTCAAGGAAGGCAAGGAAATCCTCGACAATTCCGGCCTCGACGTCATCTCTGCCGATGACCTGGACGATGCCGCCCAGAAGATCGTCAAGGCGGTGCAGGGCTAAGCCGATGCGCGTGAGCCTCGCACTCGTTCTGGCACTGGGCCTGGCAGCTCAGCCGGCTCTGGCCCAGAAGACCAAGTCGTCCCCGGCTGAAGAAGCCGTGGCGGCGCTGGAGATGTGCGAGGCCTTCGCCAGGGGTGACGTGCTTGCCCTCGATACGGCCATCGGTGCCGGCTGGGACGCCTATGAGGATGAAGCGGAAAGCCCCTTCATCCGCTCCTATTCGGCCGGGCGCGAGGTTCCGGGCATCGGCTGGGGCGACATGTTCGCGCTGGTCGAGAGCTATCCGAACCGCACGCTGGGCTATTGCCGCATCGATATTGCCGAGCCCCGGGGGCAGGGCGAAGGCGCCATCGAGGCGCTGGCCGCGCTGGATGGCTACGAGGGTGAGGTGACCAGCGAAAATGGCGGCACCTATGCAAGCCTGATTGGCACTGGCGCCCTCGACAGCCTGCTCATCACCCATTGGGACGCTGTGGGCTTTGTTATCCAGCTCACGATCCTCACGCCGAACACCGCCACGAGCGAATAGTAAACCGCCCCGGATTTGCGGGCATGAATTGGCGCCTGGCGCCGAAAGACGGAAGAGAAACAGATGTCCATTCTCGTCAACAAAGACACCAAGGTTCTTGTGCAGGGCCTGACCGGCAAGACCGGTACCTTCCACACCGAGCAGGCCCTGGCCTATTTCGGCACCAAGATGGTGGGGGGCACCCATCCCAAGAAGGGCGGCGAAGTCTGGTCCTCGGGTGTCGACGGCACCGAATTGCCGATCTTTGCCTCGGTTGCCGAGGGCAAGGACAAGACCGGCGCCAATGCCTCGGTGATCTATGTGCCGCCGGCTGGTGCCGCCGCGGCCATCGAGGAGGCGATTGACGCCGAGATCGAGCTGATCGTGTGCATCACTGAAGGCGTGCCGGTCATGGACATGGTGCGCGTCAAGGCAAAGCTGGAAAAGTCCAAGTCGCGCCTGATCGGGCCGAACTGCCCCGGCGTCCTGACCCCGGAAGAATGCAAGATCGGCATCATGCCGGGCTCGATCTTCTCCAAGGGTTCGGTGGGCATTGTTTCGCGCTCGGGCACGCTTACCTATGAAGCGGTGTTCCAGACCACCAATGAAGGCCTTGGCCAGACCACCGCCGTTGGTATCGGCGGCGACCCGGTCAAAGGCACTGAATTCATCGACGTGCTCGAGATGTTCCTGGCCGACGAAGCCACCAAGTCGATCATCATGATCGGCGAAATCGGCGGTTCGGCCGAAGAGGAGGCGGCCCAGTTCCTGATCGACGAGGCCAAGAAGGGCCGCAAGAAGCCGATGGCCGGTTTCATTGCGGGCCGCACCGCCCCTCCGGGCCGCACCATGGGCCATGCGGGCGCCGTGATTTCCGGCGGCAAGGGTGGCGCGGAAGAAAAGATCGCGGCCATGGAAGCGGCCGGTATCAAGGTTTCGGCCTCGCCGGCGCGCATCGGCGCAACGCTGGCGGATGTGCTGCAAGGCTAGGTCTGCACCCCAACATGCCTCCCCCTGCTGGGGGAGGTCAGGGGGGGGTATTGCACCATGTGCGACCAATGTCGGTCGCGCTTCGGTCACGGTTCGGTGCTAGTCCGGACCACGATGTGTTTGTTACACAGATGAGTGAGCCGTGGCGCCTTGTGGGGCGCCGCCAGACTTAACAAGATACAAAGGAAACGCGGTCAATATTCGGCCCACTTTATGGATGACCGCATTTGACACCGGACTGGATACTCCAGGCCGGTTCGTTGAGAAGGATGGCAGGGCGCAAGGCCTTGCGACAAAAGCGATGACACGACAGGAAAAGAACGACACGTTCTTGCTGACCTCGTTCCTCTATGGGGGGAACGCCGACTACATCGAACAACTCTATTCCCGCTTCAAAACCGATCCTTCCAGCGTCGATCCGACCTGGTCGAGCTTCTTTTCCAGGCTCGACGACAGCCAGGCCGAAGCTCAGAAGAATGCGGATGGTCCGAGCTGGGGCCGCAAGGATTGGCCGCCCGCCGAAAGCGGCGAGTTGGTCAGCGCGCTTGACGGCGACTGGGGCCAGGCCGCGCTCAAGGTCGAAAAGGCCGTGACAAAGAAGGCCGCTGCCGAAGGCAAGCCAGCGCCGAGCGCTACCGATGTGTTGCAGGCGACGCGCGATTCGATCCGCGCCATCATGATGATCCGCGCCTATCGCATGCGCGGGCACCTGCATGCCGATCTCGACCCGCTCAAGCTCAAGACCGACGAGCCGGCCCCCGAGCTTGATCCCAAGAGCTACGGCTTCACCGATGCCGACAATGATCGCAAGATCTTCATCGACAACTATCTGGGCCTGGAATACGCCACCATCCCCGAGATGCTGGCGATCCTCAAGCGGACCTATTGCGGCACGCTGGGCATCGAGTTCATGCATATCTCGGATCCCGAAGCCAAGCAGTGGATTCAGGAGCGCATCGAGGGGCCGGACAAGGAAATCACCTTTACCCCCGAGGGCAAGAAGGCGATTCTGAGCAAGCTGGTCGAGGCCGAAGGCTTCGAAAAGTTTCTCGACGTCAAATATACAGGCACCAAACGCTTTGGCCTGGATGGCGGTGAGTCCACCATTCCGGCGCTTGAGCAGATCATCAAGCGCGGCGGCGCGCTGGGCATCAAGGACATCGTGCTGGGCATGGCCCACCGCGGACGTCTCAATGTGCTGACCCAGGTGATGCAGAAGCCGCACCGCGCGCTGTTCCACGAGTTCAAGGGTGGCGCGTTCTACCCCGATGACGTCGAGGGGTCGGGCGATGTGAAGTACCATCTGGGCGCTTCCTCGGACCGCGACTTCGATGGCAACCGGGTGCACCTGTCGCTCACCGCCAATCCCTCCCATCTGGAAATCGTTGATCCGGTGGTGCTGGGCAAGTCCCGCGCCAAGCAGGACCAGCATATTGCGCCTGACGGCAAGCTGGTGAACATCGCCACCGACGGCAAGCCGGACCGCTCCATGGTGCTGCCGCTGCTGATCCATGGCGACGCGGCCTTTGCCGGCCAGGGCGTGATTGCTGAATGCCTTGGGCTTTCGGGCCTCAAGGGGCACCGTACCGGTGGCTCGATCCACTTCGTGATCAACAACCAGATCGGCTTCACCACGAGCCCGATGTTCTCACGCTCCTCGCCGTACCCGACAGATGTCGCCAAGATGATCGAGGCGCCGGTGTTGCATGTGAATGGCGATGATCCTGAAGCCGTTGTGTTCGCGGCCAAGGTGGCTGTCGAATATCGCCAGAAATTCGGCCGTCCTGTCGTCATCGACATGTTCTGCTATCGCCGCTTCGGCCACAATGAAGGCGATGAGCCCAGCTTCACCCAGCCGACCATGTATGCCAAAATCCGTGGTCACAAGACCACGCTTGAGCTCTATGCGGAAAAGCTGATCGGCGAAGGCCTGGTGACCGAGGCGGAAGTCGAAAAGCTCAAGGCCGACTGGAAAGCCAATCTCGAGAACGAGTTCGAGTCCGGACAGGACTACCGCCCGAATAAGGCGGACTGGCTCGATGGGCAGTGGAAGAGCTTCAAGCCGGCTGAAGATGAAGGCCCGCGCCGCGGACAGACCGGTGTTGATATCGACAAGCTGGTCGAAATCGGCACCAAGCTGGCCCAGGTGCCGGATGATTTCAACGTCCACAAGACGGTGAAGCGCTTCATGGACAACCGCCTCAAGGCGATTGAAAGCGGCGAGGGTATCGACTGGGCGACAGCCGAGGCGCTGGCCTTTGGCACGCTGGTGACCGAAGGCCATCCGGTGCGCCTGTCCGGCCAGGATGTGGAACGCGGCACGTTCAGTCAGCGCCATTCGGTGCTCAACGACCAAGAGGTCGAGAACAAGACCTATACCCCGATCAACAATCTGGATGCCGATCAGGCCCGCTACGAAGTCATCAACTCGATGCTGTCCGAAGAAGCGGTGCTGGGCTTTGAATATGGCTACTCGCTGGCCGAGCCCAAGGCGCTGACCCTGTGGGAAGCCCAGTTCGGCGACTTCGTGAATGGTGCGCAGGTCGTCATCGACCAGTTCATTTCTTCGGGCGAGCGCAAGTGGTTCCGCATGTCCGGTCTCGTCATGCTGCTGCCCCATGGCTATGAAGGGCAGGGCCCCGAGCACTCCTCGGCGCGCCCTGAGCGCTTCCTGCAGCTTTGTGCCGAAGACAACATGCAGGTTGCCAATTGCACGACGCCGGCGAACTACTTCCACGTGCTGCGCCGGCAGCTCAAGCGCGACTTCCGCAAGCCGCTGATCCTGATGACGCCCAAGAGCCTGTTGCGCCACAAGCGTGCGGTGTCGGGTCTGGCGGAGATGGGTCAGGACTCCTGCTTCCATCGCCTGCTCTGGGACGATGCCGAGGCGCCCGGCGCACCCAAGACCACGATCAAGCTGACCAGCGACGACAAGATCCGCCGCGTGGTGCTATGCACCGGCAAGGTCTATTACGACCTGCTGGAAGACCGCGAGAAGAAGGGCATCAACGATGTCTATCTGCTGCGAGTCGAACAGCTCTATCCGTTCCCCGCCAAAGCTGTTCTCGATGAACTGGGCCGCTTCCCCAATGCGGATGTGGTCTGGTGCCAGGAAGAGCCGCGCAATATGGGGGCCTGGGCATTCATCCAGCCCTATGTTGAGTGGGTGTTCGACCAGATGGGCCGCGGCGGCGAGCGCGTGCGCTATGTCGGCCGTCCGGCCGCTGCGTCCCCGGCAACGGGCCTGATGCGGACGCATCTGGCTCAGCTTCAGGCATTCCTCGACGACGCGTTCGCGCAGTAACCCGATCAAGAAGGACAATTCTCAATGTCGACAGAAATCCGCGTCCCGACCCTGGGTGAAAGCGTTACCGAAGCCACCATCGGCCAGTGGTTCAAGAAAGTGGGCGACGCCATCGCCGCCGACGAGCCCATCGTCGAGCTGGAAACCGACAAGGTGACCATCGAGGTGCCGGCTCCTGCCGCCGGTGTGCTCGAAGCCATTGCTGCCCAGCCCGGGGAAACCGTCGATGTCGGGGCCCTGCTCGGCGCCATCGCGGCGGGTTCGGGCGCTGCTGCCTCGGCCCCTGCGGACGAAGCCAAGACCGAGGCACCGGCCAATAATGCGGCTGGTCCGGAAGTGATCAAGGAAGAGCCGGCGCCGCAGCCGACCACGGCCACTGACCGCGCGCCGGCGCCGTCGGCCCAGAAGATGATCAACGAAAAGGGCCTGAACGCCGACAATATCGCGGGCTCGGGCAAGGCCGGCCAGGTGCTCAAGGAAGATGTGCTGTCTGCCCTTGCCAAGCCTGCTGCGGCCCCGGCCGAGGCCAAGCCGGCCGCCGAGACCAAGGCGCCTGCCGCCCCGCGTGCGCCGGTGGCTGCGGACGATGCCGAGCGCGAAGAGCGGGTCAAGATGACGCGCCTGCGCCAGACCATTGCGCGGCGCCTCAAGGACGCGCAGAACACCGCCGCCATGCTGACTACCTTCAACGAGGTGGACATGAAGCCGGTGATGGATCTGCGCAGTTCCTACAAGGAGCTGTTCGAGAAAAAGCATGGCGTCAAGCTCGGCTTCATGGGCTTTTTCACTAAGGCCGTGGTGCATGCGCTCAAGGAAATCCCGGCGGTCAATGCCGAGATCGATGGCGATGACCTGATCTACAAGCAATATGCCCATATCGGCGTGGCCGTGGGCACCGACAAGGGTCTGGTCGTGCCGGTGGTGCGCAATGCCGACCAGATGAGCATTGCCGAGATCGAAAAGGAAATCGGCAATCTGGGCAAGAAGGCCCGCGACGGCCAGCTTTCCATGGCCGACATGCAGGGCGGCACCTTCACCATCTCCAATGGTGGTGTCTATGGCTCGCTGATGTCGACACCGATCCTCAATGCCCCGCAGTCGGGCATTCTGGGCATGCACAAGATCCAGGAACGCCCCGTGGTCGTCGGCGGTCAGGTCGTTGTCCGCCCGATGATGTATCTGGCCCTGAGCTATGATCACCGCATTGTCGATGGCAAGGAAGCAGTGACGTTTCTGGTTCGCGTCAAGGAAAGCCTGGAAGCCCCTGAGCGCCTGGTGCTCGATCTCTAAGACTTGCCACATTTGTGCGTTTGAAAGGCCCGCTTTGGCGGGCCTTTTTCGTGTTCACCCAATGGTGTGTGGAGCACGGGCGCACAGTAAGGTTCTGTTAGCATTTGGCCCCGATATGCAGAGGGGCGTGGACGCGCGAACAAGGCGTTCTGGAGACGTGGCATTGAGAACAGGACTGATGGTTTGGGCGGCGATGGCTCTGATGGCTACGCCCGGTTTCGCGCAGGAGCAGGCCGCCGCCGATACCGAGCTGGTTGGTGAACTCATGGCCTTCCATGGCTCAAAGGCCATTGTCGATGTCATGACAACCCATTGCTATGAAACCACCGGGCTGGACAGCGCCTATGAAGATGCCGCGGCCAATTGGTACCTTCGGAACATCGGCTATCTCGATCTTGCCGATCGCGTGATCGAGCGGCTGGGTGGCGGCAGCGAGGGCCAGCAGCAGGCGGCCGAAACCTACGGCGGCAGCCAAATCATGTCGGCCTACAACCAGGCTTCGGACAAGGACAAATTCTGCCGCGCCTTTCTTGAGCAGATCGAGAGCGAAGCGCTCGATATCGATGCGCAGCTTCCTGAAATCCTGAAACGCGCACAGGACATTTCGGCGTCCTGATCCGGTTCAACTAAGCTGTTGCAGTTCAATTGATTTATGTGATCCACGCTGCGTTGCTAGCCGTAATGACGGCAACACAAGGAGCGTGGCATGAGCGTTGAACTGACCCTTCTGATCTGGAGCGCCGCGCTGGCCTTTGCCTATCTCACGGTCCAGGCTTCGGCTTATCGGCTGGATTACGGGATCATTCATGCCGGCACGCAGCGGGACAATGAACGCCCGCCAAACAAGTGGGCGGCGCGGGGCAATCGTTGCCTGCGCAATTTTCTCGAGACCTATGGCATTTTCATTGCTCTTGCGGTCGCGACCGAAATCTCCGGCCGGTCCGACAACCTCACACAATGGGGCGCACAGATCTGGTTCTGGGCGCGTTGGGCTTATCTGCCAGCCTATTTCATCGATGTGCCATTGATGCGCTCGTCGTTCTGGATGGTCTCGCTGATCGGGTTGCTCATGCTGTTCGTGGGTGTTGCCGTCTAAGGCGTGTGCCCTTGCCTATCGGGCAGGGGTCAATCTCATGGTCCGCGTTGCCCGGGGGCGCCTGCTGGTGTAACCGTTAGCCCGTAATCGTGCGGCGGTGGCGACATATGGACTTCCCCTGGTTCGAATTCCTGGGCTTGATGCTGGCCTTCGGCATCAATGCGGTCATTCCCGGTGCCGATTTCGCCATGGTGCTGCGCCAGGCCGTGGTGCATGGGCGGCGCGAAGCCCTGTTCACCTCCGCCGGCATTGCCACCTCGATCCTGGTACATGGCAGCTACACGCTGCTCGGCGTCGGCGTGATCGTGGGGCAGTCTTTGCTGCTGTTCAACATCCTCAAATGGGCCGGCGCGGCCTATCTCGTCTGGCTGGCGATTTCGGCGCTGCGCAGTCCGCCGCCGCAGCCGCCCGAAATGTCCGAACAGGGCGCCGCGCGCAAGGGTGACATGGCCGCGTTTGCGCTGGGTTTCCTGACCAATCTGCTCAATCCCAAGGCCGTACTGTTCTTCCTGGCGCTGTTCACCACGCTGGTATCGGTACACACGGGCGGGCAGACCAAGGTGATCTATGTGGGCAGCATGGCCCTCATGCTTTTTGCCTGGTTCGCCCTGGTCTCGATTTTCTTTACGACCCCCAGGGTGCGGCAGGCGTTTTTCCGTTTCGGCCGGTGGTTTAATCGGGTAACCGGCATTACATTCCTGGCGCTGGCTGTGCGGGTTGCCCTCGCTCAGCAGCGCTGACCAACATCTGAGGCTTTAGGACAATGGCAGACCAATTCGACCTTACCATCATCGGCTCGGGCCCGGGCGGCTATGTCTGCGCGATCCGCGCAGCGCAGCTCGGCATGAAGGTGGCCGTGGTGGAAAAATGGGCGACCCTTGGCGGCACCTGCCTCAATATCGGCTGCATCCCCTCCAAGGCGTTGCTGCATGCCTCGGAAATGTTTGAAGAGGCCGGCCACGGCTTCAAGGCGCTGGGCATCGATATTCCAGCGCCCCAGCTCAATCTCAAGCAGATGCTGAACCACAAGAGCGAAACGGTCGCTTCCAATGTCGGCGGCGTCGATTACCTGTTCAAGAAGAACAAGATCACCGTATTCCGCGGCATCGGCTCCATCCCGGCCGCGGGCAAGGTGCTGGTGACCCCGCAGACCGGTTCGCAGACCGAGATCGTCACCAAGAACATCGTTATTGCCACCGGATCGGTGTCGGCCAATCTGCCGGGCATCGAGATCGACGAAAAGCAGATCGTCACCTCGACCGGTGCGCTGAACCTGGAAAAGGTGCCCAACAAGCTGGTCGTGATCGGCGCTGGCGTGATCGGGCTGGAGCTGGGTTCGGTCTGGATGCGCCTGGGCGCCCAGGTCACCGTGGTCGAATATCTCGATCGCATCCTGCCCGGCATGGACAGCGAAGTGGCCCGTCAGTTCCAGCGCATGCTGCAAAAGCAGGGCATGGAATTCAAGCTCTCGAGCAAGGTCGCCGGCGTCGAAAAGCAGGAAGACGGCTCACTCAAACTCAAGGTGGAAGCGGCCAAGGGCGGCGAGGCCGAAGAGATCGATGCCGATGTCGCGCTCGTGGCCATTGGCCGCAAGCCGCAGACCGAAGGGCTAGGCCTGGACCTGGCCGGCGTGGCGCTGGACGAGCGTGGCCGGGTGCGGGTCGACGGGCATTACAAGAGCTCTGTCGATGGCATCTATGCCATTGGCGATGTGATCGCCGGCCCGATGCTGGCGCACAAGGCCGAGGATGAAGGCATTGCCGTTGCTGAAATCCTCAGCGGACAGGCCGGCCATGTGAACTATGCCGCTATTCCGTCGGTGGTCTATACCAATCCCGAAGTCGCCTCCGTCGGCAAGACCGAGGACGAACTCAAGGCCGATGGCATCGAATACAAGATCGGCAAATTCCCCTTCACCGCCAATGGCCGCGCCAAGGCCATGCTGGCCACGCAGGGCTTCGTCAAGATCCTGGCCGATGTCGAGACCGACCGCGTGCTGGGCGCCCATATCGTGGGCAAGAATGCCGGCGAGATGATCCACGAGCTGGTGACGCTGATGGAATTTTCCGGTGCATCGGAAGATCTGGCACGCACGACGCACGCGCACCCGACCCTGAGCGAGGCCGTTCGCGAGGCGGCGCTGTCGCTTGGCGACGGCGCAATTCATATCTGAACGACATCAGTCGCTGTTTGGATTCACACAAGCCCCGGGCAAACGCCTGGGGCTTCTTTTTGTCTGGGGTGGGCGCGCCTGCGCCTGCCAGGCCACCGCCGGCGCTGGTTCATCGCGTGTTGACTCACCATTTCAGCTTCCATACCAGTTCGGGCGAGGTCGGCTGTCCATCCAATGTCGGGCGTGCGCCGGCTTCAGTATCGGACGAGCCGATGGCGGCCGGCTCGCAAGGTGATGAGATGACTGAACAGAAGCTTTTTGCGCAACCGGACGCCAGCGAATGGACCGAGCTGGCGCCCGGCAATACGCGCCGGGTCTTGATCCATACGCCCGAGTTGATGCAGGTCGAGTTCGGCTTCGACAAGGGCGCGGTCGGCGCTCCGCACAGCCACCCACATATCCAGGTCAGCTATGTCGCTGAAGGCCGCTTCGAGGTGACCATTGACGGGGCGACCGAGGTGGTGGGGCAGGGCGGCAGCTTCATCGTCCCGTCGGGGCTGGTGCACAGCGTGGTGGCCCTGGAGAAGGGCAGGCTGATCGATGTCTTTACGCCGATGCGGCAGGACTTCGTTTAGCTGATCTCCTTGAGCATCGCTGCATAAGCGTCCTCATGCCGCCCGGTCCAATTGGCCATGCCCGGTTTGGTCAGGCGGCCGCGGCGGGGCGGGATGAAGCTATAGATGCTGCGGGCCGGGGCTTCGTGCCATTGCAGGTTGAAGGCCGCACACTTGGGGAAGAACTCGATATCGGAATAGGGCAAGTGATCGTGCATCCACCAGGCGAGGGCTTCCCAGTCGCCTGTCCGCTCATAATAGGGAATGAAGCGGTTGACGATCACGCAGGCGGTGGCGCCGATATGGCCGTTGCCGTCGCGGCGGTCCCAGATGTGGCCGGCAAAGTTCTTCTCATTGGCGGCGCAATTGAGCCTGTTGGCATTGCCGAACCCGTTGACCTGGGGCGAGCGATAGGCCGAGCGCACCGAGATGCGGCCGAACTGGCGCTGAAGCGGTTCGAGAAGGTCCTCACAAAGCCGTTTGCCGGCGGCTATGGCGAGGTCCGGGTCCTCGGGAAGGTTCTGAAAACCGTTGATGGCGGCAATCTCGGAATAGAGAAAATCGCGCATGAAGAAGCTCTCGCTCAAACGCGTTCGGCCGAATTCTTCGAGGGCGCGGACGGTGCGAGGCTGGCGCATGGGGCTTGCTTTGGGCAGGGGCGACGGGCACATGCTGATGCCCTAAGCTCGCCAGGGCAACCCGGTTTCGACGCATCGGAGAACATGCGCCATGCTGACTATCGCCTTTTACATCGCCATCACCGTGGAGGCGATGACCGCCGCCCTTGCGGCCGGACGGCGCAATATGGACTGGTTCGGGGTGTGCCTGATCGCCTGCGTTACTGCCCTGGGTGGCGGCACCATGCGCGACATCTTGCTCGATCACTATCCGCTGGTCTGGGTGAACAACCCCTATGTGCTGCTGCTGGTCTGCGGTGCGGCGTTGCTGACCATTCCCCTGGCACGGCTGGTGGACCGGCTGAAGTGGCCGTTCCTCCTGCTCGATGCGCTGGGCCTGGTGGTGTTCACCGTGATCGGCTGCAATATCGGCATTGAGGCCGGGGTGCATCCCATCATCGTCATTGTGGCGGGCATGGTGACGGGTACGGCGGGCGGCATTCTGCGCGATGTGCTGTGCAACGACGTTCCGCTGATCTTCCAGGGCGAGCTTTATGCTACCGTTTCGATGATCACCGGGGTGATCTATTTTCTCGGCCTGACCATGAGCATGCCGGGCGACCTGATGGTGTTGATTGCCATTGCCTTCGGCTTCACACTGCGTGTTCTGGCATTGGTGCTGAAATGGGAAATGCCCAAATTCGTCTTTGATCGGAACATGCGAAAATGAAACCGGCGCGCATTGTGCTGTCCCGCAGGGCGGGGTTCGATCTGCAGGCCGTGTCACACGCGCTCAACGGCCTGCCGGCCCAATCGGTGGCGCGCCCCGGCCCCTGGGGCAATCCCTTCACCATCGCCGCGGTGATGGCCGAAACGGGGCTGGACAAGAATGCCGCTCAGGCGGAGGCCGTCGCCCGCCATGCGCGCTGGATGGCAGGGGAGATCGAGGCGGATCGGCCGCGCCCCTCAGATGCCGAAATCCGCACCGCCCTTGGCGGCAAGAACTTGGCCTGCTGGTGCCGGGCAGGTTCACCCTGCCACGTCGAAACGCTGCTGGCGCTGGCCAATGATTGAGGCTTCCGGCGACGCGCCGAATGTGGCATGAACTTCCATACAAGAATGGAGTTTTGACTTGCGACAGACGTGGCGGTGGTTCGGCCCCAAGGACCTGACCAGTATTGACGATATTACCCAGGCCGGCGCCGCCGGTGTCGTGAGTGCCCTGCATCACGTGCCCAATGGCGTGGTCTGGACGCCTGAGGAAATCGCCAGGCGCCACCGAGAGATCGCTACGCGCAAGGATGGCTCGGCTTCGGGTCTGACCTGGGATGTGGTGGAAAGCCTGCCGGTCACCGAAGACATCAAGAAGCAGAAGGGCGATTGGCGGGAGCATATCGCCAACTACAAGATCTCGATGAAGCACCTCGCCGACAGCGGCATCGAAACCATCTGCTACAATTTCATGCCGGTGCTCGACTGGACCCGCACCAACCTGCGCTGGACGGTGCCGAATGGCGGCTCCTGCATGCGGTTCGACATCAACGACTTCGCGGCATTCGATATCCACATTCTGCAACGCCCCGGCGCTCCGGCCGATTTCACCAATGCCATAGCCGACGAGGCGGGACGGCGCTTTGCGAGGATGAGCGAGGACGAGAAGAAGCAGCTCGGGCGCAATGTCACCATGGGCCTGCCCGGCTCGACAGAGTCCATGTCGCTTGAGGACGTGCAGGCGCATCTGGATGAATATGGCGCCATCAGCCGCGAGCAATTGCGGGTGCACTTCATCGATTTCCTTGAGGAGGTGGTGCCCGTAGCTGAGGATCTGGGCCTACGGCTCTGCTGCCACCCTGACGATCCGCCATTCGCGCTGCTCGGATTACCGCGCATCATGTCGACCGAGGATGACTACAGATACATTCTCGATGCGGTCGACAGCCCCGCCAATGGCATGACGCTGTGCTCCGGTTCGCTCGGTGCGCGGCCGGACAACGACTTGCCCGGCATGATGGAGCGTTTTGGCCCCAAGGTGCACTTCCTGCACCTGCGCAACGTCAAGCGCGACAATGACGATATTGTCGGCTCGTTCTTCGAAGCCGAGCATCTGGGCGGGGACACCGACATGGTGGCGCTGATCGCCGCCATTCTCACCGAGGAACGGCGCCGCAAGGCCGAAGGCCGTGCTGATTGGGAGATTCCGATGCGGCCCGATCACGGCCAGGACATCCTGGACGATCTCGGCCGCCGCTCGCAGCCGGGCTACCCGACGATCGGCCGCATGAAGGGCCTGGCCGAACTGCGCGGCGTGATGACCGCGCTCGATCATGCGCGATGGGGACTGGCGCGCGCCTAGCGTCAGTCCTCCAGCAGATAGCCGCCTGCGCGTGCGGGCAGAATGTCGCTGCCCACGATCTTGGCTACAGAAGACCCGGGCACGACATATTTGGCGCTTGCACGGGAGAGGATGAAACCGTCCGTGCCGGCCCGCAGCGGCGTGCGCGCGAGGAAGGCTTCCGGCCCATCCATGGCGATGATATCGGCGACGACGTCACCCTTGTTCACCCGGTCCCCGAGCTTCACGCGATAGGCCAGAAGGCCGGGGCGGTCGGCGCGCAGCACTTCGGTGGCTTCGAACGGGGTCGGGCCTGGGGCCGGGCTCGCCGGGGCCGGCGTGGTGCCGATGAGGCCGCGACCGGCAAAGAAGTCGAACAGCCCCTGGGCGTCTTCGCGGCCGAGATCATCATGCGTATCGGCCTGGCCGCGATATTCCAGCGTCGCTGTTTCCGCGCCCATCGGGATTGGGAAGTCCGAGTTGGCGCGCTGGGCCTTGCGATAGAGGTTGGGCAAGACCTCATCGAACGAGCCGCCACCGCTGTCTTCGGCGGTCAGCGTCGCCGCCACCTGCATACGGTCGGCCAGATCCTGCAGGCCGGGCATCAGGTCGGGCGAGGTGAAGATGTGTTTCAGGCTCTCATCGTCGCAATGCAGGTCCAGCATGATATCGGCATCATGGGCGGCTTTCAGGATCAGCAAGCGCAAGTGCTGGGCGGCGGTCGTTGGTTTCTGCCGGTCGATCCAGGCGCCGACGGCCTGACGGATGGTTCGTAAATTGGCTGTCGCATCATCGGTGAACTTGCCGGCGACGGCCTCGGCGATCAGCGGATAGAGATCGGGCCAGCGGCGGTTGAAATTGACGCCGGTTTCCAGGTCGTAACGGCCGATATGGCGGCGCAGCACGCGGGTGGCCAGGCCCAGCGGATTGACCGAGGGAAAGACCACGAAGCGCGCCTTGAGCGTGCCGGCGGCGTCGGCGTCGCGCAGCATGGGCAGCAGATGGTGCAGCGCCATCGTCCCAGGCTGTTCGTCGGCGTGCAGCGCGGCCTGCAGATAGATCTTGGTTTCGGCGGCCTCGGGTCCGGCGGTGTACCAATAGAGCGTGGTCGAATGGCCGGGCGCATCGCCGGCCAGCACGGTCGAGTGCTGCTGAAATGTCATTGTTTTAGCGGAACCATTTTGGGGCAAAACGCAGGCCCGGCTGGGCCGGCAGATGGCGCATCAGGCGCTGATAGACCAGGCCGAACAGGAAGAATACCACCAGCGAGACCACGAGGAAGTAGAGCGCGGCCACCGAGAAATGCAGGAATGCATTGAAATCGCGCTCGAACAGGGTCTTGGCGGTAATCATCAGGTCAGCCTGCGGCCCGACCACGGGCAGGGCAAAATAGACGATGGCCGTGGCGTGAAACAGGAACACCACCTCATTGGTATAGGCCGGCCAGGCCAGCCGGATGAGATTGGGCCAGACCACCCGGCGGAATTGCTGGGACCGGCTCATGCCATAGGCCCTGGCGGCCTCGACAGCGCCACGCGGCACGGCGCGCAGCGCGCCATAGAAGATCTCGGCGGTATAGGCGGCAGTGTTGAGCACCAGCACCAGCGGCCCCATAAACAGGGGATGCAGCACGAAGCCGGAAATGCCGAGCGGCCGCCACACGGTCAGGTTGAGCGAAAGCGCCAGCGAATAGAACATGAAGAATTGGATGAACAGCGGCGAGCCGCGAAAGGCGTAGATATAGCCGCGCGAAAGGGCGTTGATCAGCGGGTTGGACGAGGCCTTGCCCAGCGCCAGGAACACCGCCATGACAAAGCCGAGCGGGATCGAGGCCAGGGCGAAGTAGATGTTGAACACCACTGCCGGGGCCATGACGGCCAGATCGTTGAAGAACGCATCCATCAGGCCGGCACCTCGGACAGGATGCCGCGCCCGGTGCGGCGCATCAGATATTCGAAGGCGCGCTCGGACAGCCAGGTGACCAGGATATAAAAAACGAACAGCACCAGATAATAGCGCCAGCGCCAGTCGTCATGCACAAGGCCCACCGTGGGCAGGAAATTTGGCGCGCCGAGACGATCGGCCCAGAGCACGATATCGGCGATCTGCAGCAGCGAGAGCAGCGAGGTCGCCTTGACGATCAGCATCCACACATTGGAGAGCCCAGGCAGGGCATAGACCCACATCTGGCGGATATGCACGCGCCAGAGCACTTGGGCAGCGCTCATGCCATAGGCCCGCGCGGCTTCGAGCTGACCGGCCGGAACGGCCCGCATGGCGCCATGAATGACATTGGTGGCAAAGGCGCCATAGACCAGCCCCAGCGAGACGCTGGCGAGCAGGAGGTATTCGGTGGTGCCCAGGAACCAGTTGGCCTCGCGGCAGGGCGGCCAGGGGGCAGTCTGGGCGGCAATGGCTTCTGGCGAGCAGATCTGGGTGGACACCAGCCATTCCACGCCCTGCTCGAAGGCCAGGGGGAAGAAGAGAAAGAACAGCACGTCAGGCACGCCGCGCACGATGGACGAATAGGTCGAGCCGATGAGGCGCAGCACGAAGAAGCGCGAATTTTTCAGTGTGGCGCCGGTCAGGCCGAACACCACGGCCAGGGCGCCGCCGAGCAGGGCGGCATAGATCGTGAACTGGAAACTGGCGTACCAGGTCAGATGCTTGCCATTGGTGATGTAGCCGAGCCAGAAGGCGAGGTCTTCGGTCATGCCGCTCTTTCGCGGTTGGTTGCCTCCCCCGGACGGGCCGGGAGAGGCGCGATGCGCGTTTTACTCGGCGAAGAACGGACCCATGCCGTCGAACCACTGGGCAATCAGGGCGTCCACGGTGCCATCGGCCTTGAGCGAGGCCAGGGCCTCGTCAACAGTTGCCTTGAGTTCAGCGTCTTCCTTGCGCACGCCGGCACCCACGCCGCCGCCGATCATCACGTCTTCACCCACGAATTCCAGCGCGCCGTTCGAGGCGGTCACGACGGGCTCAAGATAGGCGCCGTCGGCCAGGATGGTGTCGAGATTGCCGGCGGCCAGGTCGGCCATGGCCTGGTCAGCGGTCGAGAAGGTGACGATGGTGTTGGCGCCGCCCAGGTTTTCCTCGGCATAGCCGGCCTGGATGGTGCCACCCTGCACGCCGACGCGCGCGCCGGACAGGGCCGAAAAGTCCAGACCGGCGCCGGCAGCGGCGACGAACTTGGACGGATCGGGCGGGAAGTAATTGTCGGAGAAGTCGATGGTTTCGAGGCGTTCATCGGTGATCGACATGCCGGCCATGATCAGGTCGTAGTTGCCGGCCAGCAGGTTCGGGATGATGGAATCCCAGTCATTGATGATCCACTCGCAGCTCAGCTCTGCGGTTTCGCAGATGGCATTGCCCAGATCGATCTCGAAACCGGCGGGTTCGCCGGCGTCGTTGAGGAAGTTCCAGGGCGCATAGGCGCCTTCAGTGGCGATGCGGACAGTGTCCTGGGCGAAGGCGGGGGTGGCGAGGGCCAGAACGGCGGCCGCTGCCAGCATAGTCTTTTTCATTCTCGTTCTCCGTTTGCTTGTTCGTGTTGTCATTGCGCCCGGTTTTCCGGGTCGTTTTCCATGCAGGTCAGTCGTGGCTGGCCGCATTGAGAAATTGTTTGAGACGGGCCGATTTGGTCGCGCCGAACACCTCGTCGGGCGCGCCTTCCTCCTCGATCAGTCCCTGATGCAGAAAGATCACCCGGTCGGACACCGAGCGGGCAAAATCCATGTCATGGGTCACCAGCACCATGGTCCGGCCCTCGTCGGCTAGCAACTTGATGACGCGCAGCACCTCCACTTCAAGCTCGGGGTCGAGCGCGGAGGTGGGTTCGTCAAACAGCATGACGCGCGGATTGATGCAGAGGGCGCGGGCGATGGCGGCGCGCTGTTGCTGGCCGCCGGAGAGCTGGGCGGGATAGGCATCGGCCTTGGCGCCAATGCCGACCTTGTCCAGCATGGCGCGGGCTTCCGCTTCCACCTCTGGCCGGGCGCGCTTTTGCACCACCAGCGGCGCTTCCATGACATTTTCCAGAATGGTCATGTGCGCCCAGAGGTTGAACGACTGGAACACCATGCCCAGCTCTGAGCGGATGCGGCGGATCTGGTGTTCGTCGCCAATGCTGCGGCCCTGGCCATTGCCCTTGAGCACAATGGCTTCGCCGTCAATCAATACATCCCCGCTATCGGGGATCTCGAGCATGTTGATACAGCGCAGCAGCGTGGATTTGCCTGATCCGGAAGACCCGATAAGGGAGACGACCTGCCCCTCGCGCGCGGTAAAGGAAATGCCCTTGAGCACTTCCAGGGCGCCGAAGGATTTGTGAAGTTCGCGCAGTTCGACGACCGGCGATGGCTCCGCTTTTGCGGGCGCTGCCTGCTTCATGCTCACCATTGGCCCGTTCCCGGGCGCTTCCTGACTGGCGACTGCCTTATTATTCGATTGGCAATCTTGACCGTCTGGTAGAAAACCAGAAGCCAGTGAGATAGCAAGCGAAAAAGCGGGTTTTGCCCGCACCGTGCAAGGTAGGGTGGGCATGTTCTTTGTTGTCTCGAAGCTGTTCTGGCTGGTGGCGCAGCCCATCAGCATCGTGCTTTTGCTGATGCTGATGGCCGGTGTTCTGATTGCATTCGGACGCCGCTGGTTTGCCCTGACCGCCTTGTCCCTGGCCGTGTTGCTGCTTGGCCTTGCCAGCCTGACCAATATCGGGGGGATCATGATCCGACCGCTGGAGGACCGGTTTGCGGTGCCGGCAATGCCTGAGCGCGTCGATGCCATCGTGATGCTCGGTGGTGCGACCGTCTCCAGCGTCAGCGGGGTCCGGCAGACCGTGGCGATGAATGATGCCGGGGAGCGGTTGTCCACCACGCTATGGCTGGCGCAGCGCTTTCCGCAAGCGCGCATCGTCCTGTCCGGCGGCGGCGGTGTGCTGGGTGGGCTGGGTGAGAGCGAGGCGGAAACGGCGCGCCGCTTCTTTGTGGCGCTGGGGATCGAGAGCGATCGTCTGGTGCTAGAGCCGGAGTCCCGCAACACGGCCGAGAATGCGCGGTTCACCCGGGAGTTGCTCGCCGAAGGCGGCAATACTGTCGCGCTGGTCACATCGGCCTTTCACATGCCGCGATCGGTCGGCTTGTTTCGCGCCCAGGGAGTGCGGGTGCTGCCTTGGCCCACGGATTACCGCAGCACCGGCACAGAGCAGTTCGGTCTTGATCTGGCCGATCTGGGCGGCAATCTCACCATTGCATCGACTGCCATGCGCGAGTGGATCGGGCTGACCGTCTATTGGGCGACGGGCCAGATCGAGAGCTGGTTTCCAGAACCCTGAAACAGAAGCGGCGCCCCAAGGGACGCCGCTTTTTCTGTCAATATCGCCTGAAAGTCCTATGTGCCCCTGCGGAACAGCCCGACCACGAGAGAAATCACGAGGAAGGCGAGGAACAGGAAGAACAGGATCTGCGCGATACCAGCCGAGGCGCCGGCAATGCCACCAAAGCCCAGCACGCCGGCGATCAGCGCGATTACCAGAAAAACCAGTGCATAATACAGCATGGGAAACTCCATGTTTTGATACTTGCACAAACAACGCCGCCGCTCACCGCAAGTTCCGCACGCAAAGAAAAAGGCCGGGACGAGCCGGCCTTTTCCGCAATCGTATGTAGCTGGATCAGGCCGCGGCGCGCGAGCCTTCATCGAAGAACAGCGCCTGGCTGATCAGGGCCTTCACCATGTCGGGATTGAACGGCTTGGTGACCAGGAATGTCGGTTCGGGCCGCTCCCCGGTCAGCAGCCGCTCGGGGAAAGCAGTGATGAAGATCACCGGCACCGAGTGATTGTTGAGAATGTCGTTGACCGCATCGATGCCCGAGCTGCCGTCGGCAAGCTGGATGTCGGCCAGGATCATGCGGGGCTGGGTCTGCGCAAATAGGCTCAGGGCTTCTTTGTGGGTGCGGGCAATGCTGACCACCTTGTGGCCGAGGCTCTGAACCATCTGCTCGATATCCATGGCGATCAGCGGTTCATCTTCGATGATCATGATCTCGGTGGCCACCTGGCGGGAAATGTCGGTGGACGCCTGGTCGAGCAGGTCAGCGAATTCATCCTCGCTGGTCGAGAGGATCTCGGCGGCCTGGGCATGGTTGAAGCCTTCAACCGCAACCAGCAGGAATGCCTGGCGGGGCAGGGGCGCCAGATTGGCCAGATTGGCGGCGGCGCGCTGTTCCCAGGCAAAATTCGAAGCCGGCTCCGGCACTTTCACCGCAGACGATGAAAACAGTGCCGAGAACAGCTTGTAGAGCGCAATGCGGTCATTGCTGGCTTCGGGAAACAGGGAGATATCGGCGATCAGCGCTTCGAGCGTGGCGGCGACATAGGCGTCGCCTGAGGTCTGCGAACCGGTGACGGCGCGAGAAAAACGCCGCAGGTAGGGCAGATGCGGTGCGATCCGCGTGGACAAGGACATAGACGAAAACTCCCGGGTGACGCTTGTTGTACTGTACCTCACGATGGCCCAAAACGTGTGTTGCCGAGAAAAGTTCCGGCAGTTTGGAACTTTTGCACCTCTCCGGGCATTTGGGCCACGTTACAGCGCGATAAATCAAGACTGAACGGTCAAATTCGGAATGAAGAAGGATAATCTGGTGACGCAGCAACGTGTGCGCATGCAGGCGGAGCGGGCGGACGATGGGCTCGGTCCGACCTCGGATATCGGGTCGCGTCTGCGCGCCCTTTATGGAGCGGTTCAGGACGAAGGCGTCCCCGACCAGCTTCTCGACCTGCTCGAAAAGCTCGACAGCGCCGAACAGGCACAGAGCGACAAGTCGTCCAATCGCGGTGGGGAGTAACGGCATGAATGCCGAGGGAACTTCCTTCAAGCGCGAGATGCTTGCGACCCTGCCCAGTCTGCGCGCCTTTGCGGTGTCGCTGACCGGCAAGCATGACAAGGCCGATGACCTGGTGCAGGACACTGTGATGAAGGCCTGGGCCAAGCAGTCCAGCTTCGAGATGGGCACCAATATCAAGGCGTGGCTGTTCACGATTCTGCGCAACGAGTTCTACAGCCAGATGCGCAAGCGCGGGCGCGAGGTGCAGGACACCGACGGTGCCTTTACAGAGCGTCTTTCCGTGCATCCTTCGCAATATGGTTCGATGGATCTCGAAGACTTCAAGGCAGCGCTTTCCGAGCTGCCGGATGACCAGCGTGAAGCCATCATCCTGATCGGCGCTTCGGGCTTTTCCTATGAAGAGGCGGCCTCGATCTGCGAATGCGCCGTTGGCACCATGAAGAGCCGGGTCAGCCGTGCCCGTACGCGTCTGACCGAGCTGCTCAAGGTGAGTGGCGAGTCCGATTATGGTCCCGATGCCGTCTCTGCGCAGGTGACGTCAGGCAATCACGGCTTCTGAGCGAGGCGGACCTTTATGGCTTCGGCCAGGTCCGCATCGGGCAATGGCTTGAGCAAGATAGGGGTGTCGGGCAGGCCTGGCACTCCCTCTGCACGCAGATCGTCCGCACTGATGCCAATGACGGCTATTCCGCTCTGCGCCAACTGTCGGGCGAAGGCGATCAACTCGGGCTTGTCGGTTTCGATCTCGACGATGGCCAGCGCAGCCGCTGTCCACTCGGACCTATGCTGATTGGCCTCGTCGGGGCTGCGCGCCAGAACCACCTGCGTCGCCCCCATGGCCTGCAGGGCACTTTGTATCCCCAATGCGATGATGAATTCGGTCTCGAGGACGAGAACCGTTCGGCCGTTCAGCATGGGTGTGCTTTCTGTTGGTGTGTGCCCCCGGCCTCTGATCGGCTCATCTGGCGCCCCTGTCATTTAACTATGACATGTCGGGAACGCTCCTTGCCGACATAGCGTTTGATATCTCGACTTCCAAAAGCGTCAGGAAATCAATTGAGTTTGGTCCTTCCATCTTCCGGGCGACGCGTGTCCTGCGAGCAATGCCCGTTGCGCACGCTGCCAACGTTTCGCGACTTTTCGGCCGGCGAGCTGAAATTTGTTTCCAGTTTCAAAACCGGCGAAATGACCGCCGAATCCGGAGCCGTCTTCCTGACCGAGGGTGCGCATAGCGCGCAATTATTCACCGTGCTGTCGGGCTGGGCGTTCCGCTTCAAGATGCTCGATGACGGGCGGCGGCAGATCCTGAACTATGTGCTGCCCGGCGATCTGGTCGGGTTGCAGGGCTCGGTGATCGGTGAAATGGAACATTCGGTCGAAGCGCTTTCGCCCCTGGTGCTGTGCGTGTTTCAGCGGGATCGGCTCGATGAGTTGTTTGCCAACCACCCTGGCCTTGCCTTTGACGTCACCTGGCTGGCAGCACGCGAGGAGCGGATGCTGGACGATCATCTGCTCAGCCTGGGGCGGCGCACGGCGCTCGAGCGGGCGGCCTATCTCCTGGCGTTCCTGCATGAACGGGCCAAAGCGGTTGGCCTGGGCAAGGGGCAGGGACCGCTTTCGATCCCGCTGACCCAGCAGCATGTTGCCGACACGCTGGGCCTGTCCATCGTTCACACCAACAAGACATTGCGCAAGCTGACGAACAAGGGTCTGATCCGCTGGCTGGGGCGGAGTTGCGAGGTACTCGATGCGGCCGAGCTGGCGCGCCTGGCCGGGTGGGAAGGTCTGGGTGAACCGGTCCGCCCCCTGATTTAGCCATGTCGGCCTCATTGCTGCCATCGCTGGAAAGCATTGCTCGGGCACAGCGGCCGCACCCGGCGCAGGAGCAGGAGATGAGCGTCTTGGTTGACGGGCTCAAAAGTGTCGAGGGACCGCATCTTGTCCGGCGGGGTACGCGACGCCTGGCGGTGTGGGTTTCGCTCGGCCTGGTGTGCCTGGCCGCGGTAGCGGCGCTGATGCTGATGCAGGGCATCGACCGGCAGCTCAACGACATCAACAAGACCCATGCGGTGCGCAATGCCGCGCGCGAGCTGACCCATGCACTGAGCCAGGCCGAGGCCAGCCAGCGCGGTTTTTTGCTGACGGCCGACCCGCAGTTTCTCCAGCCCTATCGAGAAGCGGTCTCAAGCCTGGATCGTCGCGTCGCGGCCCTTATGGAAATGACGACGGATGATCGTGGACAAAGCGACCGCGTGGCCAGCATCACCGGCGACATTTCAAGCAAGATGGCGGAAATGAACCGCACAGTGGAGCTGGTTTCGACGCGGCGCAGTGAAGAGGCCCAGACCCTGACAGAGACCGGCATGGGCGCGCGGCTGATGGCCGAGGTCAGCGCGACGCTGGAAGAGTTCATCGCCGAGGAAGATGCCAAGCTGGCTGATCGCAACCAGCAGATCGATCAGACCCGCACGGGCCTGGTCGCGGCGTTGATTGCCGCGCTCGCTGCGGCGGCGATCCTGGCCTATGCCCTGTTGATGCGCACGCAGAAGCAGGTCAGCGCATTGGCCCAGCGCCATCGCGGGCTGTTGAGCCAGAACGAGGCCTTGGAAGAAGAAGTGGCCGAGCGCACGCGGGATATCGAGGAGGCGCGCGCTCATGCCGAGCGCGAACGCCAGCGGGTGGAAGCGTTGTTGCAGGACACCAATCACCGCATTGGCAATTCGCTGGCCACCGTCTCTTCGCTTCTGGCCCTGCAGGTCATGCGCACTCAGTCGGACGATGTTCGCGCGGCGCTCGAAGCGGCGCGGCTGCGCGTCCATGCGGTGGCCTCGGCCCATCGTCGCCTGCGCCTGGGGGATGACCTTGAAACCGCCAGCGCTGACGAATTCCTCGCCGCGGTTCTCGAGGACCTTGCCGAAACCCAGACCGATGGCGGCCGCATCGCGGTGTGTGGCGACCTGTCGCCCATTGAAGTGAGTGCGCGCGATGCCACGACACTCGGCATCCTGGTCGGTGAGCTGGTGACCAATGCGCTCAAATATGCCTTTCCGGACGCGCGCAGTGGCACCATAACCGTCACCTTGGCGCGCGTTGAAGAAGATGTGCCGATGCTCCGCGTCAAGGATGACGGTGTGGGCATGCCGGAGGGTGACGATGCAACCGAATCAGGGCTGGGCTCGGTGATCGTCAAGCAGCTCTCGGGGCAGTTCGGCGGTGAGCCGCACTACGCGCCGGTGGAAGGTGGCGGACTCGAAGTGACAATCAGGCTTCCCGAACTGGGCCGCGCCAGGACGACAAAAAAGGATGACGCTCTTTGAAAATCCGGGCCATTTTGAACAAGGACGGCGGGACCCTGCGCACCCTGGATCTCGACGAACTCTGCGCTATGGCGACGGATCTGTTCGCGCGCGAGGGACATGAACTCGACTGCACGATCGTGGCGGGCAAGGATGTCGAAAAGGCCCTCAAGGCCGCTGCCAATGACCCGTCCGTCGAGGCGGTGATAGCCGGTGGCGGTGATGGCACGATTTCGGCGGCGGCGGGCATTGCCTTCAAGAGCAACAAGCCTCTTGGCGTGTTGCCGGCCGGCACGATGAACCTGTTTGCGCGCGCCTTGGGCATGCCCCTGGAGCTGGATCGTGCCTTGACTGCCATTGCGCGCGGGCAAGTCGACCGGATCGACATCGCCACGGCCAATGGCCGGCCTTTTGTACATCAGTTCGGGGTGGGCATTCATGCGCGCCTGGTGCGCATCCGCAATGGCATGGTCTATCGCAGCCGTGTCGGCAAGATGCTGGCCAGCCTGCGCGCCATTCTGGCGGCAGCGGTCAACCCGCCGCGCTTTGAGGTCGAGTTGCATACAGAGAAGGGCGACAGGACCGTGACCGCGACGGGCGTGGCGATCTCCAACAATCCGCTTGACGACAGTCCCGTGCCGGTGGCCACAACGCTCAATTCAGGGCGGCTCGGGGTCTATGTGGCACGCAGTGTTTCCACCCGGGAATTGCTCAACCTGGCGCTCGATGTGATGAGCGGACGCTGGCGCGCCAATCCAGCCGTCAGCGAAACCGAAGTGCGCGATCTGATCCTGCGATTTCCCAAGCGCAAGCGGGGCACCCATGCCGTGGTCGACGGGGAACTGATCGATCTGGAAAATGCCGTGGATCTACAATTGCATCCACTGGCCCTGCCGGTGATCCGGCCGCCCGCAGACATGCGCACCAATGGCCGCTGACACTCGCGCGTCAGGCCTCGCCCCCGTCATCGTTGTCACGCAACAGGGCAATGGCGGCTATGGCTGCGGCAGGCAGTCCGAGGCGCAACAGCATGGGTGATCTGGTCAGCAGTGGCAGGGCGGTGAGCGCGGCGGTGGTGAGGAACGTACTGGTTTCCTTGGCCCTGCGGCGTTCCGCCAGTTCCCGCTGCCGGTGGCTGCGGCCGATCAGCGAGCCCAGATAAACTGCAAGAGCAAGAACCAGAAACGTTCCTGCCAGAATGAGGGCGGCGATGATCGGCCCGACAATGTCGGCCAGTGCCATAAAGCCGGCCGCGATCAGGAAGCCAACGGCAATGGTGCAGAACAGCGCAATCAGCCCCCAGACCAGGGCTGCGGCCTTGGCCTTGGATGCAAGGCCTTCAACCTCCAGCCCCAGCAGGGAAGCGAGCGGCGAAATCAGACCCATAATTAGTGCCGGGTGAGCAGGGCGAAGACGAAGCCGATCCCGGCTGCCGCGGCTACGGCCGTCAATGGCTTTTCGCGGATAGTATCCTTGAGCTGTTTTTCGGCCTGGGTCACCTGGTCCTGTGCGTCGTCCAGCAAGTGCTGGCCGCGGGCCTGCAATTGCTTGACCTCACTGGTCGCCACTGCGCGCGCCTCTCCGACCTTCTCGCCGGAGAGCTTTCCCAGCGTGTCGGAAATCGCCCTGATGTCGGCCTGAAGCTGGGCGACCTGCGCCTCCAGTTCCTGCTCGCGGGTCTCGGTCTTGGCCTTGGCGGCAGCACCACCATTGCCGGCCTTGCGGCGGGAAGGGGCCATATCGGAAGTCGTAGCCATTGGACGCTCCTTGTTGTGTTGTCGGAACAACGCCAGGGACTGGCAGGAGTTCCGCGCGGATTGGGTGAAAAAAGAAGTCCCGACAAGCCCTTGGCCTGTCGGGACAAAAGGTGCGGATCAAAAGGGGGGCGACCATCGATCCGCAAGGGCACAATCCATTTTCAAGGAAACCAGAGGGACCTGGCGTGCCCGTTTGGGTTTATGCGGGGGCTAGATGCGACCCATCAGAACCAGGATCAGCACCACGACCAGAACGACGCCGAGAATGCCCGAGGGAAAGTAGCCGAAGCCACGTGAATATCCCCAGGTCGGCAGCGCGCCGATCAGCAAGAGAATAAGAATGATCAGAAGTATCGTACCCATTGAACCCTCCGGGATCTGTTGTTGGCTGGTGCGCCGTTTCGACCCTAGAGAAGGGCGACCAGCAGGGCGGTGGCGGTCGCCAGGATGAGGGAGGCGGGAAGAAGAGCTAGAGCCACTTCGGCGAAGCGCGACTGGTGGTCGTAGAGGTCGTCGCTCCAGGTGGCTGCGGTGACCCGGCTGTTGCCATCATGGGTTCTGAACTGGGACTGGTTCATCGTCGTCATCTCCTGCGATCCGGTTTGCCGGACCTTTCCTGGCGGGGCCGCTCGGCCCGCGTGCCAAAAGAACGAGGTGATGACGATTTTGGTTCCGTTGCCGGGTTACTCGACGCGCAGCACGTCCACCGATTGCTTGGTCTCATGCGAGCCATGGGTGCGCAGAACACCAACAATGGGCGAGATGTCGGAATAGTCGCGCCCATGGCCGATCGAGATATGGTCGGGTCCGGCAATCATGGCATTGGTGGGATCGAACTCGACCCAGCCCAGATGCTGGCCGCACCAGGCCCGCACCCAGGCATGCATGGCATCGGCCCCTTCAAGGCGCGCCTGCCCTTCCGGTGGATTGGTGCGCAGGAAGCCCGATACATAGCCGGCTGGAATGCCAAGGCCGCGCAGGCCCGCAATCATCACATGGGCGAAATCCTGGCAGACGCCCTTGCGCAGCTCGAAGGCCTCGGCCGGGCGGGTTTCGACATCGGTCGCCTTGGGGTCATATTCGAAGTCCCTGTGGATCGCCATGCACAGTGCGGTGGCAACGCCCAGCGTCGTGGGCGCGTCCGCCGCCACGGCGCGCGCATAGTCGGTGATCGCCGGAACCATCTGGACACGGGACGAGGCGGCCAGGAAGTGCTGCGGGCTGGTGGACGCCACCGACCAATATTGCCCGATCTCGCGGGAGAGTTGCGCCAGTGGCGGAGACAGGTCTGCGGGCGGCGAGAATTCCTCGATCTGTACACGTGCGGTTAGGCGGATGGTCAGCTTGTCATGCGGTTCGGTCATGGTGATGGCGGTCACCGAATTGCCGAAAAAGTCGAGAAAGCCGCTCTGGCGCGCTGGCGCCGGTTCAATGGCCAGCGAGGACGCAATCACACGCTGCAGGCCCGGCACATTGGCTGGCGCCACGCGAATGTGGTGGCGGCCGCCATGCACCGGGGCGTCATAGTCATATTCGAGAGCCAGGCGGATATCGTAGAGCATCTGTCCCGCCCTCAGGTGAAATAAGCCGCGGCGATCAGGCTGGACAGCATGCCCACATCGTCAGCCAACCGGTCGAGCCGCGCCGGTGTCATGTCGCTGGCTTCGGCGATGACCAGATCGGTGTGGATCTCCAACGCCAGCTTGGCGGCAGGGGATAGTTGTTCATCGTCAATGCCGCCGGGCAGGGCTTCGATCTGGTCGCGCAATTCGGCGAGCTGGAACAGAACCGAACGCGGATTGAGGGGATCGAGCACCAGCAGGTCGACAGCGCTCAGCGCTCCGGCCGTGACTGAATAGCGGCGCCGATGCGACATTACGCTGTCGCCGATTTCGAGCAGCATTTCGACCGAACCGTCCGGGGCGTCGGGGGCCGACAGCCAGGCTGTGACGCGCGCCATCTGGATAGCCCGTTCCAGCCGCCGCCCCAGTTCAAGAAAGCGCCAGCCGGCAAAGCGATACATGTTCTCGTGCACCAGGCCCGAGAAGCCGGCCAGCTTGCGCAGCAGCACAGTCATGGCGCGGGTGGCATCATCGCCCGTGTCGATGCGCGCGGCAAAGCGCTTGGCGGTCTTTTGCAGGTCGGTCAGGGCCAGCCAGCCATCGGGCGAGAAGCGGTCGCGGATTTGTCCGGCGCTGTGCACCGCGCTGTCGATGGAGGCCAGCAGTCCCTGCGGCATGGCTTCGGCGGCATCGACATCAAGCGTTTCGAGCAGCGCTGCGCAATGGGTCAGGATCGGCAGGTCTGGCTTGGAGAGTTCGGCCAACCGGGCATTATAAGCGCGCAGGATGCGCACGGTCGCTTCACAGCGCTCGGCATAGCGGCCCAGCCAGATGAGGTTGTCAGCGGCACGGCTGGGCAGATTGCCCGGCGCATTGCGCACCAGCTTTTCACCCTCGCGCGGCAGCAGCGAGACCTGTTCGACCGGCTTGCTCGACAGCACCCAGACGTCGGCGGCCTGGCCGCCGCGTTGCATGGCCAGGGCCGTCGTGTCGGTGGTGGAACCGACACGGGCAAAGCCGCCCGGCATGATGGTCCAGCCTTCATCGGTACGGGCGGCATAGACGCGCAGGGTAATGGGCCGCGGCTCGAGCTTGCCATCGACATAGACCGGCGCGGTGGAGAGTCGAACCGGCTCCTGCCCGACATAGGCGCCGCCATCATTGGCGATGCGGGATTTGAGGTCAGCCTTCTGTTCGGCGGTCATGCTGGCGCCAAGGGCGGTGCCGCGCAGATCGTCGAACGGCAATTGCGTGGAGAAGGCGGGTCCGATCATGAGTTGATCGAAATTATCGAGCACGAATTCGCGCTCGGCGCCCTGGCCGCACCACCAGGTGGCGATTTCGGGCAGTTCGAGCCCCGTACCCAGCAAATGCTTGCACAGGCGCGGCATGAAGGCGGCCAATGCCCGCGTTTCCATGATGCCGGTGCCCAGCGCATTGATCATCGAGATCGAGCCGGCGCGCAACGCCTCGACCATGCCGGGGGTGCCGATATGGCTGTCATAGCGCAATTCGAGCGGATCAGCGAAGCTGGCGTCGAGCCGGCGCCAGAGCACGCTGACCGGCTTGAGGCCGGCCACGGTGCGCACCATGACCTGCCCGTCCTCGACCACCAGATCCTCGCCCTCAAGCAGCATCAGCCCCAGATAGCGGGCGATATAGGCATGTTCGAAATAGGTTTCGTTGAGCTGGCCGGGGGTGAGAATGCCGACGCGCCCGCCATCGCGCTGGGCCTGGTTGAACAGCGCATCGCGGAAGCCGCGGAAGAAGCCGGCCAGCCGGTTGATATTGAGCGAGGCGTAGATTTCGGACAGGGCGCGGGTAGTGGCCACGCGGTTTTCCAGGGCAAAGCCGGCACCCGAGGGCGCCTGCGTCCGGTCCCCCAACACCCACCAGGACCCGTCCGGCCCACGTCCCAGTTCGAAGGCGCAAAAATGCAGATAGTGCCCGCTGACCGGCCGTATCCCGACCAGGGGGCGCAGGAATTCGCTGTTCTGGGCGATCAGCTCGGGCGGCAGCAGGCCTTCCTGCACCAGCGTGTTGTTGCCATAGATGTCGGCGACAATGGCTTCGAGCAGTTCGGCGCGCTGGGTCAGCCCGCTCGAAATCTGTACCCAGTCGGCTTCGTCGATCAGCAGCGGGATATGGGCCAGGGGCCAGGCGCGTTCCTTGCCCTCGGCCCCGTCATATTTGCGGTAGAACACCCCGGCATCGCGCAGATACTGGTCGGCGCGCTCGACCCGGGCGGCCAGTTCGGACGGCCCCAGCGCATCGAAGGCTGCCATGAGTTTATCCCAGCCGGGCCGTATGGCGCCGGACGGGTCGATCATCTCGTCCGGCACGCCGGGCAGCAGGCGGTAATCAGCAATGATGCTGGGGCCGGCCGGGGGCTTGCCGCGGGTCTGCTGATTCCGCGAACTCATGGCATTACGTGAACCGCGCCGGCCGCCTGAGGTCAAGCGTCAGCGGAAACTCATCCGCAGGCTTTTCGGGGGTGAGGCGATATCCACCCGGGGTGTGGTTATGCGGCACGAAGCGTGCCAGCCGCCGGGCCTCGGCTTCATTGCCATTGACCGGAAAGGTTTCGTAGTTGCGTCCGCCCGGATGGGCGACGTGGTAGGTGCAGCCGCCGATCGGCCGGCCGGTCCAGTTGTCGTAGATGTCAAACACCAGCGGCGCGTGCACCGGTATGGCCGGATGCATGCCCGAAGCCGGCTGCCAGGCCTTGAAGCGCACCCCCGCTACGGCTCCGCCAGCAGCGCCTGCCGGTTGCAGTGGCATTGGACGCTGGTTGCAGGTCACCGTGTAGCGGCCCGGATTGTCGCATTCGAGACGCACCTGCAGCCGCTCCACCGATGAATCGACAAAGCGCACCGTACCGCCGATCGCGCCCTGTTCTCCCATCACATGCCAGGGCTCCAGCGCCTGGCGCAGTTCGAGCCTGACCCCATCCACCTCTACCTCGCCGCAGAAGGGGAAGCGGAACTCGAGCTGGGCGGCGAACCATTCGGGCTCGAAGTCAAAGCCATGCTGGCGCAAATCCTCCAGCACGCCGAGGAAATCCTGCCAGACAAAACTTCCAAGCATGAAGCGGTCGTGCAGGCTGGTACCCCAGCGTGTGAAGTCACCCGAAAGCGGCTTGTCCCAATAGCGGGCAATCAGGGCCCGGATCAGCAATTGCTGGGCGAGCGACATGCGCGCATTGGGCGGCATTTCGAAGCCGCGAAACTCCACCAGTCCCAGCCGCCCGGTGGGGCCATCGGGCGAATAGAGCTTGTCGATGCAGATTTCGGCGCGGTGTGTATTGCCGGTGACATCGACCAGCAGATTGCGGAACAGCCGGTCGGTCAGCCAGGGCAGAGGCGGGGCGCCTCCGCCCGGCGCCGGCACCTGGGCCATGGCGATTTCGAGCTCGTACAGGCTGTCGTGCCGTGCCTCATCCAGGCGGGGGGCCTGGCTGGTCGGGCCGATGAACATGCCCGAGAATAGATAGCTCATCGAGGGGTGGCGCTGCCAATGCAGCACCAGCGATTTCAAGAGGTCCGGCCGGCGCAGGAACGGGCTGTCATGCGGCGTGGCTCCGCCGACCACGACATGATTGCCCCCGCCGGTGCCGACATGCTTGCCATCGATCATGAACTTGTCGGCGCCCAGGCGGCACTGGCGCGCCTCCTCGTAGACGGCCTCCGTGGTGGCCACGCAATCATCCCAGCTGGAAGCGGGGTGGATATTGACCTCGATGACGCCTGGATCAGGCGCCACGCGAATGACGTTGAGCCGCGGGTCCTGTGGCGGGGCATAGCCTTCAACATGGATCGGCTGGCCGATCTGCTTGGCTGCGGCTTCAGCGGCAGCGATCAGTTCGAGAAAGTCCTCCAGTGCCTCCACCGGGGGCAGGAAGACGCAGAGGCGGTGCTCGCGCACTTCGGCGGTGACGGCGGTGCGCACCTCGCCCTCGATCTCGCTGATGACCTGTTCGGTGATGTCCTGCTGCTCGGTCGCGGCGGTGAAGCCGGCGGCGGCCTGGGCGCGCGGATCGGTTTCAAGCCCGGTCTTCTTGCGCGCCAGGATTTCTTCGGGATCGGGCAGCGGCCCGCGCGGCGCGCCAGGATCCATGGGTACCACATGCGGAAAGTCCGTGGCCTTCAAATGCTTGAGCGAACTCAAGGGCAGGCGATAGCCGGCCGGGCTGTCGCCGGGCGCCAGGAACAGCTTGCCGCGCCGCGTCTTCCATTTTTCGGTCAGCCAGGGGCTCGAGGCCCTGGCGTTCCAGCGCTGCACGGGCAGCACATAGCCGGTGGGGTTGGTCAGTCCGCGCTCGAATACCTTGGCAATGCGCGAGCGCGCCTCAGGATCGGCCAGTTCGGAATTGGCGGGGTCGACATTGGCCGGCAGATTGGCTTCCTTGAGCAGCCATTCGCCGGGGTCTTCATAGGCCTCGTCGATGGTCTCGCCGGTCAGTCCGAGATTGTGCGCAAAAGCATCGAGGAATTTCCGCGCATCCTCGTGCGTGGCGCTGGTCCTGACGCCTTCCTGGGCAATCAGCTTTTCGTCCTGCCAGACCGGCTTGCCGTCGACGCGCCAATAGAGCGAGAAGGTCCAGCGCGGCAGGGTTTCGCCGGGATACCACTTGCCCTGGCCATGGTGCAGCATGCCATTGGGCGCAAAGCGCTGGCGCAGGCGGCGGATCAGCGCATCGGCCAGGCGCCGCTTGGTGGGACCGACTGCGCCGGCATTCCACTCATCGGCTTCGAAATCATCGATGGACACAAAGGTCGGCTCGCCCCCCATGGTGAGGCGCACATCCTGCTCGATGAGTTTTTCGTCGACCTTTTTGCCCAGGGCATTGAGCCGCTCCCAGCTCTCGTCGGAGAACGGCTTGGTGATGCGCGGATGTTCGGCAATCCGGGTCACCCGCATGTCGAAGGCGAAGTCGACTTCGGCAAAAGAGGCAAAGCCGGAGATCGGCGCGGCATTGCGATAATGCGGGGTTGCCGCCAGCGGCACATGGCTTTCGCCGGTCAGCAGGCCCGAGGTGGGATCAAGGCCAATCCAGCCTGCGCCCGGCAGATAGACTTCCGCCCAGGCATGCAGATCGGTGAAATCGTGGTCGGTGCCCGCCGGGCCATCGAGCGAGACGATATCGGGCTTGAGCTGGATCAGATAGCCCGAGACAAAGCGCGCAGCGAGGCCGAGATGGCGCAGGATGTTGACCAACAGCCAGCTCGAATCCCGGCACGACCCCTTGCCATTGCCAAGCGTCTCCTCGGGCGTCCATACGCCGGGCTCGAGGCGGACAATATAGTTCACCACGCTTTGCAGATGGGCGTTGAGCTCGGTGACGAAAGTGACGGTGTTTTTCGGGCTCTTGTCGAGCCCATTGAGGAATTTCTGCAGCAGCGGCCCGGCCGGCTCGGGCTTCATGTAGATCGTCAGGTCGTCGCGCAAATCCTCGGGATATTGGAACGGCCAGGTCTCGCCGCTCTCTTCGACGAAAAAGTCGAACGGATTATAGACCGTCATGTCGGCCACCAGGTCGACCTCGATCTTGAGCTCGGTCACCGGCTCGGGAAACACGAAGCGCGTCAGGAAGTTGCCATAGGGATCCTGCTGCACATTGACGAAGTGCAGGCTGGGGCTGACCCGAAGCGAGTGGCTGAGCACCTTGGTCTTGGAATGCGGCGCCGGCTGCAGGCGAATGACCTGCGGCTGAAGGGTGACCGGACGGTCATACTTGTAATGGGTCAGGTGATAGATGGCGGCTTTGATCGACATGCAGCTTCTGTCGCTCGCTTTAAGGCCACTGATTTTGGCTTCCCGGAAAGGAGCTTATCGGGGATCGCGACGCGTGGATAGGCGGATTGAAGATGGTCACAGTGCACGAGCGTGGATCACTCCCGCACTTGATCCGGCCTCACAAGGGGAAGTGATACATCAGCCCTGACGCCGAGGTCCTTTGCATCCCTTCCCTTGAGAGGGAGGGGCAGAGGGTGGGGTGACAACCCCTGATCGAGCGCGCCTCACTCCAAGCCGTCGATCACCTGACGCTGTTTGAGCATTTCAAGAAATATGCGGTAATCGCGGTCGAATTGCGCCCGCGCCTCGGCCCTGGGTGCGCGGGCGGTGCCGCCCTGTTGCATGGCCAGGCACGCCTGGTCGAGGCTGGGATAGAGCCCGGCGGCATTGGCGGCGACCATGGCCATGCCGAGCAGGGTCGCATCCGGCGTCGAGGGTTCGACCACGGTGCAGCCCGTCGCGTCGGCATAGAGCTCCATCAGCAGCGGATTGCGGGTATGGCCGCCGGTGATATGCAGCGTGTCGATGGCATAGCCCTTGGTGTTGAGGGTATCGAGAATATGCCGCACGCCGAGCGCAATGGAGACACAGGTGCGCCAATAGAGCCGGCAGAGACTGTCAAAGTCACTGTCCAGCGTCAGGCCGGAAATCACGCCCAATGCCGATGGGTCGCCCAGAGGCGAGCGATTGCCATGGAAGTCAGGCAGCACATGCAGGCGGCTGGCCAGGTTGAGGCCCTCGCTTTGGCGCAGTTCCATCACCCGGTTGCAAATGGCCAGGTGCTTGTCGCGGGTCGGCTCGCCTCCCGCGCTGTGCCAGAGAATGATGTGGTCGAGCAGCGCGCCGGTGGCCGACTGGCCCCCTTCATTGAGCCAGACACCGGGCAGCACGGCGCCGAAGTAGGGGCCCCAGACGCCGGAGGTCGGCCGGTCTTCGGCGGAAAGCGCCATGACGCAGCTCGATGTTCCGGCGATCAGGGCCAGATGCCGGTCGATGGTGTCGACATCGGCGGTAAAGGCGCCCAATACCCCCAGGGCTCCGGCATGGGCGTCGATCAGTCCGGCGCCGACGCGGCAGGCCGTGGTCAGGCCAAGCTGGTTCGCGGCCTCGGCCGTCAACGGACCGAGATCGGCGCCGACGGGGCTGGCCTTTTGCGGCAGGGCGGCCTTTTCGAGCAGGTCTTCGAGACCAACCCTGGCCAGAAAGTCATGCCGCCAGCTTTGCACATCATGGCCCAGATAGGTCCATTTGCAGGTCAAGGTCGATTGCGAGCGGGCCAGCGAGCCGGTGGCCTTCCAGGAGAGGAAATCGGCCAAGTCGAACATCTGCCCGGCGCGGTCCCAGCTTTGCGGCAAATGCCGCTTGAGCCACATCAGCTTGGGCACTTCCATTTCCGGCGACATGACGCCCCCGGCAAAGTGCAGCACCTCGTGGCCGGTGCGGGTGCATTCGTCGGCCTCGTCCAGCGCACGGTGATCGAGCCAGACAATGGTGTCCCATCGGTCCTCGCCGTCGCGCGAGACGGTGACCGGGGCGCCCGATGCGTCCCGCACCACCAGTGAGCAAGTGGCGTCAAAGGCGATGCCGGAGACCTCGGCGGGCTTTGCATCCGCTATAGTCATGGCACCGCGCACGGCCTCACACACGGCCTGCCAGATCTGGCTGCTGTCATGCTCGGCGAAATTGGCATCGGTGCGCCGCATCAGGATGGGCACTTCGTGACGGCCACGAAACTGGCCATCGCGCGTGAAGACACCGGCCCGGGCGCTGCCGGTTCCTACATCCACACCCACCAGGAAGTCTTGCGACACGCCGCCCTCTTATGTTCGGTCCGGGCGGACCATAGCGAATGGGATTGCTAGCGACTAGAGGGGGAAAGGCGGAGGCAAAACCTAGTGCTAATCCGCCAGATACCCCTCGAGCGTCCGGGCGGTGCCTTGGGTCCAGAGGGCGTTGAGGGCCTTGGTGAAGGCGGCGATGAAGTCGGGGGCCTTGGCCAGATCGCCGTAGATGTCGGCCATTTCGAGCCACGCCTTGGGGTTGTCCCTGGCCTTGATGGCCTGGGCGTTGAGGCGGTCCCAGTTGGGGTCGTTCGGCTCGATCACCGCGCCGCTATCGGTGGTGCCGAAGCAGTAGCGGCACCAGAGGGCCGAGACGAGCGCCAGGCCGGTGACGCTCTGGCCATCGCGAATGCGATCAAGCGCCGAGGGGATGATGAATTTGGGCTGCCGGTTGGAGCCGTCCAATGCCAGGCGCCGAACGGTGTCGCCGATCTTGGGATTGGCGAAGCGCCGTTCACAGAGTGCGAAATAGTCATCGAGATCGGTATCGGGCACGGGGGGCACAACCGGAATGATCTCTTCGGCTTCGACCTTCTTGAGGAAAGCCGAGACCAGCGGGTGCTCCATGGCCTCGTGCACGAAATGAATGTCGAGCAGCCCGGCCGGATAGGCAATGGTGGCATGCCCGCCATTGAGAATACGGATCTTCATGTGTTCATAGGGCGCCACGTCGGGCACGAACTGCACGCCGACCTTTTCCAGCGCCGGCCGGCCGGCGGGGAAATTGTCTTCGAGCACCCATTGCTTGAAGCTTTCGCAGAACACCGGCCAGGCATCGTCGATCCCAAACTGATCGGCGAGCAGTGTCTTCTCGCGATCCGAGGTGGCGGGGGTGATGCGGTCCACCATGCCATTGGGGAAGGCGACTGAGGATTTGACCCATTCGGCCAGTTCCGGGTGGATCAGCGCGGCCAGCCCGGCCACGGCATTTTCGGTAATATGGCCATTGCCCGGAATATTGTCGCAGCTCATCACCGTGAAGGGCACGATGCCCGCCTCGCGCCGACGCACTAGACCTGCCAGGATCAATCCGAACGCGGTTTTCGGCGCGTCGAAGTGGGCTGCGTCATGAACAATGTCGGGGTGGGTCGGGTCGAATTTCTGCGACGCAGGGTCGATATAATAGCCGCCCTCGGTGATGGTCAGCGAAACGATGCGAATGGCCGGGTCAGCCAGCTTGGCGATAACCGCCGCGCTGTCGCCGGGCGGCAGGTAGTCGATCATGGCGCCGGTGACATGGGCGGCGCTGGTGTCCGCTTCCTGCTCAACCACGGTGGTGAACCAGTCCTGGCCCATCAGTTTTTGCCGCATGGCCTCATCGGCCTGGCGCACGCCGGCGCCCACCAGCGCCCAGTCATGGCCCTCGCCCAGATTGAACAGGGCATCGAGATAGACCGCCTGATGGGCGCGATGGAAATTGCCGACACCGAAATGCACGATGCCGGGGGTGAGGTCGGCGCGGTCATAGGCCGGGGTGGCAGCGGAGTTGATCGCTGGAAGCGCTGCTGCGGAGAGCCTGATGGTCATGGTCGTTGGTCCTAAAGCGCCAGGCCCGCCGCATCGAAGCGGTAGATGCGGTTGGCATCGGGCGTGAGATAGACCTTGTCGCCATGGCTGAAGGTCTGGTCGCCATCGGTGCGCACGGTCATCAGGCCCAGGCCTTCAACCTCGACATGCAGGAAGGTGTCGGAGCCGAGCTGTTCGGCGACATTGACGGTACCGGCCCATTGCCCGGCTCCGGCGGTGGTCGAAAGGGTGAAGTGCTCGGGGCGCACGCCGATGGCATGGGCCTTGTGCTTTTCGGCCTCAGGGCCATCGACAAAGTTCATCTTGGGCGAGCCGATAAAGCCGGCGACGAAGCGGTTGGCGGGCTTCTTGTAGAGTTCGAGCGGAGAGCCGAACTGTTCGACATTGCCCGCATTGAGCACCACGATACGGTCGGCCATGGTCATGGCTTCGACCTGGTCATGGGTCACGTAGATCATGGTGGTCTTGAGTTGCTGGTGCAGCTCGGTGATCTCGAGCCGCATGTTGACGCGCAGCGCCGCATCGAGATTGGACAGCGGCTCGTCGAACAGGAATGCCTTGGGTTCGCGCACGATGGCGCGGCCAATGGCGACGCGCTGGCGCTGGCCACCGGACAGGGCGCGCGGGCGGCGATCGAGATAGGAGCCCAGGTTCAGCGTGCGGGCGGCGTAGTCGACTTTCTGGTCGATGATGGCCTGGGGCGTCTTGGCCATCTTCAATGGGAAGGCGATGTTGTCGCGCACGCTCATATGCGGATAAAGCGCATAGGACTGGAACACCATGGCCAGGCCTCGCCGGGCGGGCGGCGCGCCGGTGACGTCCTCGCCATCAAGCTTGATATGCCCCGAGGAGGTGTCTTCCAGCCCGGCGATCAGGCGCAGCAGGGTTGACTTGCCGCAGCCCGAGGGGCCGACAAAGACAACGAACTCGCCGTCTTTGATTTCAAGCGAAATGTCCGGGATGATTTCGACTTCACCGAAGGACTTGTTGACGTGTTCGAGGGTAATCGAGCCCATGATTTTGGTCCTTTATTTGACGGCGCCGAAGGTGAGGCCACGCACGAGCTGCTTCTGGCTGAACCAGCCCAGCAACAGGATTGGGGCGATGGCCAGGAGCGAGGCGGCCGACAGCTTGGCCAGGAACAGGCCCTGGGGCGATGAGAATGAGGAGATGAAGGCGGTCAGCGTGCCGGCCCGGCCCGAGGTCAGGGTAATGGTCCAGAACGCTTCGTTCCAGGCCAGGATCACATTGAGCAGCAAAGTCGAGGCGATGCCGGGGATGGCCATGGGCACGAGCACATGGACAATCTCGTTCCAGAGTTCGGCGCCATCCATGCGGGCGGCTTCCAGGATATCGACCGGGATTTCCTTGAAGTAGGTGTAGAGCATCCAGATGATGATCGGCAGGTTGATCAGCGTCATGATGATGGTCAGGCCATGCACCGTGTCGAGCAGCCGCAGATCGCGGAAGATCAGGTAGATCGGGATCAGCACACCCACCGCCGGCATCATCTTGGTGGAAAGCATCCACATTAGGATGTCCTTGGTGCGCTTGGTCGGGGCAAAGGCCATCGACCAGGCCGCCGGAATGGCGATGACGAGGCCCAGAACGGTCGAGCCGACTGACACCAGGATCGAGTTCCAGGCGTGCTTGATATAGTCAGAGCGGTCCTGCACATCGAAGAAATTGTCGAGCGTGAAGGTCAGCGGCAGGAAGGTGGGCGGGGAAGCGATGGCCTCGGCCTCGGTCTTGAAGGCGGTGACAATGGTCCAGAGGATCGGCGAGAACAGCAGGAGGGCCACGGCCCATGCCAGGATTGTGAAGCCGGTCTTGGTCTGGACGGATACGTTGCGGGCCATGATGTTTCTCCCTAAGCGTCCAGGTTCTTGCCGACGGCGCGCATCAGGAAGATGGCGACGATATTGGCGATGATGACCGCGACGACGCCTCCGGCCGAACCGGCGCCGATGTCGTTGGAGAGGATACCGGTGCGGAACACCAGGAAAGCGATATTGGTCGAGGCATAGCCCGGCCCGCCGCCGGTGGTGACGCGGATTTCCGCGAAGATGCCGAGGAGGAATATGGTCTGGATCAGGATCACGATGGTGATCGCCCGAGCCATGTGCGGCAGGATGATGTAGCGGAAGCGGTTCACCGCATTGGCGCCATCCATCTCTGCGGCCTCGCGCTGCTCCTCGGAGAGCGATTGCAGGGCCGTGAGCAGGATCAGCGTGGCAAAGGGCAGCCATTGCCAGGCGACGATGACGATCACCGAAAACAGCGGATATTGCGCGAACCAGTCCACCGGCTCGAGCCCCAGCGCTTCGAACAAATGCCCGAGCATGCCATAGCCGGGATGCATGAAGCCGTTTTTCCAGATCAGCGCCGCCACCGGGGGCATGACGAAGAAAGGCGAGATCACCAGGATGCGCAAAATGCCCTGGCCCCAGACGGGCTGGTCGAGCAGCAGCGCCAGGAACGTGCCGCCGATAACGGTGATCAGCAGCACCCCGCCGACCAGCAGAAGCGTATTGACCAACGCTTGGGTGAAGCTGGGATCGCCGATGACGTACTCATAATTACCCCAGCCGGCAAAGCCGGTCATCATCGGGTTGATGAGGCTGTAGTTCTGGAAAGAGAACCAGATGGTCATGGCCAGTGGCACGATCATCCAGATCAGGAGCACGATGACGGCGGGTGCCATCATGGTGCGCGCCAGGGTGCGAGTCTGCCGGGTTGCCATCCATTCCTCCCAGGGCCGATCAGGTCTGCCCGATTTTTCCGGGTCCATCGGTCCTCATCGGATGGTCACCAGAGGTGGCCATCGGATCAGGCCCGCCAGCCTGCGGCAAGGCCGCAGTGCCAGGGACGGAGCCGTCCGGCGTCCTGAGGGGGACGCGTTTGCCGGGCGGCTCCCGTTCGGGACGCAGATGCAAGGGAGGACGAACAATCCGTGCATAGGGTCCGGAGGAGGGCGGCCGGAGGAGAGGTTCCGGCCGCCTCAGGCTTTGGAGGAAGCCTTACTGGATATAGCCAGCCCGGGTCATGTCGCGGGTGGTGGCGTCCTGGGCCTGGGCCAGGGCGTCATCAGCCGACATCTGACCGGCAAGGGCCGCCGAGAAGAGCTGGCCGACATTGGTGCCGATGCCGGCAAATTCCGGGATCGCCACGAACTGCACACCCACATACGGCACCGGCTGGACGGTCGGCTGGGTGGGATCGGCCGCGTAGATCGAGCCCATGGTCATTTCCGCAAACGGGGCGGCAGCCTGGTAGTCCGGGTTTTCGTAGAGCGAGATGCGGGTGCCCGGGGGTACGTTGGCCCAGCCTTCTTCGGCCGCAACCAGTTCGAGATAGTCCTTGGAGGTCGCCCAGCCGATGAACTGCTCGGCGGCATCGGCATTCTGCGAAGAGGCCGGGATCGCCAGCGACCAGGCCCAGAGCCAGTTGCCGCGCTTGCCCAGGCCATTGTCCGGTGCCAAGGCGAAGCCGACCTTGTCGGCCACGGTCGAGTCGTCGGGGTTGGTCACAAAGGACGCAGCCACGGTGGCGTCGATCCACATGCCGCATTTGCCCTGCTGGAACAGGGTCAGGTTCTCGTTGAAGCCGTTGGACGAGGCACCCGCAGGGCCGGCATCGGCCATCAGCGAGAGATAGGTGTCCAGCGTTTCCTTCCATTCGGGGCTGTCGAATTGCGGGTTCCAGTCCTCGTCGAACCAGCGGGCACCAAACGAATTGGACATGGCCGTCAGGAACGCCATGTTCTCGCCCCAGCCGGCCTTGCCACGCAGGCAAATGCCGTTGATGTCGTTGTCACGATCGGTCATGGCGCGGGCGGCTTCACCGATGAATTCCCAGGTTGGGGCTTCCGGCATTTCAAGGCCCGCCGCTTCCATCAGATCGGTGCGATACATGATGAAGGAGCTCTCGCCATAGAAGGGCGCGGCATAGAGCTTGCCATCGACCGAGAGGCCGTCGCGGATCGGGGGCAGCAGGTCATCAACGTCATATTCGGCATCGGCGCTGAGGCCGTCGAGCGGCTTGAGCCAGCCCTGGCCGGCCCAGATCGGGGCTTCATAGGTGCCGATGGTCATGATGTCGTACTGGCCGCCATTGGTGGCGATGTCCGTCGTCACGTTCTGGCGCAGCGTGTTCTCTTCCAGAACCACCCAGTTCAGCTCGATCCCGGTTTCTTCGGTGAAGGCGCTCGACAGGCCCTGCATGCGGATCATGTCGCCATTGTTCACAGTGGCAATGGTGAGCGTCTGCGCAGAAGCGGTGCCGACGAGGGCGAGCGTCAAAACGCCCGCGAAAAGCGGTGTCAGTCTCATAGAAATCCTCCCAGATGCCGAAACGGGCATTTGCCTCGGCTATGAGCAAATGTTCACAAATGCGGCGCGCGAGTCAAGCAGGCTTTTGCGCAGATTTCTGCCGTACGTGCGTCAGATGGCCCGAAGGCGAGGTGCAGCGGGGCTGGAGAAAGTCTTGGGCAATGCGGTTGTGGTTGGGGCTATTGCCCGGAATCGGGGCGCCAGATTGGTGCAATGACGTGAAGATGGGTTGTCACCTGCCATCCAAGCCTTGCACAGCTTCGCCCCGCCCACCGGACGTCACCCTCGGCGTTGAGCCGAGGGCTCTGTGCTTGGTTGGCGGGTATGGGGTGGGTTTCTGCCGGTCAGGTATTGGCAGATTTGCGCATTAAGCGGACAATGCTTTCTCAATCTGGGGTGCTGCCTGTGACTCTGATAATTCTGGCGCTTCTGAATATTCCCATCCAGATGTTCGGGTATGCCACGACTTGTACACAAGGAGATAGCGGCAGTGCTTTAGCAAGTTCCGTTCTCTCGGGCCTGCTCTTGGGCGCTATGGCAGTGCTTTTGCTAGGCAAAAGGGCGGCAAATGGACTGGCCGCCAGTTCGCTAGTAGTCACGGCTATTTTGCTGGTTGGAACCCTCGCATTCACCTCCCCTATTTGGGGCGGGACCATAAGATACGGCACACCATGCGGTGCGGACTTCGCGTTCTATGCACTCGAAGTGCCAGACCGAGCCCTTGTCCTTTTTAGCTATCTCGCGCATCCACTGTTGAACGTTGCACTCTGCTTGCGGCTAATAGGCAAGAGGCTCTCCGTTCAGAAACCGTCCACCTGACATCCGGTTTTGGCAATCGCAACACGCCTGTTCGCTGACCGAATTGGGGTCGATTTCCGCCATGATGTCGGACTTGTTGCATGGCCAGTACCCCACAGGCTGTCACCCCGGCGCAGGCCGGGGCCCATCCTGAGCTGGTGCGACTTTCTCTGATGTCCGCCCGCGTGGTTCGAGGGTCGCTTCGCGCCCACCTCACCATGAGGGCTCTCGAAACTCTGGTTCCTCCACAGACCTCATCCTGAGGTGCGAAGCGCAGCGCAGCCTCGAAGGACGAGGTCGGCACGCACCAAACCCGGTCAACTTTTTTATCCCCGCACCCAAAACCTCCCCCATACTCCCCCCATCACTCCCGCGCGGACGGACTGCAGCGAACTTTTGCGGGGGGAGCCGGTTGGGTGCTGGGTCGCTCCAGGGCCTGCCTGCTCGTTGGGTCACCTTGCGACGAGCGATCAATAGGGGCCACGACAGCAGGAGAAACCCGGCGTTCCGAGGCGGCGACGTCTCTATTCCTTAGTTTTACTGAGACGCACGCGCCTCGGGACACGTCCAGTTTGAACCGGAAGCCGCAAGGGCCGGCCGGAGTTTCAGCGCGCCCTTTTTGCAAAGGAGTTCAATAGGCCATGAGCGATCATGCCGCTATGCCAGCAGCAATTCTGCCGTCTGTTCGTCGGTGATGATGCCATTGGCAAGGCGCCGCGTGAGCGCGGCGCGGATGGCGGCGGCCTTGGCGGGGCCCATGGCCAGGGCTATGACGCGCCCATTTTCGCGGCTGGGAATGGGGGCGGAGGCAACCCGGTCATTGGTCTGGCCTTCGATCAGCCGGCCCTCGGCATCAAAGACCCAGCCGCAGATTTCGCCCACCGCGCCGGCCTTTTGCAGCGCCTTATGTTCGGTCTCGGAAATGAAGCCGTCGAGCAGCAGCGGGGCATCCGGGCCCAGATGGCCGATACCGACAAAGGTGATGTTGGCGCGGGCCGCGAGATCCAGCGTCGAGGCGATCATGGGCTGGGTGTGGAGCATGGCGCGCTCCTTGGCCGAAGAGGCGATGACGGGCAGGGGCATGGGAAAGCTGCGCGCCTTGACCGTATCGGCCACGTTGAAGATGACATTGTAGAACGCGGCCGAGCCGTCCGGGGCGATATTGCCGGTCAGCGACACTACGGTGTGGTGCGGACAATCCATGGGCTGGAGCTGTTCGATGGCGGCCTTGAGCGTGCGGCCGGTACCGATGGCGATGATCACCGGGTCCGGACTGCGCAGGCACCGCTCGAGCTCGGCGGCCCCGGCCTCGGCGATGCCGATAATGGTCGAGGAACTGCCCGGATCGGAGGGCACGACTTCGCAATGGTCGAGCGCATAGCGGGTGCGCAGCCGTTCGGCCAGGTCCAGGCAATGGCCGATGGGATGGTCGAGCCGCACCTTGATCAGTCCCTCGCTGACCGAGAGCGAAACCAGCCGCTGCGCCGACTGGCGCGAAATGCCCATCTTGGAGGCGATCTCCTCCTGCGTGTTGCCGGCGACATAATACAGCCAGCCCGCCCGCGCGGCATCGTCCAGCCGGGTCGCAGAAGTCTCGTTACGCGCAGCCATGTGCCCTCATCCCTAGTCGCTCCCGCGATTATTCCGATGCAGCGACTCACCGCAAGGGGCAATGGCGGAAGGCGGGCAGGCCGATTCGGCAGTCTTGCGCAGGTCTTGACCAATCGATCTTATTGTAACTACAAAAGTTACAAATAGGATTGGAGGTGATGATGTCCGATTTCGCCCATGTCGCGCAGCGTTATGCGGAGGGGCCGCCCCGACAGGTGCCGGGGCTCGATGGCCTGCATCGGATGACTGATCTGCTGCTTGCCGAGCGCGTGCCCGAGGCGGGCCGGGTGCTGGTCTTGGGCGCAGGCGGTGGCATGGAATTGCGCAATCTGGCAGACCGCCATGCGGGCTGGCAGTTCGACGGGGTCGATCCGTCGGCGCAGATGCTTGAGACCGCCCGGGCGGCGACTGAGCCTTTCGCCGATCGAGTGCAATTGCATGAGGGAGTGATTGATGTGGCGCCGGACGGGCCGTTCGATGGCGCCACGTGTCTCCTCACCTTTCATTTCATTCCGCTGGACGAGCGGCTCGAAACCCTTGCGCAATTGCGTCGCCGGCTGCGGCCGGGTGCGCCGCTGGTCCTGGCGCATATGAGCTTTCCGCAGGATCCGCAGAGCCGCGACATCTGGATGCGGCGGCATGCCGCCTTTGCGGTGTCCAATGGCGTCGATCCGGCCCATGCGGAAAATGGCCGGCAGGCGATGCTGGAGCGGCTGCATCTGCTGTCGCCCCAAGATGAGGAACGGATGATGGCGGAGGCGGGATTTTCCGGTGTGAGCCTGTTTTATGCCGGGTTCGATTTCCGTGGCTGGGTCGCCTATGCCTGAAAGCGTGTCAGCTTTCCACCTCGGCATCGTCCCGGGCGCCCCATTCGGCCCACGAGCCGTCATAGACGGCAACCTGCTTTGCCCCGGCCTGTTCGAGCGCCAAAGCCAGGGTTACGGCGGTGATGCCGGAGCCGCAGGAGGTGATGATGGGCTGGTCCAGGCGCACACCGCGTTCAGCAAAGATCGCCTGCAGCGTTTCCGGGGATTTGAGGCGGCCGTTTTCCGTAACAAGGCTCACCGGCACATTGGTGCTGTCCGGAATGTGGCCGGCCTTGAGCCCCTTGCGCGGTTCGGGCACTTCGCCATGAAAGCGCGGCGCAGGGCGCGCATCGACCACCTGTGCGGCATGGCTGCGCAGATTGGCCGAGACGGCCTCGAAATCGACCGCCGCATCGGGGTCGAAATTGGCCTCGAAGCGCCGCTTCTCCCGGTGCTGCAGGCCGGTTTCGGTACCGCGCTTTTCGGCGCGCCATTTCGGTCCGCCCCCTTCGAGCATCACCACAGTTTCCGCGCCAAAGCTGCGGAACGTCCACCAGGCGCGTGGGGCGCTGAACAGGCCGACCTCATCATAAACGACGATGGTCATGTCCTGGCTGATGCCCAATGCGCCGACGGCCCGCGCGAATTCCGCCGGGCTGGGCAGCATGTGGGGCAGTTCGCTCGACGTATCGGCAATGCCATCAATGTCGAAGAACACCGCGCCGGGAATGTGGCCGGCCAGGTATTCAGCCTGGGCGTTTCGCGACGCATTGGGCAGGTGCCAGCTCGCATCGACAACGACCACGTCAGGATCTTTCAGGTGCTGGGCCAGCCAGTCGGTGTTGACGAAAGGGGACGTCATGGGGAACTCCGTGCCGCGTGGTGCTGCTAGTGGTAACGCCGCGTGGTGATGCGCTTCAAGCGTCAATCGGGCGATGGGGCAGTGCAGTGGGTCAATGCGGCAGAATCAAGAGGACGCGCCGGCGCCCTGCCGTCAGCTCTTAGGCGCAGGTCCCGAGCTTTCGCGCAACACCAGTTCCACCGGCCAGAGTTCATGGACTTCGGCCAGCGGCTTGCCGGCCAGGATCTGCATAATCAGTTCGGCAATGCGAGTGCCGGCCTGGCGGATCGAGGAGCGCGTCGTCGACATGGTTGGGTACATGTTGTCGGCGTTGAGATAGGGGAACACGTCGTCATGCGCGATCATGGAGACGTCGGACCCCAATTGCAGGCCCGCCTGGCGAATAGCGCGAAAGACGCCGAGGGCGGTCATCATGGAGCCGGCCAGGAAGGCGGTGGGGCGCGGGCGCTGTTCGAGCATGGCCTGGGCCATGCGGAAGGCGATTTCGTCGGTGAAGGCCGAGTTGCCCACCAGGGCCGGATCGACCGGCAGGCCACGCGCGGTCAATGCGGCGCGGTAACCGATTTCCCGGTGCTGGGCAAATGTGCGGCCCTTGACGCCATTGAGCAGGGCAATCCGCCGGTGCCCCAGATCGAGCAGGTGGCTGGTGGCACGTTCGAGCGCGCTGGTGTTGTCGATGTCGAGCCAGGCCACGGGATGGCCGATATTGGTGCGGCCATGCAGCACAAAGGGGATTTTGAGCTCCATCAGCAATTCAGCCCGCTCATCGCTGATGGTGGGAGAATGCAGGATAACCGCATCCACCTTCTGGCTGGCGGCCAGGCGGCGATAGGCGGCCAGTTCCTCTTGATGGCTGGCAACGGTGGAGACCAGCATATCGATCTCCTGGCTGGCCATATAGCTGCCGACACCGGAGAGAAATTCGGACATGTGCGGGCCCAGCTCGTCGGCGCCGCGCAGCACAAGGCCAACGGCGCCGGCCCGTCCGGTGGCCAGGCGCAAGGCGCTGGCATTGGGGCGATAGCCGAGCAGATTGGCAGCCTCGGCCACACGACGGCGGGTGGCCTCGTTGACTTCAGGATAGCCGTTGAGCGCACGGCTGACCGTGGTTTGCGACAGGCCGAGGTGCTCGGCGAGGTCTTTCAGTCTCATTGCGGCGTTACGGCCCATAGGGTTTTGAGCTCCGGTCGCTTGTCCGCATTGGTGCGAAAAATCCGGTCGCTACAGCCATTAGGGCAGGCGTGTCCCTTTGAACAGGGAACTTTGCCATTCTCCTCCCAAAGCCATTCAAAGCGATTTCAAATTTTGAAGCAAGCCCCGGAAATCGTTTCAGCAAAATGAGGTGCGTACATCAAGGTTTCAAAGCGTGTTTTTTGCCGCTGGAAAGAGTTGCCTCTGTTAAGCTTATGAATTTTAATGGTATTTTTTTTCACTCATGGAAAAGTTCCAAAAATCGACCTGGGCGACGCTTGACAGTTTTTCGAGCCTCTGTTTCCTTAACTTCCAAAGCGCTTTCAAACTGAACGGCAAAAACGGTTCGGCGAGGTGCTTTTGAGGGGGAGGAGATTTGGCCCGGCGCTTTGACGCAGGGTCAGTTCAATGCGCCTCTCCCGTAAGTTGTTTTTTCGGGAGGATTTCCAATGAAGATGAATCTGATGCTCGCCGGCCTGCTGACGAGCGTGACCCTGGTGGGTGGTGCGGCCCAGGCCGCCGAGCTGTCCATCGTGTCGGGTGACACCGGCAATGGCCTGGCGTTCCTGCGCAGCCAGCTCGACCGTTTCGAAGCCGAAACCGGCCACACGGTTACTGTGGTGCCAATGCCGTCTTCCACCACTGACCAGTTCGGCCAGTATCGGCTTTGGCTTGCCGCCGGCAACACCGACATCGACGTCTACCAGACCGACGTGATCTGGGCGCCCCAGCTTGCCGACCAGTTCCTCGATCTGACCGAGGCTGCCGCCGACATTGTGGACGATCACTTCCCCTCGATCATCGAGTCGCAGACCGCCGACGGCAAGCTCGTCGCCCTGCCTGCGTTTACTGACGCTCCGGCGCTTTACTACCGTACTGACCTGCTGGAAAAGCACGGCAAGTCGGTCCCGGCCACCTGGACCGAGCTGGAAGCGACTGCCAAGGAAATCATGGATGCCGAACGTGCAGAGGGCAATTCGGAAATCTGGGGTTTCGTGTTCCAGGGCAATGCCTATGAAGGCCTGACCTGTGATGCGCTGGAATGGGTGATGTCGAATGGCGGCGGCCAGATTGTTGAGGCCGACGGCACTATTTCGATCAACAACGAGCAGGCTGCTGCTGCGATTGATCGTGCGGCCGGCTGGGTCGGCACCATCGCGCCGGAAGGCGTGCTGGCCTACATGGAAGAAGAAAGCCGTGGTGTCTGGCAGCTCGGCAATGCCGTGTTCATGCGCAACTGGCCCTATGCATACGCATTGAGCAACGGCGATGACTCGGCAGTGAAGGGCAAGTTTGACGTCGCTCCGCTGCCTGCCGGCGACGGTGAAGGTGCCCGATCGGCTGCGACCCTGGGTGGTTGGAACGTTGCGGTCTCCAAGTACTCGCCCGATCCGGAAGCTGCCATCGAGCTGGCCAAGTTCCTGGCTTCGGAGGAAGTCCAGAAGGAGCGCGCCATTCAGCAGTCCAACCTGCCCACCATTCCGTCGCTCTATGAAGACGCCGACGTGCTGGCCGCATCGCCCTTCATGGCCAATTGGAAGGCCATCTTCGAACAGGCTGTGCCACGCCCGTCCGCTCCGACCAAGACCAACTACAACGAGGTCTCCTCGCTGTTCTGGAGCGCCGTGCATGACACGCTTTCGGGCAATGGCTCGGCTGCGGAAAACCTCGAGATCCTCGAGGCTGATCTGCAGGACCTGAAGGGCGACGCCTGGTAAGTCCTCCCGGCGGCTTTAGCGGGGCGGGCGGTCGGGGTTCACCCGCCGCCCGCCCGGCACTTTCGAAGATAATGTGGGAGGAGAACGAGTATGGCGACCGACGCCATGGCCCCGGTAGGGACGGCGGCCACACCCAAGATCAGGTCGGAGCTTTTGCAGCAACGTGCGCGCGCGGCGCGCTGGTTCCTGGTGCCGATGCTGATCGCCTTGGCGATTGTGGCCGGATGGCCGCTGATGCGCTCGATCTGGTTCTCCTTTACCGATGCGACGCTGAACGATCTGTACGGTGCCGAGTGGATCGGCATCGGCAATTATCTGCGCTGGCAAGTGCTTGAAAGCGGTACGGTGCGCTATCGCGGCGTGCTGGCGGATCCGGACTGGTGGAATGCGGTTTGGAATACCGTGCGCTTTGCCTTTTGGTCCGTGCTCTGGGAAACCGTGCTGGGCATGATTGTGGCGCTGGTGCTCAACGCCGAGTTCCGCGGACGAGGCATCGTTCGCGCTGCCATTCTTATTCCCTGGGCCATTCCGACCATTGTTTCTGCCCGTATGTGGGGCTGGATGCTGAATGACCAGTTCGGGATCATCAACGATTTGGGCATGAAGCTGGGTTTGCTCTCTGCTCCTGTGGCCTGGACGGCCTCGGCGGATACCGCAATGACCGCGGTGCTGATTGTCGATATCTGGAAGACCACCCCGTTCATGGCGCTCCTGATCCTGGCCGGCCTGCAGATGATCCCCAAAGACATCTATGAAGCTGCAGAGATCGACGGGGTGCATCCGGTCAAGCAGTTTTTCAGGATCACGCTGCCGCTGGTGCGACCGGCGCTGATGGTGGCGATCATCTTCCGCGTGCTTGACGCGCTGCGCATCTTCGACCTGATTTATGTGCTGACACCCAACTCGCGCTCGACCAAGACCATGTCGGTGCTGGCGCAGGAGAACCTGTTCCAGTTCAACAATTTCGCTGAAGGGTCGACTCAGTCGACGCTGTTGTTCCTGCTGATCGCGATCTTCACCATCCTGTATATCTGGATCGGCAAGGTGAACTTCGAGGGGGGAGACCGCTAATGGGCGCGACCTTAGATTATTGGAAGCTGACCAAGACCGTGCTGTTCTATGCGCTGGTGTTGGTCATCGTGGTGGTCTCGGTTTTCCCGTTCTACTACGCGATCCTGACCAGCCTCAAATCGGGTACCGACCTGTTCCGCGTGACCTATTGGCCGACCTCGATCAGCTTCGAAAATTTCCGGCAGGTGTTCTCCCAAGGTGCGTTCCCACGCAACCTGCTCAATTCGGTCTTTGTCGCTTCGGTCACAGTGATCCTTGCCCTGTTCCTGGCGGTGACAGCGTCTTTCGCCCTGAGCCGGGTGCGGTTCCGGGGACGCAGCTTGCTGCTGATGACGATCCTGGCCGTTTCCATGTTCCCGCAGATTGCGGTGCTGGCTGGCCTGTTTGAGGTGATCCGGTTCCTGGGCATCTACAATACCCCGTGGGCGCTGATCTTTGCCTATACGATCTTTACGCTGCCATTCACCGTCTGGGTGCTGACCACCTTTATGCGTGACCTGCCGGTTGAGATCGAAGAGGCGGCCATTGTCGATGGGGCTACGCCATGGGTCATCATCACGCAGGTGTTCATGCCATTGATGTGGCCGGCATTGGTCACCACTGGCCTGTTGGCGTTCATAGCGGCCTGGAATGAGTTCCTGTTCGCGCTGACCTTCACGGTCTCTAACGACACCCGCACGGTACCGGTGGCCATCGCGCTGCTTTCGGGCGGCTCACAGTATGAAATTCCGTGGGGTATCATCATGGCTGCATCGGTCGTCGTGACCGTGCCACTGGTGGCCCTGGTGCTGGTGTTCCAGCGCAAGATCGTTTCCGGCCTCACAGCCGGCGGCGTCAAAGGATAAGGAGAAGCCAAAATGGCATCAATCGAACTTCGCAATATCCGTAAGTCCTTTGGCGCTGTGAACGTCATCAAGGGCGTTGACCTGGAAGTGCGCAAAGGCGAGTTCATGGTTTTTGTCGGCCCATCGGGTTGCGGCAAATCCACCTTGTTGCGCTTGATTTCCGGGCTTGAGGACATCACTTCGGGCGAAATGCTGTTCGACGGCAAGGTGGTTAATGCCCTGACGCCTTCCAAGCGCGGCATCGCCATGGTGTTTCAGTCCTATGCGCTCTATCCGCACATGACGGTCTACGAAAACATGGCGTTCGGGCTCAAGCTGGAGAAGGGTCATAGCAAGGAAGCCATCCGGGAGCGTGTGGAGAAAGCGGCGGATATGCTTCAGATCCGGCAGTATCTCGACCGCTTGCCCAAGCAGCTTTCGGGCGGTCAGCGGCAACGCGTCGCCATCGGCCGGGCCATTACCCGGGACCCGAAAGTTTTTCTGTTCGACGAGCCATTGTCAAACCTGGATGCAGCCCTGCGTGTGGCGACCCGCATCGAGATTGCCAAGCTGCATGAGGGCATGCACGATGTCACCATGATCTATGTGACCCATGATCAGGTGGAGGCGATGACGCTGGCCGACCGTATCTGTGTGTTGCGTGATGGTCTGGTCGAGCAGGTGGGAACGCCCATGGAGCTCTACGAGAAGCCCGACAGCATCTTTGTCGCCGGCTTTATCGGTTCGCCCAAGATGAATTTCCTGACCGGTGAGAAAGCCGAAGCCTTCAAGTGCACAACCTTGGGCGTGCGTGGCGAACATATGCTGGTCAAGCCAGATGGCATCTGGGAAGGCGAAGTGATCCATACCGAAAATCTCGGCGCGGATACCTACGTCTATCTTGAAATGGGCCAGGAGGAGCCGATCGTGGTTCGCCTGGAAGGCGCCATGCAGCATCCGAGCGGCTCGAAGCTGCGCGTTTCCCCGATGGAAGATCGCGTACATCGCTTCGATGAAGCAGGAAGGCCGATTCGATAGGGACAAATTTCAATGCGTGACGGCACCGTTGCCGTCACCATTTCCAAAAACCGTGTCCCTCCTGGCGGGAACCTCAGTTGAGAAAACAGGGGTTCCCGATTTTGCGGGAATGACGCAGAACCAAGAAACACCCGGCGCCTCCCTGCCGGGCTATTGATATTAGGAGACTGTCATGCCGATCCGTACCCTGGTGTGGGGCGAAAACGTTCACGAACAGAAGAACAAGGTTGTCGCCGAAAACTACCCAAATGGCATGCATAACCAGATTGCTGCGCTGCTGCGGCAGGATGCCAATCTTGAGGTCAAGACCACCACACTACAAGAACCCGAGCACGGCTGCACCGAAGAGGCGTTGGCCAATACCGATGTGTTGTTGTGGTGGGGCCATGCGGCCCATGACAAGGTCGATGACGCCGTGGTCAAGCGCGTCATGGAGCATGTCTGGCAGGGCATGGGGTTGATCGTGCTGCATTCGGGGCACCACTCCAAGGTGTTCAAGGGCCTGATGGGGGCGCCCGCGAATTTGCACTGGCGCGAAGCGGGCGAACGCGAACGCCTGTGGGTGGTCAATCCCGGTCACCCCATTGCCAAGGGACTGCCTGCCTATTTCGAGCTGGAATATGAAGAGATGTATGGTGAGCCCTTCACCGTGCCGGAGCCGCTTGAGACAGTATTCGTTTCCTGGTTCCAGGGTGGCGAAGTGTTCCGCTCGGGCCTGACCTATCGGCGTGGTGCGGGCAATATCTTCTATTTCCGCCCCGGTCATGAAACCTACCCGACCTATCACGACGCCAATGTGGGACAGGTGCTGCGCAATGCTGTCAACTGGGCCTATCAGGGCGATCGTCACGCGCACCTGATGAAGGCGCCGAACACGCCGGTTGCCGAGGCGATCGAGAAGATCGAGGAACGCGGCGCAAAGCTGAGCGCCGCCGACCATGCGGGTGAAGTGAAGAGCTGACCGACCTGCGGCGCTATTCCGGCCAAGCCAGGATGCGTCGTTTTAGACCTACAGGCACTCCCGCACTGGGCGGGGGTGACCTGCACAGACAACAGACGAGCGGCCGTCGGCGACGGCCAAGGATTTGACATATGCGTATCCTCATCCTGGGTACCGGCGGCATGGCCAATACGCATGCCAAGAATTTTGCGAGCATCGAAGGGGTCACCCTGGCCGGCGGGGTTGATGTCGACCCCTCGCGGGTAGAGGCCTTCTGTGCGGCACACAATATCGAGCGCGGCTTTGGTTCGCTCGACGCGGCCCTGGGCTGGGGGCAGTTCGATGCCGTGGCCAATGTGACGCCCGACAGTGTGCACTATCCTACGACCATGGCTGCCCTGGCGGCGGGCAAGCACGTGTTCTGTGAAAAGCCCTTGGCGACAGATCACGCGAGGGCCATGGAAATGACCGAGACGGCCGAACGGCTGGGTCTGGTCAATATGGTCAACCTGACCTATCGCAATGTTGCCCAGCTTCAGAAGGCCCGTGAAATCGTAAAGTCGGGTCAGGTTGGCACGGTCAAGCATTTCGAGGCCAGCTATTTGCAGAGCTGGTTGGTGTCTCGCGCCTGGGGTGACTGGCGGACGGAGAGCCAGTGGCTCTGGCGCCTGTCCAAGAAGCACGGCTCAAATGGCGTACTCGGCGATATCGGGGTGCACATTCTCGACTTTGCCGCCTATGGCGCGGGAAGCGACTTTTCCAAAGTGTTCTGCCGCCTGGAAACCTTCGACAAGGCACCGGGCAACAAGATTGGCGAATATGACCTGGATGCCAATGACAGCTTCGCCATGACGGCGCAGCTCGAAAATGGTGCGCTCGGTGTGGTCCATGCCTCGCGTTGGGCGACGGGCCATTTCAACGAACTTCGCCTGAGGGTTTATGGCGAACTCGGCTCGATCGAGGTGCAGCATCGCCACGACTGGTCCAAGCTCTATACTTGCCTGGGGCAGGACGCTGAGACCGGGACGTGGACGGAGGTCGAGGTCGATCCGGTGCCCACCAATTACCAGCGCTTCATTGATGCGTGCCGACAGGGTCAGAACCTGGAGCCCAGCTTCCGGCATGCCACCAATATCCAGAAGGTGCTCGATATGGCGACGGTGACAGAGCGGGAACGGGCTGAGCATACCGTCTAGGCGCAAGAGACAGGGGCCCCGGCAATCTGCAGGGGCCCCTTTCTTCATTTCGATGGATCAGGCGCGGTCGTCAACATAGACGATCAGGGCGCCATCGGCCTTGGTCTTGAGGCTGACGACATCCTCGACAGCATAGCCTTCCGCTTCCAGTTCAGCGGTGATTGCCGCGTTGTCGGAGATGCGGGCATGCAGGCCGGCCTGCGCGTCGGCACTGGCGGTCAGCGCCTCATCGAGAGCGGCACTCTCGGTCTCCGCATTGCCCTGCAGCGATGAGAGCAGCACGATAGAGATATCCGTCTCTTCGGTCACGGCAGACAGATCCAGATTGGCCGAGGTCTGGATGGAAGCCATCACAGAACCATAGGTATCGTCGGCCATCCCGCCGGCTGCTTCGACGTTTGCGTCAGAGCTCACGCCAGCGTTTGCATCGAGGCTGTCTTCAGCGTCGACTTCGGCACCAGCGTCCACGCCAGCATCGACACTGACGCCGTCTTCGGACGTGTCCACGCCAGCATCCACGCCGGCATCAACACCAGCATCGGTCTGGGCGGTCAGCACGTTGCTGTCGAGCGAAATGCCCGCACCGGCGTCAAGGTCAAGAGACGAATCGGCGGCCATTGCCGGAATGGCGCTGGTGGCCAGAAGGGCGGTAACTGCAGATGCAATAATGGTCTTTTTCATAATTGGCTCCTGTTCGTGGGTTGTGCCCCCCACTTGGACAGCCTCACAACGAGCCTCTCCGCTTTGCGTTGCGACCTCCTCGATCACAAACCGCGATCAAATTTGCCCTCGGCGTTGCAACCAGTTGAGGCGATACCAATTTCTATGGTCAGCAAAAGGAGCGTCGCATGGGTATTGTCTGGGCCATCATCATCGGTTTTCTCGCCGGTCTCATCGCCAAGTGGATCACGCCGGGGAACAACAAGCCCTCCGGGTTCATTCTCACCACCGTGCTGGGCATCGTCGGCTCGGTCCTTGCGACTTGGCTTGGCCAGCAGATCGGCTGGTACAATCAGGGCGATGGTGCGGGTTTCATCGCCTCCATAGTGGGGGCCGTAATCATCCTGCTCGCCTGGGGGCAATTGGCGCGGCGCGCCTGATGAGGACGGCACAAAAAAGGGCGCCCGGAGGCGCCCTTTCACTATCTGGTCGTTCGAACCTACTCGATCACAGTGATGCGGCCATCGGTATAGGGGGTGTATTCACCACCAAGTTCGGCGATGTAGTCGGCCACGACCTGCTCCAGCGGAGGACCGAAGTCGTAGGCATTGTCGCCTTCCGCGAAGGTACCGTAGCCGTCGCCACCGCCGCGCATATAGTTGTTGGTGACCACGATGTAGGTGGCGTCTTCGTCGATCGGCACCCACTGGTCTCCTTCGCCGGGAACCATCACATCGGAGATGCGCTCACCGGCCGGGTTGGCGAGGGTGTAGCTGTATTTCAGACCGGCAACCTGCGGGAAGCGGCCAGCGCCATTCTCGATATCGGAGACGCCGTTTTCCAGTGCCTCGATAACGTCGGCCCCGGAAATTTCCACCGTTGCCAGCGTGTTCGAGAAGGGCAGGACGGTCAGGACTTCGCCCATAGTGATTTCGCCGGCATCAATGGACGCGCGCAGGCCACCACCGTTCTGAATGGCAATGACATTGCCCTGATCGGCGACGCGGTCGAGGATGGCATCTGCTACCAAGTTCCCCATGGAGCATTCGACGACGCGACAGACTTCGCGTGAGCCTTCAATCGCATCGGTTGCGGTGCCGATCACCTCTTCCATAAGAGCGTTAATCGGCTCCTGGAGTTCGGCAAGGCGGGCAACATAGCCTTCGTCCGGCGTGACCGATGCGTCCATGATGATCGGGGCGCCTTCGGCAGAAATCACATTGCCGTCGTCATCCCAGGTGACCGTCAGGTCGCCGAGATATTTTGCATAAGCGCCGGCGGTGACGACAGGCACTTCGTTGCCAGCCGGCCCGTTGACCATTGTGGGGTAGGGGCCGGCAGCGTTCTCGTCCGTGTTGGATAGCAGAGTATGAGAGTGACCGCCGACGACAATGTCGACATTGGGCACGTTGGCAGCGACCTGCAGGTCCTGCGCGTAGCCAATGTGGGTGAGCGCGATGATCTTGTTCACGCCGGCCGAGGTCAGGGCTTCTGCCTGCGTGGTCAGGCTGGTGATGGTGTCTTCAAACTCGACATTGTCGCCGGGGGAAGAGGTTTCATCGGTGTCTTCAGCCAGAGCAGACACGAAACCGATCTGCTCACCGCCGATCTCAAGAACCAGTGTACCGGGCACGCGGCCTGCTAACAGGGGTTCGTTTTCGACATTAGTGTTGCCCGAAATGATCGGGAAATTCACAGCGTCGAGCAGCTTGGCCAGTTCCTCTGGCCCATCGTCGAATTCGTGGTTGCCCACGGCCATCACTTCGATGCCCAGGTCGTTGGCGAACTCGGCAATGATCTCGCTGCGATATTGGGTGTAGAAAAGAGAGCCTTGGAACTGGTCGCCTGCATCGACGAGCACGACATTCTCGCCTTCGAGTTCGGCGCGCTTGGCGTCAATGGCTGTCTTGAGGCGCGCAATGCCGCCAAAACACTCGCCAGCGGCATCATCTTCGGCGCTGCAGTTGGAGTCCGTACCAGTGATCGGACCAAAGCGGGAGTGGAAGTCGTTAATGTGCAGAATGTTCAGCGTGAACTCTGCATATGCGGCTGTCGAGAAGCCGGCGCAGAGTGTGAGCGCCGTTGCGCCCAGAAGCAGTTTCTTCATCCCTGATGTCCCTTGTACCTGTTGCAGTCGTCAGTGCATCTGCCAATCAGCCCGACGCCTGAAGGGCTGCCAGCAGTGTCATAAAACAACTAATCAGCTAATTGTGACAGTGGAAAGTGGACCTTTTGGTCAAATTTCCGGTCACAGTTTTCCGGGTGGGGTTCGCGGCTGGCAGCGTAAACGCGGTTGCAAGGGTTTACGCGTATTGCTGGGCAAGCAAGCTGCCTACCGAAAGTGCCACCAATGAATGTCGCCCTGGAAAGTCTGATGCACGCGCATCCCGAGCAGGGGGCAACGCGCCCGGTCGGTGGTGGGGTCATGATGTTCTTCGTGATCGGCGCCTGCGCTGCCGCCAGCTTTGTTATGGTCAGCACGGCTTTGATCTGGGTGCTGCCCATGGTCGAAAGCTGGCTTGTCAGCACGTTTTGCTATGCAGCATTCATCGTCCCGGTCTACCTGCTGCACCGGCGTTTCAGCTTCGGCTCCCAAGCGCCGCATGGGCAGGCGCTCCCGCGATATGTGGCGGTGCAGATGATGGCTCTGGCGCTGGCCACCATGTTCAGTTTCCTGCTCCATGGGACGTTCGCCCTGCCCAGTCTGATGGCGGCAGTCCTGGTGATCGCGCTGACCTCAGGGCTCAACTACGTTGTGCTGCGGGCCTGGGCCTTCAACCGAGACCGGCGGCTTGAAGCCAAGCCGGCATGAGCATGCGGTCCTGGAGCAAGCGCCTGCTCAACACTGTCCACGGTGCTTTGATCTTCAGGCGGCGCGTCGAAGCGCTGGCGGATAGTCTGGCTATTGCCATTCCGAGCGATGCCATCCGGGTGTTGGACCTTGGGTGCGGTGACGGGCAGGTGGCCAAGGCCATTATGCGACGGCGCCCTGAACTTGTGATCGAAGGCGTCGATGTGCTGGTGCGACCGGTAACGCATATCCCTGTCACCGTTTATGACGGGGGCAGGTTGCCATTTGCGGACCGGCAGTTCGATTGCGTCACTATCGTCGATGTCCTGCACCACACTGACGCCCCTGGCCTTGTCCTTGCAGAGGCGGCGCGGGTGGCTTCCGGCAGCGTGGTGATCAAAGACCATGTGCGCGAGGGCATATTGGCTGGACTTACGTTGCAATTGATGGATTGGGCCGGCAATCGTGGGCACGATGTGCGCCTCAACTACAATTATTTCGATGCCAATCAGTGGACCGAGCTTTTTGCGACGGCGGCGCTCAAAGAGACGTACAGGCAGGCAAAACTGGGACTCTATGGCCCGCCGGTGAGCTGGGCGTTCGAGCGGCGTCTGCACTTCGTGAACAGGCTTGACCACATCAATCGCGCCTGATGGGCTTTCAATACCAGCCCAGTCGGGTATTCTCCGCGCCGTTTGATTTGCAGGGGAAATGCTCATGCGCAGTGCTTTGATTGTCTATGGTGGCTGGGAAGGTCACGACCCGGAGGAATGCGCCACCATCTATCGCCGCTGGCTGCATGAGGACGGCTATTCGGTGCGGACCGCGACCGAGACCAGTGCCTTCGCCGATCCTTCGATCGCCGATCTGTCGCTGATCATTCCGATCTACACGATGAGCAAAATCGAGAAGGAGGAGGCCGAGAACCTTGCCAATGCCGTGCGCGGTGGCGTCGGCCTCGCCGGCCATCACGGGGGGATGTCCGATGCCTTTCGCGACTCCGTGGTCTACCAGTTCATGGTCGGTGGCCAGTGGGTGGCCCATCCGGGCGACATCATCGATTACACTGTCGACGTGACCAAGCCCGACGATCCGATCATGGCGGGGATCAAGCCAAGCTTTCCCTATACCTCCGAGCAGTACTACATGCATGTCGATCCGATGATCGAGGTACTCGCGACCACAACGTTCAGCGGCGAGCACGCGCCATGGATCGAAGGCGCCGTGGTTCCTGTGGTGTGGAAGCATCGCTATGGCCAGGGGCGCGTTTTTCACTCGACCCTGGGGCACTCGGCCAAGGAATTCGAAAACCCCAACTTCGCCACCATCATGCGCCGTGGCATCAACTGGGCAGCGCGGGACGAATAGTCCGGCGCTACCAGCGCAACAGGTATCGCCCGATGATCGCGCCCAGGAGTGCAGTCAGGGCGATGCCCAGGGAATACCAGGTCGCCATGAACATCATGCTGGTTTCCCCGCAGTAGAAGGCATAGGCCGCGGCGCCGAAGCCTCCGGCCAACAGCCCTGCAGCCAGACCCGCCATTGTTGGCGAAGCGGGCGCAAAACGGCGCATCATGCCGAGCAAAACCGCCAGTAGCGGGGCCGCCGTCACGATGATCAGCCAGGGGCAGACAAGGGCGGTTCCGCCCATCAACACCGGCATGGCCCAATCTGAACGCATCCAGCCCAAGGTGCCGACAATAAGGGCCAGCACGGCCAGCGCACCGGCAAGCAGCAGCGGCCAGATGCGATATTGGTCGGGACGGGACAGGGCCGGCACAGCGATTAGTCCAAGGGTGCCCAGTCCAATGGTATAGGCCAGCTTTCCCCAGAACATGGAGTTGCCCCAGGCTCCGCCAAACGGGCGGCCGACCAAAACGTCGAGCACTAGCGGGCCAATCAGAATGGTGCCGACAAGGCCAATGGAAAGCGCCAGCCAAAGACGCTTTTCCAACGCCCTTTCTGGTGTTGGCTCAAGTTCTGCGGAAAGGCGATCGATCAGTTCATTGGTCATTTGCTGCCTCCCGCAAACCTGTTCATCAGGGATTTGAGGCCGCGATGGATCGACACCTTAGCAGCGGTTTCACTGATGCCGTGGCGAGCGGCCGCCTCAGCGATGCTGGCGCCCTCGATGCGGGTCTGGCGGATGAGATCGGCAGTTCGTTCGGGCACCTCGGTCAGCACGGCGTCGACATCGCGTCGGTCGGCAGCGTGGGCGCTGTCATCGAACGCAAAAATGGGTGCGTCGTCATCGAGATGGACAGTGGGACGGATAGCGTGGCGACGGACATGGTCGACGAATTTGTGATGTGCAACAGCATGCAGCCAGGCGGTGAAGGGCCGGCTGCGGTCGTAAGTCGAACGTTTGGTGTGCAAGGCAAGTAGCGTTTCCTGCACAAGATCCTCCGCGTGCGAAGCATGGGACGGGCTCAGGCGTCTCGCGAACCAGGGTCGCAAATAGCGCGTGAGCTCGGCCAGCAACCGGCGATAGGCGGCTGCGTCGCCGTCGAGTGCGGCGAGCATCAACTCGCGCATCCGTTTCTCGGTCGCATCCGCCTGCATTGGTTCTCCATTCGCGCCGCTTGTACAGGAGGTTACACAGCGGGAACAAAAAAGCGAGCGCCGAACACGGCTGCGTGAACAGGTAACCCGATCTGAGGCTGAAGCGAATATGGTGAAGTCGGCAGTGCGGGCCTACCAGACTGTGCTCGAGACAATAACATCGACGTGATGGCGACGCTTCGCCCGATGCGGTAGCGTTACTGAAGGCAGGAATGCATCATATCCGCCGAGGGGGAAACATGACTGAAGACAAGGGCCTGCCGCCCGCCAAAGGTCCGCTGGTCTATCGCCAGTCCATCTGGACGCGGCTGACCCATTGGGTCTGGGCGATATGCCTGTTCTTTCTGCTGCTGTCCGGTCTGCAGATCTTCAACGCCCATCCGACCCTTTATATCGGCGAGCAATCGGGCTTTGAATTCGACAATGCCGTGCTCAGCATCGGCGCCGTCAACACGCCGAGCGGGCCGCGCGGGCAGACCACCGTATTCGGGCAGACCTTCGACACGACAGGCGTTCTGGGCATGAGCGGACCGGCGGCCAATCCAAGCTTTGTCGGATTTCCTGGCGCGGTGACGATTCCGTCCTTCCGCGATTTGGCGACAGGGCGGGTCGTACATTTCTTCTTCGGCTGGATTTTTGTCGCTGCCTTGTTCATCTGGTTCCTGGCCAGTTTCGTCAATGGCCATTTGCGGCGGGACATCCTGCCCAAAGGCCGCGACATCATCGGATTGCCGCGGGATGCGATCGATCATGCGCGACTGCGCCTGCACCACGGCCGCAGCTACTCGCCGCTGCAAAAGCTGAGCTATTTCACGGTCTTCTTTGTGCTGTTTCCGCTGATCATCCTGACGGGTCTGACGATGAGTCCGGGCATGGATGCCGCCTGGCCTTGGCTGCTGGATATTTTCGGGGGGCGGCAGACGGCGCGCACCATCCATTTCGTTGTGATGGTGCTGCTGGTCCTGTTCTTTGTCGTTCACATAATCATGGTGCTGCTGGCAGGACCGCTTAACGAGCTCCGCTCCATGATTACCGGCTGGTATCGCACCAGCCCCGGCACACCGCGTGAACAGGGAGACAAGCCATGAGCGGCCTGATCGTCAATCGCCGCAAGTTTCTAGTCGGCTCGGCGGCGCTGGGGTCGTCTCTGGCCCTTTCGGGATGCAACCAGTTCGACTTTCTCGGCCAGCGCGGCAATCCGGTGCGTCAGGCCCTGGAACAAGCCAATGTGCTGACCTATCAGGCGCAGCGTGCCTTGATCGGCGACCAAGTGCTGGCGCGCGAATACGCCGCGAGCGAGATCCGCCAGGGCCAGCGCCCCAACGGTTCAACTGATCCCACGACCGCGGAATATATCTCCCTGCGGGAGGCCAATTTCGAGCCTTACCGTCTGACCATCAAAGGCATGGTGGATCGGGAGATCAGCTTTTCGCTGGCCGAGTTGCGCAACATGCCTTCACGCACGCAAATCACCCGGCACGATTGTGTTGAAGGCTGGAGCTGCATTGCCAAGTGGACTGGCACACCCTTGGGGCCGGTGCTTGACCAGGCCGGAGTGAAGCCAGGCGCGCGCTATTGCGTCTATCACTGCTACGACAATATCCAGAGGAGCATTTCTGGCGACATTCTCTATTACACCAGCTCGGATTTGGTGGACGCCTATCACCCCCAGACGATCCTGTCCTACGGGCTCAATGACGAGGTCCTGCCGGTGAGCAATGGCGCACCGGTTCGTCTCAGGATCGAGCGGGCATTAGGCTACAAGCAGCCGAAATATCTGCACACGATCGAGCTGGTCGATGACCTGTCCTCCTTTGGCCGCGGCAAGGGCGGCTATTGGGAAGACAATGGCTATGACTGGTATGGCGGGATTTGAGGCCAGCAGCGGCGCAGCACACCACCCATGCGCCCATCGCGCTTGCCTTTTTCCGCCGATTCCCCCATATGAATGCGACGTCACGGCGAAATGGCCGTTGATGGACTTCCCTTCTTACTCAAGCGGTGAGCGGCGAAGTCGACCCGGATACCCCAGAATGTGCGGTCCGGGTTTGAGCCAGCACCCGCGCGATAATCCCATCGCCCGATTGCAAAGTTGATAGAAGCGCCACCCGCATTGCGGTTTGGCGCATGCGCAGTTTTGCGCAAGTTGAAAGACAAGAGTTTGAACGATTTTACCTCGCTCGGCCTGCCGACACTGATCACTGACAGCCTGACTGCCGGCGGCTTTACCGAGCCCACCAAGATTCAGGCCCAGGCCATCCCCAAGCTGCTTGAGGGCCGGGACATGATGGGCATTGCCCAGACTGGTTCTGGCAAGACTGCGGCATTTGGCCTGCCGATCCTGGCCGGCCTTCTCGAGCTGACCGGTCGCCCCCGGCCGATGACGACGCGCGCGCTGATCCTGGCGCCGACGCGTGAACTGGCCGTGCAGATCGACGAGAATATCCGCAAGTTTGCCGGCTCGAAGATGAAGCTCGATACGGTTCTCGTGCTGGGTGGCGTGTCGCGCTACCATCAGGTGCAGAAGATTGCCAAGGGTGTCGACGTGGTCGTGGCCACACCAGGCCGTCTCAAAGATCTGCTGGACGACAACAAGATCCGCCTCAATGAAACGCGCTGGCTGGTGCTGGACGAGGCCGACCGCATGCTCGATATGGGCTTCATTGCCCCTGTGCGGGCCATTGCCAAGGCAATTGGGCTGCGCCGCCAGACCATGCTGTTCTCTGCCACCATGGCGGCGGAAGTCGAAGATCTGGCAAAATCGTTGCTGAAAGGGCCAATCAAGGTCGAGGCCGCGCCGCAGGGATCTACCGTAGTCAAAATCGACCAGCGGGTGATCATGTCCGGCTCCAAGGCCAAGCGCGGCGTGCTCAACGATCTGCTCGGCGACGAGGCCGAGGGCATGGAGCGGGTTATTGTCTTTGCCCGCACCAAGCATGGCGCCGACCGGGTGGCCAAGAACCTCGCCATCGATGGACATGACGCCGCTGCCATTCACGGCAACAAGAGCCAGAATGCCCGCCAGGCAGCGCTCAAGGGCTTTGCCAGCGGCGAGGTGCGCATTCTGGTGGCGACCGATATCGCGGCGCGCGGCATCGACGTCAAGGACATCACCCATGTGGTCAATTATGACCTGCCGGATGATCCCGAAAACTATGTGCATCGCATTGGCCGCACGGGCCGTAACGGCGCCTCGGGCATTGCCATTACGCTGTGTGATGGTACGGAAAAGTCCAAGCTACGCGATGTCGAACGGCTGATCCGCCGGACACTTCCGGTGTCGGGCGATCTGAACCTGGTCGAAGAAGCCGCCGCGCCACGCCAACAGCGGAGCAATGCGGGCGCACCGGGCGGTGCACGCACGGCCCGCAATCCGAAGTCCAAGAGCCCGCGCAAGTTCAATACGCCGCGCCCGGGTGGCGAGCGCAGCAAAGCTGGCGAAGGCATGCCACAGTCTGCCCGGCCAGCGGGCAATAAGCCGACTGGTGCCAAACCTGGCAGGCCGCGCTGGAACAAGGGTCAGCGCGATGCAGGCCGTGCCCGGCGCGCTTCAGCCAACGCCTGAATCACATTTTTGGGTTAGATAGATGGGCGGCCTTCGGGCCGCCCATTGCATTTTGAGGGATTGCCATGACTTCCATTGCCATTGTCGGGCCGGGTGCCATCGGGGGAACCCTTGCCGCCTGGCTGGCCCAGAACGCCGATTTTGATGTGTCGGTCTGCGTGCGCACGCCGATCACCGATCTGTTGGTGGAAACGCCGGCAGGTGTAATCACGGCCACGCCGAAAGTTCTGACGGCCCCCTCACAGGCCCGGCCGGTCGACTGGATGCTGATCACGACCAAAGCCTATAGTGCAGACGCGACCGCGCCATGGCTTGAGGCCTTGTGCGGGCCGGAAACGCGGGTGGCGATCATCCAGAACGGGGTGGAGCATGTGAGCCTGTTTGCCCACTTGGTGCCGGCAGACAAGTTGGTGCCTGTGATGATCAACCTGCCGGCCTCGCGCAGCGCGCCCGGTCGTATCGTCCAGAGCCGGCATGGCATCATCGCGGTGCCTGCAGGGCGCAATGGCGAAGCGTTTGCGGAGTTATTCGCCGATACGGAGATCGATGCTGCGGCGCATGGGGATTTTGTGTCCCAGCTCTGGGTCAAGCTAACCGGTAATTGTGCGGCTATTGTTCCGGCGCTGACTTTGCGGGCCACCGGGCCGGTCTGGTCCAATGACATGGAAGCGATCATTCGCGCTCTCGTTGAAGAATGCGCCGCCGTTGGACGGGCAGAGGGCGCAGAAGTGCCCCAATCGGTGGTTGAGGCTGCTGTCGAAAACATGCGCACCATGAAGGAGGGCGCGATAGCCGGGTCGATTCATGTCGACCGGCTGGCGGGCAATCCCATGGAAATCGAAGCCCGCAACGGGGTCATCGTGCGGCTGGGCGAGAAACATGGCATTGCCACCCCGGCCAACCGCATGCTGGTTACGCTGCTGGGGGCGTCTGGGACCCCATGGCGTTCGGAGGCGTAGCCAATTCGCTCGCGGAACCGAGATAAAGCACGTCGCGGGTCGCGCTGGGCTTGTCCGGGCCACCCTGGGTCAGGTGGTTGAGGAAGCTCACCGCCCAGTCATCGACATTGTGCTTCTGCGCTGACTTCATCAGAGCCGCCCAACGCTGCTTGCGCTCATCGAGTGGCATGTCCAGGGCCATGCGCAGGGCCTCGGAGGTTTCATCCGTATCAAACGGATTGACCAACAGACCCTCGGGGAAGATTTCGGCGGCACCGGCAAATCGTGAGAGGACCAGCACGCCGGGGTCTTCCGGGTTCTGGGACCCGACAAATTCGTGCGCTACCAGGTTCATGCCGTCGCGTAGCGGCGTGACCAGGGCCACTCGGGCCATGCGGTAAAGCCCGGCCAGGCTTGGCTGGCCATAGGCGCGCTTGACATAGGTCAGGGGCTGCCAGTCGGGTTCGGCGAAATGCCCCATGACGCGGCCGCACATGGCGTCCAGCGTATCGCTGGTTTCCTGGTACTCCTTGATGCTGTCGCGCGATGGCGGGGCCACCTGCAACATGTGCACAGAACGGCGCAGCCGGGCATTGTTGGCGAGCAGCTTTTCATAGGCCTCGACGCGTTGCGGCAGGCCCTTGGAGTAGTCCAGCCGGTCGACACCCAGGATCAGCCGCTGATCGCCCAAAACCCGCTTCATGCGGTTCACCATTTTGGTGGCGGCGGGGCTGACGGAGAGTTTGGCGAAGGCATCCGGGTCCGAACCGATGGGGAAGGCCTCTACCTCGGTGCGGCTGAAGTCTATCGCCTGCACCTTGTGGCCGCCAAAGGTTGAGGGCGCCTGGTGCTCGGCAAACTCAGTGAAGGCTGCGACGTCGCGCTTGGCCTGCATGCCGACCAGATCATAGCGCGACAGGTCGCGCATCAGTTCTTCATGGTGCGGGATGGCATAAAGCGCGTCGGTCGTGGGGAACGGAATATGCAGATAGAAGCCGATGCGGTTGCGCGCACCGAGCTGGCGCAATTCGGACGCAAGCGGGATCAGGTGATAATCATGCACCCAGACCACGTCATCGGGCTTGAGCAGCGGCAGCAGCGCCCTGGCAAATTGCTGGTTCACCCGGCGGTAGCCCTCGTACCAGTGGCTTTCAATCGTTGCCAGGTCGAGGCGCAGGTGGAAGCTGGGCCAGAGAATGGAATTAGAGAACCCTGCGTAATAGGCGTGATGATCCTCACGGCTGAGGTCGATCTGGGCGACCTCAAGGCCATCGATGTCTTCGATGCGGGCTTCGCGGGCGGGCTGATCCGTCAGCTTGCCAGACCAGCCGAACCAGAAGCCCTCCCTTTCGCTCAGTACCTTGCGCAGCGCGACGGCAAGCCCACCGGCGGCGGGACCCTTGCCGGGCGTGCGGTTCGATACAATGACGATGCGGCTCATGTGGCTGGTGCCCCCGTGTCTGGTTGAACATAAATGTGTGCCGGCAGGTCCGGCGGTCGTCAGTTCAGTGTGCAGTCGTCTCCGCCAGGATCGGCGTTTCGTCTGCGAGATTGCTGGTTGCCTGTGGCCCAGTAACGATCTGGGTCAGGCCTTCAAGCAGCGCATATACGGACGCAACGTCGGCGATGCGCATGCGCGCAATCGTCTTGCCCGGTCCGAGCTTGATACCGACGCCACCGAGCTCCTGTGCGGCGCGAAAGCCATCCTCATCGGTTGTGTCGTCGCCGATGAAGATCGGTGTGCGGCCGGCAAATGGCTCTTCCTGCATAAAGGCCTTGAGGGCGCTGCCCTTGTCGAAACCCGCAGGTCTCGCCTCGATGACCATCTTGCCTGGAACGAGCGTGAAGTCGGGATGCTTGCCAATGGCGGCCTGCATGGCGAGAAGGCAGTCTTCTTCCAGCTCCGGTGCCTGACGATAATGCAGCGCAACGGCACCGTCCTTGGGCTCCAGGATCAGTTCGGAGTGTTCTTCGAGTAATGGCGCCATGGCGCTGGCAATGGATTGAGCGGCCCCTGTAATTTCGGCATCGAGTTCGAGCAGCGTGCCATCGGCGCGGCGACGCTGGGCCCCATGTGCGCCGGCGACCGGCAAATGCAGCGGAGCAAGGAAGCGATCAATATCGGCAATTTCGCGGCCGGTAATGACGGCGAATGCATGATTGAAGTCGCGGGCAGTCCGGTCCAACTGATCCGCCAGATGGGCGGGCACGTCGACGGCGTCAGGTTTTTCGGCGATTTCAACCAGCGTGCCGTCGAAATCGGTGAAAATGGCGAGCAACGGTGCCGCGCCGCCAGACTGTGCAATCAGTTCGGACATGGCTACCCCTTTGGTTGCATTGATGGTCACAGCTTGCAACGCACAGGGGCGCAAAAAGTTCGGGCCTCATGGCTGGTATGCGCCCGGCGGGATTTATGAATGACACGTTAATGGTGCATTGGTCCTGCGTTCAAAGCGACCTGCGTAGAAGGAACCGAGAGCGGAAAGGGGTGAGCCCGGACCGCCGCGAATAAGAATGAGGGTCCTTCACATCATGTCGCAGCTTTTGCTTACCGCGCTGTTCGCCCTGTCGATCAGCTTCCTGACCTTTGCCGCCTCATTCGCCGAGGCACCGCGAAGCGAGTTCATGCCGGCAGCAGCCGTCAGCCTCGACTAAGCCAGCGGAATGCCTTTGCTGCCCTTGTCTTTCTGATAGTTTTCGGACAATTCGGCATAGAGGGCGTTGAGATCGTCGATGCGCGCCATGAGCGTTTCGCGATTGCTGCGGGCGAGCCCGGCGATCATGTCCTGCAGGCCATGGCTGGTCCAGAAATCGTTGCTGCGGTTGTATAGGTCGCGCCCCGGCGACACTGTGCCGGTTTCAGGCTCGGGCACCGCATAGACGGATTTGAGAATCTGGATGTCATAGGGAATGGCGAAGCTGTCGCGGCTGTCCTGATGGCTGAACAGATAGTAGAAATTGTCAAAGCCTGACCAGGTTATGCCGGAAAGGCACAGTGAGCAGGGCTCGTGGGTCGCCAGAAACAAGCAGTCCTTGGTGGCCGGCCGCTGGTCCGCTGGCAGTTCGAAGAAGCGCTTGATGGCATGCATTTCACCATGCCAGAGCGGATTTTCGATCTCGTTGTTGGTTTCGGCTACGACCACTGATAGATCGGACTTCTTCAGGATTGCTGCACCGAACAGCTTGTTGCCACGCGCAACACCCTTGGCGGTGACGGGGGCAATATCCTTCTCGATCACGTCGAGCAGGCGTGAAATCAGTTCCGCAGTCTCCAAACCAGTCTACTCCGTGGTGCGCACAAGCCCGATGAGCGGCACACCGGCCGCATCGAGCAGCCGCAGTCCCTGACCGTCGAGTTCATAGGATGCCACGGCGGACAGCGCCGTGAAATAGGCGGTCTCTTCATTCATCAAATCAGGTGCGCAGGCCATGCGGGTGGCGGCGGCTGGGCCAAAGGACAACGCCTGAGCTTCGATGCTGGCTTCGGTGAAGTAATTGTTGCACCCGCCGAACCCGCCCGCGCGATGGTCGGGCGCAATCGAGAGGGTCGGTGCCCGCGGCGCGGAGACCGGCCGGCCGCCGATGCTGGTGACCGTCCAGAGCGTGTCGAAGAGTTCTGACGGGGTGGCGGGAATAGGCGGTTCCGGGCTGGGTGGCTGGGTTGGCGTGCGATAGACCAAGATTGGCGTCGGCGCGCTATCTCCGATGGAAACGGGCACGGGACTGGGCGTGCGAAAGAGCACCTGTCCGGCGCTGGAAATCTCGGCGAGCAATCCATAGGCGCCATTGGTCTTTTCAACCTGCGAATGCACATTGAGCGCGAAGCCGATCGGCACCTGGCCCTTGGCTGGAATGCCAGCCGAAGCACCCACGACCGGGGCCATCGTTGTCAGATCCACCAGCGTGACACGGAGCCAGGCGTCTGCCGGCAGTGCCATACGCTCGCGATAGGTCACGGTGCCATTGAGCGTGGTCGCGGCCATGGCCGGCGGCGACAGGACCATCAGTATCAGCGCCATGGCCTGGATGAGCCTTGAAAGGTGCATGTCTGCCTCCATCCCTTTGCTGCACAAACTACAGCATGCGCCTGACGGTTGCGAGACAAGGACGTTTTCAGGGTTACTCGGGGCGGTCTGCCACGATTGTCCAGGGATGCTTGAAGTGGTGTTCTTCAAGGTTGTCGCCGTCGCCGCCGCGATCAACAACGAGGAATTCGCTGGTTTTCTCCAGAGGCGTCAGCACGCCATGCCAGACATTGATAGCAATATTGACGCCTTGCCCGGCGGCGGGACGAAAGGCACGAAGGCGCGTTGGTTCGCCGCGATTGTCCTGCGCGACAATCACCAGCCAGGGGTGACCCGTGAGCGGGAAGAACGCCTGGCTCCCCAGGGGATGCCGTTCCATCAGAAGCAAGTCGAGTGGCAAGGCGTATGGGCGTCCGCGGAATATCGAGATCAGAGGCCGGGCCCCCTGGCCTTCCAGTTCAATCCGAGCCAGGTCGTGAAAACGCTCTGTCATGCCCAGATTGATCGGATAGTGATCGGCGTTCTCGGTCTGGATGACCTGGCCGAAAGGCGCAAAGGCTTCTGCGGTCAGCGGCTCGGTGAAGATCGTATTGTCGGCTGGCATGGCTCAAAACGGCAGTTTGGCGTGGCGGTTGACGTCCTTGTAGAGCAGGTAGCGGAACCGCTCGGGACCGGCGTAGCAGGCTTGGGGGCAGAAGGCGCGCAGCCACATGAAATCGCCCGCTTCCACCTCCACCCAGTCGCGGTTGAGACGATAAACCGCCTTGCCTTCGAGCACATAGAGGCCGTGTTCCATAACATGGGTTTCCTCGAAGGGAATGACGGCGCCGGGTTCGAGCGTGACGATATTGACGTGCATGTCGTGGCGGACATCATCCGGTTCGACAAAACGCGTGGTGCCCCAGCGCTCATTGGTATCGGGCATCCAGCGGATCGGCTGGTCGTTGTCGCTGGAGACAAAAGCCTCTGGCGCGGCGAGGCCCTCGACCGCTTCGTAGCGCTTGCGCACCCAATGAAAACGCACAGTTTCGGTGGATTTGTTCACAAGGCTCCAGGCGCAGCCCGGGGGCAGGAATGCATAGCCGCCCACTTCGAGCAAATGGGTCTTGCCTTCGATGGTGACGGTCAGCTGTCCTGAGACCACGAACAGGACACCTTCGGCTCCGGGATTGTCTTCTGGTCGCTCACTCCCGCCGCCGGGCGACACTTCCACAATGTACTGCGAGAACGTCTCGGCAAAGCCGCTCATGGGGCGGGCAATGACCCAGAGCCGGGTATCGCGCCAATGGGGCAGGCAGGAGGTGACAATGTCGCGCATCACTCCGCGTGGAATAAGGGCATAGGCCTCGGTGAAGGTGGCGCGGCCTGTGTGCAGGTCCATCTGACCAGGCAGGCCGGCACTGGGAGAGGCGTAGGAAGAGACCATGACTCGTTTCGAATTGTGTCGTGCTGGCTCAAGCTTAGAGGTTTGCGCAGGCCGAGGCTATGGGGTAACGCCTCAGGCGTCGACCCTGTGTTTGAGTTTGCTCAGCATGGCGGCGGCATAGGCCGCATAGGGCCCGATCCAACGCTCGTGAATGGCGTGGACGGGCAGGGCGTCGAGATGGTTCCAGCGCTCGCGTCCCCGTTTTTCAGCGACAACCAGCCCAGCCTCTTCGAGGACGCGCAGATGTTGCATCACCGTGCAGCGGTCAATCTCGGGGATGAGATCGCACAGCATGCCGGTGGTGCGGGATTCCGCCTTGAGCAGATCGAGAATGCGCCGGCGGACCCGGTGCCCCAGGGCCTTGAAAAGTAGGTCATCTGTATCGTCATTTGACATGTTATAAAATTATAACATAAGGTCTCAATGTCAAGCAGATGGAGGGTCTGATGGCGTATGAATTTACGGTTCGAGGGCGCATTTCACGCCCGGTGCGTGAGGTGTTCGAGGCGGTCGCCGATCCGGCGCAGCTCTCACATTATTTCACGACCGGCGGCGCCAGGGGGCGGCTGGAGACCGGCGCGACGGTAACTTGGGATTTCCACGATTTTCCCGGCGCCTTTCCCGTGAATGTCGTCGAGGTCGTGCCTGATGAGAAGATCGTGCTGACCTGGGATGCGCCGCCGGATGGTGATCCTGCTGGCATCTATCAGACCAAGGTCACGATGGGCTTTGAAGCGCTGGAGGACGGGCGAACCCTGGTCTCTATCCATGAAGCGGGTTGGCGTGAGAACGAGGCCGGGCAAAAAGCGTCCTATGGCAATTGCGAAGGCTGGACTGGCATGCTCTGCGCCATGCGCATGTGGGTGGAGCACGGCATCAATCTGCGCGAGGGCTTCTACAAGTGATCGCCACAAAGATGCCCTCGAAAACAGTACGATGGGGTTGTCGCTTGTAGGGCGGCAGCGCAGAAGATTGCGCATGCGGTCATTGTCCGCGACGACCCAAATGGGTCATTGTCGGAGGTCATGAGAGCCGGGCCATTCTTCGGTCCGGCCAGTATTGTGCATTTGCCGCGACAGGGCGCGACGCGTCAGGGCAGGATGGCCTGCAGACGCAGCAGCGCGATACGCTCGACCTGGGCGCAGGCAGTGGCGAATTCTTCGGCGGCCGTGTTGGCGATTCGCGTCTCGAAGTTCTCCAAAATGGACTGCTTGTTGTGGTCCCGGACGGCAATGATGAACGGGAAACCGAACTTTTCGACATAGGCGCTGTTGAGCGCTGTGAACCTGTTGCGTTCATCATCCGTCAGCGCGTCGAGGCCGGCCGAGGCCTGCTCGGCGGTCGACTCGGCGGTCAGGCGCTTGGCAGTGGCAAGCTTGCCGGCAAGGTCCGGGTGTGCCTTGAGAACAGCCAGGCGTTCTTCGGGCGTGGCCATCCGGAACTGGTTGCGTAAGACAAAGTGCAGGCCGATCGCGGTGTCATTGGCCGGCCCCATTTCGGCCTCCCAGGCGCGCTCTGCGATCCAGGAAGAATGCTCGAAGATCGAACCATAGCGGGCAACGAATTCGGCGCGCTCAAGTTGGCTGGGGGTCACTTCAGGCGCCCTATAGGGATGCTCCCTTGCCCAGTGCTGGGCAATCTGGAGTCGGGTGGGCACCCAGACCTTGTCGAAACCCTTGATGTAGTCGATGAATTTCTTGAGGCCCTGATAGCGGCCGGGTTGACCGACCAGGCGGCAGTGCAGACCAATCGACATCATCTTGGGTGACCCTGCCTGGCCCTCGGCGTAGAGGCAATCAAAGCTGTCCCTGAGGAAGGTAAAATATTCCTCGCCATTGTCGAAGCCGGGCGCCGTAACAAAGCGCATATCGTTGGCGCTGAGCGTATAGGGAATGATCAACTGGGGCTCGCCGCCGATCACCTTCCAATAGGGCAGGTCGTCGTCATAGGTGTCCGAGATATAGGCAAAGCCGCCATGGTCAGCCACGAGGTCAACCGTGTTGAGGCTAGAGCGGCCGGTGTACCAGCCGAGCGGGCGTGAGCCGGTGGCGATGGTGTGCAGGCGCACCGCTTCGGCAATCTGGGCGCTTTCTTCGGCGGCCGGCATGTCCTTGTGCTGCACCCATTTCAGGCCATGGCTGGCAATTTCCCAGCCCGCTTCCTGCATGGCTGCAAGCTGAGCCGGCGCGCGCATCAGGGCAGTCGCAACGCCATAAATTGTCACGGGCAGCTTTGCCTCGGTGAAGAGACGGTGCAGCCGCCAGAAACCGGCGCGAGCGCCGTATTCATACATGGATTCCACATTGGCATGGCGCTGGTCCGGCCAGGGGGCCGCGCCCAGCACGTCGACCAGGAAAGCCTCCGACGCGTCGTCGCCATGCAGAATATTGTTCTCACCACCTTCCTCGTAGTTGAGGACGAACTGCACCGCGATATGAGCGCCGCCGGGCCAGTTGGCATGGGGCGGGGTTTGGCCGTAGCCATGCATGTCGCGGGGATATCGGTTCATGGATGAGTCTCTTCTACGTCAGGCGGGAGACCCAATGGTAAGCAGAAGCGCCGCCCCTGCGCTAGACTGAAGCGGGGCTTGTGTCCATAGAAGGACGTCAGCCGCCGATCGCTGCAACCGTTTCCAGCTTCTCGAGGAATTGCTTCCAGCCGGCATGGGCACCGCCGAAGGCTTGCTTCTGCTCGGGACGGAATCCAGCCTGCTCCACTCGCAGATGCGTGCCGGTGTCGGTTGGAGTCAGGGTGTAGGTGACTACGCTTTTGAGTGCGTAAAGGGGATCCTGATTGTCGTGATCCCAGGCATAGGAAAGAGAGCGTTCCGGCTCGATTGAAAGCACCTCGCAGTCCAGCACGCCACCCCATTCACCGCGTAGCTTGAATTTATGACCAACCCTGAGATCGAAATCATTGGCCATCAGCCATTCCGAGATCAGATGTGACTGGGTCAACGCCTTCCAGATTTTGGCTGGCGGATGCGGGATTTCGCGCTCGACAACGACAGAGCGGGTCTGGGTGGCGATGGTCATTCGGGAGATCCTATTTCCGGGCGCGTTTGGTGGCAATTTCGCCATTGGCCGTCGCAGCGGCCTGGATCAGCGCTTTGAAAGCGGCTTCGTCGATGCTCTCGCCTTCAAAAAAATCGATGGCGCGGCGGACATTGCCTTCTAGGCTGGAATTGAACAGGTGATTGGGATCTTCCAGTGAGGCGCCCTTGGGGAAGGTGGATTTCACTGTGGCCCTATAGACTTCGCCGGTGCACAGGATTCCGTTGTGGGACCAGACGGGCTTGCCCCACTTCCACTCTTCTTCCACATCGGGCAGGGCCTCATGGATCAGCTTGCGAATTTTGGCCAATTTGTCGCCCCGCCAATCTGGCAGGTCGGCAATGCGCTTGTCGATCAATTCACCCGGCGTTGCGCCGGAGGCAAGGTCTGCGGCGCTGTTCTTGGAAAATGTCACAATCCAACTCCCTACAACTTCTCGCCGGGCAGCTTGCTGGCCTGTCTCACCCAGTCGGCGAACTGGTCTTCGTCCAGAATGTCGTTCTCGTAAATATCTAGATACCGCACCTCGGCCTGTTTCGAAGTGCCTGGAGGCATTGGGCGCAGTTGGGCGCCATTGTGGAAGGCCACTTTCACGTATTTGGTCATGCAGTGGTAGCTGACAATGTAAATGCCCTGTTCTAATCCATAAAACGGCGTGTTCCATTTCACGGCCTTGTGGATACCGGGCACGGTCTTTTCGATGATGGCGTCCAATTTGCGGCCGACCTCGCTCTGCCAGCCGGGCATGGCGGCGATGTATTTCTGAACTACTTCGTTGCCATAGCCCTTGGCGATCTGGGGATTGCCGCCGGAGAGCCGGACAATGCCGTCAGGTCCGGGCTGGAGCGGCGGACGCTCGGGTTTCCCCTCAGACATGGTTGAGGCCCGTGCGGCGGCGCGCGTAGTGCTGGACGAACATGAACAAGCCTGAGAACAGCAGGAGGAAAAGAGGCAGGAGCGGCGAGAAGGTCACAAGCGGGGGTACGCCGGCCTGACCCAGAAAGCCAATTGTGACGAAATTGACGATCACCGTCAGGGTAAAGACGATCGAGGTCCAACGGTGAAAAGCACGAATGAAACGGGTCATTGATCTATCCTTGTGAGCAAATTTTCGAGGGCATCGAGCCGTGCCTCCCAGAAGTTCGTCATTTCCTTGGTCCAGTCCGCCAGCGGCGCGAGCGCCTGAACCCGCGCGGAATAGTGGGTCTGCCGGCCTTCGTGGCGATCGCTTACGAGGCCAGCCTGCTTGAGCACGGCCAGATGTTTTGAAACGGTCGGCTGAGCGACTCCGGCAAAGCCGGTCAGCGTGCCGACAGTCTGTTCGCCCTGTCTGCAGAGCTGTTCGAATATGGCGCGCCTGGTGGGGTCGGCGAGCGACCGGAACAAGGCATCTTGATGCGTGTTCATCTAGATCCATTCATGAATAGCTATGGATTAAATCAATAGCTCTTCGGCTATGAATGTCAACCCAGCTTGTGTTCAAACAGCGCCGGGAAGCGAAAGGCTCTCAAAAAAAGTCTTGGCGTGTTCAAAGAAGATCGCCGGGGCCAGGTGAAGGGCGCTGCCCGATCGCACCAGAATTCCGAAGCGGTTGGTCGGCAGTCCGCCATCCTGCAGGGGGCGGAAGACGAGGCGGCCTGCCGCGATCTCGTTTTGGGCGCCAATCGGGGTCATGATCGAGGCATAGTGGCCACCCAGCGCCAGTTCGACCAGCAGGCGGATGGAGTTCACCTCGACCAAGGGCGGGGTGATGTTTGCTGGGGAATGGAGGAAGGGTTCAATGACCTCACGGATCGATATTTCCGGCTTACCGACGGCCAGTGGATGTTCAAGGCACTGCGCCATTGTCAGGTTTCGGACGCCCGCCAGGGGGTGGCCGGGCGCCATCACGGCGCCGATGGAAACATCCCGGCGAAAGGCCACGTCCACCTGACGGGGCGGCTTGGCGATGAAGCCAAAGCCGATATCGATACGCTCCTCGACCAGGCGCTCGACAACTTCGGTCGACGAAATGATGGAGACGTCGAGATTGAGACGCGGGTAGCGCTTGCCGAAATCGCTGATGAGCTGGGGCAGGAAGGACAGACCAACGCTTTCGGCTGTTGCGATGCGGACCGAGCCGGCCCTGACACCGCGCAGTAATTCGATCTCCGATACGGCCGCTTCCATTGGGGCGGCAAGGCGGCGCGAATGGCGGAACAGGATTTCGCCGGCGGGTGAGAGGCGCAGGCGCCGCTTTTCGCGCAGGAACAGTTCGATGCCCAGCGCATCCTCGAGTTGCGCGACCTGCCGCGTCACGGCCGATGAGGCGATGTTAAGCCGCCGCGCGGCCTCGCGGATGGACAGATGGGTGGCGACGGCGTTGAAGTAAATCAGCGATGGCTGGTGGAACACCCGCGCCAGCAGGCCTGCCGACAAGGCATGCTCGCGCGGTCTTTCGGGTGGTGAGCGCGGGTCCATGTGATTGTCCTCTTGTTGCCAGATTGGCAGCATAATGCTCCCAATTTGAGAGTATCAAGAGCAAGTGCGCGTGCTATTGTGCGTTTCGGGGAACGAATACGGAGCAGCAAGATGGGCGGAGCCCTGACCACCCATGTCTTGGACACCATGCATGGTAAGCCGGCGCGCGGTATGCGGCTGGAACTGCACTATGTGCACGGGGATCATACGCACCACCTGCTCGACAGCCATACCAATGAAGATGGGCGCGTGGATCAGCCATTGCTGAGCGAGGAGTTCCAGCATGGCGAATATGAGATCCGCTTTCATGTGGGACAGTATTTTGAACGTGTCGGGGTAGAGATCGAAACCCCATTCCTGGATGTGGTGCCGATCCGCTTCACCATTTCCGAGGACAAGCACTATCACGTGCCGCTGCTGGTCAGCCCCTTCGCCTACTCTACCTATCGAGGGAGCTGAGCCATGGTCGAAGTCGCCAATGCCCTGAAATTCCTGCTCAACGGGGAAGAGGTGACGCTGACCGACGTGCCGCCGGACCTGACCCTGCTTGACTGGCTTCGGCTGGAGCGGCGGCTGCGCGGCTCCAAGGAAGGCTGTGCCGAGGGAGATTGCGGCGCCTGCACGGTGCTGGTTGGACGGCTGACGGATGATGAAGTCATCTATGACTCGGTGACTGCCTGCATCCGCTTTGTCGGTAGCCTGCATGGTACTCATGTAGTGACCATCGAGCATCTGCGCGGCGAGAACGGTGCGCTCCATCCCGTGCAGCAGGCCATGGTCGATCATCATGGTTCGCAATGCGGCTTCTGCACGCCAGGCTTCGTGATGAGCCTTTACGGACTCTGGAAGCGCAATCCCGATCCGTCGCGGGCGGCCATCGAGAAGGCATTGCAGGGTAATCTTTGCCGCTGCACCGGCTATGCACCGATCATCCGCGCTGGCGAAAAGATGGGCACCTACGGCCGGCCGCAAGGCGATCCGCTCTGGGCCGAACGCATTGTGGTCAAGAACAGGCTCAAGGCGATGCAGGATGGCCGCCGCGTCGAAATCGGCGAGGGCAGCAATCGCGTCATCATACCGGCTTCGCTCGATGATTTCGCGGCCGTGTACGAGGCCAATCCGGAAGCACGGATCGTTGCGGGCTCGACCGATGTGGGCTTGTGGGTCACCAAATTCATGCGCGCCATTGGGCCGGTGATCTTCATCGGGCATTTGCAGGAGCTGAAGCGCATCGCCGAGAATGACAGCGAAGTGCGGTTCTATGCCGGCGTATCCTACTCGGAGGCGCAGCCAGTCATCGCGTCAAGATTTCCCGAACTGATCGAATTGTGGGATCGTATTGCGGGCGAACAGATCCGCAATATGGGAACAATTGGTGGCAATATCGCCAATGGTTCACCCATCGGTGACACACCGCCGCCCTTCATTGCGCTGGGTGCCAAGCTGCATTTGCGCAAGGGCGTGCACCGGCGCGAGATTAAGCTCGAGGACTATTTCCTGGCCTATGGGAAACAGGATCGTCAGCCGGGTGAATTCGTCGAGAGCGTAACTTTGCCCTTGTTGCCTACCGGCGAGAAGTTTGCCACCTACAAGATTTCCAAGCGGCGCGAGGAAGATATTTCTGCCCTCTGCGGTGCGTTCCGGGTCTTTGTCAACGATGCTGGCACCGTGGGCATGGCACGCATTGCCTTTGGCGGCATGGCGGCGACGCCCAAGCGCGCCAAGGCGGTTGAGGCGGCGCTGATTGGCCAGCCCTGGTCGATGGAGACTGTCGAGGTGGCCATAGCTTCCATTGCCGAGGATTATCAGCCGATCAGCGACATGCGCGCATCGGCAGATTATCGCCTGCTTGCGGCACAGAACCTGCTCAAGCGTTTCTTCCTGTGGACACAGGAGCGGGGTGAGCGCCTGGCGAGGGAGGTGGCGTGATGAACAAGCAGAGCAATATTTCTCTCGCCACGCTCCATGCGCCCACGCAGCATGACAGCGGCCCCAAGCATGTGACCGGCACGGCCGAATATATCGACGATATGATCGAGCCGGTGGGCACGATGCATGCTTATCTTGGGCTTTCGACCAAGCCGCATGCCGAGATCCTCGGTATGGACTTCTCCGAGGTGTTGGCTGCGCCCGGTGTAATCGGTGTGCTGACCAATGACGACGTGCCGGGCGAACTCGATATCAGCTCGGCGCATGTGCATGACGAGCCGTTATTTGCCAATGGCAAAGTGCATTTTTGGGGGCAGCCCATATTCGCGGTGATCGCCGAAACGCGTGACCAGGCGCGCCGTGCCGCGCAACTGGCCAAGGTCGACTACAAGGATTTGCCTTTTATTACTGACGTGCGTTCGGCCCAGGCGGCCGGTGGGCAGCAGGTGACCAAGCCGCTCAAACTCGAACGGGGTGATGTCGAGGCCGGCCTGGCCGCTGCGCCGCGCCGTGCCAAGGGTGCCGTCACCATTGGCGGGCAGGACCATTTCTATCTCGAAGGCCAAATTGCGCTGGCTGTGCCGGGCGAGGATGAAGACGTCACGGTGCATTCCTCAACCCAGCACCCGAGTGAGGTGCAGTTGATCGTGGCTCATGCGCTGGGCATCCGGCAGAACGCGGTGACCATCAATGTGCGCCGCATGGGCGGTGGCTTTGGCGGCAAGGAAACCCAGGGCAATCTGTTTGCCGTGGTGGCTGCGCTGGCCGCCAAGAAGTGGAACCGGGCCTGCAAGATCCGGCCTGACCGCGATGACGATATGAGCGCGACCGGCAAGCGGCATGATTTCGTGGTCGACTATGATGTTGGCTATGATGAGGACGGCAAGATACTTGCCGTCGACGCGGTTTATGGCGCACGAGGCGGGTTCTCGGCCGATCTGACCGGCCCGGTGACCGATCGGGCGCTATTTCATTGCGACAATGCCTATTGGTATCCGGCGGTGCGGGCGCGCTCCGAGCCGCTTTACACCAACACGGTGTCCAACACCGCATTTCGCGGCTTTGGCGGCCCGCAGGGCATGGTGGCGGCCGAGCGCTGGGTGGAAGACATCGCCTATGCGCTGGGCAAGGATCCGCTGGAAATCCGCAAGGCCAATTTCTACGGGACCGACAGCAATAATGTGACGCCCTATCATCAGGTGGTGGAGGACAATATTGTCCATCGAGTGGTGGATGAGCTGGAGGTGTCGTCAGACTATCAGGCGCGGCGCCAGGCTGTGCTGGACTTCAACACGTCGAGTGCCGTGCTCAGGAAAGGCATTGCGCTGACGCCGGTGAAGTTCGGGATCTCCTTTACGGCCACCTGGTACAATCAGGCGGGCGCGCTGGTGCATGTCTACAAGGATGGTTCGATCCATTTGAGCCATGGCGGCACCGAGATGGGGCAGGGGCTCTATATCAAGGTGGCGCAGGTGGTGGCCGAGGCCTTCGGGGTCAATCTTGATACCGTCAAGATCATGGCGACCTCGACCGGCAAGGTGCCCAATACGTCGGCCACGGCCGCCTCGTCCGGCTCGGATCTCAACGGCATGGCGGCCTGGGACGCCTGCGAGCAGATCAAGGCACGCATGCTGGCCCATGCGGCCAAGTTGCATGACGCGGATGAGGTCGATTGCCGCTGGGTGACCGGTGGCCTTGATGTCGGCAAAAAGCACATCCCCTTCGCCGAACTGGCCGCCTCGGCCTATATGAACCGGGTGCAGCTTTCCGCCGCCGGCTTTTACAAGACGCCAAAAATCCACTGGGATCGGGCAACCGGGCGCGGCCATCCGTTCTATTACTTTGCCTATGGCGCCTCTGTCAGCGAGGTGACCATCGATACGCTGACCGGCGAGTACACGGTGGACCGCGTCGATATTCTGCATGATGTGGGCAAGTCGCTGAACCCGGCCATCGATATCGGCCAGGTGGAAGGTGGCTTCATCCAGGGCATGGGATGGCTGACAACCGAAGAGCTGGTCTGGGACGACAAGGGCCAATTGCGTACCCATGCGCCCTCGACCTACAAAATCCCGCTGGCCTCCGATGTTCCCCCGATCTTCAATGTGCAACTGGCCGAATGGTCGGTGAATCGTGAGCCGACCATCGGCCGTTCCAAGGCCGTTGGAGAACCGCCGTTCATGCTGGCGATCAGTGTTGTCGAGGCGTTGAGCATGGCGGTTGCAAGTGTTGCGGATTATGCCATAGCGCCCCACCTCGATACGCCGGTGACGCCCGAACGGGTGCTGATGGGCGTTGAGCGTCTGAGAAAGGCCCGGATTAGCTGACATGAGTGCATCCGCCGCCTTCGAAGCCTTTTTCGCTGCCAATCCTGATGCGATTGCATGCGAACTGACTTCGGTGCGCGGATCATCTCCTCGGGAGCAGGGCACCTGCATGCTGGTGAGCATGGGGGCGATCTTCGGCACCATTGGCGGCGGTGCGCTCGAATATATGGTCATTGAGCATGCGCGGCGGCTGATCGCCGAAGGGCGTGCTGAGGAGGCCATGGATGTGCCGCTAGGGCCCGAGATCGGGCAATGTTGCGGCGGACGGGTCACGGTCACGCTTCGCTATGCGGACGATGTCGTCCGACGCGAGGTAATGGCCAGGGTGATGGCCGAAGACGGCTCTGCTGCCTCAGTCTATGTCTTCGGTGCCGGCCATGTCGGGCGAGTGCTGGCGCAAATCCTTTCGCTGCTGCCGGTCAAGGTCGAGGTAATCGACACGCGGCAGGAGGAGCTGGATAGGTTGCCGGCCGGCATTCCACATCGGCGGGTGGCCATGCCGGAGGCGGTAGTCCGGTCTGCACCAGTTGGCAGCGCCTATGTCATCCTGACCCATGATCACGCGCTGGATTTCCTAATTGCCAATGAGGCGTTGGGTCGCTTCGACTGTCCCTATGTCGGCATGGTGGGGTCACGGACAAAACGCGCAAAGTTCGCGAGCTGGTATATGGAGCAGGGGGGCGACCGGGTTGATCTGGATCGTCTGATTTTACCTATTGGCACGCAAGGGCTTGGGGATAAACGACCTTCGGTTATTGCGGCACTGGCGGCGGCTGAAATTATGGTCCACATTGGGGCAAGGGAAGTTTCTGTCGGGCAGGTGTCCACCCCCAAACGATTGGGGGTGACGAGTGGATTTTGATATGCCCAACCGGCTCGAGTTGAGCGGCATCACCAAGCAGTTTCCCGGCGTTCTGGCCAATGACCATGTGTCGTTCGCGGTCAAGCCGGGTGAAATCCATGCGCTGCTGGGCGAGAATGGCGCAGGCAAATCCACCCTGGTCAAGATGATCTACGGCATCATGCAGCCCGATGGCGGGGAGATTCGCTGGAATGGCGAGCCGGTCGTGGTGCCGAACCCCAAGGCCGCCCGCCGGTTGGGTATCGGTATGGTGTTCCAGCATTTTTCGCTGTTCGAAGCGCTGACCGTACTGGAAAACATCGCTCTGGGGATGGACGCGAAAATCCCGTCTCGTGAGCTTGAAGCGCGCATTCGCGAGGTCATGCAGACCTATGGGTTGCTGCTCGATCCGCATCGGACCGTGGCCACGCTTTCAGTTGGGGAGCGGCAGCGCATCGAGATCGTGCGGGCGCTGCTATTGAATCCGAAATTGCTGATTATGGATGAGCCAACCTCGGTGCTCACGCCGCAGGAGGTGGACCAGTTGTTCACCGTGCTGCGCCAGCTCGCCAGCGAGGGCTGTTCAATCCTCTACATTTCCCACAAGCTACATGAAATCAAAGCCTTGTGCGATACGGCCACGATTTTGCGGGGCGGCAAGCTGGTTGATACGTGCGATCCAAAGGCTGAAACCAGCCGCTCCATGGCCGAAAAGATGATCGGCACGGGATTGAAGGATATCATCAAGCCCGAAGGGCGTCGTTTTGGCGAACCGAAACTGGTGGTGAATGGGCTTACCACCAGGAAGACCGGCGATTTCGATGTGCCGGTGGCCGATGTCAGCTTCACGGTGCGATCGGGCGAAATTCTTGGGATTGCCGGGGTGGCGGGCAATGGGCAGAACGCCCTGCTCGATGCGCTTTCGGGCGAGCTCAAGGGTGAGGAGCGTGAGGCTATTTCCATTGACGGGCGCGCCATTGGCCTGATGGACACCACGGAGCGCCGCCGGCATGGATTGTGTGCCGTGCCAGAGGAACGAAACGGTCATGCCGCTGTGGGCGATTTCTCCCTATCTGACAATTCTGTGCTGACCGCGCGTGATCGGCTCGGCATGGTGGTGCTGGGGTTGATCAATTCGGGCGCAGCTAAGACCTATACCGGCAAGGTCATTGCCGATTTTGCCGTCAAGGCGCTGGGGCCGGCGGCGACGGCCGGGTCGCTCTCGGGCGGCAATCTCCAGAAATACATCATGGGTCGGGAAATCCTGCAGAAACCGACCGTGCTGGTGGTCAGCCAGCCGACCTGGGGAGTCGATGCGGGCGCAGCCGCGGCCATCCACCAGGCGCTGGTTGATCTGGCCACGGCTGGTTCGGCCATCGTGGTGATCAGCCAGGACCTCGACGAATTGCGAGCGCTCAGCGACACTCTGGCAGTCATCAATATGGGGCGCCTGAGCGCAAGCCGGCCGATTGGCGACTTCAGCGTCGAGGAGATCGGCTTGCTGATGGGCGGTGTTCATGGCGAGGAGGCCGCATGATGCAATTCCGCCTGGAAAAACGCCGCGAGCCGTCACGCTTCATGCTCTATGCCACGCCGGTCGCGGCGGTGGCTTTGACGATGATTATCGGCGCCGTCATTTTTTCTGTGATTGGCTATGACGGGATTGGCGCGGTGCGGGAGATCTTCCTGACGCCGCTGACCAATTCGTTCAAATGGCAGGATCTGGGAGTCAAGGCCGCGCCATTGATCATCATCGGGGTGGGGCTATCGATTGCCTACCGCGCCAATGTCTGGAATATCGGCGCCGAGGGTCAGTACATCATGGGCGGACTGGCTGCGACCTGGGTGGCATTGGCCAGCCATGGTGCGGGCGGCTGGTGGACCTTGCCGGCAATGATGCTGGCCGGAATGGCCGGTGGCGCTGCCTATGGCGCCATTCCAGCACTGCTCAAGACCCGGCTTAATGTCAATGAAATCCTGACCTCGCTGATGCTCACCTACGCATCGGTGCAATTGATCTATTATCTCGTCCGGGCGCCCTGGAAGGACCCGATGGGCATGGGCTTTCCGCAGACGCGACGGTTCGCCAGCGAGGCGCTGCTGCCCAATATCTTCCCGGGAACCATTGTTCATGCCGGCGTGCCGATTGCCATCATCGTTGCGCTGATCGCCTGGTTCATCATGTCGCGCTCGGTGTTCGGCTATCAGATGCGCGTTGTCGGGGCGGCGCCCCATGCGGCCCGCTATGGCGGGTTTTCGGAGAACAAGACGATCTGGCTGGCGATGCTGGTCAGTGGCGGCCTGGCGGGGCTTGCCGGCATGCTTGAAGTGGCCGGGCCGTTCCAGCGCATGGTGCCGGGCTTTCCGACCAATTACGGCTTTACCGCAATCATCGTTGCGTTTCTGGGGCGGCTGAACCCACTCGGCGTGATCTTTGCCGGGATTGTCATGGCCATCACCTTTGTGGGCGGTGAAGTGGCGCAGACCACCATAGGGCTGTCGAACTCCGCAACGGGCGTGTTCCAGGCCATGATGCTGTTCTTCCTGCTCGCGGGGGACATTCTGGTGCGCTACCGGCTCAAGCGGGTCGTGCCGCAGACGGAGGCAGGCGCATGACACTGGAACTGGCCATTGCCATCATCGTCACCGTGGTGGGCGCATCGACCCCAATCCTGATCGCGGCCCTGGGTGAACTGGTGGTCGAAAAGTCCGGCGTGCTCAATCTGGGCGTCGAGGGCATGATGCTGGTTGGCGCCATTACCGGCTTTGTCGTGGTCTTCACCACCGGAAATCACTATCTGGCCATTCTGCTGGCGGCCGGGGCCGGGGTGGCGACCTCAATGATCTTCGGCTTTCTGACCCTGAGCCTGTCTGCGAACCAGACTGCAACCGGTCTCGCCCTGACCATATTCGGTACCGGTTTTTCGGCGCTGGCGGGGCAGGGGTATTCCGCGCGCCCGGTAACGTTGCTGGGGCCGCTATTTCCCTCGGAACTGGCAACACACCCGATCTGGCGGGTGCTGTTTGGCTATTCCGCGCTGGTCTATTTCTCGTTTGCCATGGTGCTCGCTGTCTGGTGGTTCCTGAAGAAGACCCGCGCCGGGTTGATCCTGCGTGCGGTGGGGGAAAACGATCACTCGGCCCATTCCATCGGCTATTCGGTGGTTGCGGTGCGCTATGGAGCTGTGGCCTTTGGCGGTGCGATGGCCGGCATTGCAGGCGCCTGTTTCCCCTTGCTGCTGACACCGCAATGGGCCGAACGCATGACCGCCGGGCGGGGCTGGATTGCAGTGGCGTTGGTGGTGTTTGCCAGCTGGAAGCCGTTCCGACTGCTCGCCGGTGCCTATCTATTCGGACTGGTGATGACCATGGAGCTCTATGCCAAGGCGGGCGGAGGACCACTGTCCGCCATCCCGGCCGAGCTTTGGGCCGCGATGCCCTATCTTGCCACCGTCGTCGTGCTGGTGCTGATATCGATCCGGCGTGATGCTTCTTCCAATGCACCGGCCTGTCTCGGCAGGCCGTTCTTGCCCAGCAATTGAGACGGCGAAAAACGACCGTTTCGATGAATAAATGACGTCAATCAGGAGAGAACAGATGACCCTAAACCGTCGTAACCTGCTCAAGATCGGTGGTGCCGCTGCGGCCTTGCCGCTGCTGGGCTCCAAGGCCTTTGCCCAGAGCGAGCCGCTCAAGGTCGGCTTCATGTATATCGGCACCATCAACGACAATGGCTGGAACTACGCCCATAACCAGGGCCGGCTCTATCTCGAAGAGCAGCTTGGCGATGCGGTAGAAACCACCTATGTCGAGAACGTACCGGAAGGTCCGGACAGCGAGCGCGTGCTGCGTGAATTAGCCCAGTCTGGCCACAAGCTGATCTTTGCGACCAGCTTTGGCTACGGTGACTATGTGATCAAGGTGGCCGAGCAGTTCCCCGATGTCACTTTCGAGCATGCCACCGGTTACATGCGTTCGGCCAATGTTGGCACCTACAATGCACGCTTCCATGAAGGTCGCGCTGTTTGCGGCACCATTGCGGGGCATATGTCGCAGACCGGCAAGGCCGGCTATATCGGTTCGTTCCCGATCCCCGAAGTGGTGATGGGCATCAATTCTTTCGTGCTCGCTGCGCGCAAGATCAATCCAGATTTCACCATCACGCCGGTCTATATCTCGACCTGGAACGACCCGGCCAAGGAAGCCGATGCGGCCCGCGCCATGATCGATCAGGGCATCGACATCATCGCCCAGCACACTGACGGCCCGGCTGCCCTGCAGGTCGCTGAAGAGCGCGGCATTGTCGGCGGTTTCGGCCAGGGCGCCGATATGAGCGCATTTGCACCGCAGGCGCAGCTCACCTCGATCATCGACAATTGGGGCCCGCACTACGTCAAGACCGCACAGGCCGTCATCGACGGCACCTGGGAAAGCAAGGATAGCTGGCCTGGCCTCGCCGAAGGTGAAGTGCAGATCGGGCCCTATGGTCCAAAGGTGCCGGAAGACGTGATCGCCGCCGCCGAAGCTGTGAAGAACGGCCAGATCGACGGATCGTTCAACATCTTCACCGGTCCGATCAACGATCATACCGGCGCCGAAAAGGTGGCTGCTGGCGTGACCCTGACGGATGCCGAACTGCTCAGCATGGACTGGTATGTCGAAGGCGTCATTCCGCCAGCGTGATCGCGTGCGTGATGCGAATTGAGGGGGCGGGCCTGCGCCCGCCCCTTTTGCATGTCTCCGGGATGGAGACAGATAGGGCATACGGAGACTCTGATGGGCGATCTGGCGATTTTCTACGAATGGGCGATGTTTGCGGCGCGCTGGCTGCATGTCGTGACGGCCATCGCCTGGATCGGATCGTCCTTCTATTTCATCGCGCTTGATCTGGGGCTACGCAAGACTCCGAGCCTGCCACCACTGGCCCATGGCGAGGAGTGGCAGGTGCATGGCGGGGGCTTCTATCACATCCAGAAATACCTGGTGGCGCCCGAATTTCTGCCCGAGCACCTGACCTGGTTCAAATGGGAAAGCTACGCGACCTGGCTGTCAGGCGCGATGCTGATGGCTCTGCTCTACTATGTGGGCGCCGATCTGTTCCTTGTTGACCGCAACATTCTGGACGTTCCGAGCTGGATGGCGATCCTGCTTTCTGCCAGCTCGATTGTTCTGGGCTGGCTGCTCTATGACACGCTGTGCAAGTCACCGATCGGCCAGTCGACGACCGGGTTGATGCTGGTGCTGTTCGCCATCCTCGTGGCGATGAGCTGGGGCTATACCCAGCTTTTCACCGGCCGGGCGGCCCTGCTGCATATGGGCGCGTTCACCGCGACCATCATGACGGCCAACGTTGCGATGATCATCATTCCAAACCAGAAAATCGTTGTGGGAGATCTGAAGGCAGGCCGGGTGCCCGACGCCAAATACGGCAAGATCGCCAAGCAGCGCAGCCTGCATAACAACTACCTGACGCTGCCGGTTATCTTCTTCATGCTTTCAAGCCACTACCCGCTGGCTTTTGCCACGCAGTGGAACTGGATCATTGCCTCGCTGATCTTTCTCGTCGGCGTGGTCATCCGGCACTATTTCAACACCCGCCATGCGCGCAAGGGCAATCCACACTGGACCTGGGCCATCGCGGTGGTGCTGATGCTGGTTATTGCCTGGTTGTCGACGTCGCCAAAGCTGCCGGGAGCCGATAGCGAAGTGCTGGTGACCGCGAGCGGCGAAAAGTTCATGGCCACCGAGCATTTCGCGTCGGCCAGCCTGGCGGTGCAGACGCGCTGCGCCATGTGCCATACCCCCGAGCCTGTATGGGAGGGCGTCTATGAGGCGCCCAAGAATGTCATTCTCGACAATGATGTCGCCATTGCCAACAATGCCCATCAGATCGCTATTCAGGCTGGCTGGAGCCATGCCATGCCGCCGGGCAATGTTACCGAGATGACCGAGGCGGAACGCGCCTTGCTGGTCGAATGGTATCGTGAGGGTTCGGGCTCATGACGCGCACCATTTTGCGCGGTCGCGTGCTGAGTTTTGTGCGGGCCCCGCAGGCCCTCGATGATGTCGAGAGCTATCTTTACCTGGAGGACGGTGCCGTCAGCATAGCGGACGGACTGGTCGTGGCCGTCGGGGATTTCTCCGAGGCCGAGACGGCAGGTGCTGTCATCATCGACCATCGCCCCAACCTGATCATGCCAGGCTTTATCGACCTGCATCTGCACTATGTGCAGAGCCAGATGATGGCGTCTTATGCTGGCTCCCTGCTCGAGTGGCTCAACAGCTACACCTTTGTCGAGGAGCAGAAATTTTCCCAGCAAGGCCATGCCGATGCTGTTGCCGTCGATTTTTACGATGCGCTGATCCGGCATGGCACGACGACTGCGGTGGCTTATTGTTCCAGCCACCCACACTCTGTGGATGCGTTTTTCGCCGAAGCCCAGCGCCGCAATATGCTGATGGTGGGCGGCAAGGTGATGATGGATCGCAATGCGCCAGAGGGACTGTGTGATACGGCCCAGTCCGGTTATGACGACACCAAGGCATTGATCGCGCGCTGGCACGGACGGGGGCGGGCCCTTTATGCGATATCGCCGCGCTTTGCCATCACCTCGACGCCTGAGCAAATGGAGATGGCGCGCGCCCTCGTGCAGGAGCATCCCGAGTGCTACCTGCAAACACACCTCAGCGAAAACGACGCCGAAATCAGCCTTTCAATGGAGCTCTATCCCGGCTCGCCGGACTATGCCGGTATTTACGAGGATTACGGGCTGCTCGGGCCCAAGACCCTGTTGGGCCATAGCATCCATCTCAACCATCGAGAAACGGCGGTTCTGGCCGAAACGGGGTCGGTTGCGGTTTTCTGCCCGACGTCGAACCTGTTTCTGGGGTCGGGGCTGTTTGATCGCGAACGGATGGTGACCCACGGCGTGCGCGTCGGCATTGCCACCGATATTGGCGGGGGCACCAGCATGTCCATGCTGCGCACGCTGGACGAGGGCTACAAGGTACTGCAATTGCGCGGTCAGCGGCTCGATCCGCTGGCCTCCTTCTATATGGCGACGCGTGGCAATGCCGAGGCGCTAGGGCTGGCCGATACCATCGGCTCGATTGCGCCGGGCCGGGCGGCAGACTTGATCGTGCTCGATGCCGGGGCAACGCCCACCATGCGGATGCGACACGCCACGATGACTACACTGGCCGAAGAGCTGTTCCTGCTCCAGACCATGGGCGACGATCGATCCATTGCCGAGGTCTATGTGGCTGGCGCAAGGGCGAAGTCCACTTTGGTCGGGTTGTGAAGCAGGGCCGCAATGGCCTACACCTTCATCACAATTGCGATTGGAGAGCCTTCCGCCATGAGTGACTACCTGACCAAATCCGGCCTGTCCGTTCATCCGCTTCTCGTCGACTTCGTCGAGAAAGAAGCGCTGGCGGGGCTGTCGGTAACGGCGGATCAGTTCTGGGAAGGGCTGGCAGGTCTGGTGCGCGAACATGCGCCGACCAATATCAAGCTTCTGGCCAAGCGCGACGATATTCAGGCCAAGATCGATGAGTGGCACCGCAAATACGGGCCGGTGACCAATAATGCGCAGGGCTATGAATTTTTCCTCAGGGAGATCGGCTACCTGGTCGACGAGCCAGCCGACTTTTCCATCGAGACCGAGGGACTGGATCCCGAGATTTCCAGCATTTGTGGGCCGCAGCTCGTGGTCCCGGTGTCCAATGCCCGCTATGCGCTCAACGCCGCCAATGCGCGCTGGGGCAGCCTGTATGATGCACTCTATGGCACTGATGCCGTCAGTCGTGACGGTGAACTGGCGCCGGGCGGGGCCTACAACCCAGCGCGGGGTGCGGCCGTGGTGGCTCGGGCGGCGCAATTCCTGGATGAGGCCTTCCCGCTGACCACCGGCAGTCATGCCGATGTCACGTCCTATGTGGTGGCCGAGCAGGGCGGCCTGGCGAATCTTGTGATCGATACCAAGGCCGGTCCGGCGACCCTCAAGGATGGTTCGGCTTTTGTCGGGTATGCTGGTGAGGGCGAAACGGCCGAGATCGTGCTGCGGCACAATGGGCTGCATGCGGTGCTGGTGATCGACAAGACGAGCCCAATCGGCGGCGCCCATCCTGCGGGGCTCAGCGACGTTGTCGTCGAATCGGCGCTGACTACCATTCAGGATTGCGAGGACTCTGTTGCGGCGGTTGATGCCGAGGACAAGGTGGGGGTCTACCGCAACTGGCTCGGGTTGATGCTCGGTAATCTTGAGGACACTTTCGAGAAAGGCGGCAAAACAGTCACCCGCAAGCTCAAGGCGGACCGGGTCTATCGGGGTGCCAATGGCAGTGAACTCGTGCTCAAAGGGCGGTCACTGCTGCTGGTGCGCAATGTCGGGCACCTGATGACCACCGATGCGGTACTGCTTGACGGCAAGCCGGTCGGCGAAGGGCTGATGGATGCGGCCGTCACCGCTCTTTGTGCCATGCACGACAAGGGCAATAATTCGCGCAATGGCTCGATCTATGTTGTCAAACCCAAGATGCACGGCCCGGAGGAAGTGGCATTCGCCTGCGCGATCTTTGCTTCGGTTGAGCAGTTCCTTGGCCTGAAGCCCAACACCATCAAGATCGGCATTATGGATGAGGAGCGGCGGACCTCGGCCAATCTCAAGGCCGCGATTTATGAGGCGCGGCAACGCGTGTTCTTCATCAATACCGGGTTCCTCGACCGCACGGGCGATGAAATCCACACTTCGATGGAAGCGGGCCCGGTGCTGCGCAAGGACGAGATCAAGTCCGAGAGGTGGATCAATTCCTATGAGGACCGCAATGTGCTGATCGGCCTGAGTTGCGGGTTCTCGGGCAAAGCGCAGATCGGCAAGGGCATGTGGGCGCGACCGGACGACATGGCCGCGATGATGGATGCCAAGATCGGCCACCCCAATGCGGGCGCTAATACGGCATGGGTACCCTCGCCGACGGCGGCAACGCTGCACGCGCTGCATTATCACCAGGTGGACGTGTTCGAGGCCCAGAAACGCCGGCATAACCAGGCTCTGCCGGGGCTGTCCGACCTGTTCTCGATGCCAGTGCAGGCCCCCTATTCATTGAGCCGCGAGGAAATCACGCGCGAGCTGGAGAACAACGCGCAGGGCATTCTGGGCTATGTGGTGCGCTGGGTGCAGCAGGGGGTTGGCTGTTCCAAAGTTCCGGACATCAACGATGTCGGGTTGATGGAAGACCGGGCGACCTGCCGCATTTCGAGCCAGGCGGTGGCCAATTGGCTGCGCCATGGCCTGGTCAGCCGCGACGAGGTGACCTCGGTGTTCGAACGCATGGCCAGTGTCGTGGATGCCCAGAATGCAGGCGATCCGCTCTACCGTCCGATGGCCGAGAATTTCCAGTCGGTCGCCTTCCAGGCAGCGCTGGACCTGGCCTTGCATGGCGCGGATCAACCCAGCGGCTATACCGAACCGCTCTTGCATGCGGCGCGCCGCAAAGTGAAAGCGCGCGACGCGCATTAGGGCTTTGCTTGCGGCCGGTATAGAGCCCGCCTTCCGGCGGGCTCTTTGCTTCTTATTCGCAGGCGAAGCTTTCGTGGCTGGCTTCGTCGCCACCCTGATAGCGCGCGATGGCGGGGTAAGGGCACAGTTTGCGGGTGACGCCGATCAACTCCGGGACGTAGGGATTGTCCTGTGTGGCGGTGGCCACCAGATGGGTTGGCTGTTCGCCGTTCTCGACCCATTCGACCAGTTCGGTAAAAGCGTCGAACTTGTCGGCGGCCGGGCTGCCGGTGCCGTGGGTCATGCCCGGTATGGGGTAGAGCAAAGCGAAATCCTCGGCGTTGCCGCCATTATTTGCGTCGAGCTCTTCATACCAGTCGATGGTGTCGAGCGCCGAGAAGACCGGGTCACTGATGCCGTGAAAGACAATCATCTTGCCACCGGCATCTCGGAACCCGGCGAGTTCGGGATTATCCACATCTGTCGGCGTCATGAACTCCATGGGGGACTCGGCAAAGGTCACGTCGGTTGCGTTCACGCTGATGTCGGTGTCGAAATCGAAGTCGAGAAGATATTGCTCCAGCGCGGCCGGCGTGCCTTCGATTTCCACCGGCGGGTTGGAGAAGATCTGCGCTAGGGACGCGGCGCCCATGGTGGCGATCAGGGGCATGCCATCCCAGGGCGGGATGCCACTTTCAAGCTTCCAGAAGCGCCAGTCGCCACTGGCAATGCCGCGGTCCCAGGCCCAATCACTGTAGAGCGGTTCACCTGCCGAATTGGTCGGACCGGCGTGGATGCGCTGCAGCGCCTCTACCTGTGCCGGGACGAGACAGGCATTGGCTCCTTCGACGTCGCAGGTGAGCGTGGTGACATCGAAAGCGTCCTGGCAGGCAGGGTAGTCGGCAATGATGCCGTCTTTCAGACCATCCAGTCCATCGCAGGCCGCCAGGACCGCATCGGCAACCAGTGTCAGGTCTTCCTGGCTGAATGCGGTGCGGACATCTCCCGTAATGGGTTTGAAGCTCTGCACATCCCAGGCGTGCTGAATGGCGGCCTTGGGCAGGTTGAAGCCGGGATAGGCGGCAAGGATGCCGTCGAAGGCCTCAGGGGAGCGCGTTGCCTGCACCAGGGCGTGGCGCCCGCCATTGGAGCCACCAACGCCATAGCTATAGGCGATGCCTTCGCCATAATAGGCTTCGACCAGCTCGGTCGCGACAGGATTGAGTTTGAGGACTGCGGCATAGCCGTAGTCGCTGCGGGCTTCAGGATCGAAGCCGAAGCGGGCACCCCCGGCAAGTCCGGCCTCCGGATTGGCGCCGCCATCATGGCCGGCGTCGCTGGAAACGACAGCGTAGTTGCGCGCCAGGGCTGTGTCTGCCGGGTCGGACGTGAAAATATTGCCCATTGCAGGTACAACCGAGCCGTCATTGCCGCCATTGAACTGGTGCACGAAGCGTCCATTCCAGTCGTCGGGAAGGCGCAACTCAAAGCTGACCTTGTAGGTCTTCCCGTCAATGCCGATGCGTTCGCCGACATGGCCACGAACCAGACAGTGGGCAACGGGAGCCTCCTCGCCGACCGGTTCGGCCACCGCGGAGGCAATGACAAGGTCGTCAATGCCGAAACCATGGCTGGTCAGGTCTGCGCAATTCAGCGCTTGGGCATGAGCCGATCCAGCCCAGCCAGTCGCAATCACCACCGTGCCCATGGCCACGGCGCTCTTCCATTGCAGTCGCATCTCATCTCCTCCGTTGAGCATCAAGCTGCACGGCAAATTGTTATGTAGAATAACTAAATATGCAATGGGCAATCTGGTCTATCCAGCATGACGAGAGGCGATCGCGGGTCGCCGCGTTATTCTCTTGCGTTTTCAGATTGTTAGTATGACCGGCGGGCCTTAGGGCGATGTTTGCCGGCCGCAAACTCAGTCCAGTTCATAACCGGGTAATGTAATGCTGAGCGAGGATCGGACGACTTCGATGGTATTGTCGACCATGGTGGTCGCCGTGTTGATCGGTTCATCCGACCCAAGATTGCGTGCGAAGCGCGGATGCGCGCCTGAGGCGATGAGCAAGCGCAGGCGGTGGCCTGCTCGGAAACTGTGTGCGGTAGCATGCAGGGGGATGGTCAGGCGCCAGCACCCATTGGATAGCTGCAGCGTATCAGGCGTTACCCGGATGAAGCCGTCACAGATGTTTCTGGAGATGCCGTTCGGGTCCACATCGTTGAGCCGCACGAAGAAGTCGGCATGTGGCACCCGCGCGCGGGCTTCGAGCGTGACTGTGCACTGACCGATAATGGTCAAAGCCCTTGTGAGGACACCGCTGGTATAGGTCAGAACATCTGGGCGGGCCTCAAGGGGTGCGTTGTCAACGGCTCCGGCACCGGTAAAGGCAAAGATTGCGCCGCCCAGATTGGGCGTCGGGTCCGCGGGATCATAGTGATAGCGGTCCATGCCCGTGGCGCGCTGGCTGGATTGACTGAGCTTTCCTTCGCCCGAGACATGCCAGTTGGAGGGGTGGGATTGACCCGGCGGGTAAGCATCGAATTCATGCCACTCGTCCAGCCCCGATATGTGAATGCGTACCGGTCGCTGTCGCAGATCCGAGCTGTCGCCCATCAGCCATGTTCGCATCCAGGTCAGCGTTTCACGCAGATTGTCGCGTTGCAGTTCCTCGGCCACGTGGAACCACGTGCCAATGGTCAAATAGGGTTTGTGGCCGAGGGAAACCAGCTTTTGATAGTCGTCCAGGAGGGGATCAAGCATGAAGTCGTACCACCCCGAGATGAAGTGCACCGGTGGCGTCTTCTCGGTCAGGCGGTGGCGGTGATCCAGTTCGGTCCAGAAAGCGTCGTTGCCGATGGCATGGTCGAACCAATAGCGCCAGAACGCCACCTTGTGGCGGACGGCGACTTTGTCGGCCTCGATCAATGGCAAGGCGGCGGCGGCCTTATCCGTGCGGCGCTCTATGTCGCCCGAAAACATGCGTGCCGCCGTGGCTAGCGGGTTGTTGCGCAGACCTTCGATCACCTGAAGCCAGCTCAGCCAGAGACTGAGGTGGAAGGCGCCAGAGGGAAAGACAACAGGACGAAAGTCTGCGGTCGTCACCTTGGTGGCCATGGCAGCGGTGGGGGGCAATGCATCACTGATAGCCCACTGTGCGTAGCCCAGATAGCTGGGACCGGTCAGACCGATGCGACCATCGAACCAGTCTTGCTGCTTGATCCAGTTGAGCGTGGCCAGTCCGTCCGCGCGCTCATTGGCGAAAGGGTCGAAGTCGCCGCCCGATTTTTCTGTGCCACGGCAGGCCTGGATGACCACGTGAAAGCCGCGTTCGGCATAGGCTTCGGCAATGCCGCCAAAACCGCGCCGGCCATAAGGCAGCCGCATCAGGATTGTCGGGTGCAGCCCCGGCGTGTCGGGGGCATAGTGGTCGGTCTTGAGGATCACCCCGTCATCCATGGCGAGGGAAAGACCGCGCCGCTTGCGCACGCCGTTGAGGCGAGGCGGCAGGTCTTCTACCCAGGCCAGGTAGAGGGATGAAAGGCTCACCGCATCAACTCACAAAGTCGAACTTGTCGACGTCGAAGAGGCCCCTATCGGTCATTTTGAGATGCGGGATCACCGGGAGGGCGAGAAAGGCAACTTGCAGGAAGGGTTCGGGCAGCACGCAGTCGAGCGCCTTCGCGGCGTCGCGCAGGTGATGCAGATCCTCGGCAACGTCCTCGAAGCTCTTGAGACTCATCAAGCCGGCGATGGGCAGCGCCAATTCCGCCGTCACCTTGCCGCCATCCGAGACAACGAAGCCGCCCCCCAGCTCGATCAGCCGGTTGACCGCAATGGCCATGTCCGCATCGGTGGCGCCGACCACTGTGATATTGTGGCTGTCATGCCCGACCGAAGAGGCAATGGCGCCGCGCTTGAGACCAAAGCCGGTAACGAAGGCGCGGCCGATATTGCCGTTCTTGCCGTGGCGCTCGATAACGGCAACCTTGATCACATCGGCATCGAGATCGGGCTGCAGTCCTTGATCGGTCGATGCCAGACTGGCCTCCTCCCGGAAGGTCAGAATGAGACCTGGGCGAACGCCAATGACCGGTACGCGGTTCTGACCCGGCCTGGGGTCGGTGATGAAGGCGTCTGGCGTGACCGGCTTTGCCTTGATGGAGTGGAGCCCGACCGGCGCGACATCCCCCCGCGTTTCGAACAATTCGGGCGTCACCAGGCGGCCGGCCGCGATGACATTGGAGACACGACAGTCTTCAAGGCTGTCGAGAATGGCAATGTCGGCACGCCAACCCGGCGCCACCAGGCCGCGATCCTTCAGACCAAAAATGCGGGCGGCAGAATGGCTGGCGGCGCGGTAAACATGGTGCAGCGGGCGTCCCATGGCGATGAGGCGACGGATCGAGCTGTCCAGATGGCCCTCTTCGGCAATATCGAGCGGATTGCGGTCATCGGTGCACAGGGCCACGAAGCTTGAGCTGTTTTCGTCGAGGATTTCGGCCAGCGCATTGAGGTCCTTCGACACTGACCCCTCGCGGATAAGGATGGCCATGCCCTTGGCGAGCTTTTCGCGCGCTTCAGCGGCGCTGGTGGCCTCGTGGTCAGTGCGAATGCCTGCGGCGAGATAGCCATTGAGCGCCTCGCCCAGCACCAGGGGCGCGTGGCCGTCAATATGGCCGTCCTGAAAGGCGACAAGCTTGGCGATGATGCCCGGATCGGCGTTAAGCACACCGGGGAAATTCATCATCTCGGCCAGGCCCACGACCTTGGGGTGATTGCGGAAGGGCAGGAGGTCGTCGACTTCGAGCTGTGCGCCGGCCGTCTCGAACGGGGTTGCCGGCACGCAGGACGAGAGATTGACGCGGACATCCATGATGGTGCGCTCGGCGCTGTCGAGAAAATAGCGAATGCCCTCGGCGCCCAACACATTGGCGATTTCATGCGGGTCGCACAGCACTGTGGTCACGCCATGGGGCAGCACGCAGCGGTCGAATTCCAGCGGCGTCACGAGCGAGGATTCGATGTGCAGATGGGTGTCGATGAAGCCGGGCACGGCAAACCGTCCGGTGCCGTCGATTACTTGCTCGCCCTCGTAGGAGGCATGGGTGCCTACGATGCGGTCGGCGACGATCGCAATATCGGTTGTGGTTACCGCGCCGGTGATGACGTCGAGCAGGCCGATATTGCGGATGACCAGGTCCGCCGGCGCCTTGCCCTGTCCGGCCATGATCATATGGGTGAGCAGGGCGGGGCTGGTCATGGTCTTGTTCTCATTGTTGTTCATGCTGAAAAGTCGACCTCACGGCAGGCGCCGTCAAGTCCCTGTGAGGAGCGAGTAAGGAACCGCATTGGCCGGCGTTCGTTGGTCCAGATCGAACAAGCACAGGAGCGTCACATGGAAACCTATGATCCGGACAAGAACACCACCGAAGTGCGTCAGGCCAACCCCCGCAAGATGAACCTGCGCGTGCTGGTCGTCTCGCTGATCGGTATCGTTGTGCTATTCGCCATTGTCTACTTGGTACTGGGCATGATGCAGCCGGCGCCGACCCCGGCCAGCTAGAACGGCGTCATAGCTTCCACGCTTTTGTCTGGGAACCGCCGCACACCCAAGGTGTTGTGACACAAGCGTCACAAATCCGGACGGGGTCTCATGGATATCGGCACTTCAATTGGTTGGGTGGACAGCCATCTTCCTGCTCATATCATCGCGATCCGCTTGGCGATTGCAGCCATTCTCGGGGCACTCATCGGTTTTGAGCGGGAGGTCAATACGGCCGAGGCAGGTTTGCGAACGCATATCCTGGTTTCGGTCGCGGCGGCGCTTTTCACCATTCTGGCCTTCGAGATCTTCCACACCATACAGGGCGCCAGCCAGACTAATCCCGATCCGATCCGTGCCGTGGAAGCGGTGACGGCGGGCATCGCTTTCCTCGGGGCAGGCGCGATTTTTCGCAGTGGCGCCGGAGTCCAGGGGCTCACGACCGGGGCCGGCATGTGGTTGGCCGGGGCAGTAGGGGTTGCAACCTCGCTTGGGTACTACCTGATCGCTGCTGGGGTGGCGTTGTTGGCTGTCATCGTCATGGCCGCACTGCGCGCCTTCGCGCATCATATCGTGCGGGGCAACGAACCCAAGCCGGATTGAGACTGAAGAGGGCCGCGGGGAGAAGCAACAGGCGAGCCGTCTGGCGCTGAGGGACATGCGCCTCGGGCTATTTGCTTCTCCCCCCGTACGGATGTGACCGGGAGGTGCCACATCCGCGCCCATGCGTCGGGTCCACAAAAGGCAGGGACCGCGCGTGAGGGTTAGCGGTGGTGCAGACCGCCAACCTTTGAGGTCGGCGGAGAGGATACTTGGGAATGCATGCCGGTCCAGGGACCCGCGCGCAGCATCACTCTCCGCCTATAGGCATGTAACCTGTGGACGCAGGAGTCACATGCCAACCGCATCCAGGCGCTGATTGCGCGCCCAGAAACTGACTATGGCGGCCGCCTCGCGCCGATAGGCATCGAGTTCGGCTTGCCGAAAAAACACTGCCGCGGCGCCTGCTTCCTGCAGGGCCTGACGGCCGACCCGGTCGGTGGTCTGCATCATAACGGCAAGGGGAATACCCTTTTGCCGCAGCAGAGCCTGATGGCGGGTCACAAACTCCAGATTTGCCCCGCTATGAGCCTTAAGATCCACGATCACCAGACCTGGCCATTCGCGATCGACGTCGGACAGGCACTCGATTAGGAACGTCTCCCCTGCCTCGGCCGAGCCGACATGCCGGACCTGCGGCGCCCCATGTGCCACGAGCATACGGGTCAGCAGATGCGCAGAATGTCCGTCATCATCAATCAACGCGATGAAAGGCATATCGTCGGATACAACGTTCAAAAGTCACCTCTTCCCCGCCGCAAAGTGGGTGTTACGCAACAAAGCGCCAACGCTGTCCGAGGGCCGCCAAGGAACTTCGGGCAGGTGGTTTATTCGATTTGTAGAACTGGTCTGGCGGGGCCTGACCGCCTGGTAAACATGTCGAGATAGTGACGTCGACGGAGGGGCGTATGCTTGATGTCGGCCATCTCAGGGAGGCAAAATCGGGTAAAACAGGGGTAAGCCGCCCTTGTGTTTTACATGTAAAGCGCGTCACAATAACCGAGGTGGCACGGGAGGTTTTGTGCGTTGGCGGAGAATCCGGACCGGCAGGGGGTAAATCGGGCGCTGGCCCGCTTGCTTAACTGGCCCGAGATCGCGCGTTCGCCACAACTGGTCCGATTCCTGTCATATATCGTTGAACGGCAATTGGCCGGCGAGGGGCAAGCGATCAAGGCTTATGCCATAGCTGTTGACGTTTTTGGCCGCCCATCCGACTTCGACCCGCAGGCAGACCCGATTGTTCGGGTGCAGGCGAGACGTCTGCGATCCCTGCTCGACCAGTACTATCGCGGCCCTGGAGCCGATGACGAGATTCAGATCCAGTTGCCGATTGGTCGCTACGTCCCGGAATTTGTCACGGCAGAGAGGACAGTCTCGTTCGAGGCGGCGACTGAGGGCTCCGATGCGAGCTCGACAGCGCCGGCGAGAGAAGAAGATCCTACCCAAGCAGCCAAAGCGCCGGCACCGCGCGGGCATGTCACAGTGTCATGGTTTGTTCTCCTGGTGCTGGCCGTTGGTGCAGCGGCGCTGGCCTATTCCCTGTCCACGGTCGACACGCGGCGCGAGCAGACGGTTGTGGTCAGCGGCACCCTGCAGCCGCCGCGCCTACGGATCATGGAATTTCAGAACCTGACCGGGGACAGCAGCATTACCCCGACCATTTCAGCTCTGGCCATTGAGTTGGTGACCGATTTCGAGCCCTTGCTGATCGTGGATGTTTCTCTGGGCAGCCGGTCTGGTGGCGGGGGTACGGAGGATTTCTCGCTGACTGGAATTGTGCGTGACGATCCCCTCTCGCCGCAGAACTATCAAGTCGGGGCGATACTGACCGAGCTGGCAACAAACTCGATTGTCTGGAACTGGTCGATTTCGGTTCCGCGCGATCAATTGACGCGCAGGGGTGGTGTTGATGCGATCTCGCAGGAGTTGATCCTGCTGCTGGGTGGAACGCGTGGACCGCTGCATGATCGGGCCAGGGAATTGCTGAGCCAGGGCAGTATTGCGGGGCGGGAGAACTTCTATCTGTGCGGTGTGCTGTTCAGCATGTACCGCACATCGGGATCGGTTGGGCTGGCCGAACGGGTTCGCTCCTGTATTGCGGGGTTGCCGGAGAGTGAGCGCAACAATGGCAATGTGATCGCCGGGTTGGCCAGTCTGATTGCCGAGGGCGTGGGCGAAGGTGACAACGCCCTGCTGACGCTGGATGAGCGGCTGGCTGAAGCCGATGAACTTATGGACCGGGCGGTGCTTTCCGATCCGACCAGCAGCTTTGTCTGGGAGCAGCGGGCGCGGCTCGATGAGATGCTCGGCCTGCATGATATTGCGGAAGCGGCCTATGGCACTGCGCTGCAGATCAACCCGTCCAATATGGATGCCATGGCGGCCCATGCGCGGCATCTGGCGCTGATCGGGCGTCTGGATGCGGCGATTCCGGCAGCGCGACGGGCGATGGAATCGGTGCCGCAGACCCAGATCCCGGATTGGTACTTCTGCGTGCCATCAATGGCCGCGCTGTACGAGGCCGAGTATCGCCGGGCGTTGTCCTATGCCGAGCGCTGCGCGCGCAGCGATGTGGAGCTGGGGAGCATTCTCGCATTGCTGGCGGCGCAGGGGACAGATGATGCGGGCCTGGTCGACCAGAAACTGCCGCGGGTTCTGGAAGTACCGTCGTTCCGCCAGGCCGGGATCCTGTCGCGGATGCGGGAGCGGGCCACCGATCTTGCGCTGATCGAGCGGATCGCGACGGGCCTGCGGCAGGCCGGAGTGCCGGAAAGCTCGCTCAATTCCCCCTATTGAGGCGGGCGCCAGCCGCCAGATGAGCCGGCATGGCCCAGCCGGGCGCGGCAGAGTTCGACGAAATGGGCGCCGCGTTCCTCGAAATTCCTGAACTGATTATAGGAGGGCGCGCCGGGCGAGAGGATCAGCGTGTCAAAACGAAGCTTTTGGACGGCGAGAGCGCTGATCGCGTGATCGAGGTCCGGCGCCTCGATGACAAGAATGTCGGGGCTGGCGGCGCGGGTGGCCTTGGCCAGGCGCGAGCCAGTCACCGGCAGGGTGACAAGCGTGGTGACACCGCGTGAGGCCAACAGGCCGGCCAGTTCGGTATAGTCCTGTTCCCGCTCGTGCCCGCCGGCAATCAGGGCAATGCGGTGGCCGGGATAGGCGGCGAGAGCGGCCTTGGTCGCCTCGGGCGTGGTGGAGATGGAGTCGTTGACGACGACATGATCGCCAATGCGATGCTCCTCGAGGCGATGGGGCAGGGGGCGGAAGGCCGCGATGCCCTGCATGATGCCATCGATCGAGCCGCCAACGCCCAGGGTAATCTGGGCGGCGAGCAGGGCATTGTCGAGATTGTGCGCGCCGCGCAGGCGCGACCGGGCCACGGCGTTTTCGACGGCGATACTGACCTCGGCGGTGAGGTCGGGCAGGAGGCGGCGGTGATCGCGCACGGCGCGCGCCACAAGGGCATTGCCCTTGGCTGCGGTGCCCAGCGCCACGGCGAAGCCGCCATCGCGGTCGATCAGATGGAGCTTGTCGGCGTAATAGCGCTCCACCGAGCCATGCCAGTCAACATGTTCAGGATAAAGATTGGTCAGCGCCGCCACGTCGGGCATAAAATTCATGTCGGCGGTCTGGTAGCTCGAGAGTTCAAAGACCACGACGGCGTGGCGGTCGGCGATTTCGAGCGGGGCCAGGCCCACATTGCCCGCCAGGCCCGCATCGATGCCCGAGCGGGTGAGCATGAGATGGGTCAGCGTGGCGGTGGTCGACTTGCCCTTGGTGCCGGTAATGGCAATGACCGTGCGGTCATGCCGGAAACTGGCGCCCCAGAGATTGAGGTTGGAGGTGACCGGAATGGCCGCATTGCGCGCCGCCTCGAAGATGGGCTTGTAGCGCGACACGCCAGGGCTCTTGATGATGAGGCCAAAGCGGCGCGCGGCGATGGCGGCGGGCAAGTCGGCGGCGGCTATCAGCTCGGTATCGGGGATATCGGCGGTGCCGCTATCGACCGTGACATAGACCTTGAGTTGGGGTTGCCGTGCCTTGAGAAAAGCCCGCGAGGACAGCGCCTCGTGCCCGGCCCCATAGAGCAGGACGGGTTCGTCAAACCGCATAGGCGGCCACCTTGGCGGCGAGCGCCGGGGGAATGTGGTGGTCGTGGCTATCGGTCAGGCATTCGGCCATGGCCCTCTGCAGCTTTTCCTCGCCATATTGGGCAAACAGATCCGCCTTGATGGCGCGCACAATGGCGTCCTCATGCCAGTCGGCATGGCGGGTGAGGGTGTAGAAGCAGGCGGCGGCCTCAAGGATTTCACCGACGCATTCCCAGGGCTTCTGGCCGGTGAGGCCGGCCAGTTCGCGGAAGGATTGCTCATGGGCCGGATCGTCGAGCAGGTTGCGGCCGAAGATCCGCAGCATCCGGTCCTTGGCCATGAAGGGGGCGAAAATCAGGAACACGAAATGGCATTTGGGGCATTCGCCGCACCAGAGCGGGCCGTCATTGCCATTGAGCCGGAAGTTACGGTTGCAGCTCGAAAAGACGGCATCGAACTTGTGCTCCTTGGTGAAGAGCGAGGCGATGCGCGCTTCCGAATAGGGGCGCAGCAGCGAGAAATATTTCAGCGCGCCCCCCGTGGCATTGGCCAGAGTATCGGCGATCAGCAGTTCGAAACCGAGCGACTTGGAATATTGGTGATTGGTCTCGCGCCCGTCGAACATGACATTGCCCTCGCTGGCGGAGCGCTCATTGGAAAGCACGATCTGGTCGTAGCCAAACAGCAGGGCGCAGAGGGATGCGATCATCGAATTGATGGCGGTGGAGGGCACGTGGCCATTGTAATAGGCGGTCTCCTGCCCGAGGCGGATCATTTCGGGGTCGAGGGTCCGGGTGACATAAAGCGGCGGCGTGCCGATGGCGTCGACCGAGGTGAGGATCGGCCCCTTGGGATTGACCGCAAAGGGCGTGAAGGCCTCATCGGTATGGGTCAGCAGATCAACGCTGACCAAGGAATCCTTGCCCCCGCCAATAGGCAGCAGGGTTCGGCTGGGCAGGTCCGGGGCGGGCTTGCGCTCTGTTGGGTCATGCGGGGCGGTCAGCTCGAGCTTACCGAAGCGGGCGAGTTCATTGCGGGCGTAGAATTCGCCCAGGCCATTTTCATAGACATCGATGACGAAGGCGCGCTCGGCGGCGGTCAGCGCAATGTCGGGTGCCTGGATGGCGAAGGGCGCGCGCAGCTTGAAATAGGACACACCGAGTACGATCGCGGTGAGGCTGAGCAGCTTTTCGAAGGCGGGCGAGGCAGCCGCGCTCTCGCTGGCACCTGCGGGCAGGACCAGCTTTTCGGTGAAGGCAAGATCGTTCAGCCTATAGGCAAGAACGGCCTCGCCACTGGCCGGGTCGAAGGTGGGGCGCTCTATGCGGAAAAATTCAGTCACGGGCAACTCGCTGGCTTTGATCCGACATATAGGTGATTTGCGCGCGTGGTGGGAGTGTGGCGGTGAAGATGAAATGCTGCCGCCATCCGGGCCTTGTTCGCTCGCATCACCATTGGTGCGATGTGCGCGGCAGGCATGGCTCGAAGCCGGTTGGCCGCAGGGCCTCCGGTTGTGCAATGGACGTGTCCCGAGGCGCGTGCGTCTCAGTAAAACTAAGTAATAGAGACGTCGCCGCCTCGGGACACCGGGTTTCTCCTGCTGCCGTGGCCCCTATTGATCGCTCGTCGCAAGGTGGCCCAACGAGCAGGCAGGCCCTGGAGCGACCCAGAACCCAACCGGCTCCTCCCGCAAAGTTCGCTGCAGTCCGTCCGCGCGGGAGTGATGGGGAGAGGATAAGGGAGGTTTTGGGTGCGGGGATAAAAAAGTTGACCGGGTGTGGTGATGGCCGACCTCGTCCTTCGAGGCTGCGCTGCGCTTCGCACCTCAGGATGAGGTCTGGGGCGGAACCGGCGTTTCGAGAGCCCTCATGGTGAGGTGGGCGCGAAGCGACCCTCGAACCACGAGGGCGGCCATCAGCGAAAGTTGCACCAGCTCAGGATGGGCCCCGGCTGCGCCGGGGTGACAGCTTGTGGGTTCTATAAGGCTATGCAACAAGTCCGACATCATGGCGGAAATCGACCCCATATCGGTCATCGGCATTTCCGGATTTACTTCCTAGTAGCTGCCTTTCAATTGGCGGAGCATCCAACAGCCTTTAAGGTTTGAGGAATTGACCAGAACGACAACAACCCAAGCCGTACGTTCTCGCCATCCCATTGCAATGAGGAACGACCGTGATCCGCGAGCGAATTGATCTAGGCAGAGTATTGGCTTTGGTCGCGGCCTGTTCACTAATGTTTGGCACGTGCCCGGTGGAAGCAGACGCCGCAGAGGGAGAACTGTTCTTGGCCAGCGGCAGCACGAAGGTTGTGTTCCCTGAATGCGGCACTCAGGGAAGCTCCGCCTGTGACTACCCGCTGAGATTACAGGTTTACAAGGTCGACTGGCGCTTGGGCTCGCCAGTTTCGGAATTGCGAGTTTTGCCGACGCCACTGCTAAGCAAGGTAACTTTTGGTTTAGATGCCACCCCCGAGGCCTGTCCGCTGTCGAAACTGACAGCACAGTTGAGCACCTGGAAAGCGCAGTCAGGGGAGAATCAGGAGCTATTGGCTACCGGCGTGCCGGGTCTCATTGAACCTTGCTTCACGGGCGGGCTGACCTCAGATTCCGAGCAACTGACAATGCTACTATGGAGGCAGGGCGAGGTTCATGGCTGGATAACATGCCAAGGCCTCAGCTGCTATTTTCAGCTTCATCCCCCCGCAAGCAGCTTCAACGCAACAGAATTGCAGTTTGGGCTGAGAATTGACCTGATATCGTACCTTTCCTTGAGCCGCTTCGTTGCGAGCTTGGATGAAGTCATTTCCAACCTCATGGCACCAGCTCCTGCGAACATCCTAGAGCAATATCGGCGGCTAAAAATTACAGCGCCGTCCGTCGACGGCGTGGCTGCCAGCATGTTGCGTGACGCCGACGCCCTAGCCACAATGGAGTGACCGCCTCGCAAACTCTGATGCGGATCTAGCCTTGTCAGGCACATGGGTGATGTCGGGTTTCGCTCGGACCTTTCCAAAACCCGCCAGGCCGCATTCCACCCCAAATCTGCCTCTGACTCGAACAAAGGCCCCGGATTGCTCCGGGGCCTTTTGCATTTCCTGGCTCTCAACAGCCTCAGCCGAGGCGGCCGCTGGCGTGGGCGAGGGTGGTGTAGACCTTGCCCTTGTCCGAGAGCAGATATTCGCGGGTTTCGGCGGCCGGGTTGGGGCCGGCGGCGGCGCGTTTGAGGAGTTGTTCGAACTCGCTCATATAGGCCTGTGCGGTCCGGGCGAAGTCGGCGTCGCGCTGGATGCGCTTGCGCACTTCGTCATAGGTGCCCTGGCCGGTGAGCGTATAGATGCGCCGGGTGAACACATTGCTTTCGCCGGCCTGGTAGCGGGCCCAGGCTTCGCCCAGGGCCGCATCGTCGATGGCGCGGGCGATTTCCTCGCTGAGGCCGGACAGGGCCTGCGGGGCGGAACCGCCGGCCTGCTTGGCCGAGGCGTTGCGCAGGACGTCGCGCAGCCAGCCGCCGCCTTCGGCCTCGGTGGCCTGGCGCGGTGCAGGCGCAGGCGCTTGTGCGGGCGCGGCCTGTTGCGGCGCGGGAGCAGGGGCAGGGGCGGCGGGCGCGGGGGTTGGCGCGGGCTGCTCGACAATAGCGGCCGGGCGGATCGGATCGACCAGCGCCTGGCGCGGGGCTTCGGCGCGATAGGTCTCACGCGGCGGCTCGGGCTGGCGCGGCGGTGGCTGATAGGCCGGGGGCTCGGGCGTACGCGGGGCCCGCTGGCTGGCGCGGCGGTCGGTCAGGTCGTGGCTGGCCGGCTGGCTGCGCACGATGGCGTTGAGCTCGGAGAGGGCCTCGATCTGCTCGGCCACGACGCGGCGCATGGCGGCGGCGCTGGCGCGGGTTTCCTCGGGCAGCTCGTTGACGCCACGGGCCAATTCGGCGCGGGTGGATTCGAGCTCGGTACCCACTTCGCGGGCCGTTTCGCGCATGGCGCGGGCGGTGTCGGCAAAGCGCTGGGTGGCTTCTTCGATCGCGCGCTGCATTTCGGTGACCATGCGCTGTTGGGCTTCCTGCAGGGCCTGGTTGGCGCGGCGGCCTTCGCTGTCGGCGACCTCGTGGAACTCACCCAGCTTACCGGTGACTTCGCCGGTGGTCTCGTCCAGCGCGCGGCGAAGCTGCCCGGTATTGGAGGCAATGGCATTGCGCACCGAATTGGTCGAGTCCGAAATGGTGTCGGCCAGGGTGCTGGTGGTGGAGGTGAGAACGTCGGTCACGCTGCCCGCTGTCGAGGCGAGCACGTCGCTGACGCGGCTGGCATTCTCGTCCAGGGCCGAATTGACCCGGCCGGCATTTTCCTGGAGGGCCGAATTGACCTGGCTGGACTGTTCGCTGAGGGCCAGGCGCACCGACTGCGAGGTCTGGTTGAGCGCAGCGGCTGCGGCTTCGGCGGCGCGCTGAACGGCGTTGTCCATCTCCGAGACATTGCTCTGCAGCGTGGTCGAGAAGCGCTCGTTATTGGCATAGAGCGCGTCGTTGACACTGTTGGCGTTCTGCTCAAGCGCCTGGGTGACGGTGGCCGTGGTCTGGCTCAGGGCGTCGGTGACCGCATGGGTGGTGCCGTTCAGGGCTTCGTCCATGGCGCGGCGGGCGCCGATCAGGCGGCGTTCGGTGTCGTTGACCGTATCGGCAATGGACTGGGCGAACAGGCGCATGCGGCCATCGATATCGTCGGCACGGGCGGCAAAGCTCTGCGCCAGCGCATCCATTGCGCCGCGCCGATCCTCGAGATTTTCCAGCGCATTGGAGCTGGAGGCGTCGAGCGTCTGTGCCGCCTGGGTGAGGCCGGACGCCTCGGCGTCGAGACGGCCAAGCATGGTGGAAAACTGCTCGACCATGCCGGCAATGGTGGCCTGCAGGGCGCCGACATGCTGGGTGACCATGGTGCCGGCCTGCTCGGTCTGGCCCATGGCTTCGCGCATGGTGTTGGAATAGTTCGCGGTCTGCTGGGCGACGCTGGTTTCCAGGCTCGCCAGATTGGCGGTCGAGGCGTCCAGCACGCGCTGCAGCAGCAGGTTGGAGTCGTTGAGCTTGTTGAGCGCGCTGGTGACGTCGTTCAGGATGCGCGACGTGGAGACCGACATGATCTCCTCGGCCTCGCGGGCGTTTTCGCCCAGGGCATCGCGCAGCAGATTGCCGTGGCTGGCCAGGGCGGTTTCCAGTTGCGCGGACTTCTCGGTGACCAGGTTGGCGAAGGCGTTGGTGTGCTGTTCGACGGACTGATTGATGGTGGTCAGGCGCCCTTCGATGGCGTCGGCGGCGCCAACGGCCTTTACCGAGACCAACTGGTCGATATTGCTGGCGGCCATGCGGATCTGTTCGAGCGCATTGCGCACCGCGGAGTCCATGCGGTTGGCGGTATTTTCGACATCGGCCGAAATGGTGCTGGTGGCCGCGGTGATGCGGGTGGCGATGGTTTCCTCGATGCGGTCGGCGCCGGCCTCGAGATCGGCCATGGACTGGGTGATCGAGGTGCTGATCGAGGCGTTGAGCGCGGCCAGGCGCTCGGCTGTGATATCGGCGCGGGCGGTGATGGCCTCGGGCAGGGTGCCCAGGCGCTGGTCGACCATGTCGATGACCGCCTTGCGGGCCGAGGTAACGCCGGTCTCGATGAGTTCGGCGGCCTGGCGGGCGCTTTCGCCCACGGTTGCGCTGGCGCTTTCGATGCGGGCGGCAACGCCCTGCTCGGCATCGGAGATGCGGGCAATGGCATTGTCGAGACCGGCACCGAGGGTGTCATTGACCTCGGCCACCTTGCCCGAAACGCGGACCGACATGTCGTCGAGCCGGGTTTCCATGGTCGCGGTGACTTCGCGCAGCGAGCCGTCAATGCTGTCGCGGGCCTTGGCGCCATGCTGGTCGAGGGTTTCGGCCAGCTCGGCGGTATGCAGGCCGATGGTCTCGCCGATAGAGGCGGTGTGGGTCGAGAGCGTGTCGGACAGCGCCTGGGTGCGGGCGTTGAGCGCGTCGGAGAGCTGCTGGGTGCGGGTGTTGACCGCACCTGCCATGTCCTGGGTGCGTTCGTCGAGGCGCGAGATGAGGCCTTCGGCACGCTCGTCGAGCTGCGCGGTGAAGGCACCGGTGCGCGCATCGAGACCGGAGTTGAGGGCCGTCGTGCGCTGATCGAGTTCGGTGGTAAGCGCGGCGGTACGCTGGTCGAGCTCGGTGGCAAGGGCGCTGGTGCGCTGGTCGAGCTCGGAGGTGAGGGTGCTCGTGCGTTCGTCCAGCCGGGATACCAGGGTGCCGGTGCGCTCGTCGATCTGGTTGGCAAAGTCGCCGGTGCGGGTTTCCAGCTCAAGCGAGAGCGCATTGGTGCGCTCGGAGATGGTTTCGCTCAGGATCTGGGTGGTCTGGTTGAGCGTGGTCTCGAAGCGTTCGGTCTGCCCAGAAAGGGTTTCGGCCATGCGCTGGGTGCGGCCGGCAATGGCCTTGTCGAAGGCCTGAGTGCCGGTCGAGAGTGTCTCGCCCAGTTCCTGGGAGCGCAGGCGAATGGCCTCGTTGACCTCGGCGCCGCGGCTGGCCAGGGTCTGCTCGAGCTCACCAGTGCGCGCAATGATGGCGTCGCTGACCTCGATGGTGCGGCTCGAGAGCACTTCGTCGAGCTTGCCGGTGCGGCTGTCGAGCGCTTCGGTGAGGATTTCGGCGTGGCCGTCCAGGCTGTCGGAGATTTCCTGGGTGCGGTTGGTCAAGGTCTCGGTGATGGCCTTGGTCTTGGCGCCGATCACTTCGCTCATTTCGCGGGTGCGATCGGCGACGATATCGTTGAAACGGCCCGATTCCTCGTTCAGCGCCATTTCCAGAACGTTGGCACGAGCGGCGAAATTGACACCCTGCTGGTCAAGGCGCTGCACCAGGCTCTCGCCCTTGTCGCCGATGACATTGTCGAGGGCGTGGAGCTTTTCGTCGAGCAGGCCGGTGATTTCGGTCAAGCGGGTGTCGAACAGGCTGAGCGAATCCTGGCCCGCCGTGGACAGGGTTTCGCGCGCGCGCTCGGAGGTATCGTCCAAGGCGCCATTGATCTCGATGATGGCCGATTGCAGCCGGCTATCGAGCGCGTTGAGCTGGATCGATACGGATTCATCGAGCTGGCGGGTGAGAGTGGCCAGGAGCAGTTCGGCCTCGGTGGCACGGCCGCTGATGTCGCCGGAGACGCGGGCACCAATCGACGCCAGGGCCTCGCTGACTTCCTCGCCGCGGGTGCGGAGCTGTTCGAGCAGCGAGGTGCCGCCATCGGTGAGGAGGTTGGAGAGGGCAGCGGTGCGTTCGTCCAGAGCCGTCGAGAGGTTGCCGGTGCCCGTTTCGATCAGGCCGGCAATGGTGCGGGTCCGGTCTTCAAAGGTACCGGTCAGGACCTGGGTGCGTTCTTCGAGTTGCTGGGTGCGCGAATCCATGGCCAAGGCAATGCTGTCGGCATGGTGGTCGAGTGCCTGGCTGAGCTTGCTGATGCGGCTCTCAATGCCGGCATTGATCTCGGCGGCCCGCTCGTCAAGCGACTTGCCGATCGCGGCTGCGTTATCTTCAAAGCCGAGCGACAGGCGTCCAGTGCTCTCGTCGAGGGCGCCGAGGAAGTCGGACGTACGGTTATCGACCAGGGCAACAAAACCGTCGGCGCGTTCGGAGAAGCCGGTGGTCAGTGTATTGCCCGCAGTCTCGAGCGCGCGGGTGAGATTGCCGCCGCTTTCCACAATGGTGCCGGCAATGCGCTGGCTGATCATGTCGAGGTCGAAGACGAGGCCGGTGTGGCTCTCGGTAATGGCTTCGCGGACCCGCTCGGTATTGGTCAAGACGCTCTCGCGCTGGCTGGCCAGTTCGGCGATCAGAGCGCGCATGCGCGACTCATTATCCGAATAGGTGCGTTCGAGCGCGGTGACCTCGTTGTGGATCATCACTTCAAGCTCGCCGGCGCGCGACAGGGCGCGCTCCAGGCCATCGCCAAGCGCGTTGACTTCGCGGCGCACGGCCTGACCGACCGAGGCCACCTTGTCGGCAGCGGTCACTTCGGGTTCAGCCAGGCGAATGGCGGCCTGAGTAATGGAGGAGGCGGCATTGCGCAGGTCGGCGGCGCGGCGGAACAGGGTCGCCACGGCAAAAAAACCCAAAACGGGCACGACCATGATGGCCAGGGTGGCGACAAATTCGATCGTGCCGGCAAAAGTGCCGAAATCGAGCATCTGCGTGCCGAAGCGCATCCAGGCAACGGTCGCAACAGCAGCGATCCAGAGCACAGAGAGCAGCAGGGCCAGCCAGGTCGGGGTGGCCGAGGACCGGCTCTGCAGGCTGTAGAGAAGCTTGGAGGCGGAGACGCGATCGTCATTGGCCACGGTGCCGGCCTGCTGGGCAATGCGGTCGGCGGCGCGCAGCCGCTCGGAGCGCGCCGGGTCAGGCTTCTTTTCGGTCTTTTTTTCCTGAGCGGGCTGGGCCGGCGGATCCAAATTGAACACGGAGTCCTTGAGGGCATCCTCGACGGCCGAGAAGGCCAGCGCGGCCGGATCGTTCTGGGGTGTCGGATTTTTCGCCATACTCTTTACAACTCTCGCGTCGGCACAACAGCGTCACGGCGGACAATAGGAGTCGTCATGGCATAATGGCCCTTTCCGGGCCGGTCGCCAAACCGGAACAATTCGATGCAAATGCCCCGCATCGTCCCCACAAACCCTCGCCGCCGCGCGCTGGTTCAAAGCTCATTCATACATTCAATTTTATGCAAACCGAACGGTTTCTTACCCAAAGGTTAATTTTTGGGTGGGAAACGTTAAGGACTGGACGGCCAAACAAAGGCAAAGATGTGGCTTAAGCCCCTGTTCACGCCCTGGGCCTTAGGCTTGTGCACAAGGCAGGGGCCATGGCACCTGCCGGTGTAGTCAGGAGTAGCCAGAATGGCGCAAAGAGCGATTGCCGAGGAAGCGCTTCCTCAATCCCAGCATCGGCCGGTCCGGCCCGTCGATCTGGTGCATCTGGCCAAGCAGTGCCTGGGGGATGAAAATCTAGAACTGGAAGTGCTGCGCCTGTTCGACACGACGCTGTCCACTTATTTCGGTCGTCTCAAATTGGCCACGGCCTATGACGACCTCGCCATCAACCTGCACTCGATCAAGGGGGCGTCCGCCGGTGTCGGTGCTTGGAGCGTTGCCGATCTGGCGCAGCGCCTTGAAAAAGATCTCAAGGGTGGCCGCCCGCTCCGTGCCGAGCAGATCGATGACCTGGGCATGGCGGTGGAGGAGGTGCGCGACTTTGTTGCGCGGATGCTGGCCAATAGTCCGGAAGATTGACCGGCACGCATAGCCTGGCAGAAGAGGGGGCGAACCCCCTCAGTTCCCATCAGAAGCGGTAGCCGATACCAGCGCGCAGGGCGTGAGAGGTTGCGGCCACTCCCGGATAGGCGACATCGAAGTTCATGTCGCGTGATCCAAGATCGGTGTAGCGGTATTCCGCCCGGCCGAACCAATTTTCATTGAAGGCAATTTCAGCGCCAGCCCCGACGGTCCAGCCGAAACGGACCGAAGAGTCGTGATATTCGACATTGGCCGGGCTGGTGGTCGAGCCGCCGGCATGGGCGACCGCGAGACCGGCGGTGCCATAGACATGGAAGCTATCCGTCGCCATACCCAACCGGGCGCGCAGCGAGCCCTGGAAATTCACATAGCCTCGGCAGGTCCAGGCCGGGTTGGTGCAGGCAATCGACTGGTCGAAGCTTGACCATTCGGCGTCGGCCTCCACGCCATAGACCAGACTTTCCTGATGAACATTGTAGCCAGCGAACAAGCCGCCGATGAAACCATTGTCCCGCAGGGTGCCTTGACCCGGCACGTCGATGCGCGTGCGTTGCCCACCAATGGTGGCGCCGAGATACTGGCCGCCCCAGTCGCCGTCCGACATGGCGTAATAGGGTTCGGGATCGTATGGCAGGAACATATCCGCGGCGAGCGCCGGCGACGCCATTAGCAATGCGGCCGAAGCCACCACGAGTTTGCGCATAAATACCTCCTGCGTCTGAAACCTATACTCGGCGATTATGCTTAATGTCGGCTTAATCTTCCCGCGGGCTGGCTGCGTGGTGGCCCGCCGCAAGTCGCACCAATGAAGCATCCATCGGCCTTTATCTCGGGAGCGAATGGTCCGACATCCCGCACAAGCGGCTCCGGGTCCTGTCATTTGACCGGGCAACGGCCATTCTCTATAGAGCAGGCCAGATGACGCGCGTGCCGATTGTCCGGCACCCCATGCCCAAAAGTTCCCATGTCGACACAGTCCCTTGCCATCGAGGCTGCGCCTCGGACCAATCTCGAACCGTTCCAGACCCGCCGGACCTTTGCGATCATTTCGCACCCGGACGCGGGCAAGACCACGCTGACCGAGCGCCTGCTGGCGGCGGCCGGGGCGATCCAGTCGGCCGGCATGGTGCGCGGCAAGGCCGGGGCGCGTTCGACCCGTTCGGACTGGATGGAAATGGAGCAGCAGCGCGGCATTTCCATCACCTCTTCGGTGATGACGTTTGAATATGACGGGCTGACGCTGAACCTGCTCGACACGCCGGGCCACTCGGACTTTTCCGAGGATACCTATCGCACGCTGACTGCGGTGGATGCCGCGATCATGGTGATCGACGCAGCCAAGGGCATTGAAAGCCAGACGCTGAAGCTGTTCGAAGTGTGCCGGCTGCGCGACATTCCGATCATCACCTTCATCAACAAGGTGGACCGCGAGGGCCTCAGCCCGCTTGAGCTGATCGACGAGATCCAGGGCAAGCTGGCGCTCGATCTGACACCGGTATTGTGGCCGATCGGGCAGGGCGTGGACTTCGGCGGCTATATCGACCTCATCGAGAAGCGGGTGCTCAATCCACAGGGCAAGATCCTTGCCGAATACGAGGTGCTTGAGGACCTGCTTGAGGTCGAGGAACTGGTCGACAATCCGGTGTTCATGAATGCATTGGAAACGCTGGAAATGGCGCAGGCCATGCTGCCGGGCTTCGATCTCAAGACCTTCCATGAAGGGCATCTGAGCCCGGTGCTGTTCGGCTCGGCGCTCAAGGGCGTTTCGGTTGCCGAATTGCTGCGCACGCTGGGCGACTGGGGGCCAGAGCCAAGGCCACAACCGGCCCTGCCGGCGCCCATTCCGCCTTCGGACAAGAAGGTGAGCGGGTTCGTGTTCAAGGTGCAGGCGAATATGGACGCCAATCACCGCGACCGCATTGCCTTTGTGCGGCTGTGCTCAGGCAAGTTCGAGCGCGGCATGCGCCTGAAGAATGTCCGCTCGGGCAAGGACATGGCCGTGTCCAATCCGATGTTCTTTTTCGGCAGCAATCGTGAGCTGGCCGAAGAAGCCGTTGCGGGCGACATCGTCGGCATTCCCAACCATGGCACGCTGTCGGTGGGCGATACGCTGACCGAGGGCGCCAATATCAATGTCACGGGCATTCCCAATTTCGCCCCGGAAATCATCCGTCGCGTCCGTCTCACCGATGCGATGAAGACCAAGCAGATGTCGAAGGCGCTGAACGATCTTGCGGAGGAAGGGGTGACCCAGGTCTTCCGCCGGATGATGGGGGCCGACTGGATCGTGGGCGTGGTCGGTCAATTGCAGCTCGAAGTGCTTTCGGCACGGGTGGCCAAGGAATATGGGGTGCCGATCACATTTGAGAGCCTTGGCTTTGAAGTGGCCCGCTGGGTCGAGTGTGAAGACGCCGAGGAGCTCAAGCGCTTCATCGCCGCCCAGAAGACCAACATGGTGGAAGACCGCAATGGCGCGCCAGTGTTCCTGGCGCAGAATGCCTGGTGGGCGGACCGGGCCAAGCGGGATTGGCCAAAAGTCGAGTTCCTGACCACCAAGGAACGGCATTGAGCGCGCCCGCGCGTATCGCCGAATTTGTTGCGGCGCTGCGTGATGTCTTTGGAGACGGCTCGCTGATCCGGCTCAAATGCGGCGGCTATCATGGCGCGGAAGCCGAGCTCAAATCGGTCGAGGCGCGCAAGGTCTCGATCAAGGCCGGCGAGCGGCTGAGCTTTGTGTTTCGCTACAAGACGCGCGACATCACCAAGAATCTGACTTTGGACGAGGCTGCGGGCTTTCTTGAGCACGGGCTTGCTGCCGAATGGCGCTCCGCCCGATTGGAAGCGACCGGATTTGACCTGCAGTTTGAACGGCAGGGCGACAAGCAGCGGCTGAAGCGAACAGAGACCAGTGGGCGTGCGGCGCCCGAAGCCAGTCATGACCGGGCCAAGAACCGGCCGCTATCAGACACTTCTGCGGTGTGGCTGCATGCGCTGGGGATTACCGGCAAGGACGGCCAGGTGCGCAATGACCGCCAAGACAAGTTCCGCCAGATCAACAAGATGGTGGAAATCTTTGCGCCTCTGATTCAGGGGCTTAAGGCAGAGAATCCGACGATCCTCGATATGGGCGCGGGCAAGGGCTATCTGGATTTTGCGCTTTATGACCACCTGCAGGCGCAAGGGCGAGGTGCTGAGATCATTGGCGTAGAGCTGCGGCCGGCGCTGGTGTCGGCGGGCAATGCGCTGGCACAAAAGAGCGGCTTTGCCGGCTTGCGGTTCGAGGCGGGGTCAATCCTCGACTATGACGCCTCTGGTGCCGATGCGGTGATTGCGCTGCATGCCTGCGACACGGCGACCGACGACGCGATCTTCCGGGGCATCTCGGCCGGGGCGGGGCTGATTGCCGTGGCGCCGTGCTGCCACAAGCAGATCCGACGCGAAATGAGCACCGGCGCGGCCGATGACCGGCTCGAGTTCCTTCTGCGCCATGGCACCTTCATGGAAAAGCAGGCCGAGATGGTAACGGACGGGTTGCGGGCGCTGCTGCTGGAGGCGCATGGCTACAGGACCAAGGTGTTCGAGTTCGTCTCCGACGCCCATACGCCCAAGAACAATCTGATAGTTGCACAAAAGGGCAAGGCAGCTTCCCGCCAGTCGGTGCTTGACCGGATCGCGGCGGTCAAGGCTATGTTCGGCATCGACAAACATTATCTCGAAGGCCTGCTCGGCCTTTAACCCGACGTTCTACAGGCACCCCATGACCAAGATCACCTATATCACCAACGATGGCGAACGCATTGAAACCGAAGGGGAAAATGGTTCGACCGTAATGGAAACCGCGATCATGAACGCGGTGCCGGGGATCGTGGCGGAATGCGGCGGGGCCTGCACCTGCGCGACCTGCCATGTCTATGTCGACCAAGCCTGGCGCGAGGTGGTCGGCGGCCCCTCGATGATGGAAGAGGACATGCTGGATTTCGCCTTCGACGTGCGGGAAAACAGCCGCCTCTCCTGCCAGATCAAGGTGCGGGACGAGATCGACGGCCTTGTGGTGCAGGTGCCAAGCCGCCAGGGCTGAGCGCGGCACTTAAGCAAAATTTTCGTGCATCGGGGCCGCAAGGGATTCTTTTGGCGGCTCACTGGACATGCTGCGCTTGGCTTTCCACGGCAGCCAAGTGCAGGGAAATATAAAAGCTATTGATTCTCAACGTCTTGTTGGACAAGCGCGTTTTGGACTATTTTGTCCCATCTCTCAGACAGGACGATTATGGGACTTCTCAACACATTTCCGTTGAGCTTCAAGGTCAGGGGCAAGCGCGTCATCATCGTCGGTGGCACCGACGAGGCCCTCAACAAAGTCCGGCTGGTTGCTAAGACGACTGCGTCGATAGAGATTTATTCCCGCCAGATCGAAGCCGATTTCTCCGCCTTTCCCGTCGCGGTCTTCGAGCGTGCGCTGCGCGTCGAGGACATTGCCGGGGCGGCGCTGGTGTTCGTGGCGGAGGTAGGCGCGGATGCCGAACTGGCCAAGGCCGAGGCGCGGCGGCTGAATATTCCGCTCAATGTCGTCGATGTTCCCGCTGAATGCGACTTCTACACCCCATCTATTGTCGATCGCGCGCCGCTGTCTGTTGCCATTTCGACAGAAGGTGATGCGCCGGTGCTGGCGCGGCTGGTGCGGGCGCAGATCGAAGCGCTGCTGGCGCCGGGGATCGGGAAAATCGCGAGTCTGGCCGGAGGGTTGCGGCATCGGGTTGAGAGCCTGATTCACGACGGCGCGGCGCGGCGGCGTTACTATGAGGCGCTGGTGTCATCGCCCGCTGTCGAACAGGCTGTGGCCGCCAGTCCCATTGCCGGGATTGCCGAGGCTGAAAAGCTCTTGTCCGCCCATGCGGCTGACAGGAGCGAGCAGGGTGTCGTATGGCTGATAGGCGCCGGACCGGGCGCCGAAGACTTGCTGACGCTGCGCGCGCAGCGGCTGTTGCAGCAGGCCGATGTGATCGTACATGACCAGCTTGTGCCGGCGGCCGTCGTCGAGATGGGCCGCCGCGACGCCGAGCAAATCTGCGTCGGCAAGGCGCGGGGACATCATTCCTTTTCGCAGGCGCAGATCAATACCCTCATTGTTCGGCTGGCCGGCGAGGGCAAAAAGGTTGCGCGTCTCAAATCGGGTGACCCGATGGTGTTCGGGCGCGCGGGCGAGGAAATTGCCGCGCTACGCAAGGCGTGCATTGCCTATGAAATCGTGCCAGGTGTCAGTGCGGCCCTTGCGGCTGCGGCGGACAGCGCGACGCCAGTGACGCTGCGCAAGGTTTCGAGCGGCTTCGTGATGGCGACGGCGCATGGTGCCGAGGACAGCGACCTGGCCCATTGGGCGGCCTTGTCGCAGTCCGGTCTTACATTGGCGCTTTACATGGGCAAGGCGATTGCGGCCGAAGTTGCCGGGCGGCTGGTGTCATTCGGGGCTGCGCCGGACCTGCCGGTGGGCATTGTGGTCAATGCCGGGCGCGCAAACCGCACGCTCTATGCGGCATCGCTGGGGCAATTGGCAGCAGGCGCGGTGGATTTTGTCGATGGACCGGCGGTCATTCTGGTTGGCCGGGCCGTGGCTGAAGGCGATTGGGCGGGCGCCGCCGATGCGGCCGCAAGCAGTTTCAAGGTAGCGTGACTATGAACATCCTGACAGGCAATGAACTGATTTCAGGGGCGACCGTCTATCTGGACGGGCATGGCAACTGGATCGAAGATCTGCAGGCAGCACGCCTGTTCTCCAAGGAGGACAAGGCCGAACTCGACAGCGCGATCGTCGCGACCAAGGCGACCGGCCGCGTGATCAGCGTGGAAGCTGAAGAGGTTGAGCAGGTGGACGGCACGATCGTGCCCAAGCGCCTGCGTGAACGCATTAGGGCGGCGGGCCCCACCGCTCCCCTGACTCTCAATGGGCAGGCGTATGATCGCCAGCACTTAGGTGAAGACGGGCATGTATCGATATGACGAATTCGACGCCGCTTTCGTAGCGGGTCGCACAGCACAATTTGCAGACCAGGTGAAACGCCGCCTTTCGGGCGAGCTTTCCGAGGATCAGTTCCGGCCGCTGCGGCTGATGAATGGGCTCTATCTGCAGCTCCACGCCTATATGCTGCGCATAGCCGTGCCCTATGGCACGCTGTCGTCCAGGCAGATGCGCAAACTGGCCCATATTGCGCGCACCTATGACCGTGGCTACGGGCACTTTACCACGCGGCAGAACATCCAGTTCAACTGGCCCAAGCTCAAGGACATTCCGGTGATCCTGGAGGAGCTGGCGAGCGTGGAAATGCACGCCATCCAGACCTCGGGCAATTGCATTCGCAATGTCACCACCGACCAGTTCGCGGGTGCCGCGGCCGACGAGATCATCGATCCGCGGCCGGTGGCCGAGATCATCCGCCAGTGGTCGAGCCTGCATCCCGAATTTTCCTATCTCCCGCGAAAATTCAAGATCGCCATGACGGGTTCGCCCAATGACCGGGCAGCGATCCGTTTCCACGATATCGGCCTGCAAGCGGCGGTGAATGCGGCCGGCGAAATCGGCTGGGAAGTCTGGGTCGGTGGCGGCCTGGGGCGTACGCCCATGGTGGCCAAGCTGATCAACAGCTTCGTGCCGAACGAGCATCTGCTGGCCTATCTCGAGTCCATTATGCGCGTTTACAACCGCTATGGCCGCCGGGATAACAAGTACAAGGCGCGCATTAAGATCCTCGTGCACGAAGAAGGCCTTGAGAGCATCAAGGGGCAGGTCGAGGCCGAGTTTGCCGAAGTGCGCGGCGGCGTGCTGACCCTGCCGACCGAAGAACTCGACCGGATTACCGCCTATTTCGCGCCGCCAGACTTTGCCGACCGCTCGGGCGACAAGGTGGATGTGGCTTATGAATCGATCATCGACCCGGCCTATGGCCGCTGGCTCGACAATAATCTACATCCGCATCGGGTGCCGGGCTATGCCTCGGTCACGATTTCACTCAAGCCCGTGGGCGGCGCGCCGGGCGATGCCACCGATACGCAGATCGACGTGGTCGCGGACCTGGCCGAGAAATACTCGTTCGACGAGTTGCGGGTAACCCATGAGCAGAACCTAGTTCTGCCCCATGTGGCCGTTGCTGATCTGCGGGCGGTGTTCGATGTTCTGGTCGCCAATGGTCTGGCGGAAGGCAATAATAACCTGATCACCGACATGATCTGCTGCCCGGGCCTGGATTTCTGCGCGCTGGCCAATGCCCGCTCGATCCCCATTGCACAGGAAATTTCCCACAAGTTTGCCGCGCCCGAGCGGCAGAAGGAAATCGGCGATCTCAAGATCAAGATCTCGGGCTGCATTAATGCCTGCGGGCATCACCATGTGGGCCATATCGGCATTCTGGGCGTCGAGAAGAAGGGGGGCGAGCTCTATCAGATCACGCTGGGCGGCGACGCCACGGAAGGCGCATCGGTGGGCAAGATCATCGGACCCGGCTTTGAGGCAGAGCAGGTGCCCGGCGCCATCGAGAAGCTGGTGGATTTCTACATTGCCAACCGCACCAGCGCGGATGAGCCGTTCCTGGATGCCTATCGGCGGCTGGGTGAGGCTCCGTTCAAGGAGGCGCTTTATGGCACAGTCTAGTCTGGCACCGGCGGCGGCGCCGGCCGCCCATGAGAAGCTGAAGGCGCTCGGGATACTGGCGCTCAACGGCATGTTCGATGAGATGGATGCAGTCAGCGTGCTGCGCTATGCCATCACCGAAGTGCTGCCGGGCGACATGGCGATTGTCTCGTCGTTTGGCGCGGATTCGGCGGTGCTGCTGCATATGGTGGCGCAGGTTGATCCGTCGCTGCCAGTCTATTTCCTTGAGACCGGCAAGCATTTCCCGGAAACGCTCAACTATGTCGAGACGCTCAAGACGCAGCTTGGCCTGCTCAATGTGCATGCCATTCACCCGAATGCGGATGATGTGAAGCGTTTCGACCCGAATGGCGATCTGTGGGAGACCGATCCGGATTCGTGCTGCCATATCCGCAAGACCGAGCCGCTTGAGCCGATCACCGAGCAATATGGCGGCTGGGTGACCGGCCGGAAACGCTACCAGACCGCCGAGCGCGGGGTGTTGCCGCATTTCGAATTGACCAGCGACGACCGGATCAAGGTCAATCCGCTGGCCTATTTCTCCGATGCCGATGTCATCGAATATCGGCAGGCACACAACTTGCCCGAGCACCCGCTCTATGCCAAAGGCTACAAGTCCATTGGCTGCGCGCCTTGTACTTCGGCGGTTGCCGATGGTGAGGACCCGCGCGCCGGGCGGTGGCGCGGCCTCAACAAGAAGGAGTGCGGCATCCACTATGATTTCAACGGAGCCATTGCCTCCCCGATGAGTGCCGCTACACGCCACACGCTCTGGAAGGACGGGGCCTTTATTGCCGACCCGTTCAAGGACTGGGCCGAAGGCACCAATCCGTCCGAGGCGCGCTATGTTCATGTGCCGATGGCCGAGTTCCTGGCCAATCGGGACGCCTATCTGGCCAATCCGCATCCGCTTGGGCTCAAAGTCTTGCCAGGGGACGCCATTGAAGAGGTTGCCGGAGATCTGACGCGCTTTGCCTCGGTCGCCATCAGCTTTCCTGCCTTTACCGATGGTCGTGGCTATTCCACGGCGCGCCTGCTGGTGGAGCGGCTGAATTATGCCGGGGAAATCAGGGCTGTAGGCGATGTCTTGCAGGATCAGATTCCGCATATGTGGCGCTGCGGCTTCAATGCACTGGTGGTGACCCATGAGCCGACCCGTGAGGCGCTCAAGGAAAAGCGCCTGCCGGAAATGGCGCTGTTCTACCAGCCGGTGGGGCTTTCTGAAGTGCCCATGGGCACGCGCCCCTTCCTTCGTCGTGTCTCCTGAGATAAGTGGAGCGCATTAGTCGCCTTTGAGGCAAGAGCCGGGGCCGCTGGTGACAGCGGCGGTTCCCATGAGAGCAATGCGGGGCGGCGCGCCCCGATGGGACCGAAATTCCGGGGCTGCGACGCAGTACCGGTCTGAATGGACTTGAGACAAGCATGAGCACTGAAATCACCACCGATGTCGTTGTCATTGGCGCGGGCCCCTGCGGGCTGTTCGCGGCCTTCGAACTCGGGCTGCTCGACATCAAATGCCATTTCATCGACATTCTGGACCGGCCCGGCGGCCAGTGCGCCGAGCTCTATCCCGAAAAGCCGATCTATGACATTCCGGCGTTCCCGGTGGTGACCGGGCAGCAATTGACCGACAATCTGATGGCGCAAATCGCGCCGTTCTCGCCCGAGTTCCATTTCTCGCGCATGGTCAATTCCATCGAGAAACTGGAAGACGGCTCGTTCAAGCTCATGACCGATGCCGACGAGACCTTTTTCACCAAGGTGGTGGTGATCGCGGCTGGTGGCGGCTCGTTCCAGCCCAAGCGCCCGCCGGTGCCGGGCATCGAAGAATTTGAAAACAAGTCGGTGTTCTATGCTGTCCGCAAGATGGAAGACTTCCGCGATCAGGACGTGGTGATTGTCGGCGGTGGCGACTCGGCGCTGGACTGGACGCTGAACCTGGCGCCGATTGTGCGCACCCTGACCCTGGTACACCGCCGCGATGCCTTCAAGGCGGCGCCGGCCTCGGTCAACAAGATGCGGGAACTGGTGGCGGACGGGAAGGTGAACTTCCAGCTTGGGCAGGTTGCCAAGCTCGATGGCGAGAATGGCATGATCAATCATGTCCACCTCACCACCGAGGCTGGGGATCTCTCGATCCCGGCCACGCGGCTGCTGCCGTTCTTCGGCCTGACCATGAAGCTGGGCCCGGTGGCCGATTGGGGCCTGGAGCTCAACGACAACACCATTGTGGTCGATACCGAAAAGTTCGAGACCTCCGTGCCCGGGATCTTTGCCATCGGCGACATCAATTATTACCCAGGCAAGCTCAAGCTGATCCTGTCCGGCTTCCATGAGGCGGCGCTGATGGCCCAGGCGGCCAAGGCCATCGTCTCGCCGGGTGAGCGCGTGGTGTTCCAATATACCACCAGCTCGACCAAGCTGCAGAAGAAGCTGGGCGTGGCCTAGGCCGAATTGCCCACGGGCCCCGCTCTTGCAGCGGGGCTTTTTGAGGGGTATGGACGCCCCGCTGTTGAGGAGCGCCCCATGAAGATCAATGTTACCGACCAGGCAGGCGAAGTGCACGAGCTCGAAGGGCTCGAGGGCTGGCGCGTGATGGAAGTCATTCGCGACTGGGGGCTCAACATCAAGGCCGAATGCGGCGGCGCGCTGAGCTGCGCGACCTGCCATTGCTATGTCGACAGTGACTGGCTCGACGCCGTTGGTGCGCCAAGCGCGGAAGAAGAAGACATGCTCGACAGCGTGGGCGATGTGAAATCAAACTCGCGCCTGTCCTGCCAGATCCTGTGTTCGGACGAACTGGACGGCTTGAAGCTCACCCTGGCGCCGAGCGCCGCGAAGGATTAGATCCTTCAGGAACAGAGATCCTTAAGAGCTAGGAAGGCAATATTGACGTAGCGTCACTGTTGAAGTCTTCTGAGCACTTGAGAAAATGTCTGAATCCGGTTGTGTTGGCTGCCGCAATGCCGACGCCAATGCGTTTGCACTTCCCTTTACCATGGCTTTTCAGCCCATTGTCGATGTCCCGGCCCAGCGCATCTGGGGCTACGAGGCGCTTGTGCGTGGCGTGGGTGGCGAGAGCGCACAGCAGGTGCTGAGCCACGTTACCGACGCCAATCGCTATGCGTTTGACCAGGCCTGTCGGGTCAAGGCCATCGAGCTGGCCGGTCGACACATTGCTCAGGGAGACGCCAGGCTAAGCATCAATTTCATGCCCAATGCGGTGTATGAACCGAAGGCCTGCATTCGCGCCACCCTGGATGCTGCCAGCCGGATGCAGTTCGATCCGCGCCGACTGATGTTCGAATTTACCGAGAACGAGCACATGAGCGATGTGGCGCATGTCAGCAACATCGTGTCCGAATATCGCCGCATGGGCTTTACCACCGCGCTTGATGATTTCGGAGCCGGCTATGCCGGGCTCTCTTTGCTGGCACGCTTCCAGACCGACCTGATCAAGCTGGACATGGAACTGTTGCGCGACATCGACTCCAGTCCGGTCAAGCAGGCCATTGTCCGTGGCCTTGTGGCGATCGCCTCCGAGCTTGGCATCACCCTACTTGCGGAGGGGATAGAGACCGAGGCGGAGCTCGCGGTTCTCAGGCCCCTCGGCATCCACCTGTTCCAGGGCTACCACTTTGCGCGGCCGCAGGTGGAGACGTTCCAGAGCTTTGGCCAGTTGGGCTCCATGACCCACTAGGTCGCGGCGCTCAGGTTTACGCGCTTGTTGAGAGCTTCTGCACTTTCAACGCGCTCAGAGTAGCGGTCGACCAGATAGTCCGCGCGGTCGCGGGTGAGCAGGGTGAATTTCATCAACTCCTACATCACATCAACGATGCGGTCATAGAAGGATGAAGGCAGCATGCGCCCCTCGGCGTCGAACTGCTGAAAGGCCTTGGGCACCGAGGACTGGTTCGGAATGGTGATCATCCGCATCCAGCGCCCGAGTTGACGCAATTGGTTGACGGCATTGAAGCTCTGCGAGCCGCCGCTGACCTGCATCACGGCCAGGGTACGTCCCTGGGTCGGGCGGACCGAGCCGTAGTTGAGCGGGAGCCAGTCGATCTGGGATTTCATGACACCCGTCATCGCGCCATGGCGCTCGGGGGAACACCAGACCTGCCCTTCGGACCAGAGCGAGAGTGCGCGCAATTCCTGCACCTTGGGATGATCGGCCGTCGAGTCATCGGGCAAGGGCAATCCATTGGCATGGAAGATGCGCACTTCGGCTCCAAGGGCTTCGAGAATGCGGGCGGCTTCCTGGGTGGCGAAGCGGCTATAGGAGCGCTCGCGCAGGGAGCCGTAGAGCATCAGGATGCGCGGCTTGTGCGTTGACAGTTTCGGCGTCAGCAAGCGATCGGCTTCGGGCAGCATGAATTGGTCTGCTGCAAGGGCAGGCATGGTTTCGGCGAAATTGGTCATTCAACACACTGATCTGGTCTGGGGGATGAGGCTTGCGCCAGGAGTGCCGCCACCGGCGTACAGGCCTCGGTGCGGCCAGCGCAGCAATCTTCGAGCAGAAAGCCGACAAGCCCGCCGACGGCCCCGAAATTGGCCCGGTAGATCACGTGCCGGCCATCTCGCACGCCGCTGACCAAACCTGCACGGTCCAGCACCGACAGGTTCACCGATGTCGTGTTTTGCTTCTGGCCAAGCTGCTCACCGATGCGCCCCGCGGGGATCCCATCTGGTCCGGCGGCGACGAGCAATCTGAAAATGGCAATGCGCCCGGGGTGAGACAGGGCGGCGAAGGCCTCGATCGCTTCGTTTGTATCCATATATCATGATGTATTGATTTGAATGATCCGGGTCAAGCCGATGGCTTGCTGGCATCGGTCGTGACCTTGACCAATTCCGGAATGAAGTCGCGCACGGAGGGCTGGGGCAGGGTTGCAGAGGGCAGGGGGCGGACGACGCGCATGGCGGCGATGCCGACGCGCACAGTCATCAGCCCGTTGACCACGCCTTCGCCCAGCCGGGCCGAGAGCTTGGCAGCAAGACCCTGGCCCACGAGTTGTTCCACCACGCCATCGGTGAGAACGAGGCCGCCTGTGACGGCAAGATGGGCCAATATGGAACCGGCCAGCCGCCAGAAGCCGAACAGGCCCGGACGGGCGCCGTAAAGCGCGGCAATGGCCCCGGCGAGGCGGACGCTTTCATAGATGACGAAGGCGACGTCGATGAGCGCGCGCGGCGAGACGGCAGTAACCAGTGCGACGCGCCGGGCCGAGGCGGCGACCAGAGCGCGCGAGCGTGCATCGAGCGGGGTCATCAGGCTGCGTTCGGCCAGGGCGATGACTTCGGTGCCATCGAACAGATCGCCGGCCTGGTCGTTGAGGCTTTCGCGGGCCCGGGCCAGATCGGGCCGGGCGGCATAGACGCCATTGAGATGATCGAGGACCGCGCCGGCGCGCTTGCGGTCGTTGTCGGCATGAGCGCGGGCGGCCTCAGCACGTACCGTGTCGAGGACGGACAGGCGCCGCAGGGCGGCCATTTCGCGAATTATCAGGGCGACGACCGCCACAAGGAAGGCGCCGAGGATGCCGAGACCCGCCCAGCCCAGCCATTCGTGGCGGGCGAAGAGATCGCGGATCAGCCGGTCAGCGGCCAGGCCCAGCCCGGCCGACACCAGGATGCCCCCCGTGGTCCAGGCCAGGCGGCCCAGCCAGCCCATGCGGCGGGGTGCAGGCGCGACAAGATCAGGTTCAGACTCTGTCGAGAAAGCGACTTCGACGATCTCGGCTCGGTCGGGTGTGAAGGCGCGGGGTACGCGGGTGCGTCCGGCAGACGTTTCGTCCTTGGTGACGGGGTGGGCTACGGGGCGCTTCATGCCATCCAGTCTCCGATCAGGTAGTCGAGCGCCCGGTCGAGCCGAATATGGGGCAGGACGACATCGCCGGAGGCATTCCGCTCCAGCTTCTGTGGTGGGGTGAAGCGCAGGAAATTGAGAGCGACCGGACTGCCATTCTCAAAAAGTGAATCCGGTCGCGCCGGCAAGTCACCAGGAAACAAAGCGATTTCGGTCCTGCCGTCATAGCTGGTGCCGTCGAGAATTTCGCCGTCGAGCGGGGTGCCGACAAGCGTGGGCAGGGTATCGCCGCCTTCGCGAATGGTGCCCTCGCTGGTGGCGCGAATGCCCGCCATGGCGATGGACTTCGTCTCTGCCCCGGCAAAACTGGCACGCTTGCGGGCATTGGCAACCAGGCGATTGAGAATGGCTTCCAGCCGGTCATGGCTGGTGTGATGCACATGATCGGCCTTGGTCGCCGCAAACAGGATGCGGTCGATGCGGCGGGAGAAGGGGCGCAGGATCGGATTGGCCTCGCCCTGGCGGAAACAGGCCAATACCGATGTCAGCGCCGTCTCCAGGTCATTGACAGCGGCCGGGCCGGTATTGAGCGCGCGCAAGGTGTCGACCAGCACCACCTGCCGGTCGAGCCGGGCGAAGTGGTCGCGGAAAAAGGGCCGCACCACCTGGGCCTTATAGGCCTCGTAGCGGTTCTCCAGCATGGCGTGGAGGCTGCCGCTGCGCCTTGATCCGGCCAGAGGGGGCAGGGGAGCAAATGTCAGGGCCGGAGAGCCTTCGAGATCGCCCGGCAGCAAGAAACGCCCCGGCGGCAGGGTCGAAAGTGCACCATGTTCACGGCTGCGCCGGAGATAGGCGGTGAAGGCGCTGGCCAGGCGCTCGGCGTCCGGGTCATTCGCGTCCTTGGAAATGTCGGTCTGGTCCAGAGCGGCGAGGAATTCTGCTGCCTCGTCCGCGTGGCCGGGCTGGCGGGCCCGCTCCAGGGCCTCAGCGCTCCATTCGGCAAAGCTGAGGCCCAGCAAGGGCAGGTCGAGCAGCCATTCGCCCGGATAGTCCACGATATCGAGGTTGAGCGTGGCCGGGCCTGTCATGCCGGCCCACCATTTGGCGGACTGGAATTTCAGCACCAGGCGAAGCTGGGAAATGCGGCGTGTGCTCTCGGGCCAGACCGGGGGATTGGCCGAGAGCGCGGCCAGATGCTGCTCATAGGCAAAGCGGGGAATGGTGGCGTCGGGATATTCGGCCAGCCGCGCGCCAATGAAGCGGCCATCGGCCAGCGGCGCAAAACCGGGCAGGCGCCCTTGTGTCAGCAGGTTGTGCACCAGGGCGGTGATGAAGATGGTCTTGCCGGCGCGGCTCAATCCGGTAACGCCGAGCCGCAGCGTGGGTGTGAGGACGCCCGTAGCGCTATCGGCGAGGTTGGAGAGGGCAATGCCCAGTTCGTCGGTGATGGTGGTCGGCGGCTGCGGCAAAGAACATGTCCCCGTGTTCTGGCAAGGTAGGGCTTGGACAAGCGTTTGCAAGAGGCGGAAAGGCCAATTGCGTCATGCGCTTGTCACGAATGGGCATTAGTTGTGCTGTTCTAACATTACAGGTGACCTTATGCTCCGTACCGTCTCCACCGCCCTTCTGCTGGTCTGCCTGGCTGTCCCGGCAGGGTTTGCACAGGACCATGACCACGAAGAAGAGCATGTGTTCGAGGCCAATGGTCTGGAAATCGTGCATCCCTGGGCACGTGCCGCTGGGGCTGGCGAAGAGACGTTCGTGTTTTTTGAGCTGCACAATGAAGGTGAGATGGACCGACTGGTCGGCGCGCGGAGCGAGGCTGCCGAGGACATCCATTTCGTCGGCCTGACGATCAGCGCCGACGGTACCGCCGTTCAGGACGTCGGCGAGATCGATATTCCCGCAGGTGAATTCGCCTTTGATCCGGGCGGTCTGGCGCTTGAGCTGCATGGGTTGACCATGGCGCTGAATGAAGGGGACCACCTTGATCTGACGCTGGAGTTCGCCAATGCCGGTGCCATCGACATCGAAGTGGTAGTCGAGCCCGCCAATGCCACCCAACACAGTCATGCGGGGCACAGTCACTAGATAAAAAGTCGTATCAACTCTCTGTCAGTTTTCGATTTTCCCCGGGTGCTCGGGGAATGTCATGTTCTTGTCGTCAATGTGTCACCCGGCTGAAACGGTCGGGTCCTAACTCCATGCCTGCCGTTCGCAAGGGGCGTTTCGGCTCGCAAGAATTTGCGCATGGAGGTTTTCGCAATGAATCGTGTTGCACGCATTCTGCTGGCCGGTGTTTCCGCTGCCAGCATGACCCTTCCGGTCGTTTCCCAGGAGCTGCCGCAGGCCCAGAGCGCCTGGTACACCGACGCCGACGCCAAGCTTCAGGCCATGATCGACATGCAGCCCAATACCGGCACGGCCAAGAACGTCATCCTGTTCGTCGCCGATGGTCAGGGCGTTGGCTCGAACTATGCCATTCGCCTGTTTGCGGGTCAGCTTGAAGGCAAGCTGGGTGAAGAACATGTCCTGCCGTATGAAGAATATCCCTATACTGCGCTGATCAAGACCTACAACATCAACGCCCAGACCCCGGACTCCGCACCGACCGCCGGCGCGATGAACACCGGCGTCAAGCAGGTCTTCAACACGATCAACCTGAGCGAAAGCGCCGTGCACGAAGATTGTGCCAGCGAAGACGGCAACAAGCTGACCCTGTTCTCGGAAATCGTCGCTGATGCCGGTAAGTCTGTCGGCGTCGTCTCGACTGCGCGTATCACCCATGCGACCGGTGCGGCCGTCTATGCCAAGACCGCTAACCGCAACTGGGAAGCCGAAGCTCCTGAGGGCTGCACCGACATTGCCACCCAGCTGGTGGACATGATGGAAGCCGGCACGATTGATATCGCCCTTGGTGGCGGTGCCCGCAATTTCCCGGCCATGGGCGCCCAGACCCCGTTCGGCGGCGACTCCAGCCGCAAGGACGAAACCGACCTGATCGCGCGCGCCGAAGCAGCCGGTGCTGAACTGGTGACCGATCTGGCATCGCTGGAAGCCGCGCCCGCCGGCTCGCCGGTGCTGGGCCTGTTCACCAATTCGGACATGAATTATGAGCATGACCGTCCGGAAACCGAACCTTCTCTGGCCGATATGACCGCTGCCGCGATCAAGAATCTCCAGGGCAATGAAGGCGGCTTCTACCTGATGGTTGAAGGCGGTCGCGTTGACCATGCCCTGCATGGCGGTAACGCCCACCGCGCTCTGATGGATGGCGTCGCTTTCGCCAATGCCGTCGCCCTGGCCGATGAAATGACCAATGACGAAGATACCCTGATCATCGTCACGGCGGACCACGAGCACGCCATTGCCTTTAACGGCTATTGCGGTCGCGGCACCCCGATCACCGGCCTGTGCATGGGAATTGCCAAGGGTCAGGTCGAGCACAATGGCGAGCCGGAACTGGCTGCCGATGGCAAGCCCTACTCGGTCATCACCTTTGCCAATGGTGCTGGTTCGGTTCTGACGGAACAGGCCGATGGCTCCTACTTCGGTACCCGCGCTAACCTGACCCAGGAAGAAGCGATGGATCCAGACTTCCTGCAGCAGGCCGCTATTCCGATGGGTTCGGAAACCCATTCGGGTGAAGACGTCGCGGCCTGGGCCAAGGGTCCGTGGGCCCACCTGCTCACCGGTACTCAGGAACAGAACTACATCTTCCACGTGATGAACCACGCCGTTTCGGCTGAGTAAGTCCCGTTCAAAGATTGGCGAGGGGCTCGTTTATGACGGGCCCCTTCGTTTTGTTGTTACGCAGAAGCGTCATCCTCGCCTGCTAGAAGGAGATTGCCATGCATCGTCGCAAGTTCATCACCTTGTCCGCCGCCATTCCCGCCAGCTTGGCCCTGGGTGCCTCGCGCGTCGCGGCAAGGGAAGCCGTCCGCATGCGAGAACTCTATGATCCGGGCGGTGCATTCTCCGATTACGCCCTGGAAATGGCCGATAAGTCTGTCCTGATCGAGGGGTTCATGGCCCCACCGCTTAAGGCGGAATCGAGCTTCTTTGTCTTGACCAACATGCCGATGTCGGTGTGCCCGTTCTGTGAAAGCGAGGCGGAATGGCCGCGCGACATCGTCTCGATTTATGCACGCGACATCATCACCGTCACCCCGTTCAACGTGCCGATTGAAGTCGAAGGCACGCTCAAGGTCGGCACCTATACCGATGAAGAACTGGGCTTTGTGTCGCGTGTGAGGGTGGTTGATGCCACCCATTGGAGAGCCTGAGTGCTGCAGCTCAATGCCGTCGAGCATCGCTTCGAGGGACGATCGGCCAAGGCGCCTCCGGCGCTCAACATACCGTCACTGTCCCTGAAAGCGAGGCAGTTGACGGTCATTCGCGGCCCGTCGGGCTCGGGCAAGACCACACTGCTTTATGTGCTCAGCGGCCTGATCCGCCCCACATCGGGTGAAGTGCGCTGGGATAATGTCGATATTGCCGGGCTGGGAGAAGGCGCGCGGGATCGCTGGCGCCGCCGCAGTGCGGGGTTCGTGTTTCAAAATTTCAACCTCATCGACGAGATGAGCCCCTTGGGCAATGTCACCCTTGCCGCCTATTTCTCGGCCTTTTCCGATCGGGGAGTGCGGGCGCGGGGCAAGAGCCTGTTGGAGCAGTTCGGCGTTGCCGATGAAGCACGCCATGTTTCGAGCTATTCGCGCGGCGAGCAGCAGCGTGTTGCACTGGCTCGGGCGCTGGTGTTCGATCCCCCGATTCTGTTTGCCGACGAGCCGACTGCCAGCCTGGATGAAGCCAACTCGGCCGAATTGTGCCAATCCTTCAAGCGGTTGGCGGGCGAAGGACGGACGGTTGTGGCGGTGTCGCATGACCCGCTGTTGATTGACGCCGCCGACAGGGTAGTCACCCTCGATCATGGCCGGCTGGTGGAGCGGGAGTTGGTGGCATGAACCCCTTTCCCGTTGTCCTTTCCTTGCTCAACCGCAATCGGGTCACGCTGATCTTCTTTGTCGTGCTGATCACCTTCGCGGTGGGCCTGGGTATTGCCATCACCACGCAGGAGCGCGCGGTGCGCCAGGGCAGCGCAAGGGCCGCCGACAAGTTTGATCTGGTGATCGGTTCGCCCGGCAGCCCATTCGATCTGGTGCTGGCCTCGGTCTATGCCCGTCCCGCCGCAATGGGGTTGGTCGACGGCGCCATGCTGGGGCAGATCATGGCGGAGGAGAGCATCGATTTCGCCGCGCCCATCGCCTTTGGCGACAGCGCCAGCGGTTATCCGATCATGGGCACGACGCCGCAATTTGTCGAACATCTCTCGGGCGGTGTCGCCGAAGGACGGTTGTTTGCCGCGGCCTTCGAAGCCGTACTGGGCGCCAATGTGCGGCTGGACCTGGGTGAACGGCTGCATGCGGCCCATGACGGGTTTGACAGCGAAGAGATGCTGCATGAGGGCACAATCGAGGTGGTGGGGCGGATGGCCCGCACCCACTCGGCCTGGGACAACGTGGTGGTGGTGCCGGTCGAACAGGTCTGGGTCAGCCATGGCCTGCCCTCGGGCCACGCGCCGGGCGATGAGCGGATCGGTCCGCCCTTTGTGACCGATCAGCTTCCGGGCGTTCCCGCAATCGTCGTCAAGCCTTCGACGGTGCCCGCCGCCTATGGCCTGCGCAATGCCTATCGCACGGACAGCACGCAGGCGATCTTCCCCGCCGAAATCCTGGTGCAGCTTTATGCGCTGCTGGGGGACGCGCGGGCGATCATGAGCTTTCTGGCGCTGGCAACGCAGGTTCTCGTCGTTGCCGCGATCCTCTCGGGGGTCATGATCATATTGCAGCTTTATCGCACACGCTTTGCGGTGTTGCGGGCATTGGGCGCAACAGCGGGCTACGTCTTCCTCGTGGCCTGGAGCTATGTGGCGCTGCTGATCCTCGCCGGTGCGGTGCTGGGCCTTGGACTGGGCGCCGGCGTCTCCTGGGCCGTCAGTGGGTATCTCGAAGCACAGAGCGGTATTGCCATTCCGGTGACCATCTCCTGGCAGGAGGTGCAATTGGTGCTGATGCTGGTCGGGGCCGGGGCGGCGCTGGCCGTGCTGCCTGCCATCGCCATCTACCGCCAGCCGGTGGTGGAGGGATTGCGATAAGGAAACGAGGCCTTGCGGCCCCGATCCTTCACTTGCCGATCTTGTCCAGCTCGAAGGGCGTGGTCTGGTAGATCTGGTTGATCCAGTTCTGGAACAAGAGATGGGCGTGGCTGCGCCAGCGGTTTTCCGGAACGGCGCTGGTGTCGCCATTGGGGAAGAGGTTCTCCGGCGGCGGCGTGTCGAGACCGGCGGCAATGTCCCGCTCATATTCATCGGCCAGCGAGCGGTTGTCATATTCGAGATGGTTCAGGAAATAGACGGCCCGCTCATTGCGGTCTCCCAGCATGCAGAGGCCAATCTGATCGTTGTCGATCAGCACCTCGAGCTCGTCGCCCAGGCTCTGGCGGTCGATGTCGTTGTAGCGCGAGACCGGGATCATCGGGCTGTCCGACATGCCGCGCAGGAAGGGTGAGCGAGGGCCGGTCACCTTGTGGCGGAAGACCCCAAAGGCCTTCTTGTCCATGCGATAGCGGCGGGCGCCATGGAAATGGTGCAGGGCCGCCTGGGCGCCCCAGCAGATGAACATGGTGTGATGCACATTGGTGCGCGTCCACTCCATGATCTCGAGCATTTCGGGCCAATAGCGCACTTCCTCGAAGGGCATGTTGGCGATGGGCGCGCCAGTAACGATGAAGCCGTCGAACTTGCGCTCCTTCACCTCCTCCCAGGTCTGGTAGAAGGTGTTGAGGTAGTCTTCCGGGGTATTTTTGGACTGGTGGTCGGTCACCCGCACCAGGCTCAGATTGATCTGCAGCGGGGTGGCGCCGATCAGCCGGGCGAACTGGGTTTCGGTCCGCTCCTTGTTGGGCATCAGGTTGAGCAGGCCGAATTCGAGCGGGCGGATGTCCTGCCGCGCGGCGCGGCTGGAATCCATGACATTGACGCCCTCTTCTTCAAGCGTCTTGCGAGCCGGCAGGTCGTCGGGAATTCTGATAGGCATGTCAGTCTCTTGGCGAGTTGCAATGAGAAAACGATTCAGGCTGGCGCACGGCGTCCACGGGGCGCCGCGCGCTAGCGCATTCGCTTCTCGATTGCGGCGGCGATCAGATCGACAAATTCATCGCCATCACGCGCGGTGGCGAGATCGGAGGCCTCGACGACATAGCCGAAATTGTCGGCCAGCGCTTCATAGCGGGGCAGGCGATCATGCAGCAGGGCTTCGAAACCCCAGGCACCGAAACCGGCCGGATCGACATCGTCATCATTGAGTATGCCGTTGATCAGCTTGTACTCCGCCCACTTCTCGACGAGAAATTCGGGTCGATAATACATCGGCTTGGGTGACTTCTTGAAGCGCCTGACCAGTTCGGTGGCGTCCTTGCCGGTGCCCCGGATGAAGATCAGCGCGGTGTGGGCCGCAAGCGTCTTGATCACCGGGTCTTCAGGGTCGCTGGGATCAACGACCTCGATCAGCGAACCGCCGGTATCGGCGATGAAATCGTCATAGCCGTAGAGATCCTTGGCGCGATCGATGAAATAGGGCACGTCGCACAGCGCCGCGATCTCGGCCACGCGATGCTGCTCCTGACGGCGCTGGTACTCAGCCAGCGGCAGCCCCCCGTGATCGACATTGCCCGGCGTGCCCAGATAGGTCGAGAGCGGGTCGAGATTGTCGAAGGTGATGTTGGACGAGATATAGATCGAGTCCGTGCGCAGAAGCTGGGCCAGGAAGGGCACCTTCATGGCTTCGCGCTTGAAATTGTCGACGATGAACTCGCCCATATAGCGCGTGCCGATGCGATAGTCGGCCGAGTAATGGAACCAGTGATTGGCGCGCAGCATATTGGACAGCCGCGTCTTGCCTACGCCGGCCATGCCGAACACGGTCACCGCGCGCCGCGGGGCCTTCACAAACTCATCGACGCTGGAAAACAGCATAGTCAGACGCTCCGATGGCCGGAAGCGGCCAAACTGCATGGGTTGCGTTTAGCGCAAGCCAGCGGCGATCTCAAGCAACCGGCAAAATCTGCCGCCGGCTCGGACTCATTTGCCGCCTTGTCGCCATGATCTGGACCCGAAACCTGAAAAAAGCCAGCAAATTCAACGGTTGATCCAGTTGGCACCGGGTTTGCATTGAAGCTTGCGAGCGCGCCGTGCGGCGCAATGGGGATTACGGAGTTACAGATGGGTATCTATGGGGCTCTTTCCAGTGCGGTGACCGGCCTGCGGGCACAGTCGCATGCGCTGGAGAATATTTCGGGCAACATCGCCAATTCGCAGACCACTGGCTACAAGCGGATGGAGACGAGTTTTGTCGACCTTATCCCCGATGCGCCATTGCGGTCGCAGGTGCCGGGTGCGGTGCTGGCCCAGTCGCGTGCCACCAACAATATCCAGGGCGATATTCAGACCAATTCGAACGAGACCTATATCGCGCTGAATTCGGCCGGTTTCTTCGTTGTGGAGCCCAAGGTTGGTCAGTCGGACGGCAATTCGGTGTTTGCCGGTTCAAACTATTTCACCCGTCGCGGCGATTTCGAAATCGACAAGGATGGTCTGCTGATCAATGGCGCGGGCTATTACCTCAAGGGCCTGCCGATCGACCCGGCGACGGGCAATATTTCGGGTTCGGTGCCCGAGGTGATCGAGCTCTCGAACGCCTTCCTGCCGGCCAATGTGACGACAACGATCAACTACCAGTCCAACCTGCCGCAGCTTCCCAAGACGGCGAGCTACAATTCGACCGTTTACAACAGCGAGTTGCTGGGCGCCGAGAATTTCGGGGCTGCGGCCACGACTGCGGCTGCCAATGGCACGGTTGATCTGGGCGCCGGCGCCGGCGCTAACCTGGCCACAACCGTTTTTGCCGACGCGCAGGAAATGACGGTGACCGTCAATGGCGCTCCGGTGACGTTCAAATTCTATGAATCGCCATCGGCTGCGCCGACGACCGGCGTGGGGATCAATCTCGATGCCCCCAAGACGGTTCAAGACGTGCTGGACGAGATGCAGGATGGTCTGCGCGACTTTGGTGGCGGCGCTGCGGCCTCAGCGACTGTGGGGTTGAATGGCAGCAACCAGCTCGCCATCTCGCTGGGGACGGACTATCACGCCTCGTTCTCGATCAGCGGTACAACGCCAGCCCTGGCAACCGCTCTCGGCCTGGGTGAACCGCAGGCCTCCTCTGCCCCGACCCTGGGCACGGTCAATACCATCTCGGCCGATGATGCCGATGATTTCGTGGCCAATTCGATCTCCGGCGGCGCCATCACCGTCTATGCCAGCAATGGTGCGCCGGTGAACGTACAATTGCGCTGGGCCAAGGTGGACAGTGCAGCATCCGGCGGGTCGGACCAGTGGAACCTGTTCTATCTTTCGGACAGCGCGGCCGTTGGCGGCTCGACCGCCTGGACCAATATCGGCCAGGATTACGACTTCAACAGCAATGGTTCGCTGGCCAATAGCGTGCCGCAGGCCACCATCAGCAATCTGCGCGTCAATGGCGTGCTGATCGGCGATGTGGTGCTGCAGCACGAGACCAATGGCGTGTCCCAGTTTGCCGACGTCAACGGCACCGTGACCGTCTCCACGCTCAACCAGAACGGTTATGGCGCGGGTGAATTCCTCTCGGTGGCCATTACCGACTCCGGCCGCGTGGTTGCCACCTATTCCAATGGTGAGCGCATCGAAATGGCGCAGGTGGTGACGGCCCAGTTCAATGGCGTCAACTCGCTCAAGCGTCTTGATGGCGGCGTCTATGAGGCCACATCGGAATCCGGTGAGCCGATCTTCGACCTGTCCGGTTCGGGCGTTATCGGCGGTGCGCTTGAAGCGTCCAATACCGACATTTCCGACGAGTTCACCAAGCTGATCATCACCCAGCAGGCCTATTCGGCCGGCACCCGCATCGTCTCGACTGCCGACGAGATGCTGCAGGAAGCCCTGAACATGATCCGCTAGGGCGGAAATTGAGTAAGGGTCCGGGGCAGGGTGTCCCGGGCCTCAGTCCAGTTTGAGGGCCGCTTGCATGGGTCTGGTATCATCGCTTTCAAATGCCGTGTCGGGTCTGCGGACCAGCCAGGATTCGATCTCGATCCTGAGCCGCAACATCGCCAATTCCGGCACCCCCGGATATCACCGCCAGTCGCTGAACATTATCGACTACTCGTCGATCAACAGCACCTATGCGCGGACCGAAGGGGTCAATCGCGCCTTCAACCAGAGCCTGCAGACCTATTACAATCGCCAGGTATCGGACACCTCGATGTCCAATGTGATGGGTGACTATCTCAACAAGCTGCAGGGCTATCTGGGCAAGCCAGGTGATGCCGGTTCGCTCGATACGATGTTCGGCTCGTTCAGGAATTCGCTGCAGGCGCTGGCGACCAGCCCGGACGACTACCCGACCCGCGCCAATGTGGTGGCCGAAGCACAGGCCATGGCGCGGCAGCTCAATTCGCTCTCCAATTCGATCCAGCAGCTCCGGCAGGAGACCGAGACACGCATCTCCAACGATGTGTCCGAAGTCAACGCCATGCTCATCTCGCTCGATGAGGTGAACAACCGCATGCTCGACCTGGGCATGACCGATACCGCACGTGCCCAGCTCTATGACCAGCGCGACCGGCTCGTGGCCTCGGTCGCCGAAGTCATCGACGTGCAGGCCGAGTATCGCGCCGATGGCACGGTGGCCCTGATGACGCGGTCCGGCGTCGGCCTGCTCGACAACGGCTTTTCGACCTTCAAATTCACCACGGCCGGGGCGCTGTCGGCGACATCGCAGACCAATGTCGACACCTCGCAGAGCAAGGTCGGCAAGCTGACGCTGACCACGCCTTCGGGGCTCACGATTGATCTGGTGCAGCAGGGCGTGTTGCAGGGTGGTGAGCTGGCGGGCCTGGTCAACCTTCGTGACAAGATTCTCGTCGAGGCCCAGAACCAGCTCGACGAAATTGCGGCTGGCATGGCTGCGATCTTTTCCACGATCACCACGCCCGGCACGGCTGCCGATGATGGGATTGGCGCTACCGGCCTTTCGGCCGATATCTCGCACCTCAAGCCCGGCAATGACATCCTGCTCAACTACACCGTCAACGGGGCCGAGCAGCGGGTTCGCGTCATCAACAGCACCAATGGCGAAGACTTTGTCGACGCCAGCGGCCAGCGCGTGATCTCGGTGGATTTCGGCGATCCTCCGGATGCGACAGCGGTTGCGGCAGCGCTGCAGGGCGAATTGCCGGGCCTGGCGATCACAAGCCCAAGCGCCGGCGTCCTGCAGGTTCTGGACGACGGTACGGGTGGCGCGCGGGATGTGACAGCGCTGACCACGCGCGGCACGGCCAGCGGGACCCAGCAGGGTGAACTGGCCATGGCGCTGTTCGTCGACCAGGGCAATTCGGCCTTCACCGACAATCTCGATACCGATCCGCCGCAGATCGTCGGCTTTGCCTCGCGCATTTCAGTCAATCCGGCCGTGATCTCGGATAACCGGCTGCTGGTGCAGTTCGATATCGACCAGACATTGGGCGATGCCGCACGGCCCGAATACATTCTGGATCAACTTGGCTCGATGACCTTTGTGTCGGGCAGCACCCCGGCGGCCAATGCCGGGCGGCACCAGCTCAACGGCACGGTCGAACAACTGATCGAGCAGGTACTGAACTATCAGGGTACCAGCATCGGCTCGGCGCTCAGTGCGCAGAGCAACCGGCAGCTCACGCTCGATACCATCACCACCCAGATGGAGAGCGAATATGGCGTCAATCTCGACGAGGAAATGGCGCGCCTGACCGAATTGCAGAGTGCCTATGCCGCCAATGCCCGCGTGGTTTCGGTGGTCAAGGAATTGCTCGACACCCTGTTTGCCTCGACCTGAGGGAGTAGCCTGACATGATCGTCAACAAGTCCATGTATCCGCTCACGACGGGTTTCTCCATCATCTCCAAGATGCAGGACAAGTTCGCGCAGTTGCAGATGCAGCTTGGTACAGGCGTCAAGGCGCAGACGCTTTCGGAAATGGGTCGCGACCTGCCGGTGTCGCTCTCGGTGCGCTCGCGCCTGACCACGATGGCCGGCTACAATGCCAGCATCGAGCAGGTCGATCTGCGCATGAGCTTTTACGATAATGCGCTGACGCGCCTGGACGAGATTGAGGGCGAGGCCCGCAATTCGGCGGTGCAGGGGCAATACGGCTCGAACAATATCAACATGGCGACCATCTCGGGCCTGTCCAAGGCGCGGCTGGACGAAATGGTGACACTGCTCAATTCCGACATTGCCGGGCGCTATCTGTTCGGCGGCTCGACGACCGACAAGGCACCCTTGCCGACTACGACCGAACTGCTCGACGGCGCAGGGGGACGGGCCGGCTACAAGACCGTGGTCACCGAGCGCCAGATGGCCGATCTTGGCTCGGCCGGGCTGGGGCGGCTTGAAACGACGATCACCCCTGCCGTGCCGGCCCTGCAGACCGATCCGGTTACGGTCTCGCTGGCCGAGGATGGGGACCATCCGTTTGGCTACAAGCTGTCCACCGTGTCCGCCATCGGCGCCAATATCGGCATTGCTTCTGACTTTGCGGCTTCGCCTGCCAATGTCGATTTCACGTTTCCGGGTGACCCGGGGACCGTGGAAGAAGGGGATAGCGTTACCCTCGGGTTTACGCTGCCTGATGGTACGGAAACCCAGATTACGCTCAAGGCTGTCAGCGCAGCCAACGCCACAGGCGCCACGGGGGAATTTGTCATCGGTGATGATCCGTTGACGGCGACCATCACCACGGCCACCAATTTCGACACTGCTCTCAAGGCCGCGTTGCAGGAGAGTGCAGAGAGCGAGCTGAAGGCCGCATCGACCTATGCGGCGGGACAGAACTTCTTCAACGCTGCCGGTGAGCCGGTATTGCGGGTCGAGGGGGCCGATCCATACACCTCGACCAGCCTGCGCGTGGCCACCTCCACCGACACGGTGATGTGGTATAGCGGCGAAACCGCTGCCGTTTCCGCCGTTGGCATGGGGCGCCTGACTGCGGCGCGTGCTGCCGAAACCGTGACGCTGACCGAGAACATTCCGGTGTCCTCGGCGCATGGGTTCCAGATTTCAGCCGTGACCTCCACTGTTGCCAATGCCGGCGCTTTGACGGCGACCCACACGCCCGGCGATCCGGCCTCGATGTCTGTCGCCTTTGACGACACTTTTGCGCTGACGGCGGGCGATAGCGTCACCGTGACTCTGACCGAGCCGGGCGGCAAGACGCGTGAGGTGACGCTGACGGCGGTTACAGGGCGCGCTGGGCCGGGACAGTTCACCATTGGCGCGGACGAAGCGGCCTCTGCCGAGAACTTTGAAAAGGCGATGATCCGCTCGGTGTCCGAAGCGGCGACAGCGGCAGAAGGCAATCCGCGCCAGTCGGTCACTGCGGCAGTCGAGGATTCAGGGCGGGTTGCTTATGGCATGCAAGCCAATGAAAGCGGCTATCTGCGCATGATCCGCTCAATGGCGGCGATGACGGTCGAGACCTATCCCGAAATCACCAATGCGGCAGACCCCAATTCGGTTGATCTAGACCCGGCAAAGGCGCGGTTCGACGCCATGGCGCGGCGGCAGCAGCTTGAGTTGTCGGAAGGGCGCAATTCGGAACGCGGCTCGATCGAGCTGATCACCATGGAGTTGGGTGTGGCCCGCGCCGCCCTGCAGGCTGCCGGTGAGCGGCACACCAATTACACCGCGCAGTTGGAGAACCTGCTGAGCGATGTGGAGACGGTCAGCAAGGAGGATGTGGCCATGGAGATCCTGGCGCTGCAGACCCGCCTCACCGCGAGCTATCAGATGACCTCGATGGTCAGCAAGTTGAGCCTGGTAAACTATCTGTAGTCTGAGGACGGGCCCGGCCCGTCTCCAATTCCTGGCATCTACCGACAAACGAAAAGCCCCGCATCGCTGCGGGGCTTTTCTCTGATTAACGGTCCAGCGGCTTACATACCGCGCAGGCCCGCCGCAATCTGTCGGTTGAGCTGGACCAGAACCGTGAGGTGATCGGTCACGGATACGTCCTCATAGAGAATTTCGCGGGTCTGGTTCATCACGAACATGCCCAGATTGGCGATGTTCTGACGGATTTCCTGGGGCAGGGGGCTGTCATCCTGGGTGACGGCCGACATGAAGATAGTCCAGAGCTTGCGATTGAAGGTGAGGGCGGAGCGGAGTTCCTCGGTGGTCGAGATGTCCCACTCGTCCTTGACCTTCTGCAGGCCTGCCGCGGCCTTCATAAGCAGAGCGGATTCACGCTGGCGGGGATTTTCAACGACCTTCGCCGTCTGCTGGTACGCCTGGGCGCCGTGCTGATGCATGTTTGAGCAGGTCCTGTTCGTATTCAATAAGCCTTTGAGAGGCCTTGAGAGCCTTGTACAGGGACCCGGTTAATATCTCGTTATTGATTTGGTCCACAATCGGTAGAGAACTGGGCACTGCGGCCACAAAGTCTCTGGACATCTCATTGTAGGTTTCCGTCGCCCGCTCGGAGTCTTCGGCGATATACATCAGCTGCACGGCCAGATAGATGCGCTTGGCTGGCGTATTGGCGGTCTCGGATGTCAGGATATCCTTCTCGCGCAGGATCGGCGCATTGCCATCGATAAACAGGCGCGTGCGCTGGTCTGAATTGGTGATGATGCAGTTGCCCACCAACAATTTCTCGCCGGGCTTCAGTTCGACCTTCAGGGCCATGAGACCAATCTCCGCGGACTCGGGGAATACCTGACCTGTCTAGCCCCAGATTGCGGCGAAAACAACGAAGGCGGGCCCTTGGCCCGCCTTCTTAAGATCCGCTTGGTAAGCGATTTACTGCAGAAGCTGCAGGATCGACTGATCGGCCTGGCTGGCCAGCGAGAGCGAGTTCTGCGAAAGCTGCTGGCGGGTCTGCAGTGCCAGCAGGTTTGCGGCTTCCGTGTTCATGTCCGCCAGGGTCAGATTGCCGGCGCCGGTTTCGAGCGTGTTGATCATGGATTCGGTGAACGACTTGCGGTTCTGCACGATCGAGAGGTTCGAACCGAATGTCGAGGCCTGCGAACGGACTTCGTCCAGGGCGGCCTTAACATCGGTCAGGAGACCATCAATGGTGACGTCGCTGTCGAGCTGTTCTTCCTCAAGCTGGGTCGGCACGCCCAGATTGAAGGCGTTGATGGTTTCGCCATTCTCGGTCTGGATATCGATGGCCGATGTGCCGGTCTCGTTGAAGGTGATGGTCAGCTTGTCGCCGCGCAGCAGGTTGATGCCGTTGAAAGAGGCGTCGTCGGAAAGCTTGTCGAGCTGGTCACGCAGTTCGTTGAACTGATTGGTCAAGCCGGCACGAACCGAGTTGCCCAGAATGGAGCCATTGCCAGTCGCGGTGCCATCGACGGCGCCGCCCGCAGTCGTGCCATCAACCGTCAGGTCCTGGGTCGACTGGTTCTCGATGCGCAGCTTGCCATTGTCATTGGATGCGCGGACCTTGCCGAAGAAATTGCCCGACTGCAGGTTGATCTCGGAGACCAGCTCATCGACGGTCTTGGCCGTGTATTCCTTGGTTTCCGTGACTGTCGGCGTGGGATTGTCAAAGCCGAAGTCAGCAAGCGCGTTGTCGTTGGTGCCGCCATTGGCAGCCGAGGCGAGAGTGAACTCCACACTTGCAGCGGCGTAGTCGTCTTCGCTGGCCGGGCCAGTGAAGGCCAGAGCCGTGCCATCGAGTTCGACAGTGACGCCAAGGTCGGTGGCGGCAAATGCGTTGTTGAACGCCGTCGCGATTTCCTCACGGGTGACGGCAGCGCCATCTGCGACGTCCATGGTGTAGGCCTCGCCGCCGATATCGACGGTGATGGTGTCGGCCGCAGCCGAACCGCGCAGCGTTACCGCGACAGGCGCGTCGCCATTGACAGCGATGGAGAAATCGACGCCGTCGCCAGCTTCGTCCATGTCTACGGTTGCAGCAAGGGCGCCGATTGTGGTCGTGGCCGTTGCACCCTTGATGAGGCCAACTTCCTCCACATCGGTGCCGAAAGCCCCACCAGTGAGGCTGAGGACCTTGGCGTCGGCGGTAGCGTCGTCGGTTACGCCATTGAGGACGTCGGCGGAGTCCAGGGTATAGGAGGCAGTCTGGAAGGACTTGTCCTGACGGGCCTGGCGCAGGGTCGACTGCATTGATTCGAGGGTCTTGGTCATGGCCGAGAGGCCATTGTCCGCCGCTTCCAGGGTCTGGATGCCGTTGGCCATCGAATCGATCAGGGCGCCCAGATCGCTGGCGCGATTGGTCAGGCCCTTGGCGGTGAACCAGTTTGACGGGTTATCCAGGGCCGAATTGACTTTATTGCCTGTCGCCAGTCGATTTTGAGTCATCGACATCATGTCGGCAGTGCCCTTGAGCGAGAGCAAATTGGCCCGAACGGCCTTCGAAAGTGAGATATCCGCCATCTAATGCAATCCTTGCCTCAGGCCAGCTTGGCCCCTTGCCCAAAGTGTTAACCGCCTTTTCTTAAAGGGTCGTTAACCATGCGGATTGACGGGTCATAAACCATAATTTTTCGAGGATTTGCGGGCGAGACGCAAAAAGGGCGGGTCCTGCGACCCGCCCTTCGTAATTTTCGCTGTAGCTGAACCGATTAACGGATGAGCTGCAGGATCGACTGATCGGCCTGGCTCGCCAGCGAGAGCGAGTTCTGCGACAGGGACTGACGGGTCTGCAGAGCCAGCAGGTTCGCAGCTTCCGTGTTCATGTCGGCCAGGGTCAGGTTGCCGGCACCAGCTTCGAGGGTGTTGATCATCGAGTCGGTGAAGGTCTGACGGTTTTCAACGATCGAGAGGTTCGAACCGAAGGTCGAAGCCTGCGAACGAACTTCGTTCAGGGCCGACTTCAGGTTTGCCAGTTCGAGGTCGATGTTGTCGTCGCTGTCGAGGTCGGTTTCTTCAAGCGTGGTGGCCACGCCCAGGTTGGCCGAGTTGATGGTCTCGCCTTCGTCAGTCTGGATGTCGATCGACGACGTGCCAGTTTCGTTGAAGGTGATCGAGAGCTTGTCGCCACGCAGCAGGTTGATACCGTTGAACGAAGCGTCATCGGCGAGCTTGTCGAGCTGGTCGCGAAGTTCGTTGAACTGATCGGCCAGACCGGCGCGAACCGAGTTGCCTTCGATGGACGATACGTCGGCGGTGGTACCGTCAACAAGGCCGCTCGTGCCGACGCCATCGACATTCAGGTCCTGAGTGGACTGGTTTTCGATGCGCAGCTTGCCATTATCGTTCGAAGCACGAATCTTGCCATCGAGATCGGCGTTTGCATTGATCTCGGAGACGAGCTCGTCGACCGACTTGGTCGTGTAGACTTCAGCAGGAACAGCCTGGGCTGCAAGACCTGCAACAGTACCAGTACCAGCAACAGTGATTTCCTGCTCATTGTCATCAGCAGTGAAAACGAGCTGGCCATCGTCGTTCAGGCTTGCGGTGACGTCGACGTCTGCGTCGGCGTTGATGGCGGTGATCAGATCACCGACGGTGTCGGCGTCGTAGTCAGCAGCGGTGAAGGTCACAGTGTCAGTGCCGTCGCCGATGATCAGGGTTTCGCCGTCGGCAGTGAAGCCGATGCTGTCCAAAGTGTCGGTCAGAGCAATGCCAGTCTGGGTCGAAGCGGTGGTGGCTGCTTCGGCAGAGTTGGTCTGCGAGGTCAGGTTGATGCTGACCGGATCGTCACCGACCGAGCCGCCGTCAAACGAAAGCACCGAGGTGTTATCGAGAACGCCGTCGGCAGGCATGGTGTAGGAAGCGGTCTGGAAGGACTTGTCCTGACGGGCCTGACGCAGGGTCGACTGCATGGATTCCAGGGTCTTGGTCATGGCCGACAGGCCATTGTCCGCAGCTTCAAGCGTTTTAACGCCGTTGGCCATGGAGTCCATCAGAGCACCCAGGTCGCTTGCGCGGTTGGTGAGGCCCTTGGCAGTGAACCAGCTGGAAGGATTGTCCAGAGCCGAGTTGACCTTGTTACCAGTGGCAAGGCGGTTCTGGGTGGAGGCCATCATATCGGCAGTGCCCTTGAGGGACAACAGGTTCGAGCGGACGGCTTTCGAAAGAGAAATATCGGCCATTTTGGCAGGGTCCTTTTCTAGGATTACGCATACTAAGACGCCTCTCCTGAGGCAGGCCGATCCTCATCCGTCAGGCTATAAAGAAGCGTTAAACGGATGCCGAAACTTTGGGCAAATACTTGTCCAGAGTTTATCGAACCGAACGCAGAAAAGCCCCGGAATCCGGGGCTTTTTTGTCTCGCCATGGTGGGCGGGAAATAGGAAAGCGTTAACTTAGGCGAGCAGATCCCGGAGCCGTGCCTGGGACTCCTGCGGGATTTCCGCAGTGCCGATGCGCCGGATCAGCTCTTCCATGGATTGCGGGGTCGGGGGCAGGGCCCCGGCAATGACAGCAGCGGCGAAATCGGCGGTGCGATTGCGCTCCGGTTCTGCCGGACGCTCCTGCTTCTGCTCGGGACGCTCGAAGGGCAGCTTGCCGTCCTTGTCGCCAGGCCTGGCGCTGGTGGGCGATTTCTGCGTGCTGTCGTGCAACAGCGTGCGCTCGCCCATGGCAGGGCGATAGCGGTATTCGCTTAGATTAGCAGAGCCCGGAGAGACGGGCTCGACGGTGAGGCTCGCAACCATAACCTTGTCCCCCGAATGCACCTATTCGCGGAAACCCTAAGTTGCGGCCCTTATCCTCACGTAACCATCGCGTTGCGCATTTTATTCAAATGCCACCGGTCAAAGGGCGCGATTGACCGCGATGCCCTTGGCCGATGCATTGGGGTCGGTGGCGACCTTGCCGGCAGTGCCGTAGGTCCTGGCGCGGTTCTGCTGGCCGACCATGCGTGCCACGTCGGTGAGGACATCTTCGGTGACCGTCTTGGCGGTGGCCAGCACACGCAGGTTTTCCGCCATCTGGGTGGCCAGGCTTTCATGGCCGGCGCGGAGCCGCTCCATGGCCTTGGGGGCCTCGGCATTGAGGCGCGCGGCCTGGCGCTGGATGGAGCGGGCAAAGCCGACATAATCCTGCGCCAGGCGTGTCTTGTCCGGCGTCAATTGCCCGGCCTGACGCAGGTGACCGGCGCGCAGCAAGGTGGTTTCCTGGTTCATGACATCGACCAGGGCAGCAAGAGCCTGTTCGGCATGATTGCACAGCTCTTCTGCCGGCAGGGCGTCAAGGGCGGCAAGGCGGGCGGCTGCGGTCATTTTCCGTACACTCCGGCACTGGGAACATTATTGTTGTAGCTATTGGCAGCGCGGCTGGCATTGGCTGCTTCCTGCGCGGCGATCATCTGGCTCATCAGATCATCGGCAATGCCGACGCCGCCGCTGCTGGCAATGGAATTGGCAAGCTGCTCGGCCTGCATGGAGCGCCAGGTTTCCTCGCCAAAGCCGCCGCCGCCGAAATTCTCGTCGCTTTTGACAGTGGCGAACATTTCCTTGGTCAGCATGTTGAGAAAGACGCCCTCGAGTTCCTCGGCCTGGGCGCGCATGCGCTGCATCTGGACCGGGGTGATGGTGGAGCCGGCTTCACGGATCGTGTTCATCACAGCACCTCGATTTCGGCCTGCAGGGCGCCGGTGGCCTTGATGGCCTGAAGAATGGCGATGAGATCGCGCGGCGAGATGCCCAGCGCGTTGAGCCCGTCGACAAGCTGCTGCAGGGTTACCGATTCATTGACCACCTGCAGGGCGGTGTCGGACTGGTTGACGTTGAGATTGGTGTTGGGTTCGACCGCCGTTTCCCCAAGCGTCAGCGGATTGGGCTGCACCACTTCGGGATTTTCCGCGATCGTGACGGTGAGGTTCGACTGGGCCACGGCGACGCTCGACACGCGCACATCCTTGCCCATTACGATGATGCCGGAATTTTCGTCGATGACGATCTTGGCGGTCTGGTCCGTCTGGACAATCAACTGCTCGATATCGGTGAGCAGGTCGACAATATTGCCGTTGAAATTGCGGGGCAGGGTCAGCCGGACGGTGGCGGGATCCTCCGGCACGGCCGTGGGGGCGCCGATGAAGTCGTTGACCGCCAGGGCAATGCGGCGGGCCGTGGTCAGGTCGGGATTGCGCAGGGCCAGCCGCAGCGTGTGCTGGGAGCCCAGGTGAAAGTCGATTTCGCGTTCGATCAGGGCGCCGGAGGAAATCCGGCCAGTTGTGGGAACGCCGGAAATGACGCTGGCCGCGTCGCCCTGAGCACTGAATCCGTTGATCAGCACCGGGCCCTGGGCGATGGCATAGACTTCACCATCGGCACCGAGCAGCGGCGTCACCAGCAGCGTGCCGCCCTGCAGGCTGTCGGCATCGCCCAGGGCGGCGACCGACACATCCATGCGCGACCCTTGCGTGGAGAAAGGCGGCAGGTTGGCCGTGACCATGACGGCGGCAACATTTGCCGTGCGGACGTTTTCACCCTGGGTATTGACGCCCAGCCGTTCGAGCATGGATTGCAGCGACTGCTTGGTGAAAGGTGAATTATTGAGGCTGTCGCCGGTGCCGTTGAGGCCGACCACAAGGCCATAGCCCACGAGCTGGTTCTCGCGAACCCCCTCCATATCCACAATGTCCTTGATACGGGCAGGCGCCGCCTGCACGGACGTCATGGGCGACAGGATGAGCGCCAGGCTCAGCGTGGCGGCGGCTATGGTTCGGATCAGGCGCATGGTCAAATTCCCCGAGTGATGCCGCTCCATCCCCATGGCGCGACCTTCACTGGGGTAAATGCTAGAACCGTGCCAGATTGTTGGTTGTTCTCTAAAATATTGATTTTGAAGGATATTGTGGTGGCTGTGGCTGGGGTTTATGCTGTGACCGAGCAATTCTTGCCGGGTGCGTTAAGGGTCTGTTAACCCGAGTGGGCAGAATTTGCCGGCATTCGACACGCCAAGTGAGTCAGGCCTTTTGCGCATCGACGCAACCAATCGCAGTGGCAATGTTGCCGGCCGGTCATCGACGGGCAAGGCGGGCAATGGTCCTGCCTTTGTGCCGGCCGGAGAGCAAGGGCCGCAGCGGGTCAATGCGACCGCACCGTCTACCCCGACCACCGGGATCGATGCGATTCTGGCCCTGCAGGTCAATGGCGACTTTTCTGAAAGCCGCCGCAAAGCCGTCAGGAAGGGCACCAGGCTGCTCGACCTGCTGGAGGATATGAAGGCGGACCTGCTGATCGGGAGGGTGGCGCCGGAGCGCCTCGACACCATGGTCACGCAATTGCGCACGCTGCGCGAACGGGTGGAACCGGAACTGGATGCAGTTCTTGACGATATCGAATTGCGGGTTCTGGTGGAGCTGGCCAAGCTGGGGCGATATCCCCAGCTTTGATCTGGTCACGATTTGCCTATCCGTCATCAAGTTGTAGCCAATTTTCGGCTATGCGCCTGATGCGCCGCAGTTTCTTGCGTTAACGAGTGGTAACTTGTGTGCTTGCGGGGGAACGGCGAGGCGCATATATAGGCCGCCAAGGGCGCATTGGAGGTTGAGTCTGCTGATGTCTTCGGTTGAACTTACGGATTATCGACCCAGCGAGGACGAGCCGTTTATGAACCCGCGCCAGCGGGAATATTTCAGGAACAAGTTGCACGCCTGGAAGGACGAGATCTTGCGCGAAAGCCGCCTGACTCTCGAAAACCTCCAGGAGGAAAGCCAGAACCATCCGGACATGGCCGACCGCGCCAGTTCGGAAAGCGATCGTTCGCTGGAATTGCGGACCCGCGATCGCCAGCGCAAGCTGATTTCCAAGATCGATGCCGCGCTCAAGCGCATTGACGACGGGACCTACGGCTATTGCGAGGAAACCGGCGATCCGATTGGCCTGGCGCGGCTCGATGCCCGCCCGACCGCGACGCTGAGCCTGGAAGCCCAGGAACTGCACGAGCGCCGCGAAAAGGTCTATCGCGACGAATAGTCCGAGAGCCGAAATGAAAAAGCCCGCAGTGATGCGGGCTTTGTCTTTCCTGGCTTTCGCCTCTCAGCTCCTGGGCGTGCGTTCCGCGTTGCGATCGTGAATGGCTTGAACTTCAGGCGTCATCTCGCTGGCGAAGTCGGACATTTCGATCACTGGGCGAATGTCGATATCGCTTTCGGTGAACATGGGGTTGGGGCAGCGCTTGACCCATGCGACGGCCTCGTCCATGTCGCGCACTTCCCAGATCCAGTAGCCGGCGACGATTTCCTTGGTTTCGGCGAAGGGGCCGTCGATCACCGAGCGGTCCGAGCCGGAAAAATGCACGCGCTTGGCGTGTTTTGTGGCCTTGAGCCCGTCGCCGCCCAGCATGATGCCGGCATTGATCAGTTCCTCGTTGTACTTGCCCATGGCCTCGAGCAGTTCGGTCGTGGGCATGATGCTGTTTTCACTGTCAGTGGTAGCTTTGACGAAAACGACTACACGCATTTTTCTCTCCTGTTCTTTGCTGCAGGCCGCAAAGCCTGTCTGAAGGGCCGACGAGCGGTGGCGGAAGGCTTCGACAAATTTTCTCGCAGATTGTCCGACAAGGACAGGGAAAAGCAAAAACGGGGCCCGAAGGCCCCGCTTGTGGTGGTGGATTGCGCCTGGATCAGAAGCCGATGACCGTGGTGATCCCGCTCTGATTGTCCCCGTTCTGCAGGCATTGCGCGTTGGTGGCTTCGCCGAACTGGAACAGCCCGCAACTATTGTTGTTGCCGTTCTGGTGGATGGAGCCGTTATGCCCATCGCCTTCCTGCCAGATCAGGCCGTGATTGCCCGAGCCGTTCTGGCTGAAGCCGGCCGAATTGCCTGAGCCGTTCTGGTAGCCATTGGCGCCGCTGGCCGATAGCCCCTGCATCAGCGAGAACATCTGCAGCCCCACGCCCAGGGCCTGGGCCTGATCGGGGTCAGAAGGGGCAAAGCCGATGGCGATCTGGCCGCCGGCCATGGCGGGTGCTGCAGAAAGGCCAAGAATGGCGGCGGTGAGCGTGGCGGCGATGGTGCGGGTGAAGCGGGTGGTCATCTGTGTTCTCCAAAAACTGTGTTTGCGTTCCCTTGCTGCTGGTCTTCCCAGCGCTTGAGATCACCCTAGTTCTGCGGTCCTGAACCGGTTCGGAGCGGGCCGTTCAGACAGCGTTCAGCCAATGGGTCCGGGCAAAAAAACGCCCCGCCGAAGCGGGGCAGTGGGGAAGGATGGGGTATGCGTTCAGGTATGGGTGAGCATTGGTTCGGAACAATCGATCCGTTTGCCATCGGCGGAGATGGTGAAGTCGACATCAATGGAGGCCCTGGCATTGACCATCACCTTGCCGAGCGAGACAGGAGCGCCGGGCGCTACAGAGAATTGCCCGCCCTGGCTGATATTGCTGGAGCCGCCGGCGCCCTGGCTCTTGAGTGCGAAACGATATTCGCCGCTGAGCGCCGTGGGGCTTTCGACGATGCCTTCAATGGCCAGCAGACCGCGTTCGGTCTGGGTGGAGATGCCGCAATTGAGTTCGCTATCATTGCTGGTGGCGTGGGCGGCAGCGCCGGCCAGGGCCAGAGCGCCGAAGGCCAGAAGGCCAATGCGAAGTGTGGAGTGAACCATGTTGTCCTCCTCTCAAGGATGGGGTGGGACCGGCTTTGGCCGGTCCCGGCGCGTTCGGGTTACGGGCAGACCTGCACGAAGGCGCTGACATTGTTCGAGCCATGCTGGACCATATTGGCATTGCAGCCATTGCCCACCTGCACGCCGGCGGCGGTGTTGCCATTGCCGTCCTGGGTCAGGATCGCATTGTGATCGTCGCCGAACTGGGCGACGCCACCCTGATTGTTCCAGCCGTCCTGCCAGACATCGCCATAGTTGTTGTTGCCGTCCTGGCCGATGGCGGAGGTGTTGTTGCCGCCGTTCTGATTGGAAACACCGGTGTTCCAGTTGCCGTCCTGATAGGCGCCGAAAGTGTTGTTCCAGCCGGACTGGCCACCGCCGACGGCGTTGCCGAAGCCGTATTGTTCAATGAACAGGCTGTTGGCCATGGCGGGGGCAGCAGCACCGGCGATGACAGTGGCGGCCAGGGTGGTGATGAGAAGCTTGCGGATCATTGGTCGTCTCCTTGGGTTTTGGCTGCGGTCCCTCCGACCGCGTCGTTGATGGAGACTGTTCTAGACGAGTGATTTGGAACGCTCACTGAAGCGGAGGTTCAGATAGCGTTCATCAAGAAGGCGGCGGAAATTGATTCCGCCGCCTTGTGTAAGTGTCTGAATTTGATAGCGGAATATTACCCGCCATAACGCTTCTTTAGGTGGGCCTTGAAGTAGTCGGCATTGAGCGGCTCGCCCGTGGCGCGGGTGATCAGCTCGGGCGTCGAGTAGCGCGAGGCCTCGGTCCAGACCTTGTCGGCGCGCCATTGATTGATTGCACCGAACTCGCCCTTGCGGATCTGCTCGCGCATGTCGGGCAAGTCCTTTTCCATTGCGGCGGACAATTGCGCGGCGATCATGGCGCCAAGCGTGTAGCTGGGAAAATAGCCGAAGGCGCCGCCGGGCCAGTGCACATCCTGCATCGGGCCGTCCTTGGGATCGTTGATGGTCGAAATACCGAGATATTCGATCATCTTGGTGTCCCAGGCCTCGGGAATCTGGCTGGCCTCGAGCTTGCCCGAGACGAGGTCCTGTTCCAGTTCGTAGCGCAGGATGACATGGAGCGGGTAGGTGACCTCGTCGGCGTCGACGCGGATATAGCCGCGCTCGACGAAATTGACCTCATTGAGCACATCGGCCACCTCCCAGCCGGGAATCGCTGTGTCGCCCAGATACTGATGTACCAAGGGCAGCATGAACTCCCAGAATTCGGGGCTGCGGGCGAGTTGCATTTCCACGAACAGGCTCTGGCTTTCATGCATGCCCATGCCGCGCGCCTTGCCCAGCGGCCAATGCGACCAATCCTTGGGCAGGCCCTGCTCGTAAAGGGCGTGGCCGGTTTCGTGCAACACGCCCATCAGCGAGGAGAGGAATTCGTCGGTGCGATAGCGCGTGGTCATGCGCACATCGGTCGGCACGCCGCCGCAGAAGGGGTGGTGCGACACAGCCAGTGAACCATGGGTGAAATCGAAACCAACCGCGCGCATGGCCGCCAGGCCGAGCTCGCGCTGCTTTTCGATCGGGTAGGGCGCATTGAGTGGCTTGCGCGGATGCTGGCTGAGGCGCTGCTCCTGAACCGAGAGGGCGTGGGGCACGAAGTCCTTGAGGAAAGTCTTGAGATCGGCAAAGACCCCATCGATCTCAGCGGTACGATTGCCCGGATCGTATTGGTCCATCAGAGCGTCATAGGGGGCCAGGCCGGTCGCGGCCGAGCGCAGCGCAGCTTCCTCGCGCACCAGCGCAATCACCCCTTCGAGGGCAGGCAGGAAGCTGTCCCAATCGCCCTTGGCCCGCAGGTCCCGCCAGAGCTGTTCGGAGCGCATGGTTGCAGCGGTGCGCCGCTCGACAAATTCGGTCGGCAGGCACGTCGCATTGACATAGGACCGTTCGAACTCGCCCAGTGCGGCCTGCTGCATATCTGAGAGGTCTTCGTTCCTGGCGGCGTCGATCCAGTCGGCGATCTGGGGGGCGGTGGCCTGGGCGTGATACATGCCGGCGAGATTGGCCATGGCTTCGGCCCGCTTCTCGCCGCCACCGACCGCCATGTGGGTGGCTTCATCGGCACCCAGAATGGACAGGGCGTGTTTGAGCGACTCGAGCTTGCGACCGAGTTCATCGAGTTTTTGGAAGGACATGGCTGGCTCCGGAGGTGGGACGGCAGATGTGTTCCACAGGAGCCCCGGCGGATCAAGGCTTGCCGTCGGGCGGATCCTTGTCTGAGCGTGCGGCATTGGCCGCCCCGCCCAGTCCGGCCCCGATGGCGACGCCAATCGCAATCCCCATGGCGATATTGTCCATCGCAACGCCTATGCCTGCGCCAATAGCGATTCCGACGGCAATTCCTGTTGCAAAGCTCATTGCAAACCTCCTTGTTCCGGATCCAACCCGAATGTCCGCCATCGGGTTGCCAAAAAAGGGAGAGGCGCAGCCGGGGAAGCTGCGCCTCTTGGGGATGGGCTCTGTGCCTGGGGAAGCAGGAGCCTTCAGGAAAAGGCCCGGCGCCTTCTGCGCCTGGGGCCGTGCCATTCCATTCTGGACTGGCTGGGGAAACGGCGGCGCGATGGGGATTGCGCCGCCGAAACTTTCTTAGAAGGGCAGGATCGCGTCCATGGCCTGCTGGCCATAGCGAGGCTGCTGCACGTCGGTGATCTGGCCGCGGCCGCCGTAGGAGATGCGGGCTTCGGCGATCTTGGTCGAGGGAATGGTATTGTTGGCCTGGATATCGGAGGGACGCACAATGCCGGCCACGATCAGGTCACGGACCTCGAAATTCACGCGCACTTCCTGACGCCCTTCGATCACCAGATTGCCATTGGGCAGGACCTGGGTGACGACAGCGGCGACCGAGGTTTCCAGCGCTTCGCTGCGATTGACCGAACCGGCGCCAGCATCGTTGATGCCCGAGGTGAAATCGATAGCGGCCTGCGGGTCGACATTGAGCTCGGCCGCGTCGGTGGCGTTGGAGAACACTGCGCCGAACAGGCCGCCCATACCGGCGCTGTTGGTGGAATTGCGCGAGCGCTGGGTGTTGTTGTTGATCTGGGCGGTGTCGTCGATGGTAACGACCACGGTCAGGATGTCACCCACCCGGTGGGCGCGTTCGTCCTTGAAGAAGCCCTTGGCCGAGGTGCGGTAGAGCGAGTTGGCCTGATAGGTATCGGCAATGGGCTCGGGCATTGGCATGCGCACAGGCTGGTAGCCTGCCGTGGTGGTCGGGTCGGCAATGGCGGTCAGCACGGGCGCCTGGCCGACGCTGGCGAGGCGATCCATGGTGTTGCAGGCGCCCAGTGCTGCGGTCAGGGTCAGGATGGTGGCGATCTTGGCGATGTTCATTTTCATCTGTCCCGAGTTAGAGGCCGGCAAGAGTGACTGGGCTGGTGGAGACTTCCACGGCGCCTGGAGCGATGGCCGTGGCGCTGATGACCCGCTTGGAGACCAGGTTCAGCACCTGCAGCGGCGCACCTTCGGCAGCGCCGGTGATGGCCTGGCCCTTCACGGTCAGGGTCATCAGGCCCTTGCGATAGTAGATGGTGACCAGATCGTTCTTGGCGATTGAGAGCGGCGTGCTGACATCGCTGACGCGCAGCAGCATGCCGTCTCGGCTCTGGCGGTTGAGCGCCATGCCCACGAGCTGGTCGAGCGAGGCAATACCCTGTGCGTCGGCCTGCTGGATCGGCAATGGCCGCATGATGATGTGGTCGGGGCGCAGCACGGTGCCGGCGGGCAGGCCAGCGGCAAGATGGGGGGCTTCGATGCTGATTTCGATGGAGCCGTTGAGGTCCAGCGGCTGGGCCTGGCCGGCCAGCGAGAACCGGGCGGAGAAGGTGCCATTGCCGGGCAGGTAGCGCAGGTTTTCGAGCTGGGCAGGGGTGTCGCTGGCCGCCACGGTGATGGTTTCGGGCGGGTTGGCGAACAGCATATTGGCCGTCATGCCATCGCCCAGAATGCCGCGATGGCGCAAATCCTGGGTGATGAGGTCGGCCAGCAAGGTCTGGTCGACGATCGAAGCGGCGCGGGAGACCCGAACCTGGGAGAGACCGTTGATGTCGAACCGGGTCAGGCCGATCCGGGCGGTCGCGGAGCGGACGGCGGCAAGGTCGACATTGCCGGTGGTGCCCGGAAGGGGCGAGCGGAACAGGGGCTGTTCGGCCAGCACGCCGGCATCGTCGAACATGTCGCCGACAGTGACCACCGGGGCGCTGACGGTGATTTCGGCCCGCAGGACCGGCGCGGCTGAAGCAATGCCGGAAGACAAAATCATGGCCAGGGTCAGGCTGATGGCGCGGAGCGATTTCATGGTCAATCTCCCTAGCTAAGCTGGCTGGTGGCCTGCATCATCTGGTCGGCGCCAGAGATGACACGGGCATTCATTTCATAGGCGCGCTGGGCGGCGATCAGGTCGGCGATTTCGGTGACCGAATTGACATTGGCCATTTCCAGATAGTTCTGCAGCAGGTCGCCGGTGCCGTCGGTGTTGGGTACATTGACCTGGGCCGGGCCGCTGGCGGCGGTTTCGAGGAACAGATTGTCGCCCATCGATTCCAGGCCCGTCTTGTTGACGAAGCGGGCAAGCTGCAACTGGCCGAGCTGGGTCGGCGCGGTATCGGTGCCGATATAGGCCTCGACCGTGCCGTCGGGCGAAATCGCCACGCCACGGGCATTGCCTGGAATGGTGATGCCGGGGTCGAGCGGGTGGCCGCTGGACGTCACCAGCGTACCTTCGGGATTGCGCTCGAAGGAGCCATCGCGGGTATAGCCCGTGCGGCCATCGGGCAGTTGCACCATGAAGAAGCCTTCGCCGCGAATGGCGACGTCGAGTTCGCCTTCGGTAAGGTTGACCGAACCCTGGCTCATCACCCGCGGGGTTGAGATGGTGCGCACACCCGAGCCGATTTCGAGGCCCGCCGGGACCATGGTGCCCTGGTCCGAGGTCTGTGAGCCGGCGCGGGTGATCTGCTGGTAGAGCAGGTCCTGGAACTCTGCGCGCTGCCGCTTGTAGCCGGTGGTGCGCATGTTCGCGATATTGTTGGAGATGACTTCGACATTGCGTTCCTGGGCGCCCATGCCGGTCGATGCGATATAAAGTGCTTTCATGGCGATTGCTCCTCAGGTTCAGGCGTTGGTGTCGCCCAGGCGCTGGATGGCGTTTCGGCGCATCTCATCCTGTTTCTGGGCGAGGGATGCGACGGATTCATAGGCGCGCTGCACACGGATCATTTCGGCCATCTCGGCGACGCCCGAGACGTTTGAGCGCTCGATATGACCCTGCATGACGCGGGTATTGGTGTTGAGCTCGGGCGTGCCACCGGAGAACAGGTTGGAGCCTTCACGCACCAGCTCCTGGGCATTGGCGAACTCGACGATGCGCAACTGGCCCTTGGCGCCAGCGCTGGACGAAATCGTGCCGTCGGCAGCGATGGTGATGCCGGTTTCCCCGGGGCCGAACTGGATCGGGCCGCCATTGCCGAGCACCGGATTACCGGACTGGTCGACCAGCGTGCCCTGATTGTTCAGACCGAATGCGCCGGCGCGGGTCCAGCGTTCGCCGCCCGCAGTTTCGACGGCAAAGAAACCTTCGCCGTTGAGCGCGACGTCGAAGTCATTTCCGGTCTGGACGATGGCGCCGCCGGTCAAGTCATGGACGGTGGCCCAGTCCTGCACATAGGAGAGGGGCTGGTCGAGCGAGGGGAAGTCATTGTGCCGGGCCGTGGGCATGACATATTCCTCGAACAGGATCTGTTCTGCCTTGAAGCCGGTGGTGTTGAGGTTGGCGATGTTGTTCGCCACCACATCCATCTGGCGCCGCAGTGCGATCTGCCGGCTGAGGCCGATGAGTTGCGCGTTCTCGATCATGGCATTCCCCGATTTGGTCCCCGAGACGGCCCGCTTCCCCAAGCTGGTCGCCTCGGCATTTACTTTGCAGAAACCATGCCAGAGCAGCAATTTTAATAAAATCAATGACTTAATTTGTCGGAGTGGTTTACTCCCGGTAGGCTGCATTGTTGCATTGGGCAAAAGCTGCCCGGCAAAAACTGCCGGTTTGGGCGAGTTTGTAACCTTTCGTTAACCAACTGGGCCTTAGCTGGTCGGCAAGCCGGAATCGTCCGGAGATGCAGGCGTTTGACAGGGCCACTTTATGACCGCGGAAGCCGAAGCCGGTACGGAAGCGCCCGCAAAGAAGGGCATTCCCAAGCTCTTCATCATCATTGGGGCCGCACTTGTGGTGCTGCTGCTCGCGGGTGGCGGCCTGTTCTTCTTCCTGTCCTCGTCGGGCAGCTCTGAAGAGGGCGCGGGCGATCATGGCGCCGCCGCGACCGCCGCGGTGCACGACACCTTCATCTTCAACCTGCAGCCGATGATGGTGAACCTGTCCTCGGAAGAAGGAGGCCAGGGCTTCATGAAGCTCACCATCGCGCTTGAAGTGGCCGATGAGGAGATGATGACCGAGATCCAGCCACGGCTGGCCAAGGTGATCGACGCCTTCCAGGTCTATCTGCGCGAACTGCGCAAGAGCGACCTCGAGGGCTCCGCCGGCATTTACCGGCTCAAGGAAGAACTGCTGCGCCGGGTCAATCTGGCGATCTATCCCGCCCATGTGGAGAGCGTGCTCTTCAAGGAAATCCTGGTGCAGTAATGGCCGGACCCAGTGATCAGGACAAGCTGGCAGACGATTGGGGGCTCGAGGATATCGGGTCGGCCGATACGCCTGCAGCACCGGTCGACGAAAGTGAAATGAGCGAGGAAGAGCGCGCCGCCGCGGCCGCTGCCGAATGGGCTGCCATGCTCGAAGGCGGCGATGGCGATGGCGAGGGCGGGGCGGATCGTGTTCTCAACCAGGACGAGATCGACAGCTTGCTCGGCTTTGACTCCAGCGCCGGCAGCAATGTCGAGCTGACTGGTGTTCAGGCTCTGATCAACTCGGCGCTGGTGTCCTATGAACGCCTGCCGATGCTAGAGATCGTTTTCGATCGCCTGGTGCGGCTGGCGACGACGTCGCTGCGCAATTTCACCTCTGACAATGTCGAGGTGACCATGGATTCCATTTCGTCGGTACGCTTCGGCGACTATCTCAATTCCATTCCGCTGCCGGCCATTCTCTCGGTTATCAAGGCCGAGGAATGGGAGAATTATGGCCTGCTGACGGTCGATTCCAACCTGATCTATTCGATGATCGACGTGCTGCTCGGCGGGCGCCGCATTGGCGGCAATATCCGCGTCGAGGGGCGGCCTTACACCACCATCGAAATGGCGCTGGCGCGCAAGATGATCGAGATCATTCTCGAGGACACGCATCGCGCCTTCGAGCCGGTGACCCCGATCAATTTCAAGCTTGAGCGGATGGAGACCAATCCGCGTTTTGCGGCCATTTCGCGGCCGGGCAATGCGGCTATTCTGATCGAATTGCGCATCGAGATGGATGAGCGCGGCGGCAAGATCGAGATTCTCCTGCCCTATGCGACCATCGAGCCGATCCGTGAACAGCTCCTGCAGATGTTCATGGGTGAAAAGTTCGGCCGCGACCCGATCTGGGAGGGGCATCTGGCCACCGAGATCTACCAGGCCGATGTCGAGATCGAGGCGGTGCTGCACGAGCAGCAACTGCCGCTCTCGCGCCTGCTCAATCTCAAGCCGGGCCAGACGCTGATGTTTGAACGCGGTCCCAGCGACCCGGTGCGGCTGCGCTGCGGCGATGTCGAGCTGACCGAAGCCATTATGGGCCATATCGGCAAGAATGTTTCCGTGCGGGTCACCAACCCGCTCAACCCGCCCAAGGTCACCATGGAGGCCTTTGAGGCAATCGACGATACGATGGAAGGACGATGATGTTGGGGCTGCCGCTTGGACTGTTTGTGGAAGGCGCCGTGGCAATTCTGCTGGCCCTTACCATTGGATATTGTGTTCTGCTTAACCAGCGCCTGAAGCGCCTGCATCAGGACAAGGACGCCATGGCCAAGATGGTGGCCGATCTGGTCAGCGCGACCAATCTGGCCAATCAGGCCATCAAGGAGCTCAAGGGCACCGCTGTTGAGGCGGACCTGACGCTGAGCGCGCGCATGGAGGAGGCCGAGCGCTTTGGCGTGGAACTGGCCAATCACGTGACGGCTGGAACCGTGCTGATGGAGCGTATCGCCAAGATCACCAGTGTGGCGCGCCATAGCCAGGCCATTGAGCCGGTTGAAGCGCCCAACAAGGTGCAGACGGCACTGCAGCAATTGTCCGAGCGCGTGCGCAGCCGTGGGGCCGCCGCGTGACCAGTATCCGCCTGCTCCCCGTTGTTATCCTGGCCGTCGCGGCCCTGCTGGTCCTCAAGACCGTGGGGCTGGTGACCAATGGCGGCTATGTGCTGACCGGTGTGAGCACGGCGCAGGCTGCCGGCGGTGGCGGTGGCGGTGGTGACCATGGGGGTGGTGCAGCCGCGTCTGGCGAAACCGTTACTCTGCCCAGCGAGCCGACTATAGAGGATGGCAGTCCCACTCTGACCGATGCTGCTCCCACATTAGGCGAGGCGGGCGGCGATGACGGGCACGGCGCGCCGGCCTCCGGGCATGGCGAGGACACGGACGAGCACGGCAGCGAAGATGCCGAAGCCGATGCGCATGGCGAGGCTGCTGCCGATGATGGCGCGGTCGGCAATGTGATTGCCGCTGAAAATGCCTGCGATCCGCGTCCGGTAGCCGAGGTTGGGGAGGCGGACACCAGCGAAGGCGAGTTGCTGGTCATTCCCGGCGATTGCCCGCCGCTCGCCGATGCCTTGCCGCAGGTGTTGACACCCAATGGCGTGGTGCCGCTGGGCGGCGGCGAGACGTCGGTGACCGAGCAGGCTCTGCTGGAGCGTCTGTCGACACGCCGCACAGAGCTGGAAAGCTACGAACAGGAACTGGCCATGCGCGCCTCGCTGGTCGAGGCCGCCGAAAAGCGCATCGAAGAGCGCCAGCAGACCCTGCAGTCGATTGAGGACGAGATTGCCTCGCTGGTCGAGCAGCGCAAGGAGATGGAAGAGGGGCAGTTTGCCGGCATCGTGGCCATGTATGAAACCATGAAGCCCAAGGATGCCGCCAATATCTTCAATGCCCTGGACATTGAAGTGCTGCTGCGCGTGGCCAAGATGATGAGCCCGCGCAAGATGGCCCCGATCCTGGCCGAGATGGACACGATGCGGGCCCAGGAGCTGACGGTGCGCATGGCCTCGGCCGGCACGGATCCGCTGGACCAGATGGCGCCGGAGGCGCTGGCAGAACTGCCCCAGATCGTCGGACAATAGGCAATTGCCAGCTTTCCCCTTAGGGGCACGTTAAGCACCGGTCGCTAGGGTTGTTGCGAAGAAGTGGCTTGCCGCCCAGAAGGCGGTGCCCTTCTGAGTGTTGTAACCCTCGCGTTTCCTGAGGATTTTGGGCCTGTCTGCCCGTCCCTGTATTCGCGACTTGTATGCGTCGGGCGGGCAGAAAGCCGGTGAAGACCGCAATCAGTTCAGGTTGGCGAGCTGTGTCTCGCGCTATCGCGGCGGCAGCCCTGGCCTGCGCCATGATGGCGATTACGCCTGCGCTGGCACAGGAACAGGGGCAGCTCTTTGCCACCGAGGAAGAGGGCTATGCCCGGCTGATTCTCAGCTTTCCCTCCCGCGACACCCTGCCGGAATATGAGTTCCGCATCGACAATGGCGTGCTTTCGGTGGAATTTGCCGAGCCGGTCGATATCCTGCTGCCCGATGTTGCCACGACCATGCCGAACTATCTCTCGATCGCACGGATCGATCCGGATCGGCGCGGGCTGCGCATCGGGCTCAAGAGCAGCTTCAATTTCAATCGTATCGAAGCGGGCGAGAAGCTATTTGTTGACCTGATGCCGCCCGATTGGCAGGGCATGCCGCCCGCCCTGCCGCAGGATATTATCGACGAGCTGGCCGAGCGGGCGCGCCTTGCCGCAATTCAGGCCGAACGTGACCGCAAGGCACGCCTTGCCGCCGAGCTTGATCCGCAGGTGGATGTCCGGATTGGGCGCAATGCCACCTTTATGCGCCTGCAATTCGACTGGACTGTGCCAACCGAAGGCTCCTTCACCAAGAAGGGTGAAGTGGGCGCCGCCACTTTCGAATGGCCGGTCGAGATGGACCTAACGGGCCTGATCGCCAGCCTGCCCGAAGAGATCGTTTCGATGCAGTCGGGCTATTCCGCCGATGGCGCCGCTGCCAGCTTCATCTTTGCCGAGGGCGTCGAGCCGCGCTTCTACGCCATTTCCCCGTCGCAATATGTGCTCGACATCGATATTGCGGGTCAGGCGCTGCCGGCGCTGACCCCGGCCGATCTGGAAGCCGAGGCCGCGCAAGTGGCCGCCGCGCAGGAGGCCGAAGCACATCAGGAGCCGACGATTTCGGCCCTGCAGGCGGATAGCCCGGAGACCATTACTCCCTTCATCAATGTGCTGGGCAATACGGTTCGCGTGGTCTTCCCTTTCGAGCAGGATACGCCGGCCGCCGTGTTCCGTCGCGGCGACACGGTCTGGATGATCTTCGACACGGTCAGCGGTATCGAGGCACCCGGCGGGTCGATGGACCTGGATGCCGTCGCCAGTGACTTCACTGTGGTTTCTTCGGGGGACACGCAGGTGGTGCGGCTGGACCTGGCCCAGGATCGCCTGGCGACCCTGGGTTCGGAAGGCATGGCCTGGGTGCTCTCGCTTGGCGACATGATGCTGAGCCCTACCGAACCGATGAGCCTGTCGCGGCGCCGCGATATCGAAGGCTCGTTCGAAATGGTTGCGGACATGGCCCGGCCCGGCCGGCTGCATGAATTCCGCGATCCGCTGGTCGGCGATGTGCTCAAAGTGGTCACAGCCTTCCCGCCAGCCCGCGGGCTGACCCGGTCGCTGGACTATGTGGATTTCACCGCGCTACGCAGCGTGCACGGCCTGGTGGTCAAACCCAAATCGACCAATCTGGAAGTCGATGTCGAGAGCCAGGTGGCGGTCATTTCATCGACCAGCGGGTTGACCGTTTCGGCCATCGACAGCCTGCGCAATTCCGGTTCGGAGGCGCAGGAGGCGGCGCGGGCCGGCTATCTGGACCTGCGGGCGCTGGAAGAGCGCGACCCGGTTGCGCTTGCGGACAAGCGGGATGAGATGGAGCGCGCTGCCGCCACCAATGAAGGACGCGAACGCGATATTGCACGGCTCGACTATGCCCAGTTCCTGGTCGCTAACCGGCTGGCGTTCGAGGCCCTGGGCGTGTTGCGGGTTCTCGAGAGTGATCTGCGGGCCGAAGACCTGACCCGCAAGATCCGGACGACGACGGCCATTGCCGATGTGCTGGCGGGGCGTCCGCGCGATGCCTTGCAGACGCTGAACGCGCCTTCGCTCGACCAGGATGTGGATTCGCTGTTCTGGCGGACCATTGCCCGCGCCGAAAGCCACGACTATCGCGGTGCCCGCTTCGATGCGCTCGAAGCTCGGTCCGTTGCCGACAGCTATCCGGAATGGGCGCGCAATCGCTTCCGCCTCGCGGCTGCGCGCGCGGCCGTGGAGGCGGAAGACCCGACGCTGGCGCAGCGCATGCTGGACGATGTGGATTTTGCCAGCCTCAGCGTTGAAGACGCCTCGATGCATCATCTGCTGTCCGGGCGCATTGATGAGGCCGAGGGCCGCAATCAGGAAGCGCTGGACACGTATGGGCAGGTGATTGCTGCCGAAATTCGTCCCACGCGCGCCGAAGCCGTCTATCGGACGCTGCTGCTGCTCGATCAGGAAGGGCGGCTTGACCTTGCCAAGGGCACGCAGACGCTGGCGGCCGAGACGCTGCTCTGGCGTGGCGATGCGCTGGAGGCCGATATGCAGACCCTCTTGGCCAAGCTCTATTTCCGCAATGGGGAATACCGGCCCGGCTTCGAAACCGTGAAAGCGGCCGTGGCCAATTATCCCGAGAGCCCGGCGGTCAATGGTCTGCGCGATCAGGCGCAGGCAATGTTTGCCGATTTGTTCCTCAATGGGGTCGCCGATTCCATCGGTCCGGTCGAGGCGCTGGCGATCTATTACGATTTCCGCCACCTGACCCCGCCTGGTGCACGTGGCGACGAGATGATCCGCAATCTGGCCCGCCGGCTGGTGCGCGTGGATCTGCTCACCCAGGCCGCAGACCTGCTGCAATACCAGCTCGACAATCGCCTGCGGGGCGTGGCGCGCACGCAGATCGCGGCAGATCTTGCGGTGATTTACCTCGCCGATCGCAAGCCGCAGGACGCGTTGCGCGTGCTCAATGAGACGCAATTGCCGGGCCTGCCGGAGTCGCTGCAGCGCCAGCGGCGCCTGCTTGAGGCGCGCGCCATGATCGATGGCGGACGCGATCAGCTCGCGCTCGACCTGATCAGCAATATGGATGGCAAGGATGTCGAGCTGATGCGCATCGATGCGCATTGGACTGCGCGCCGCTACAGTCAGGCCGGTGAGATGATCGAGGTCATCTATGGCAATGAGCCCGAAGGGCGGCCGCTGGATCGCTCGGGGCGCATGGGGCTGATCAAGGCGGCGGTCGGCTATGTGCTGGCGGGGGACAAGTTCGGCCTGTCCCGGTTGCGGGCCAAGTTCGGCGAGCGCATGGTGGCTTCGCCTGAATGGGCGATGTTCGATTTCGTGACCGGACCGATCCAGGCCACCAGCCTTGAGTTCAAGCAGGTCGCTGCTGAGGTCGCTGCCCTCGACAGCCTCACGGCATTCCTCTCGTCCTATCGCGAGACCTATTCGGGCGAGGGCGCCCTGACGCCGGTCAATGCCAGCCAGCCCGATGCAGGCCTAGCCTCGCTCTAGGCCATGGCGTGCACTTTCGCCGCCCGTTCTGCATGTGCGAATCGCCCTATGAAGGCCTTGGCGCGGGCGATTGTGTCTCCCAGATGTTGATCCGGCCCCAGCATCTTGCGTGAATTGAGCGCATGGGCGCCGAGTATGGGGAAGTCGACGATTTCGATGTCGCAGTCCCAGCCTGGATAGTCAGTTGCCCAGCTCCGACGATGATGCGCCAGCAGGCGCTCGCGCAGGCTGTAGCCATGATAGTCGAAAGCAATCAGGCCATCGGTGACGTACATGTGGCCGCCCGGCACATCGTCTTTGGGAATGATCCGTTCGGCGTGAAATCCGGCCAGGGGGCACTCGGCAAGATAGACCCCGGCCAGGATGTGGCAGGCGCCGTGGCCGAAAAAGATGCGGTCGGGCAGGGCCCAGCGCCGCACTATGTCCCGCTTTATGCCGGGTTTGAGCCGGTACATCGCTAACTGGTAAAACTTCGGACCAGCGACCCGGCCACCAGATACCAGCCGTCGACCAGCACGAAGAAGATCAGCTTGAAGGGCAGGGAGATCACCACCGGAGGCAGCATCATCATGCCCATGCTCATCAGCACCGAGGCCACGACCATGTCGATGACCACGAAGGGCAGGAACAGCAGGAAGCCGATTTCGAACGCCCGGCGCAGCTCGGAGATCATGAAAGCCGGCACGAGAAGCTGCAGTGGAATGGCTTCCGGCTCATCGGGCAGCGCCGTTTCCGAAAGGTCGTAGAACAGCTCCAGATCGCGATCGCGCACATTGGCGCGCATGAATTCATGGATCGGCGCGACGCCGGCGTCGAAAGCCTCGGCGAATTCGATCTCGCCCGCCATCAATGGGGCAATGCCCTGTTCGTAGCTCTGTTGCAGGGTCGGCTGCATGATGAACAGGGTGAGGAACAGCGCCAAGGACACCATGACGGTGTTGGGCGGTGCGGTCTGCAGGCCGATGGCAGTGCGCAGCAGCGAGAGCACCACCACGATGCGGGTGAAGCTGGTCACCATCACCAGGATCGATGGGGCCAGCGAGAGCAGGGTAATCAGCCCGATGAGCTGAATGGCCCGCTCGGTCAGCGTGGTCTCGTCGCCGAAATCAATGGAGAGGTCCTGCGCGAAAGCGTCCTGGGACCAGAGCAGCAAGAGGCCAACGGCGGTCAGAAGCGGCAGCAGGAAGCGCCAGCGCGCCTTACGCGCCGGTTCAGTTCCGGTTGGCCTGCTCGCTATTGTCATGCTCAAGCGCTGTGCCTTCGCTCACCGTGTCGCCACCGACCTCTCTATCTGAGTCGGCGGGCGTCTCGCCCGGCGCATCCAGGTTTTCAACGGATAGCGTGGGGTCCTGTACGCTGACCGGCCGGAGCAGGCCGGTGTGGCGCAAGGAGCGGCCGGGGCGCTTGGCTGGTTCGGGGACCGGCGGGGCGGCGGGTTCCGGCTCGGCGGGGGCTGGTTGAGCGGGGGCGGTTGCCGTCCGGGCACTTGTCGGCCGTCGGGCCGAAAGGGAGGGCAGGCCGCGCCGGGCCGGCTGGGCCGGAGCGGCTTCGGGCACGGCAATGCCGGTCTCCACCACGACGTCGTGCGGTCCACCGGTCAGGATCAGATGTTCGACATTGTCGCGCCGCACGATCACCAATTGCCGCTTCTGGTCGAGGGCGAGGGTGTCGACCACGGCCAGGCGCCGGTTGCGGCCGCGCGCGGCATTGCCCGAAACGTTGGAGATCAGCTTGAGGAACCAGACGGCCAGCACGATCAGCACCAGCACGATGCCAAGCGCCAGGATCATGGTCAGGATGGTATTGCCACTGCCGCCGAACAGTCCGGTAATGAATTGCAAGAGCCGCGCCTCCAGAGCATTTCAGGTCGGACCACGCACATAGCGCGATTCCGGGTGGGGCAATAGGTGTTGGTCGATATGGGCGGCACTTCCTGCCTAGTTCGCCCATCAATTTTGCAGAATGCACGTGGTTTCAGGCCAGCGAAAGGCTGGATTAACGCTTGGTTAACCATTCACCCGGCAAGAATTGCCTAATTGAATTGTTTCCGGGGAGCTTGGGCCATGGGCCTCATGGATATGCCAGTCTTTTCGGCGCTGACCGACAAGATGCGCTGGCACCAGACCCGTCAAGGCCTGTTGGCCGAGAATGTCGCCAATGCCGAAACGCCCGGCTATCGCGGGCGGGATCTCAAGCAATATGAATTCGCCGACCGGCAGGGGATGATGGCCTCTTCGGCTGTCGTCACCACCGTCACGCAGCCCATGCATTTTTCCGCCTCGTCGGGGGAGGGCGCCTTCAATGCACAGCGCATGGCCAATTTCGAAGTCACGCCAGAAGGCAATGGCGTCACGCTCGAAGACGAGATGATGAAGGTCACCACCAATATGATGGATTATCAGGCGGCGACCTCGCTCTACCAGAAATCCGTCCGCATCCTGCGCGTCGCGCTGGGCAAGAACGTCTAGAGCGTTTCCAGAAAAAGTGGGCACCAGTTTTTCGATTCGGAAGCGCGACCAACAAGGAAGGCCTCAGGGGTAACGCATGGACTTCAATTCTTCGCTTCGCATCGCAGCGACCGGCCTGCACGCCCAGACGGCGCGGATGCGGGTCATTGCCGAAAACATCGCCAATGCCGACTCAGCCGGCAAGGCGCCTGGAGATGAGCCTTATCGCCGCCGCATCCCGACCTTTCAGGCCAGTTACGACGCCGAAGTCGGCGGACGTGTCGTGGAAATCGGGCGGCTGGCCTATGACATGAGCGATTTTTCCTCGCGCTACGAGCCCGGACACCCGGCCGCCGACGAGAGCGGCTTCGTGCAATATCCCAATGTGAACACGCTGGTGGAAACCGTGGACATGCGCCAGGCCCAGCGCAGCTATGAGGCCAATCTCAACGTGGTCACCGTCACCCGCCAGATGCTCGGGCGTACGCTCGACATCCTGCGCGGCTGATAAGCGAGAAAGACAGCACAAATGGCCGTCAGCAATACCCCATTCAATGCAGCAACCGCCGCCTATTCCAATGCCAGCCGGCTGATCAACCAGGCCGCCAAGCCGCAGGCCGATCTGACCGCGACCGCGCCGGCTGCGGGCGGTAACTTTGCGGACCTGTTGGCGCAGAATGTCCAGGGCGTGGTCGACCAGGGCAAGGTGTCCGACCAGATGGCGCTCGACATGGTCAGCGGCAAGGCCAATGTCGTCGACATGGTGACCGCCCTGAGCGAAACCGAAATGGCCATCGAGAGCATGGTCACCCTGCGCGACAAGGTGATTTCGGCCTATGAGGAAATCATGCGGATGCCGATCTAGCCTTGGCATTCAGATGGGCCGCATGGTCAACAATGCGGGATAACCCCCCCAAGGAATGGCCGCCGGCCTTCGCCGGGGTGGTGGCCGGTGGTAGGCTGGAGCCCGAATCGAGAAGGGTTGAAGCCATGAGCGGCGCAGAAGTGCTCGACATTGCCAGCCAGGGCATCTGGACCCTCATCATCGTCTCGATGCCGATGATGCTCGTCGGCCTGATCGTCGGCGTGGTGATTGCGCTGTTCCAGGCGCTGACGCAGATCCAGGAAATGACACTGGTCTTCGTGCCCAAGATTATTGCCATCTTCATCACCATGCTGATCACTCTGCCATTCCTGGGCGCCACCATGGCCGGCTATATGGACCGGGTGGTCGACATGATCATCGTGGGCGGGTAAGCGGTGACCATCAGTCTCGACTGGCTCCCTGCGACGGCGTTTACCTATATCATCCTGTTTGCGCGCATTGCCGCCATGCTGATGCTGATGCCGGCGCTGGGCGAACAAACCATACCGGCGCGCATGCGGCTGAGCTTTGCGCTGGCTTTCACCCTGGTGCTGTTCCCCCTACTGGGCGAGGTAATCCCGGCCATTCCGCCCGACCTCGCGGGCATGGTGGGGCTGCTGTTCCATGAATTGGCCGTGGGTCTCATCATCGGGGCCATTGTGCGCATCACCGTCATGGCCACCCAGGTGGCCGGCACGATCGTCGCCTTCCAGGCCGGTCTGTCCGGCGCCCTGGCTGCCGATCCGACCCAGATGGGGCAGCAGGGTGCGGTGTTCTCGAGCTTCCTGTCCTTTCTGGGCATCACGCTGATCTTTGCCACCGACCTGCACCACATGGCGCTGGCGGCGATCTATGACAGCTATATGGTGTTCTCGCCCACCGATCCGCTGATGTTCGAGGACGCCATGCAACTGGCCGTCCGCACGGTCAGCGGCGCCTTCATGGTCGGGGTGCAAATGTCCGCGCCGTTTATTGTCTTCGGCCTGGTGTTCAACCTGGGCGCCGGCATTCTGGCGCGGCTGATGCCGCAATTGCAGGTCTATTTCATCCTGATGCCGGCCAATATCATTCTGGGCCTGCTGCTGTTTGCGATCCTGCTGGTGATGATGATGGGCTGGTACATTACCGCCTTCGAAAATCACCTGGCGATGTGGAGGGGCTAGCCCATGTCAAGCGAAGCCCCGGACCAAGACTCAAAAACAGAAGACCCCTCCCAGAAAAAGCTCGAGGATGCGCACAAGAAGGGTGATGTGGCCAAGAGCCAGGAGGTGACGACCTGGTTCATGTTGATGGGGTCGGGCATTGTCTTTGCCATGCTGTCCCCGTGGATCAGTAGCGAGCTGAGCCAGTCGCTGAGCCTGATTTTCATGAATGCCGACCAGTTCGACCTGGACGGTGCCGGCTTTGCCGATTTCTTCAACGGGCTCGCCCTGGCGATGATTGGCGTGGTGCTGATTCCGCTGGCTGTGCTGATGGTCTGCGGCATCCTGGCCAATCTGGTGCAGCATCGCCTGGTCTGGTCGCTCGATCCGATCAAACCCAAGCTTTCCAAGATCTCACCGATTGGCGGTGCCAAACGGCTGTTCTCGCCAGATGCGCTGGTCAATTTCGGCAAGGGCCTGGTCAAGATCATCCTCGTCGGCGTGATCGTGATTTTGGTCTGCTGGCCCGAGCGCGACCGGCTCGACACCATGGTGACTGCCGACCCGATCATGATCCTGCTCGATTTCCAGGAGATCGGGATCAAGATTTTCGCTGCGGTCCTGGCGGTCATCACCGCTATTGCGGTGGCCGACTACTTCTATGTCCGCCAGAAATGGTGGAAGCGGCAAATGATGACCGTCCAGGAGACACGTGAGGAATATAAGCAGATGGAGGGCGACCCGCATGTAAAGGGGCGCATCCGTCAATTGCGTCAGGATCGGGCCCGCAAGCGCATGATGTCGTCCGTGCCTGATGCCACCGTGGTCATCACCAACCCGACCCACTTTGCCGTGGCGCTCAAATACGACAAGGACATGGCCGCCCCCAAATGCGTGGCCAAGGGTGCGGATGCCGTGGCCTTGCGTATTCGCGAACTGGCCAAGGACAATGACGTGCCCATTGTCGAAAATCCGCCATTGGCGCGTGCTCTATTCGCCTCGGTGGATATCGACGACACCATTCCGGCCGAGCATTTCAAGGCGGTGGCCGAGGTTATCGGCTTCGTGATGCGCCTCAAGAAGCCTGGCGGCGGCTGGCGGCCGAGTGCGTAAACCGCCGCAGAGGCCAGTCCCGAAGCCAAATCGGTGCGCGTCGATGCATGTCGGCATCAATGCGCCGCCATCCACGGCAAATCGGGGCTTCGCCCTCCCATGCGGGCGGTCCTTTTGCTAGACCTTTTCTGATGTCCCGATTCGGGACGATGTGCAGCGCTGGAGCAATATCCCATGGCATCGACGCCGCTTGGCGAGGACAGCTATCCCGAACCGGTCCTGGATTCGGGACGCGGCGGCGCGGGGCTTTGGCGGGTGGCGGTGCTGGGCATCGTGCTGGTCGTCGTAGCGATTGCGTTCACGCTGTTCGGGGATCGCATTCCGCCCGAACTGGTGATGAGCTTTGTCGGCCTGCTGGCCGTGGCCGGGGTGTTTTTCCTGTTCGGGCTGGCGGCCGGGCTGTTCCGCTTCGCGGCCAGCGAGGATCGGCGGACCCTGAGCCATGCTGTGGTCGACAGTCTGCCCTTTGGCGCCGTAATTGCCGATCGCGAAGGCAAGATAAGCTATGTAAACCAGCACTATGGCAGCTTTCCGGGCGCGGTGAACAATGGCGTGCCGGTTGGCGTGCCAAGGCTGTTTTCCGGCTATGCCGATGCGGGCGAGGCAATCTATCGGGTCTCGCGGGCTGCGCGCGACGGGCGCACGGCGATTGAGGATATCCGGGTGCCGGGCGGTTTGGGCGGGTCCCAGTCCGAGGCCGGCCGCGTGTTCTGGTATCGGGTCTCGATGCGGCCGCTGCCCGATTTTGCCGATAGCCATAAGCCGCTGGTCGCCTGGTCGGTCGAGGACATCACCCGCGACCGGGAAAACAACGAGACCGCGTTCCGTGACCTGCAGCGCGCCATCGATTATCTGGACCACTCGCCTTCCGGTTTCTTCTCGGCCGATGCACATGGTCAGATCCAGTATCTCAACTCCACACTGGCGGATTGGCTCGGCTACGATCTGGCCGAATTCAATGCCGGTCAGCTTGCCTTGAGCGATATCGTGCGCGGCGACGGTGCTTCGCTGCTGATGCGGGGGCGGGGTGACGGGGAAATCCGCACCGAGATCATCGATATCGATCTGGTGCGCCGCAATGGCACTTCGCTGCCGGTGCGCCTGCTGCATCGCGCTGCCCGCCTGGCCGATGGCGAGTTGGGCGAAACCCGCACGCTGGTGCTCGACATGTCGAGCGCGCCGGACACCGAAGAGGAATTGCGGGCCGCCGAAGTGCGCTTCTCGCGCTTTTTCAACGACACACCGTTTGCCATTGCCACGCTTGATGCCAAAGGGCGGATCGTTCGGACCAATGCGCCGTTCGGGCGCATTTTCCATTGGTCGGGCGAGGACAAGAGCCTTGAACTGCAGCCCCTGAGCGATCTCATCGGCGAAGGCAGCCGGGAGAAGCTGGCCAAGGCCCTGAGCGATGCGACGGCCCAGCGCTCGGAAGTCAGTCCTGTCGATGCTGCGCTCAGTGTCGAGGGCGACCATGCCGTCCGGCTCTATATTTCGGCCTCCGAGGTCAGCGCCGGTTCACCTGAGCAGATCAATGTCTATGCGCTCGACATGACCGACCAGCGCAAGCTTGAGGCACAGTTCGCCCAGAGCCAGAAAATGCAGGCCGTTGGCCAGTTGGCCGGTGGCGTTGCGCATGATTTCAACAATCTGCTCACCGCCATTATCGGGTTTTCCGATCTGCTGCTCCTGAAGCACAAGCCGGGCGATCCTTCGTTCAACGAGTTGATGCAGATCAAACAGAATGCCAATCGTGCGGCGGGGCTGACCCGCCAGTTGCTGGCCTTCTCGCGCCGCCAGACGCTGCGTCCGCAGGTGTTGGAGCTGCCGCTGATCGTCGACGATCTCACGGTGCTGCTCAAACGCATGATCGGCGAGAAGAACAATCTCACGGTCGAACATGGGCGCAATATCTGGCCGGTGCGCGCCGATGTGGTGCAGCTCGAACAGGTGATCATCAACCTGGTGGTCAATGCGCGCGACGCCATGCCCAATGGCGGTTCGATCACCCTGCGGACATCCAATGTCACCCAGGCTGAGACCGCGAACATGAAGTTCGAAGGCATGGTGCCGGCCGACTATGTGCTGATCGATGTGCAGGACACCGGTACGGGCATGAGCCCGGAGGTTCTGGCCAAGATCTTCGAGCCGTTCTTCACCACCAAGGAGCTGGGCAAGGGCACGGGACTGGGCCTGTCGACGGTCTATGGCATCGTCAAGCAGACCGAGGGGTTCATCTATCCGGTTTCCACCGTTGGGGTAGGCACCACCTTCAAGATCTTCCTGCCGCGCTATGTGCCGACACCGGAAGAAGCTGCCGCCAAGGCTGCTATTGCCTCGGCGCCAGTCAAGGATCTCACCGGCCACGAACGTATCCTGCTGGTTGAGGACGAGGAGAGCGTACGCGCCTTCTCCGCCCGGGCCCTGCGCGCCACCGGCTATGAGGTGTTCGAGGCCGATGGGGGCGAGGAAGCCATCGAGGTGCTCGAAGAGCTCGACTATGAGGTCGATCTCATTATCTCGGACGTGGTGATGCCCGAGATGGACGGGCCCACCATGCTCAAGGTCATTCGCGACAAGATGACCAAGCTCAAGATCATCTTCGTGTCCGGCTATGCCGAGGAAAGCGTGCGCCGCGATATCGAGGACGATCAGAGCGTGGATTTCCTGCCCAAGCCCTATTCGCTCGACCAGATCAATTCCAAGGTCAAGGAAGTGCTGCGGCGGATGGACAAGGGCGACAGTTAGGCCCACAACCGGGCGTCTATGAGGGGCCCCGGCCATGGGGCTCCGCGTGACGGGAGCATGAACTTGAACGTCCGCATCGAAGATTCGGTCGAGCTCAATGTGCTGGGTGAACCGCTGCAGCCATGCTCACACGATCCGCTGACCGGCTATTTCCGCAATGGTCACTGCTCGGCCGGGCCCGATGGCGGCGCGGTGCATCTTGTCTGCATCGCGGTAACCGCCGAGTTCCTCGCTTTTTCGGCCAGCGTGGGGAATGACCTCTCGACCCCCCGCCCCGAATTCGGCTTTCCGGGGCTGGTTGAGGGCAATCGCTGGTGCCTGGTCGCCGCACGCTGGGCCCAGGCCCACAATGCCGGCAAGGCGCCACGGGTCTATCTGCGCTCGACCAACAAGCGGGTGCTGGACATGATTCCGTTCGAGTTTCTAAAGGCTTGCGCGCTGGACCTGAACTGATGATTCTGCCGGGGGCTCACCCCTGCGCCTCGGCCAACAACCGATCCAGACTCTGAAAACTCATTTCCATACCTTCTGCCATGCCGGTTGCGGCGACCATGTCGCGGTGGGCCAGGGAGGTACAGGTCAGGGTGTTGACCAGTTTGGTGCCCTGTTCCTCCTGGGCGAAGGCAAGTTCGGCCCGGTATGCCGGCCCCATGACGCCGCCATCGAACACCTCCTGGCTGTCGATATAGCGAATGGCCTCGATTTGCCTGATATCGCCCGAGACCGCCAGAAAACCTTCGCCGCCGGGGCCATGCCATTCGAAGCGATAGGCGCCGCCAGCCCGCGCATCATAAGTGCAGACCGGCATGGTCCAGCCATCGGGGCCGGTCAGCCAGCGGCGGATGAGGCTGGGCTGGGTATGGCAGGCATAAACCAGATGTGGCGGCGCGACGAAGCTGCGGGTGATGACAATCTGCGTGTCGCTTGGCGTGGTCACCGAGAGCGGATCACCAATCTGCATGTCTTGCCTCCTAAGTCTTGCCGGACGCCGCCTCCAGGCGCTGCAATTCGTCCAGCAGATCGTCGAGCCGCCCGAACTGGGCCGCCCAGTAGTGGCGATATTCGATCAGCCAGCCGGTGGCCTCGGCCAGGGGCTGTGCCTCAAGATGCACCGGTCGGCGCTGTGCGTCCCGGCCGCGCGAGACCAGGCCCGCCTTTTCGAGCACCTTGAGATGCTTGGAAATGGCCGGCTGGCTCATTGCGAACGGTTCGGCAAGATCCATGACCGTTATGTCGCCTTCGGCCGCCAGCCGCGCCAGAATGGCCCGGCGGGTGGGGTCGGCCAAGGCATGAAAAGTGGCGTCGAGACGCGCAGCGTCGATCATTCACAACGATCCAGTTACAGAACCATAAAGTTATTTATATGGCCCGGCTGCGGATCGCGTCAAGCGGTGCCACCGGGAATGGGGGTGCCGGGCGCCAGCAGGCCCTCATCGGCCAGGGTTGACCAGAGGGCGTCTGGAATTTTGGTGTCCCACCAGTCGAGAATCCCGTCCAGTTCCTGCGGCGAGCGAGGGCCGGGCAGCACATTGCAGACGGCCGGATGGGTCAGCGGAAATTGCAATGCCGCGGCGGGCAGCGGCACGTTGAAGGCCTTGCAAACCGCCTCGATGGCCCGTACGCGCTGGACGATATCGTCCGGGGCCTTGGCATAGTTGAATGTGTCGCCCCCCACCAGAATGCCGGAATTGAACGGGCCACCGACCACGACCGAGGCCTTGCGCTCGATGCAGGTGGTCATGAAGGGCGCCAACGCAGTCTGTTCGAGCAGGGTATAGCGCCCGGCGAGCAGGAACACGTCCCAATCGCCCAGGGCGAAGGCATCCATGCACACTTCCCACTCATTGACGCCCAGGCCAATGGCTTTCACCACACCGCTGTCGCGCAGTTCGCGCAAGGCCCTGTAGCCGCCAGAGGCAAGCTGCTCCCAAAGTGGCTTGTTGGCCTCGTCGCCATGCGTGGCCACGCCGATATCATGGACATAAAGAATATCGACCCGTTCGAGGCCAAGCCGCTGCAGGCTGTCGGCATGCGAGCGCATGATGCCGTCATAGGAATAGTCATAGACCTGGTCGAAGGGCAGGGGATCAACCCAATTGCCCTTGTCCTGCACCGCCGGATCGACGGGCTTGAGCAGGCGGCCAACCTTGGTGGAAATGACCGGGCGGGGACTGGCCGCGCGCACCACGTCACCCACCAGATGTTCAGACCGCCCCAGCCCGTATTGCGGGGCCGTGTCGACATAGTCGAGGCCCTGGTCAAGAGCATGAGCGACCGTTGCCCGGGCTTGTTCGGCAGGAACCGCCGAAAAGATACCGGCAAGGCTCGCGCCGCCCAGCCCCAGCGTCGTGACCTTGAGATCGGTCCGGGCAATGCGGCGTTTTTCGAAGCGGCGAGCAGTCATGTCCATCCTCCCTCAAGGCGACGGAATAACTGACATGTTAGTTGTCCGGAGTAAAGGCGGCGTAGCGTGCGCAACCGGGAAGCCTGGGCCGGAAAGAGATCGCCGGGACGAGCCCGGCGATTCTGACTGTCTGAGGTCGGGTGGACTAGTACAGCCCGCCGATCACCACCGGCTTTTCCTCTTCCACCTGCACCGGGTTGCGCAGGGCCAGGCCAAACTGGTCTTCCTCGATTTCAAAGACATCGTCGGGCCTGGTGGAAATGCCATCGGCAAAGCTCAGCGTCGCCGTGCCGAACATATGCACATGCACGTCGCCCGGCTGGCAGAACAGATCATATTTGAAGTGGTGATATTCCAGATTGGCGATGGTGTGGCTCATATTGTCTTCGCCGCTCAGGAACGGCTTCTCCCACAGCACCGCGCCGTCGCGCAGAATACGGGACATGCCCTCGATATGGCGCGGCAGATCGCCGACGCGCAATTCGGGCCCGAAGGAACAGGCCCGCAGCTTTGAGTGGGCCAGATAGAGATAGTTGATCCGTTCGGTGACGTGGTCGGAGAATTCATTGCCCAACGCGAAGCCGAGCCGGCGTGGCTGGCCTTCGGCGTCGATGACATAGATGCCGGCGATTTCGGGCTCTTCGCCAGCGTCCAGTGCAAAGGAGGGGGAGGGGATGGGCTGGCCCGGATTGACCACGATATGACCATTGCCCTTGTAGAACCATTCAGGCTGCACGCCTTTTTCGCCCGCTGCCGGCTTGCCGTTCTCAAGTCCCATGCGGAACATCTTCATGCTGTCGGTCAATTCACCGGCCGGCTTTTCGCCATTGGCCTTGTGCATCGCATCGCGCGTGGCGGCGGAGCCGAGATGGGTCAGGCCCGTGCCGGTGACGTGCAGATGGGCTGGATCGGGATGATCAATCGGCGCCAGCAGACGGCCTTCGCGCGCCAGCGCGGCCTTGTCGATGGGGTCGCCAAGCCCGTGGGCCTCGACGGCACCGGGCAGGCCGCCAATGCCGGTCAGGGCTTCCTGCACGAGTGCATAGACGCTGCTGACACCCTTGAGCTGCCGGGTCTGGCCGTCGCGCGTGACTCCGACGGCGCGATTGCCCTTTTCATCGATATACTGGATCAGGTGCATCAGAAGTCCCCGGTTTGCCGTTGGCGGCATAAAACTGATCCCCGGCCAAACTGTCCAGTCAAAAATCATACTTTTTTGCCAAGGCAGACGGCGGGGGAGAATCGGCCTATTCACCGGCCCAGGCGGCTCCTCCTGTCCCGATGCGATGTTCTCATTTTGTCTCTTGACGTTTCTGAAACAAAATGAGAACAAATATAGCACGAAGAGAACACATCTGGCATTGGCAGCTCTCGTTGCATGGGTTCCGAGAGCGTGAAATAAGGAGAGAGCATTATGGCAGCTTCGCCGCTTCGCGTTGTTGAAGGTGGATCGATGGATAAGGATAAGGCTCTCTCGGCCGCGCTGAGCCAGATTGAGCGGAATTTCGGCAAGGGCTCGATCATGCGCCTGGGCGAGAACTCGTCCATCGAGGTCGAATCGATCTCCACCGGCTCGCTTGGTCTCGACATCGCGCTGGGCATTGGCGGACTGCCAAAGGGCCGCATTGTCGAGATTTTCGGGCCGGAAAGCTCGGGCAAGACCACGCTGGCGCTGCATGTCATTGCCGAGGCGCAGCGCAAGGGCGGCATTTGTGCCTTTGTCGACGCCGAGCATGCGCTTGATCCGGTCTATGCCCGCAAGCTGGGCGTCAATGTCGACGACCTGCTGATCTCCCAGCCCGACGCCGGCGAGCAGGCGCTCGAAATCACCGATACGCTGGTGCGCTCCGGCGCCATCGACGTGCTGGTGGTCGACTCGGTTGCTGCGCTCACGCCGCGCGCCGAACTTGAAGGCGAGATGGGCGACAGCCTGCCCGGCCAGCAGGCCCGCCTGATGAGCCAGGCGATGCGCAAGCTGACCGGTTCGATTTCCAAGTCCAAGTGTCTGGTGATCTTCATCAACCAGATCCGCATGAAGATCGGGGTGATGTATGGCTCGCCCGAAACCACCACGGGCGGCAATGCGCTCAAGTTCTACGCTTCGGTGCGCCTCGACATTCGCCGCATTGGCGCAATCAAGGACCGCGAGGAAGTCGTGGGCAACCAGACCCGCGTCAAGGTGGTCAAGAACAAGCTGGCCCCGCCGTTCCGTCAGGTTGAATTCGACATCATGTATGGCGAAGGCATTTCCAAGACCGGCGAATTGCTCGATCTGGGCGTCAAGTCCGGCATTGTCGAAAAGGCCGGCGCCTGGTTCTCCTGGGATAGCCAGCGTCTGGGGCAAGGGCGTGAAAATTCGAGGCAGTTCCTCAAGGACAATCCCGAGATCGCCGCCACGATCGAGCAGGGCGTACGCGAAAGCTCCGGCCTGTTGGGCGAGGTGCTGCTGGTTGCCGGTGGCGAAGACAGCAGCGAAGACTGATCGAGCTCCAAGTTCCCATGCATTCACCCCCGCTTCGGCGGGGGTTTTTGTCTGTCTTGAAGAAGTCCTGCCCCGGCGCTGGACACGGCTTGCGCTGGCAAGATAAAAAGCCCCGATTTTCCTATTGGGCGCGTCCGCGTCCGCTCGCCATGAAAGCCTCTGCATGACCAGCGTAAACGACCTTCGTTCCAGTTTTGTGGGTTACTTCGCCAGCAACGGACACGAGCCCGTCGCCTCGAGCCCCCTGGTGCCGCGCAACGACCCGACGCTGATGTTCACCAATGCGGGCATGGTGCAGTTCAAGAACGTGTTTACCGGGGTTGAAAAACGCCCCTATTCGACGGCCGCGACGGCGCAGAAATGCGTGCGTGCCGGTGGCAAGCACAATGACCTGGACAATGTCGGGTTCACCGCGCGCCACCATACTTTCTTTGAAATGCTGGGGAATTTTTCCTTTGGCGACTATTTCAAGGACCAGGCCATCGAGCTGGCCTGGAACCTGCTCACCAAGGATTGGGCGCTCCCCAGGGACAAGCTCATGGTCACCGTCTATGAAGACGATGACGAGGCCATGGACCTCTGGAAAAAGATTGCCGGCCTGTCCGAGGACCGCATCGTGCGGCTCGGCGCCAAGTCCAATTTCTGGCAGATGGGCGACACTGGCCCCTGCGGCCCGTGCTCGGAAATCTTCTATGACCATGGCGACAAGGTCTGGGGCGGCCCTCCGGGTTCGCCCGAGGAAGATGGCGATCGCTGGATCGAGATCTGGAATCTGGTGTTCATGCAATATGAGCAGCATCCCGATGGGTCGCGCACCGGCCTGCCGCGCCCCTCGATTGACACCGGCATGGGGCTCGAGCGCATTGCCGCCGTCATGCAGGGCGTGCACGACAACTACGATATCGACCTGTTCAAGGTGCTCATCGGCGCCGCCGCCAATGCGACCCATGCAGATGTCAACGGCCCGGGCAATCGCAGCCTGCGCGTGATTGCCGATCATTTGCGCTCGATGAGTTTTCTCATTGCCGAGGGCGTGCTGCCGTCCAATGAGGGCCGGGGCTATGTGCTGCGCCGCATCATGCGCCGCGCCATGCGTCACGCCACCCTGCTTGGGGCCAATGAGCCGGTGATCCACAAGCTGGTTCCCACCCTGGTGCGCGAGATGGGCCAGGCCTATCCCGAATTGTCGCGCGGCGAGGCGATGATCGCCGAGACGGTGCGCCTGGAGGAAGGCCGCTTCCTCAAGACCCTGGGCCGGGGCCTGCAGATCCTCGAATCCGAAACGGCTGCGCTGGGCGAAGGCGCCGTATTGGATGGCGCCACTGCCTTCAAGCTCTATGACACCTATGGTTTTCCGCTCGATCTGACCCAGGACGCGCTGCGTTCGCGCAATATCAGCGTCGACCAGGCCGGTTTTGATGCCGCCATGGCCCAGCAAAAGGCCGAGGCCCGCAAGAACTGGGCCGGCTCGGGCGAAGCGGCCACCGACACTGTCTGGTATGGGCTGGCCGACAAGCTCGGCCCCACCGAGTTTCTGGGCTATGAGACCGAAACGGCTGAAGGCGAAATCAAGGCCCTGCTCGTGGACGGGGCCGAGGTCGACGCCATTGCCGCCGGCCAGGACGGCATTGTTGTAGTCAACCAGACCCCGTTCTATGGCGAGAGCGGCGGCCAGGTCGGTGATAGCGGCGTCATCAAGGGCGAAGGCATTGCTGCCGACGTGCTGGACACCGGCAAGCATCACGGCGTCTTTGCCCACAAGGTCAAGGTCACCCAGGGCACGCTCAAGCGCGGCCAGGCGGTTGAGCTGCTGGTCGATCACGACCGCCGCTCGTCGATCCGCGCCAATCACTCGGCCACACACCTGCTGCATGAGGCCCTGCGCCTGGTGCTCGGCGATCATGTCGCCCAGAAGGGCTCGCTGGTTTCGGCAGATCGCCTGCGCTTCGACTTTGTCCATACCAAGCCGATGACCCCGCAGGAGATGGCCGAGGTCGAGGACATTGCCAATACCATCATCCTGCAGAACACCCCGGTCGAAACCCGGCTGATGGGCGTCGAGGAAGCCAAGGAATCGGGCGCGCGCGCCTTGTTCGGCGAGAAATATGGCGATGAGGTGCGCGTGGTTTCCATGGGCGAGCCGACCGGCAACGGGCTTGGCTGGTCGGTCGAGCTGTGCGGCGGCACCCATGTGCGCCGCACCGGCGATATCGGTCTAGTTTCAGTGGTGGCCGAGGGCGCGGTTGCCGCCGGCGTGCGCCGTATCGAGGCGCTGACCGGTCATGCCGCCCGGCATCGCGGCAATGCCAATACCAATATCGTTGCCTCGGCCGCCGGCCTCTTGCGCTCCGGCCCGCAGGACGTGCTCGACCGCATCGAGGCCCTGCAAGGCCAGCTCAAAAGCGCGGAAAAGGCCCTGGCCGATGCGCGTCAGAAGCTAGCCCTGGGTGGTGGTGGCGAAGGCGCCAGTGCCAGCGAAACGGTCAATGGCGTGACCTTTGTTGGTCGTGTCGTTGAAGGCGTTGCCGCCAAGGACATCAAGTCGGTGGTCGATGCGGAAAAGAAGCGTGTCGGCTCGGGCGTTGTGGTCATGGTGCTCAAGGGCGATGACGGCAAGGGCACGGTGGCCATTGGCGTCACCGAAGACCTCACCAGCCGCTATGCCGCCGGCACGCTGATCAAGTCGGCCACGGCGGCCCTGGGTGGCCAGGGGGGCGGTGGCCGTCCCGACATGGCGCAGGGCGGCGGGCCGGATGGCTCGAAGGCCGATGAGGCGATCGCCGCGATCCGGGCGCTGCTCTAGAAAGCTGCCCTGACAAGTCCTGCAAACGCTGTTCAGTGTGGCCGCACACTGGGCAGCGTTTTTTCGTGTGCATCGGATCGCGCCGCGCTAGTATTTTCCCGTAGTGAAGAGGACGAGCGTAGATGGCGGGACGAGCCAATGTCCTTTCGGATTGCGCGGCGGTGGCCTGCTGTTCCCTGGGCGCGCCGTTCAAAAGTCTTGAGCGTTTTGCCAAGGCCACCGGCTTTGGCCTCTTCGTGCACTATCTCGATGTCGCCGAGCTTCGGGCCCGGCCCGCGCCGATCATCTATTTCCTGCTTCATTTCGCAACGCCCGATGCCGAAAAGGCAGAGACCCTGGCGCGCCTGAGGCAATATCCCTCGCCAATGGTGCGGCTGGCCCCGGTGATCCTGATCGCCCAGGATTGCGACGCAACCACCTTCCTCAGCTATGTGCAGATGGGATTCGACGACATTCTCTGCCTGCCGGAACAGTCGCAATTGCTGGTGGACCGGCTGACGCGGCAGCTCAACCAGGACATCGTCTATATCGAGACGGCCGATTATTTCGGCCCGGACCGGCGGCGCATGGAAGTGCCTGGCGCACAACACGCGGCCCGCCGGTCGACGGCGCATATGCATTCGCGGCTGATTGTTCACCGTAGCCTGGCCGACGGTCCGGTCATTCTCGAACGACAGGATCATTGGGACAACATCGTCCACTGATTGCGCGGCCGGCCTATTGCCCGATGCGGAAGAAGAAGATGCGTGGCTTCCAGCGGATGCGCGGACGTTCGGTCAACACGTTGAGCAGCCCGGCGCCGACGACCACCAGCATGCCGACAATGGCAATCCAGTCCGGATATTCATTGAAGAACAGGGCGCCAAACAGGATGGCCCAGATGAGCTGGCTGTATTGCACGGGCGCAATCAGATTGGCCGGCGTCTGCCGGCTGGCCTGGATCAGCAGCAGGCCTCCCATGCCGCCGAGCAGGCCGATGCCGAGCAATACGCCCAGTTGGGCGGGCGTCGGCACCACAAAGTCGGGCAGCATCAGCACCGCATTGACGATGGCCGAATAGAGCACCTGCAGGCCAACCAGGCTGACCCGCCGTTCCTTGGGCGCCACATGGCGCAGGATCGTGGTGGTGATCGCGCCCAGCACGGCACCGGCCATCATCACGAAATGCCCGGTTTCCAGCGCCCGCATGCCTGGCCGGATTACCAGCACCACGCCCAAAAAGCTGATGAACAGCAGCACCCAGCGATGCAGTGCCACATGTTCGCGCAGCAGCAGTACGGACAGCAGCGTCACAAACAACGGCGTCGTGAAGCCGATGGCATAGACTTCGGCAAACTGGATATGGGTGAAGGCATACATCACGCAGGCCGTGCCCGAGATGGCCGTCAGGCAACGCAGATGCACCAGCCAGGGATGTTCAAGCTTGTACAAGTCGCGCCAGCGCTCGCCGCGCTTGGTCAGCATGGCCGGAATAATAGAAAAGGTGGTGGTGAAAAAAGCGATCTCGAAGACCGACAGTGCCGGCCCGGTCGTCTTGATCAGGGCATCTGCCACCGAAAAGCTGGCATAGGCCAAAAAAGCCAGAACAACGCCGACGGGCAATTCAAACAATCCGGAATAAGGGGGAGACTCGGCAAGAACCCTCGCACCATACGAGCGGGGCGTCCCTGCGTCATCAGGGAATGTGTGCCAGGCTTCCGGCGGTCCTTCGTCCGTACAAAAAGAAAAGGGCGCCGGATGGGCGCCCCTTTTGCATTCAGTCTCGGCTATGTTCAGTCGTCAAAATGCACGTCGCCGCCACTCGATGTGTCGATGTCGCGTTGCTGCGGATTGCCTTGGATCTCTATATCGCCGCCGCTTGATGCGCGGGCCCGCACCTGTTCGCTGAGGTGCGCACTGATATCAGCGCCGCTGGAAGCTTCCAGGCGGCCGGCAAGGGCGTCGAGGTCTTCGGCATCGATATCGGCACCGCTTGACGCATCCAGCGCGATTTCCTCGGCGCTGCCGGAAAGGGCAATATCCGAGCCGCTCGAAGCACTGGCGGTGAGCATGCGCAATCGTGCGTCGGTCAGTTCGATATTGGCGCCGCTCGAGGCTTCCAGCGCCAGCGAATCCGCGGTGATGGCGGTCAGCTCGATATCTGCACCGGAGCTGGCGACCGCGCTGTCGAGAGCCGGCAGGGTGATGTCGAGCGACACCGCATTGCCGCCGGAGAGCAGCATGCCCACCAGGCCGCCCGAAAGAATGAAGTCGAGGAAGCTGCTCTCGATCCGCGCCACCAGGATGCCATCGCGGACGCTCAATTCCAGCTTATCCAGCGCATCGGTGCTGCGCGATTGTGCCCGGATGGTGAAGTCCTCCGACAGTGTGACGCGTGCTTCGATCCCGGTGGCGATATCGACGCCGGTGAAGCCGGAGAGATCAAAACTCTTCTCCTGGGCGTATGCGGCACCGGTTAGCGTGAAGCCCGCCACGCCGGCGGCAAGCAAGGATTTTCGGATTCTCATGGCAGTCTCCCTCAATAAGCTGCTTGCCAGATGGGGGCGCGAATGCCGGTTTCAACGCCGGCTTCATCAAGAAAAGCCGCTTTGCGCTCTTGATAGGCACATTCGTGTAACCTATGGCGCGACAAAAAAAGCCGGGGCAGGACCCCGGCTTCTCGCATTCAGTGGCGTTTCAGCCTCAGGCGGCCATGGCCTTTTGCAGGTTTGCGTCGATCGCGTCGAGGAAGCCCATGGTGGTCAGCCAGGGCTGATCCGGGCCGACCAGCAGCGCCAGGTCCTTGGTCATCTTGCCTTCCTGGATGGTATCGACGGTGACCTTTTCCAGCGTGTCAGCAAACTTGGCCAGTTCTGCATTGTTGTCGAGCTTGGCGCGATGCGCCAGGCCACGGGTCCAGGCGAAGATAGAGGCGGTCGAGTTGGTCGAGGTTTCCTTGCCCTGCTGATGCTGGCGATAGTGACGGGTCACCGTACCGTGGGCGGCTTCGGCCTCGACGACCGACCCATCGGGGGTCATCAGCACCGAGGTCATCAGCCCCAGCGAACCAAAGCCCTGGGCAACGGTGTCAGACTGCACGTCGCCGTCATAGTTCTTGCAGGCCCAGACATAGCCGCCGGACCACTTGAGAGCGGCAGCCACCATGTCGTCGATCAGGCGGTGCTCGTACCAGATCTTCTTGGCTTCGAACTTCTCCTTGAACTCGGCCTCGTAGATCTCCTGGAAGATATCCTTGAAGCGACCGTCATAGACCTTGAGGATGGTGTTCTTGGTCGAGAGATAGCAGGGCACGCCGCGGTTGAGCGCGTAGTTCATCGAGGCACGGGCGAAATCGGTGATCGAGTCGTCCAGGTTATACATGCCCATGGCAATGCCGGCGCCGGGCGCGTCGAACACTTCATGCTCGATCTCGGTGCCGTCTTCGCCGACAAACTTCATGGTCAGCTTGCCCTTGCCGGGGAACTTGAAGTCGGTGGCACGGTACTGGTCACCAAAGGCGTGACGGCCGACAATGATCGGCTGGGTCCAGCCGGGCACCAGGCGCGGCACGTTCTGGCAGATAATGGGCTCGCGGAAGATCACGCCGCCCAGGATGTTGCGGATGGTGCCATTGGGCGAGCGCCACATCTTCTTGAGGCCGAATTCCTCGACGCGGGCTTCGTCGGGGGTGATGGTGGCGCATTTGATGCCGACACCATGCTTCTTGATGGCGTTGGCCGCGTCAACGGTTACCTGGTCATCGGTGGCGTCGCGGTTTTCCACCGACAGATCGTAATATTCGATCGGCAGGTCGAGATAGGGATGGATGAGCTTGTCCTTGATCGCCTGCCAGATGATCCGGGTCATCTCATCGCCGTCGAGGTCCACGACCGGATTGGCGACTTTGATCTTGCTCATCGAAAAACTCCCTTGAGAAATGCTGATTGTGGCTCTGGGCCCTGTTCGGCGGTCCGTATAGCACCGCCTGAGCAAAGCGCAAAGACGGGCTCGGCAAGGGGGCTTGCCGGATGGGGGAGAGCTATTTGGGCGGCAGCGTCTTCACAAAGGCGCGGGCCCGGTCGAGCCATTCACCCAGCACGAAATCGTCCTCCAGCGCATCGCCGCTGACCACCACGAAACCACCCATGGTGCGGCCGCCCATTTCCATCACGCCGGCGCCCTCCCGGGCCAGGGCATCGTCCATGCCGTCCTTGCCGACGCGGACCAGCAGCGAGCCATCCTTCATCGGCGCCACCAGCATGTTGCCGTTGGACATGAAGGCGTTGGCTCCGAACATTTTCTGCTCCCGGATGTTCTCACCCTGAACCAGCAGGCTGCGGATGCGATTGGCCAGTTCTTCCGATGCCATGCTCATGCCGGTGTCTCCGGGCGGTAGGTTTCATAACGGGGCAGGGCGCTTTCGATCAGGTCCCAATCCGGGTGGCTGCGCGAAAAGATCAACTGGTTGGGCGCGTACCAGTCATTGCTGCCGGCAAATAGCCCTGCCAACAGGATGCGGAAGGCCGGGGCGCGGGACGATTCGGCATAGAGTGTGGTGCCGCATTCGGGGCAGAAGTGGCGCGTGAAGTTTGCGCCGGACTCGGCTGGGCGCGTGAAGCTTTTGGTTGCGCCGGTCACCCGCACGGCATCGACCGGCATCAGCAGGACGCTGGAATGACCGCTGCCCGATACCTTCTGGCAGTTCTGGCAGGCGCACTGAAACATCGAGACGACGCGCCCGTTGGCGTGCAGCCGCACGGCGCCGCAATCGCAACTGGTGTCCTGGTCGATCTGTGTGCTTTGGGTCATGGGTGCAGGCTGGCATGGGCCGCATGCGGCGGCAAGTGTCCTTGCCAAGGCGCACGGCAAGGGCAATGGTGCCGCCCTGCGGGAGAAACCATGGCGCTGCATCCTGACTTCCCACTTCAGACCGAGCGATTGCGCCTCCGCCCGTTCACGCGGGGCGATGTCGATGGGGTTTTTGCCTATCGCGGCCGGGAGGATGTGGCGCGCTATCTGTTCGATCCGCCGCTCAGCCGCGATGAATGCGCCTTGGCGATACAACAGCGTGCGACCCAGACCGGGTTTCTCGAGGAGGGTGACCGTATCGTCCTGGCCGTGGAGACGGCGCATGATGGGAAACTGGTGGGTGAGGTCTCGCTGATCTGGCGGTCGGTCGAGGCGCGGCAGGGTGAACTGGGCTGGATCTTCCATCCCGACCATCATGGCCGGGGCTATGCCACCGAAGCGACCAATGCCTTGCTCGATCTCGGTTTCGGGCCTGCGGACATGCACCGCATCTTTGCGCGGTGCGATGCGCGCAACGAGCCCTCCTGGCGCCTGATGGAGCGCCTCGGCATGCGCCGGGAGGCGCATTTTCGCGAGCATGGGCTGTTCAAGGGACTTTGGGACGAAGAATTCTACTACGCGATTTTGCGCGACGAATGGCTATCTCTTCGCCATGTCTGATGTTCCGGTTTGGCAAGCCACCGGGCTAAAAAGATTTGCTCAATCGGGAGGGGAACCGGGACGCGTTCCGGGCATTGCCGAAGCAGGGCTGCTCTGTCCTTGCGGAGGAAACTGGATCATGTCGTCTTTGCGCCTGCCGATCGAGACCGATCACCTGGTCTTGCGCCCTTTTGAACGTGGTGATCTGGACGCAGTCAGGCGATACCATACCCTCCCATCGGTGCAGCGTTATGTCGAGCGCCCGACCCGCTACGAGGAAGATGTCGCGGCCGCCCTCGCCGTCATGCGCTCGCAGGTGGAACTGCACCGGCCCGGCGAAACGCTGACCCTGGCCATGGTGCGCAGGGGCGATGCCTTGCTGGTGGGGCATGTGAGCCTGAAATGGTCCGACGCGACGGCCGGGCAGGGCGAGCTGCGCTTTGCCATAGATCCCGCCCAGAGCGGCAAGGGCTATCTCACCCAGGCGTTGACGGCGATGATCGACCTGGCTTTTGATCACTTCCGCATTCATCGCCTTATGGTGCGCTGCGATGGACGCAGCCATCACTCCATCAAGCTGATGCAGAAGCTGGGCATGCGGCTCGAGGCGCATTATCGTGAGCATGCCCTGTTCCAGGGGGAGTGGGACGAGGAGCTGCATTTCGCCATGCTCGATCGCGAGTGGCGGCCCACCGCAAAGGTCCAGGACCTGCCCATGCGAGTTCGTGTCGCCTGATTTGCCGAAATCGGTCATTTGGGCTATGTCGCCGCAACTTTCCTGCGGATAGAAGACACATGGCCGGCACAGACAGCTCACAACCCCTCAACCTGGCAGCCTGTCCCGCGATCATCCTGTGTGAGCCACAGCTTGGCGAGAACATCGGCTCAGCGGCCCGTGCCATGGCCAATTTCGGGCTGTGGGACATGCGGCTGGTGCGGCCGCGTGATGGCTGGCCCAATGAAAAGGCCGTTGCCGCCGCTTCGCGCGCCGACCATGTGCTTGAGCGCGTCCGCGTGTTCGAGACGCTGGAAGAGGCCATGGCGGACCTGACCCTGGTCTATGCCACCACCGCCCGGTCGCGCGACATGCAAAAGGAAGTGTTTGGCCCCGAGGAGGCCTCGTCCGCCATGGCCGGGCATATTGCCGGCGGGCACAAGGCGGGCCTCTTGTTCGGCCGGGAACGCTGGGGGCTGCTCAACGAGGAAGTGGCCATGGCCGATGCCATCGTCACCCTGCCGGTCGAGGCCGCTTTTGCCTCGCTCAATATCGCCCAGGCCGTGCTGTTGATGTCCTATGAATGGCGCCGCACCAGCGAGGCGGGCCGGGCGCTGCCCTTTGGCGATAACCTGGCCGAGGCCGCACCGCGTAGCGAGTTGGTGGGCCTGTTCGAACATCTCGAGGGCGTGCTGGACCAGACCGGCTTCTTCACCACGCCCGACAAGCGCCCGAGCATGGTGAATAATCTGCGCACCGCGCTCACCCGCGGCCGCTTTACCTCCCAGGAGATTCGCACCTTGCGCGGGGTGATCTCCTCCATTGACCGCCGGCACGAGCGGCCCAATCCGAACCGGATGAAAAAGGCGGACAAGACCGAGGAGCAGGGCTGACTTCACCTCTCCCCATGGGGGTGAGGTAACCGGGCCTGCGTCTATTCCTTTGACCGTTCATCGCCGAAATGCGATGAGCAATGCACCATGAGCGCACACGCCCCCTCCGAGCCGTCCAAGCTCGCCTTCACCTATATCGGTTTCCGCTTTTTCTGGCTGACCACGCTGCTGGTCAGCTTTGCGGTGCAGATCATGTCGGTGTCCATTGCCTGGCAGATCTATGACGTGACGGGCAATGCCTTCCTGCTGGGCCTGGTGGGCCTCTGCCTGTTCCTGCCCGCACTGCTGCTCATTCTGGTCACCGGGCTGACCGCCGACCGGTTCAACCGGCGCGGCATCATGGCGGTTGGCCTCACGGTCGAGCTCGGTTGCGCGCTGGCTTTTCTGACCCTGGTCAATGTCGAGGCCCATGAGGTCTGGCCAATCTTCATCATTCTCGTCGTGCTGGGCACGGCCCGCGCCTTCTGGGGGCCGGCGGCGCAATCGCTGGCGCCCAATCTGGTGCCGTCCGAAGCGCTCAGCAATGCGATCACCGTCAACGCCTCGGCCTGGCAGTTCGCCTCGATCACCGGGCCGGCCGTCGGCGGCCTGCTCTATGGCATCGCCCCCGGCTTTGCCTTCGGCACGGCCGCCGCGCTGCTGGTCTGCGCTGTCGTCACCGTGATGCTGATTCCCAAGCCCGCCAAGCGCCAGTCGCATCAGGCGACGAGCCTTGAAACCATGTTCGGCGGCTTTCGCTACATCTTTTCCAACAAGGTGGTGCTGGGCGCCATTTCGCTCGACATGTTCGCCGTCTTGATGGGCGGGGCGGTGGCGCTGCTGCCGATCTATGCCAAGGACATTCTGAATGCCGGGCCGACCGAGCTGGGCCTCCTGCGGGCCGCGCCGGGGCTGGGGGCCATCGTCATGGCGCTCTATCTGACGCGCTTTCCGGTGCGCGACCATGCCGGCAAGGTGCTGTTCCTGTTCGTGGGGCTGTTCGGCGCCTTCACCGTCATTTTCGGCTTCTCGACCACGGTCTGGGTGTCCATTCCTGCGCTGGCGCTGGTGGGGGCGGCCGACATGGTCAGCGTCACCATCCGCGAAACCATCATGCAGCTCTGGACGCCAGAAGAGGTGCGCGGCCGGGTCAATGCGGTCAATTCCGTGTTCATCGGCGCATCGAACGAGCTGGGCGAATTCCGTGCCGGCACGGTGGCGCATCTGATCGGGCCGGTGCCTGCGGTGGTCATTGGCGGCTTTGGCGCCATGGCCGTGGCCGTCATCTGGAGCCGCGTGTTCCCGCAATTGCGCAACCAGCGGCATATCGACAAGCGCATGGCCTGAGTTTGCGCTAAACAGGGGCCATGACGGATTCGGCTCTACACTCTGCCAGCGCCAACGCTCTGTCGCGCAGCGGCATGGCGATCATGGTCCTGGCAGTCACAATCGTGCCCATTGGCGATGCGCTGTCCAAATCCCTGACCTCGCAACTCAGTCCCTTCGAAATCGCCTTCTGGCGCTTTGGCTTTCAACTGATCGTGCTCGGGCTGGTGCTGGTCTTGCTGCGGCGCCGGCTGGAGGCTGGGCCATGGGGCCTGATCCTTTTGGGCGGCGCCACCTCAGCGATTACGCTGAGCGCCCTGATCGGCGCCTTTGTCACCATGCCCATCGCCACGGCCATTGCGATCTTCTTTGTCGAGCCGCTGATGCTTACCGTGCTCTCGGCCCTGTTCCTCAAGGAAAAGACCGGCTGGCGGCGCTATCTGGCGGTTGCCGTGGGCCTCGGCGGCGTGCTGGTGGTCATCCGGCCGAGCTGGGATATCTTCGGCTGGGCCTCGCTCCTGCCGCTGCTGGCCGCGCTGGCCTTTGCGACCAATGCCATTGTCATGCGCTCGCTCTCGACGCGCATGGGGTCGGTGTCGATCCAGTTCTGGTTCACTTTGGTGGCGGTCGTCCTGCTTGGCGCCGGGCTGCTGGCCTCAGGCCGGTTGGAGTTAGTCTCCACTTCGGGCCTCGATATGACGGGTCCCTGGGCGCAATTCGTGCTGATGGGGGCGCTCTCCGCCTTCACCTTTTTCCTGTTTACCGAGGCCTTCCGGCGCACGCCGGCCTCCACCCTGGCGCCGTTCCAATATCTCGAAATCGTCGGGGCCACGATTGTGGGCTATATCGCTTTTGGCGACTTCCCCGATTTCTGGACCTGGGTTGGCACGGCGATCATCCTGGGGTCCGGGCTCTATGTGTTTCACCGTGAAAGGCGGGCATCGGGCCGCAGCGCTTGACTCGCCGGGCCCGCCCCTCTAAGACGCGCCCACCTATTCCGGCCAAACGGCCCATAGGCGCACCCGGGATTCTCTGTTGGGAGTCTGTCGGTCCTCGTGAAAGCGAGGGCAGAGGAGGGCGCGATCCATTCAACGTTTGAAAAAGGATACGCGATGTCGAAGCGTCATTCAGCAAAGTACAAAATTGACCGCCGTCTTGGCGAAAATATCTGGGGCCGTCCCAAGTCTCCGCTCAATGCCCGTGCCTATGGCCCCGGCCAGCACGGTCAGCGCCGCAAGGGCAAGCTGAGCGACTTTGGTCTGCAGCTCCGCGCCAAGCAGAAGCTCAAGGGCTATTACGGCTCGATCACGGAAAAGGCGTTCCTGCGTCTTTATGCAGAAGCCAACCGTCGCAAGGGCGACACCGGTGAGAACCTGATCGGTCTGCTCGAATCGCGCCTGGACGCCATCGTCTATCGCGCCAAGTTCGTCCCGACCGTGTTTGCAGCCCGCCAGTTCGTCAACCATGGCCATGTCATGGTCAATGGCCAGCGCGTCAACATTCCGTCCTATCAGGTCAAGGTCGGCGACAAGATCGAAGTGCGTGAGCGCTCCAAGCAGCTCACCGTGGTTCTGGAAGCCAACCAGCTCGCCGAGCGCGATGTGCCCGACTATATCGAAGTCGATCACAACAAGCAGACCGCGACCTATGTCCGCGTGCCGGCCCTTTCGGATGTGCCGTACCCGGTGCAGATGGAGCCGAACCTGGTCGTCGAATTCTACTCGCGTTAATCGCGACGACAGACCACCGAATTGGAAAGGGCCGCTCCTTCGGGGGCGGCCCTTTTTGCTTTGGTGTTTGAAACTTACTGCTGCCGTTCCCTCAACTCATTGCATTGAGGGAACGAGACAAGCGGATGGGGTCAGGGGCCCATCCGCAGTGGCGCTCGTCATTCCGCCGGTGTCCCGCCGCCGACGCTGACCTTGATCGGCTCCTGGTCGCGCGGAATGTAGCTCTCGAAGGTGCGCAGGCGCATGATGACCGACTGCAGTTCCACGATCACCGTCCAGGCTCGCGCGAAGAACTGGAACGACCCGAACACCTGGCCGAAGGCAATCTGGATCTGCTGGTAGAGGCCCATGGTCAGCGTACCGGCCAGGATGGACGGGGCCATCACCAGCAGGGGCACATAACCCACCATATTGGTGTAGCCGAAGCGCGCCAGGTTGAAATAGGTGTAGTGGAAATAGAGCCGGAAGTAGTTCCGCTGCACATTGGCAAACAGGTCCCTGACCGCCGGCGGCTGTGCCCTGTCGGGATGGTCCTCGCCAAATACCAGTTCCTTGCGGTAGGCCGCTTCGACCAATTGGTTGTTGAAGTTCAGACCGGGCAGCTTGATGCCCACCACGGCCAGCAGTGCTGTACCGGCCGCTGCGCCGACAAGCGCGACCCAGACAAGGCCACCGGGCGTTTCACCGAAGATCGGCAGTTCGCTGATATTGGCCGACAGGTTCCAGAGGAGGGGCAGGAACACCACCAGCGTGATGAGAGAGTCGAAGAAGGCGGTGCCGAGATCTTCCATGATTGCCGCAAAGCGCATGGTATCTTCCTGAACGCGCTGAGCCGCGCCTTCGGTCGTGCGGATCTTGGGCCAATGCTCCATGTAGTAGAAGTTCATCGCCTTGCGCCAGCGGAACACATAGTGCGAGGTATAGAAGGCCAGACCCACCGCCACGAGGACGCTGGGGATGGTTACCAGAATGATCGTCCAGGTCAGGCCATAGAGTTGCTCCGGCGTCACTGAGCCGGGCTGGGTCAGCGCGAGCTGGATGACGTTGAAGAATGAGCCGGACCACTCATTGACGAACTCCGACACCTGCACCTGAAAATATATGATGAGCAGGATGATCGTTGAGGAGACCACCGACCACCAATACCATTCGTTGCGCTTGTAGAAGTACCAAAAGACACAGAAGATCAGTGCCGTCATCAGCACGTATTGATAGAGCCACACGCGTTCTGCGGTCAGGAAGTTCAGTTCGGCGCCCGCCATCGCCCGCGCTGTCGGGCTGGGCGTCGTGGGCGACTCGCTTTCTGTTTCTGCGGGCGCATTTGGGTTTGTTTGCGCGGCGCCAGCCGCAGGGTCCGGCGTGCCGGGAACATCTTCGGTCGTTGGCTGGTCGGCAATGGGCGCCGAAACCACCGGATGGGTGAAGCGGTCGATGCTGAGTACCGAGCGGGCCGGCTCGCCTATGGCAAACCAGAGCAATACAGCGGCCAGCATCCAGATAACAGCCGAGGAGAAGAAGAGCTTGGGATCGGGAAAGAATGAACGGAACACCGCGAGACTCCAGGGTGTCGGAAAGATGTGTCATCTAACTGTGGCAATCGGCATTAAACAAGGACGGGAAGTTAAGCTTTGGTAAGGTTTCACCCTTCCAGCCGACCTTTCCATCTGTCGCCCGACGCGGTATCAGCTACGCGACCATTCAAAAGAGAGTTTCGCCATGTCCGCGGTGATGGATGCTCCCGCCACGCCCGCAGATGACGCCGACAGCGGCGCGCATCCGATTTTTGCCAATGCACCTCGCTCGGTGGAATTCAACAAGCTGCGTAAGCGCCTGATCCGCAACACCCGCGAGGCGCTCGAGAAGTTCGCCATGGTGCGGCCGGGCGAGAAGTGGCTGATTGCGCTGTCCGGCGGCAAGGACAGCTATGGCCTGCTCGCCCTGCTGCTCGACCTCAAATGGCGCGGCCTGCTGCCGGTGGAGCTTGTGGCCTGCAATCTCGATCAGGGCCAGCCCAATTTTCCCAAGCATATCCTGCCCGAATTCCTGACCGGGCTGGGGCTGGAACACCGCATTGAATATCAGGACACCTATTCCATCGTCACCGACAAGTTGCCCCAGGGCGCGACCTATTGCTCGCTCTGCTCGCGCCTAAGGCGCGGCAATCTCTACCGCATCGCGCGGGAAGAGGGGTGCACCGCGCTGGTCCTTGGCCACCATCGCGACGACAGCCTCGAAACCTTCTTCATGAACCTCTTTCACGGCGGCAAGCTGGCAGCCATGCCGCCCAAGCTGGTCAATGACGAAGGCGACCTCGAAGTGCTGCGGCCGCTGATCTACTGCGCCGAGGAGGACCTCCAGCGCTTCTCTGACGCCATGCAGTTTCCCATCATCCCCTGCGACCTGTGCGGCTCGCAGGACGGGTTGCAGCGCAATGTCACCAAGGCGATGCTCAACGACATGGAACGCGCCATGCCCGGGCGCAAGGATGTGATGATCCGTGCCCTCGGGAATATCAATCCGAGCCACATGCTCGACCCGCGCCTGTTCGATTTTACCGCACTTTCCACCAAGCCAAAGGACGCCTAGCGCCATGAACGTTGATCGCCTCGCCGCCATCCTGAAACAGGCTGCACAGGAGGAGATCATGCCGCGCTTCCGGCGGCTCGATGAAGGGACGATCCAGACCAAGTCTGGCGCCTTTGACCTCGTCACCGAGGCCGATGTCGGCGCCGAGCGGGTCATCACCGCCGCCATCAAGGCGCATCGCCCCGATGTGCTGGTGATTGGCGAGGAGGCCGTGGCGGCCAATCCCAAACTGCTCGACACCAACCTCGAGGATCGAATCGTGATTTACGTCGATCCCGTTGATGGCACTGCCAATTTCGCCGGCGGCCTGCCGCTGTTCGCGGTTATGGCGGCCGTGGTGCAGAATGGCGAACCGGTCGCCGGCGTTATCTATGATCCCCTGGGCGATGACGTGCTGATGGCCGAAAAGGGCTGTGGCGCCTTTCAGATCTTCCCCGATGGCCGCGCCATCCGCCAGAAATTTGCCGATCCGGTGCCGCTTGGCGAGATGGGTGGGCTGGCGTCCACCATGTTTCTGCCGATGGAGCAGCGCAGCACGGTCATGGCCAATCTGGCCAAGGTCAAGATGCTGGCCAATTACCGCTGCGCCGGCCACGAGTATCGCTATGCCGCCGGCGGCAATGTGCATTTCGTGATGTATGCCAAGCTCATGCCCTGGGACCATGTCGGTGGCGCGCTGATCATGCGCGAGGCCGGGGCCCATGTCGCCAAGTTCGACGGCACGCCCTACCACCCCTCCGATCTTGGGGGCGGCCTCCTGGTCGCCTCAGATGAAGAAAGCTGGACCACCCTGCGCCGCGAGGTGTTTACGGTCTAGGACCATTGCCCGGCATGTCCGGGCCATCGATCTTGTTGAGGCTTGCGTCGACTCATAAGTCTATGCTTATGTGTTGAGCATGAGCGAACCGGAAATCTTCAAAGTCCTGTCTGACCCGACCCGCCGCGCCATACTTGAGCGCCTAGCGGGGGGTGAGGCCACGGCCACCGATCTGCGGGAGGGCTTTGCCATCACCCAGCCGGCCATGAGCCAGCATCTGGCCGTGCTGCGCGGGGCAGGGTTGGTGAGCGAGCGCCGCGAGGGGCGCTATGCCCATTACAGCGTCAATGCCGAGGGGTTTGCCCCGCTGCATGCCTGGCTGGCCCGCTACCGTGCCTTCTGGCCCAGCCGCATCGACAATCTCAAGGATCTGCTGAGGGAGATGGATCAATGAGCAAGACCGACCAGGACCTGGTGTTTGAAACCGGACTCGATGCTTCTCCGGACAAGGTCTGGCGGGCTTTGACCATCCCTGAATATCTCGAACGCTGGCTGGACCGGCCAGAGAGCGTCCAGGTCGATCAGGTGGCGGCCAACGCGCCCCATTCGGTCACCTATCGCTGGACTGAGCGCGGTTCCGGCGATGCCGAGCCGGAAGAGAGCTTCGTAACCTTCGAGCTCACGCCGCGCGACGATGGCGGCACCTGGTTCCGCCTGACGCACCGGCCGGCCGCCCTGCCGTCGGCAGCCAACAGTAACGAGGCTCAGACGGCGATGTTCATGCGCGCCGCCTGACCGCTCCACCGCCCGCCCACATTCCTGCAAACTGATGGAGGTCGCCCATGCGCGACATGATGCAACTCGTCCCTATGGTCGTTGAAAATTCCAGCCGGGGGGAACGCGCCTTCGACATCTATTCCCGGCTGCTGCGGGAGCGGATCATCTTTCTCAACGGCCAGATCGAGGACAATATGGCCTCGCTGGTCAGTGCGCAGCTTTTGTTCCTCGAAGCGGAAAATCCGAAAAAGCCGATCTATCTCTATATCAATTCGCCCGGCGGCGTCGTCACCTCAGCCCTGGCCATGTACGACACCATGCAGTTCATTCGCGCGCCGGTGGGCACGCTGTGCATGGGCATGGCCGCCTCGGCGGCAACGCTGATCCTGGCGGCGGGAGAGGCAGGCATGCGCGCCGTCTTGCCCAGCGCTTCGCTCATGCTGCATCAACCCTCGGGCGGCTATCAGGGCAAGGTCACCGACATCATGATCCATGCCGAGGAGAGCCTCAGGCTCAAGCGGCGCACCAACGAGATCTACGCCAAGCATTGCGGCCGCAGCTATGAAGAAGTCGAGACCGCGCTGGAGCGCGACCGCTACATGGCGCCCGATGAGGCCAGGGCCTGGGGACTGGTCGACCATATCTTCACTGATCGCGGCGAATTCGAGTTATCGGCCACACCCGACACCTGACCGGCGGCACGACAGAACGCAAAACGGGGATTTCCAGCGCGTGGACATCCCCGTTGTCTGTTTGAGCACTCTGGCGCGTATTGGGCGTCAGTGCGCTTCCATCACCGGCTCTGTCTTGGCGTCTGCATATTGCTCGCCAACGCCGAACAGGCGGCCCTTTTCGGCGATCAGGATGAACACCAGGGCCATCACGCCCATGGTGAAATAGCCCGCTGCGGTCGGGATGGTGGTGCCATCGAACAATTGGCCGATATAGCCACCGATCAGTGCGCCACCCACGGTCTGGATGAAGCCGAAGACCGAAGCGGCAGTACCGGCCACGGCGCCCAGCGGCTCCATGGACAGCGAATTCATGTTCGAGGCCGACCAGCCAAAGGAGAACATGATGACGCACAACAGGCCGAAGAACAGCCAGAGCGGCAGGAAGCCGGACATCGCGAAGACCAGCCAGATACCCGACACCACGGTAAAGGTCAGCATGGCGCCATGCGAGAGGCGCCGCATGCCGATCCCGCGCACCACCTTGGAATTGGTGAAGGACGACACCGCCATCAGCCCCGCCACCAGGGCGAAGGCAACCGGGAAATAGACCCCGAGCCCATAGATATCGACATAGATCTGCTGGGACGAACTGATGAAGCCGAACAGCGCGCCGAACAGGAACATGCCGGCCAGGCCATAGGAAATTGCGACGCGATTGGTGAAGACGATGTGGAAGCCTTCCGTTACGCCCTTGAGGCTGAGCGGGCGGCGCTTGTCCAGCGGCAGTGTTTCGGGCAGCCGCATGAAGGTCCACAGCCAGAACACCAGCGCCAGCCCGCCCATGAACAGGAAAATCGCCTGCCAAGGCCCGGTCAGCAGCAGCACCTGGCCGATGCTCGGTGCAATCACAGGAATGGCCATGAACACCATGAAGACCAGCGACATGACCTCGGCCATTTCGCGGCCCGAATACCGGTCACGCACCACGGCGGTGGTGATCACACGCACGCTGGCGGCGCCCAGACCCTGGATGAAGCGCAGCACCAGCAGCATTGTGAAGCTGGGCGCGAAGGCGGCGATGACGACCGCGACCACATAGACGCCGATGCCAGCCAGCAGAGGCGCACGGCGGCCAAAACGGTCGGTCAGCGGCCCAAAGGCGAGCTGGGCGACGCCCATGCCGATCATATAGGCGGTAATGACGAACTGGCGTTCGTTCTCGTTGGCCACGCCAAGCGCCTCGCCCATATAGGGCAGGGCAGGCAACATGACGTCGATAGCCAGGGCATTGAGCGCCATCAGCGCAGCCATAAGGGCAATGAATTCGGGGCGGGAAAGGACCCGCGTGTAATGATCGGACATGATTGAAACTCGTCAAAGCCGGAGGGAAACGGCTGAAGGAATTGAGCGGACCATGAACCCGTTGATCCGGTTTGGCAAGCCTTCAATCGGCAAAAGCCGATGGATAGCTAGGCCGATTTCAGGGCAAAATTGGTCGCGCCGCGCTCGTTGATCGGGATGTGGATGGCGGCCGAACCGAGGCCAAGCAGAATGCCCAGGTACCAGACCAGGTCATAGGCGCCGGTCTGGTCATAGACCACGCCGCCCAGCCAGACGCCGACGAAAGACCCGACCTGGTGGCTCAAAAAGGCAATGCCATAGAGCATGCCCATATAGCGCGGACCGAAGAACAATGTCACCAGACCGGCGGTCAGCGGCACGGTGGAGAGCCACAGCAAACCCATGCCGGCAGCAAAGGCATAGGCCGTTACCTCGCTCACCGGAATGAGCAGGAAGGCGGCTATAAGAAGAGCTCGCAGGAAATAGATCGTGGCCAGCAGCATCTGCTTGGGCAGGCGGCTGCCCAGCCAGCCCGAGAGCAGCGAGCCGACGATATTGAACAGGCCGATCACGGCAATGGTCCAGCTCCCGACTTCAGGCGACAGGCCACACTGCACCAGATAGGCGGGCATGTGCACATTGATGAAGGCCAGGTGGAAGCCGCAGACGAAAAAGCCGATCACCAGCAGCCGGTAGGAGCCATGACCCCAGGCGCGCGACAAGGCCTGCATGAAGGGCAGATCGGCCTCGCCGGGCACGGATTCGCTGCGGCCACGCAGGGCCGCCGACAGTGGAATGACCAGCAGCAGGATCAGCGCGATCCAGACCAGCGCCATCTGCCAGCCAAAGGCGGAGATGAAGCCCTGGCCGAGCGGCGCGAAGATGAATTGCCCGGCCGAGGAGGCGGCGGTTGCAATGCCGAAGACAAAGCTGCGCTTTTCCGCCGGCACCACGCGCCCGAAGGCGGCCATGACCACGCCGAAGGAGGCAATGGCGATGCCGACGCCGGTCACCACGCCAGCCGTCAGGGTCATGGTCAGCGTATCGGGCGAAAAGGCCATGCCCAGCACACCCAGCGCATAGACGAGCCCGCCCACAGCCAGTACGCGGCCGCTCCCATATTTGTCGGCCATGCCGCCGGCAAAGGGCTGGGCAATGCCCCAGACCAGGTTTTGCACGGCCATGGCCATGCCCCATTGCTCGCGGCTGAGGCCCAGGTCTTCGGTGACCGGCAGGGTGAACAGGCCGAACGAGCCGCGCGTGCCAAAGCCGATGGCGGCAATGATGCAGCCCGCAACAATCACAAGCGGCAAGGGAACGGGGGGGCGCACTGTGGTAGCGGTCATGGCGGGAGTCTCAATAAGATTGTCCGGCCAATCTACGCCCGGCGATTTATCACGCAAAGCGATAATAGCTGATGAGAGTGATCAGAATTGGTGATGAGGCGACGTCTGGCGCGCGTGAGTAAGCCCGTAAAAACGCAGAAGGCCCAGTCGGTTAAGACTGGGCCTTCCGAAACTGATTCCGCGCAGAACGCGATCAGGCGCTCTGCTTGACCTCGAGGCCGGCCTGCTGGAAATGGGTCTGCAATTCGCCCGACTGGAACATTTCGCGCACGATATCGGCGCCGCCGACGAATTCGCCCTTCACATAGAGCTGGGGGATGGTCGGCCAGTTGGTATAGGCCTTGATGCCGTCGCGCAGTTCGTCGCTTTCAAGCACATTGGCGCTGGAATAATCGACGCCGAGATAGTTCAGGATCTGCACGACCTGACCGGAAAAGCCGCACTGCGGAAAATCCGGCGAGCCTTTCATAAACAGGAACACGTCGTTGTTCTTCACCTTGTCGTCGATAAAGGCGTTGATGTCGGTCATGGGAGGAGCCTTTCGAAAAGTCCGGGTTCAAGGGCCGGTTAAAGCTGGGTTCTAAATAGGACAGGCGGGCTTTGCTGTCGAGTGGGGCGCCCGGCTAGAGCCGCGCTTTCACCCATGGGTGATTGGTCAGGTCGTCTATCGTGTCGAACTGAACCGCCTCCCAGCCCGCCTTGCGCGCGCCGAACACCACCGCCTCGGTGTCATCGAAAAACAGAGGCGGCTCGGGGCTCGGCCCGATCCTGTCAGCGATAAACTGGTAGTAGCGCGGATCCGGTTTACGGGTACCAATGCGGGCCGAATAGAAAATGTCGTCGAACAGATCGCCGAGCTTGAGCACGGACCAGAGCCAGTTTGCCCGCATATGCTCCTGATTGGTGGCGATATAGAGCCGGCAATCGCCCGCCGCGCGCAGCTTGCTGACGATGTCGAGCACAGGCTGGTTGAGATTGGAATCCTTTTCCAGCCAATAGCGCGCGAAGGCCATCGGACTGCCGGTGTAGCCCAGTGCGGGCAGGCGCTTTTCCAGCGCGTCCATCAAGGCCGTTTCGCCCACGATGACCTTCTTGATGAAGCTGTCAAAGATGAACTCTTTTCGAAAGCGATCCGGGTCGACCCCGGTGTCGGCCAGCAGATCCTTGTCCCAGGGAACGACCCGTTCCGGGTTGGAGTGATAGCCGTTGATCAGCACACCATCGACATCGAATAGAATGGCCCGGGTCAATCTTGTGGCCTCCAACTCGGTGTGCGCAGGACGCGCCTGATGCCAACACCCTCGTTCGGTTCGCCCTTGAAACGCGGAATAATATGCAGATGGGCATGAAACACGTGCTGGCCGGCCACGCCGCCGACGTTCCAGCCCAGCGTGAAGCCGTCCGGCGCCTTATCGTCAAAATGTGCTTTGGCCGCGTTCAGGGCGTTACCGAAATCCCGCCACTGGTCGCCCGTGAAATCGAACGGATCAGTGCTGTGCCGTTTGGGTACGACCATCCCGGCCACTGGGACCTTGGGGTCGATGCTCCCAAGCATATAGAAGTGCTCGGTCTCCAGGATCAGCTCATCCACAAGCAGGCGGTTTTCCAGGCAGAACCGGCAGTCCGGCACGGCACCGGTCATTTCGGCCTCGCCCCCAGCCCGTTCAGCACCTCGCCCGGTATGCCGAGGTCGGCAATGACTTCGGTGTGGCGGCGAAAGCCGATCAGTTCGCGCTGGACGAAATAGCCCCAGACCGCCTCGCGCGCTTCGGCCAGCCAGTGCTCGCGATCGCCGCCCGTCTTCAGGCCGGCAATGGCCTTGATGACACGGCGTTCGGCCGCGCTCAGCGAGTTGGCCCGTTCCGCCTGGATTTCATGGTCGATGGCTGCGGTGCCGGCCTCGGGCCGCACCATGCGGATCAGGTCGAGTGAGTCGCGCAGCCCTGACATGGGGTCAGTCCGGCACGCTGGTCTGCAACGCCAGGGCGTGCAGCGCGCCGCCCATGTCGCCCTGCAGGCTGTCATAGACCATTTTGTGCTGCTGCACGCGGGTCTTGCCCCGGAACTGTTCGGATTTCACCGAGGCGGCCCAGTGGTCGCCGTCTCCGGCAAGATCGCGGATTTCAATTTCCGCATCGGGCAGGGCAGCCTTGATGCGGCGCTCGATTTCGCTTGCGTCCATGGCCATGTGCACTCTCCCGCTGATCTGACTGGGGCGTGGCTGGGGCCGACGCCGATGTCATTGATATGGCATGCACAAAGACCGGCTTCAACCGGTCCTATTGCGCCGGTGCCGTCTCTTCTTCAGGCGCGACCTCGGCGCCAATGCAGCATCCGGCGTCCGAGCGCGTGGCGAAGTTGGCAATGATGAAGTCAACGATGGGCCGGGCCTGTGCCGCTTCGGCTGTGGCATAGAGGCAATCGAGCACATAGCCCCGGCCATTGGAGACCGTTTCGGTGTGCACCACGGTCAATGGCACGCCCATGCTCGATTCCGGGCTTGAGCCGTCATAGATCAGCGCTGTGGCGTCCTGATAGGGCGTGGTGCCTTTATTGCCCAAGGCAAAGCCGGGCATGATTTCGGACCACGACGCGGCCACTTCGGCATCGTCCAGTGCGCCCAGCGCCGCCTCGGCGGTCCAGCCGGTGTCCTCGACCGGAACAACGGTCAGGTCACATTGCAGCGGCGCCTTGGGGTGATTGATGGTCAGCGGGTCACCACCGCCGCCGCTTGCGACCATGCCTTCGGGGTAGATCACGGTATAGGGCAGGGTGGGCAGAATGGAGCGCGTGACATTGACGCTCTGCGCCGCGGCAAGGCTCGGAGCAAGGACGAGGCTCAGGGTTGCAAGTGCCGCCACCGATATGTGCTTCATGGTCTGCTCCTGTTGAACCACGCCTCTACCGAGGGAAGCAAAGCAACCCAAACAAAGGCGATGATATGGCGGACCGGCCTAGTGGCTGGG